>Ga0078972_1001716_pt1 | contig 79466 bp, 68 predicted proteins | sample YelNatPaOPGAMG01_FD_67568 | JGI IMG/M metagenome (GOLD analysis project Ga0078972, IMG submission 67568) | Hot spring thermophilic microbial communities from Obsidian Pool, Yellowstone National Park, USA - OP-RAMG-01 (SPADES assembly) (version 2) | ecosystem: Environmental > Aquatic > Thermal...
CGATGAACATCGGGCTGTTCGGCATGTGCGTGTTCAGCCTGCTTCCGGTGGGACTGCTGCAAACCTGGGCGTCGGTGGACCAGGGCTACTGGTATGCGCGCAGCGCGGAGTTTCTGGGCACGCCGCTGATGCAGACCCTGCGGTGGCTGCGGGTGCCAGGGGATACCATCTTCGCGCTGGGAGCGCTGGTGCTGGTGTGGTTTGTGTTCACCAGCAACCGGCGCAGGGAGAGCCAGGGCCGGGTTTAGGCAGCGCAGGCCGGACAGCGATGCTGCTGATCGGCTCATCGGCAGAGGCAAGCGGCGGGAGTGCGGGCGTACTTGGGGCGGACCCATCGGTCCGCCCCTACAGGGCGCGGCATTAGGTTGAGCAGAGGGCAGTCGGTAAAGGGCACCCAGGCCGGCTCGAAAGCCGGCCGCAGGCTAGAAAGCCTGCCCCACATCGGACACGACATGGAGGGCACAGGAAAAACAAACCACAGAGAACACGGAGAACACGGAGAAAACAAACCACGGAGGACACGGAGATGGAAAAGAGGGAGCGGACACGCTGGGCGGCATCTACGCGGCGGCGGGTTGAGGTGGAGCGCGCTGTCGTGCGGGCCGGATGGCGTTGGAACTCCCGTACGGTTCGGGATTGTGTCGCACTGCCGGCGTGACCGCCGGCATGGCAAGCCGGGCGGCTTGCTCCACCTTGCGGCGGCGGCTTTTCGAGAGCATGGACGGGCACGGAGATCGGAGGAGAAGGGGCGGACATGCTGGTCCGTCCCTACAAGACACAGCATTGGGTTGAGCAGAGGGCGGTGGGTAAAGGGGCCAAGGCCGGCTGGAAAGCCGGCCGCAGGCTAGAAAGCCTGCCCCACATCGGACACGACATGGAGGGCACGGAGAAGGCAAACCACAGAGGGCACGGAGAACACGGAGAAAGCAAACCACAGAGGACACGGAGGTGGGAGAAGAGGGAACGGAAACGCTGGGCCGTACACTCAGCAAGGTTCGGTTGCAAGGAGGGCGGTGGGTGGGGAGGGCACGGAGAAGGCAAACCACAGAGGGCACGGAGGACACGGAGAAAAACAAACCACTGAGAACACGGAGATAGGAAGAGAAGGGCGGCGGGTTGAGGTGGAGCGCACAGACGTGCGGGCCGGATGGCGTTGGAACTCCCGTAGCGTTCGGGATTGTGTCGCTCTGCCGGCGCGACCGCCGGCATGGCAAGCCTGGCGGCTTGCTCCACGGAGAGGCCGGCATGGCAAGCCTGGCGGCTTGCTCCACAAGAAGTGCCGGTGTGGCAAGCAAAGCGGCGTGCTGCAAGGGCCGCAGGCGCGATCGGTTGCAAGAGAGGCACTGGGTAAAGGGGGCCAAGGCCGGCTGGAAAGCCGGCCCCACATCGGACACGACATGGAGGGCACGCAAAAAGCAAACCACAGAGGACACGGAGAAAAACAAACCACGGAGAACACGGAGATAGGAAGAGAAGGGCGCGGGTTGAGGTGGAGCGCGCAGACGTGCGGGCTGGATGGCGTGGGGACGCCCGCGCAGCTCGGGATTGTGTGGCTCTGCCGGCGTGACCGCCGGCATGGCAAGCCTGGCGGCTTGCTCCACAAGAAGTGCCGGTGTGGCAAGCCTGGCGGCTTGCTCCACGGGGGGCGCTGTTGGTTGCAATAGAGGCGGTAGGTAAAGGGTGCCCAGGCCGGCTGGAAAGCCGGCCGCAGGCTAGAAAGCCTGCCCCACAAATAGGGCGCCAAATCAAGGCAGCGTGTTCTACAAGAGGAGGCAGGCAGTACTGGGGCTGAAGGCGAAATAAGAGGACCGCCGTATCAGGAGGGCAGCACGCGATGAGTAACGTACTCGACGTCGACGACCTCCTCGTCGAAGTCCAGCAGCTCCACACGGAGCAGGATTTGGAAAAACTGGTTACGCCCGATGGCTTCCAGGACGCCTTGCAGGTGGGCTTCGTCGGTGAGGAATACGCCGGCGCCCTCGATTGCGCGGCCGTGGTTGGCGGAGATCATAGTGACGGCGGAGCCTCCGGCTGGGCCGGGGCGGCGGGTGACGATCGCGTATTCGATGACTCGTTCCAGGCGTCCTTCGACAGAGCGGGATTCGGAATAGGAAGGCAGTTCATTGGAGCGGGGCTCGCGGTTGTCGATGGTGCGGTCGGTGATGACAAAGGGGAGGCCGCTGTGGAGGGAGCGGACAAAGGGGTTGGTGCGGCTGCTGCCGAGCAGAACCAGATTGGCGCGGCGGGCATCGCTCCAGGAGAAGAAGCGGGCGTTGCGGATCTCAAGAGGTGCGGCCAAAGCGGCAAAGGTCCTCTGGATGGCCAGAAGGCAGGACATTTCACCGGCGGAGACGAAGTGGAAGGAAGGGCTGAGCGGGGTCGCGGCGAGGCCGCCGAGCTTCTGGCGCAGCTCGGTTTCTCCGGTGGCCAGGTCGTTCACATAGATATTGCGGATGAAGTTGCCGTCGGCATCCCGGAAGAAGAGCAGTTCGGTGTAGACGAGGATGTTGGGGTTGGCTGGAAGCAAATACGGCGACCAGAACCAGCTCAGAGCGGGCTTGGAGGCGGATTCAGCGGCTTTGGGCCGGTCGCTGCGGGTGAATACGAGGCGGTACTGGCCCTTGGGGAGGGAGACCCGCAGAGGCTCGGCGCGGCCTTCGTTTTCGAAATAGGCGCGGAGCCGGTCGCGGATGCTGGCCATGCTGACGCGGACGATAGGGTCGATTTTGGGATCGAAGCTGGAGGGGCGCCCGAGGACGGAGACGGCGATTTCATACTCCTTGGCGGGGGAGTCGTCGCCGGACTCGATGCGCTCGCTGAGGAAGAGCAGGATGCGGCGCAGGGATTCGGCTTGGGCGAAATAGGGGCTGCTGAGGAGCCGCCGCATCAACTCCTGGCGCGACTTGGGGGAGCTTCTGCCGCCCATCCGAATCACCTCAAGCGGTATCACATTATCGCATGCAAAGAAAACTCCCCTGCGGCGTCCCGGACGTCCCAGTGCCCTGAGTCTTTCCAGGAGCCGCAGGGGAAGGCGCTGAAGCCCTGTGGCGCGAGCCGGCTTGGGCTAGAAAACGAAGCGGAGGCCGGCCAGCATGGTGCGGTTGCTGGACTTGGTCAGGATCTTGGTAAAGTCCCCGGCCGACATATTGTTTCCGGGCGTATCCAGCAGCGGGTGGTTCAACCAGTTGGAAGCCTCGACGCGGAGCTGGGCGAAAGCGGTCTCCGTGACGTGGAAGTCCTTTTGGAGAGCCTTGTTCCAACCCCACCGGCCCGGGCTGAACAGAGCGTTGCGCGGCAAGTTTCCATTGGTTTTCTGGGCTGTGATCACCGGCTTGGCGAAAGCGGCCGGGTCGAAGTAACGGGCCATTTTCTGGTCGGCGCTGCCCTTGGTGTAAACAATCGGCCCGACCAAATCCGGCCGGTCTTGCGGGCGCGAGGTGATGGCGTCGAAATTGGCGTCGTAGCCCAGGATCACGTTCAGCGGCTCGCCGCTGTTGATGGTCAGAACGCCCGAGATCTGCCAGCCGCCCAGAACCTTGGCCACGAGATCGTGACGGTTTCGCAAGAAAGGAATGTCGTAGGTATAGAAAGTACGGTAGGTATGTTTGCGGGAAGCCCGTCCGTACTCTCCGGCGGGGTTGGCCGGGTTGTCGATGGTGGTGGTGAAGCCTTCGATGTCCTCGTCCGGGGTGCTGAAAGCGCCGCCGCCATCGCCAAAGTCGCTCGCGTAAGTATAGACGACGCGGGCGGTCAGATTGGAGATCTTGAGATTGGCCCAGGTTTGCAGGGAATCGTAGTCCCGCTTGGCGTCGCTGTCCATCCGAATCGAGAAGCGGCTGTAATCCGGGAACGGCTGGCGGGCCAGGATGTTGTTGGCATCCAAGCTGGGCGGCGTTCCGTCCGGGAGGTTTTTGAAGCGGGCGTAATTGAAGGGGAAGCCGCGCATCAGGTTACGGCCGCGGTTGCCGACGTAAGCGACCGAGACGGTGATCCCGTTGCGCAGCTCACGCTCGGCGGAAATGTTCCACTGGTGGCTGAGCGGCGTCGTGAAGTCCGGATGGTAGCCGATGATCCGCGCATAGGGCGGGTTGAACTGTGCGGCGCGGATCCAGTCTAGCGTGTTCTTGGGATAGGGGGTCGGCGGCTGGGAGAAGCGCGGCGACTGGCTGGTGCCCCAAGGGTCGTACAAGCGGGCGGTAAAGCCTTGCGTTACGGGGCGCTGCGGGAACTCCTCGGTGCTGTAGAGGCGCATTTGAGCCGCAGGGAAAGCGTAGTAGAGGCCATAGCCGCCGCGCAAGACCGTCTTGCCGTTGCCGAATACATCGTAAGCGAGGCCCACGCGGGGTGCGAAGTTGTTGCGGTCCTGGCGGATAAAGCCGTCAGGAATGCCTTTATCTCCCTGGAAGGCCAGGTGCAGGGGCGCATTGGGGAACTGGTCCGACTTATGACCTTCCACGAAGGAGGAAGCGCGGCCGTTGACTTCCTTCATGGCTTTCCAGATCTCATAGCGCACGCCGACGTTGAGCGTCAGCCGGCGCGTCACGCGCCACTGGTCCTGGACGTAGCCGAAGAAGCCCCAGGTGGGCAGAGAGTAATCGATCTGGCCGTTGGCGGTGAAGTCATTGACCCGGCCCATCATGAAATCGGCGAAGGAGTGTACGAACTGGGCGTTGGGGATGCTTGGGAATGAGCCGGAGCCGCGGTTGGAGAAGCGGCCTTGAAAGCGGAACTGGGAAGCGTCCGAATCGGAGAAGCGCCGGTAAGCCACGCGCTGGCTTTCGAAACCCGCCTTGAAGTTGTGGTTCCCGCGGATGTGAGCCACGGTTCCGGTGAGCTTCAGGTTGCCGGTATCGACATAACCCGCGCCGACCTGAGGGCTGTTGAAGCTATCCAGGATCTCGAGATCCGGCATCATCTTGCGGCCGCCCACAATCGGGGTGGGCCATTTGGCGCCGTAGTCGGAAAGATCCTTGCCCACGGATTTCTCGTCGGGGACTGTGGCCGGGTGCAGCTTGGCGAGAGACACCTGCGATTCCACGATCGTTTGAGGATCGACGGTCCAAGTATGCTTGCCCGCCAGGGTGTTCTGGGAAGTTTCGCTCGTTCCCCGCTGAAGGCCAGGCAAAGCCCTGGTTCCGCCGGGGACCACCACGTTGGTGGAGCGGACTCCGAAGTAGCTGAACTGAATGCGCTGCGAGGGCGTGAGGTTGTGGTCCCCTTTGATCAGGAACTCGTTGTTCCGGGGCGGCGTGGTGTAGTCAAACACGAGCCGGTCGCCCAGGGCGGGGACCGTGGGGATGATCTTGGCCAGGTTGACCGCCACAGGGTCGAGTAGGCCGGCGGCGGCCAGGTTGTTGCCTGGGATGGGCTGATTGGTGTCGGGGTTGTAGAGCACGCCGGGGTAGGCCGAGAAGTCGCCGGCCAGCATCTGCGCGGTGGGGTAGCGGATCGTCGAGCTGGTGGTGGTCGCCTGATCCCGGTAATGCTGAAAGGATCCGAAGAAAAAGGACTTATCCCGGATCACAGGCCCGCCGATCGTGCCGCCGATCATCTTCTCATTCTCCGGGGAACGTGGAAGGCCGCTGCGGTTGCGGGACCAAGTGTTGGCGTTGAGGTTGCGGTTGCGGAAGAAGTAGAAGACGCTGCCGTGAAAATCGTTGGTTCCGCTTTTGGTGATGACGTTGAAGTAGCCGCCGGGTTGCTTGCCGAACTCGGCCGTGTTGCTGTTGGTGGAAACCTGCACCTCAGCAATCGCGTCGATATTGGGCATCTGAAGCGCGGTGTTCTGCTGGACATTGCTGTTCTCCGCGCCATCCAGATAGAAGACATTTTGTTGCCGCCGGGAGCCGGAAACGTTGGCCGTGGAGCCAACCATTTCCACGCCGGGCGCCAATTGGCCGAACGCCAATGGATTGCGGGTATTCAGCGGAAGGGAGACGATCATTTGGGAAGCGACGTTGGCCCGGACGGCAGAGGATTGGGTGTCGATATTCTCCAGGGCCGCCGAGACTTCCACCACTTGAGTCACTTGGCCTGGCTGGATGGTGACGTCGATGATGGCGTTGCGGCCGGTTTCCACCGTGATCCCCGTGACCTCCGAGGTCTGGAAGTTCTTAAACGTGACCCGCAGGCGGTAGTTTCCAGGAGGGACCAAGTTGAAAACGTACACGCCTGATTCATTTGTTTGGGTGCGCGCCGTGACGTTCGTCGCGGTGTTGATGAGTTCCACCTGAGCGGAGGGAACCACAGCCCCGGTCGGGTCCATGACACGGCCTTGCACGCCGCCGGTCGTGACCTGAGACATCAGCGGGAGCGCGCACACCAATACTAGTGCCAATGCAATTCTCATTCGTGCAACCTCCATAGCTGAGGAAGATTCTACTCTGCGTCTTGACAAGGACAGAAGTAACAAGGGGTAAATCGGTTTTCGGCACAGGTAAAGGACGGGTTAGCAATCCGCGGGTAAGGTCAAATTAAACGGCTCAACCGACGAAACCAGACGCCTTGCCTGGCGCGAAAGAGACCGCGAGACGCTCTGCCGGAAGGCTGTGAGAGGCGCTGCCGCGGCGAGGGCGGGGGCCGGAGCGGGCAGGAAGAGGGGGCGGCGTGGGCGAGGAGGCCGGGACGAGCGCAAAGGTGAGCTAACAGCTCCCGATTCTTCGGGAGCGCTGTTCCATCTACACGGAGGAGGGTTTCAGATAGCAGTCCGGGTGAGCGGGCGGTCCATTAGAGAGGCGGGCATGCAGCGTGCGGCGGCGGGCGCGCTGCATGCCTTGGCAAGCTACCGCTGCTGGGCGCCGAACAGCGTGACCACGCCGCCGGCGGGGATGTCGACTTCGACGGCGCCGCCTTTGACTGCTACGGTTCCGGCGGGCTGGTAGCGGAGCTGGCCGCTGGTTGCGAAAGCAGTAAAGCTAGCCGCCTTGGTGCCAGAAACCCGGATGCGGGCTTTGGCCGGCGAGGAAGAGGTATTGAAGGCGATCAGCGCGTCCGGATGCCGCGTCCCGTTGGAGGCGAAGGCGATCAGGCCGATGTTGTTGCTGGGCTGAGAGACTGTGGCCACGGCCATGCCTGGCTGACCGGCGCGGGAGACCTGCTTGTAGAAGTAGTAGCCAGGCTCGACGGTATAACCGCCTTTGCGATCCACACGGAAGGCGGTGCCGGGGTTGGGGTCGCCGCCGATCCAGGTGTCGGTCTGGACGGCGGCCCAGGGAATGACACCGTTGACGTGGGCCATGTAGATCTGCTGGCGGATGGTCTCAATGAAGGTGACGTCCATTTTGCCCCAGGACATGGAGGTGGTCCAGGTCTTGAGATCGGGGCGATTGATGCGGAGGAGCTCGGCGTTGATGCCTACGTTGTTGGGGCCGATGCCGAAGCCGTGGCTGGTGAGTAGGGCCAAGTTCCGGAGGGCGGCCGGGTCGTTCTGGATGGCCCAGGCAATGCCCGCCACCGCCATATTGCGCCAATTGCTGCACTCGCCGGGGGTGATTCCCACATCCTTCAGGCCCTGGCGGTCGAGCATGGGCCGCATGAAGCGCAGAAAGTCGACGATCTGGGAGCTGGGCCAGTAGAGGTTGAAGTCGTGGTTTTCTGTGCCTGCGGTGGAGCCGTCGGCGGGCCAGCGCCAGATTTCGTCGCCTTCGTTGTGAAGAGAGATGTAGCGGACGGGGAGCTTTTCCTCCTCGCGAAGGAACTTGACCCAGGCGATCATGTACTCGGCGACCTCTTCCTTCATGCGCGGATCCAGGTCGCGGCCTCGGACGAACTTCTGTTTGGTGGCCCAGGGCTGCGGGCCGTAAAGGGTGGTGATGATCTCAAGGTCTGCGCCGCGAGCGCGGGTCCGGGCCAGCCCTTCGCGGGCGAAATAGCGCATCCACTCGGTGGTGGTCTTGTGGTCGAAGCGGGAGGGGTTGATGACGTTCGGGTCGTTGTTGTCGTTGTCGGCTTCGGTGAGCCCCTCGTGGTAGGGGTCCAGGAACATCTTTAGGAGGCCGGGCTTGAGGCCGTCCTCGCCAAAGATCATGTCGAGGATCTGGCGGCGCTGGGTTTCGTTTAGAGTGCTGAAGCCGCCGTACTCCTGGGGCCACTTCTTGTAGTCGCGGGTTTGGGCCACTTGAACGTAGTTGACGCCGAATCCATCCCAGACGCGGATGGGCTGGGCAAAGTCTACTGTCATCTCCGTAGCCGCCGGCGCTTGGGCGGCCGAGTAGAGCAAAGCGGAGGAAACAGCCGCCAGAGACAGGGCAAGAGCGACAAAGAGAATGAGCTTTTTCATAGCAAGGGCAGATTATCAAGGCGGGGGCAGGCAAACAAGTACTGGGGCGGTTAAGGGCGGGTAAACGGGGGGTTAGGGACCATTTTGGGTGAATTCAGCATTACCGAAGAGGCACCGTGCAGCCAGAATCGAAAGATGCCAGTGGGCTGAGTGCTCCGGGGTAGTTCCCGATGTTGTGACCAAAGTCATAGCGGCGGGCGCGGGAAAGTGGGAGATTAGCGTTGAAATCCTAATACACAAAAAAGGAGGTTGCGGCGTGAGAAAACTGTGGTGGTACGCGGCGGGCATCGTACTGATTTCATTTGGGATTCTGGGCTGGATCGGGACGCGCATCTATCAGGAGATGCCGCCGATCCCGGATCAGGTCATCAGCACGGACGGGCGTGTCCTCATCGCAAGCGGAGAGATCCAGCGGGGGCAGAACGTCTGGCAGACGCTGGGCGGCATGGAGGTCGGCTCAATTTGGGGGCACGGAAGCTATGTGGCGCCGGACTGGACCGCCGACTGGCTGCACCGGGAAGCGCTGGCGGTGCTGGAGGAGTTGAGCCGGGCGGAGTTCCAAAAGCAGTACAAGGAGCTCTCCGTTGAGCAGCAGGCGGGATTGCGGGGAAGGCTATTGCAGATCTACCGGACCAACACTTATGACCCGGAGTCGAAAGTGCTGCGCATCGATGCGGTGCGCGCCAAGGCGTTTGACAAGTGTCTGGAGCACTATTCCGAGGTTTTCTTAAAGGGGAATGCGAGCTACTCGATACCGGCGGGGACGGTGCAAGATCCGCAGCGGATGAAGGAGTTCGCGTCGTTTATTTTCTGGACGGCCTGGGCGGCGGCGGCCAACCGGCCGGGGGACACGATCTCCTACACCCACAACTGGCCTCACGACGAGCTGGTGGGCAACCGGCCCACCGGGGAGAGCGTGATGTGGACGGGCGTGAGCATTTTGATGCTGCTGGCGGGCATCTGCGCGATGGTCTGGTGGTACGCCTCGCGCGTGGAGCGCGAGCCGGCCGAGCCTCTCCCTCCGTCGGATCCGCTGCTGGACTGGAAGGCGACGCCCTCGCAGTCGGCGACGCTCAAGTATTTCTACGTGGTGGCGGCGCTGATTCTGGTCCAAATCCTGGCGGGGGTAGTTACGGCGCACTACGGAGTAGAGGGCCTGGGGTTCTACGGGATCCCCCTGGCGGAGTGGCTGCCCTACAGCGTGACGCGGACGTGGCACATTCAGACCGGGCTGTTCTGGATCGCGACCTCCTGGCTGGGGGCGGGGTTGTTCATTGCTCCGCTGATTAGCGGAAGCGAACCCAAGGGGCAGAAGCTCGGCGTGAACGCATTGCTGGCGGCTCTGTTCGTGGTGGTGGGCGGTTCGCTCACCGGCCAGTGGCTCAGCATCCACAACAAGCTGTCCGACAGGACGGCCTTCCTTTGGGGCCACCAGGGCTATGAGTACATCGATCTGGGGCGCATCTGGCAGATTCTGCTGTTTGCGGGGCTGCTGTTCTGGTATTACCTTGTGGTGCGCGCGGTGCGGCCGGCGTTGAAGGGACATCCGGAGCACCGCTCCCTGATCTGGCTGTTTTTGGTTTCGGCAGGGGCCATCGGACTGCTGTACGGGGCGGGCTTGAACTGGGGCCAGCACACGCATCTCTCGATGGTGGAGTACTGGCGCTGGTGGGTGGTCCACCTTTGGGTGGAAGGCTTCTTCGAGGTGTTCGCCACCACCGTCATCGCCTTCTTCTTCGCCCGGCTGGGCTTGATCCGGCCGCAACTGGCGGCCAAAGCGGCGCTGCTTTCGGCGGCGATTTACCTGGCGGGTGGGATCATCGGGACCTGCCATCACCTGTACTTTTCCGGCACGCCCACGGTGGCGCTGGCCTGGGGCTCGGTGTTCAGCGCGCTCGAGGTGGTGCCTTTGACGATGGTGGCGTTCTCGGCGCTGGACGATTTGCGGCGCGGAAAACTGACCGCCTGGGCGCAAAGGTACAAGTGGCCGATCTACTTCTTCGTGGCGGTGGCGTTCTGGAACATGGTGGGGGCGGGGCTGTTTGGCTTCATGATCAACCCGCCGATCGCTCTGTACTTCATGCAGGGGTTGAACACCACGCCGGTGCACGGGCACGCGGCGCTGTTCGGAGTGTACGGCATGCTGGGCATCGGGCTGATGCTGGTATGCCTGCGGGCTTTGGAACCCAAGAGCGAGTGGAAGGAAGGCCAGTTGAAATTCGCCTTCTGGGCGATGAACATCGGGCTGTTCGGCATGTGCGTGTTCAGCCTGCTTCCGGTGGGACTGCTGCAAACCTGGGCGTCGGTGGACCAGGGCTACTGGTATGCGCGCAGCGCGGAGTTTCTGGGCACACCGCTGATGCAGACCCTGCGGTGGCTGCGGGTGCCAGGGGATACCATCTTCGCGCTGGGAGCGCTGGTGCTGGTGTGGTTTGTGTTCACCAGCAACCGGCGCACGGAGAGCCAGGGCCGGGTTTAGGCAGCGCAGGGCGGACAACTATGCTGCTGATCGGCTCATCGGCAGAGGCAAGCGGCGGGACAAGCCAGCGGCGGGAGTGCGGGCGTACTTGGGGCGGACACATCGGTCCGCCCCTACAGGGCGCGGCATTGGGTTGAGCAGAGGGCAGTCGGTAAAGGGCACCCAGGCCGGCTCGAAAGCCGGCCGCAGGCTGGAAAGCCTGCCCCACATCGGACACGACATGGAGGGCACAGGAAAAACAAACCACAGAGAACAGGGAGAACACGGAGAAAACAAACCACGGAGGACACGGAGATGGAAAAGAGGGGGCGGACACGCTGGGCGGCATCTACGCGGCGGCGGCTTGAGGTGGAGCGCGCAGTCGTGCGGGCCGGATGGCGTAGGAACTCCCGTACCGTTCGGGACTGTGTCGCTCTGCCGGCGTGACCGCCGGCATGGCAAGCCTGGCGGCTTGCTCCACCGGGGGAGCGATTGGGTGAAGGAGAGCAGAGGGTAAAGGGTGCCCAGGCCGGCTGGAAAGCCGGCCGCAGGCTGGAAAGCCTGCCCCACAAAGAGGCTGCCCCACGAGAAGCGGCTGCGCCACAAGATGGGGCCGCGGAGTGCGTGACGGGGCGTCAGGCGGTCAGGCGGCGCAGCAGGCTGACCGCCGCGCGTATGTCGCGCCACTTCTGCTCCGGGTCTTCCACTTCCCGTTCGATGTTGAGCGTGCCGGTGTAGCCGATTTGTTTAAGCTTGGCGAGGAAGCGCTCTATGCCCACCGAGCCCTGGCCTAGCGGCCGCTCCGTGCCGAGCGCGCCGGGGTTGTCCTTGGGCGGCCAGTCGCCGTCCTTGGCGTGGACGGAGATCACATAGGGGCCTAACACATCGAGCGCTTCGATGGGATCACCGGAGCCGTAAAGGATCATGTTGGCCGGATCGAAGTTCACGCGGACGTTCGGCCGGTCCACATCGCGCAGAAAACGCAGCAGGACCTCGGCGGGCTCCTGTCCAGTCTCCAGGGCGAAGAACTGGCCGTGGGAGGCGGCTCGGTCGGCGATCCGCCGGACCACGTCCCGCACCGCGGCGTAGCCGGGATGGGAGGGATCCTCCGGCACGAAGCCGATGTGACAGGCGATGGCGGGGACACCCAGCTCGGCGGCGAAATCGCTCAGCTCCAGGGTGCGGGCCTCGCGTTCGGCGCGCGTCTCAGGCGGGATGAACCCCACGGTGCGCTGGACGGTGGGTATGTCGGCGTAGTTTTCTCCCACGTAGCTGGCGAAGACGGTCACCAGAGTGAACTCTTCGCTTTCGAGGGCCGCTTTCCAGGCGGGCGCCGCGCCGGGGAGGGGCATTTCGCCGGGAATGCCGAGCTGACCGCAGCGCACGCCGGTGGACTTCACCTGGCGGATGGTTTCGACCGGATCCTCGCCGGCCCAGAACATGACGCCGATTTCCAGTTCCTTCAGATTGGACATGGGACCTTTTCTCCGTTTCGCCCGCGGGCTTCCGCCATGAGGATCGCCAACTTGACCGCGGCCGCAGACTGCTCCGGCGGGCAGGCTTCGGGGGGCAACCCTTTCGAGCAGCATTCGTGGAAATACTCGATCTCGGCCAGGTATCCGTCTTTCTCTGGCGCGGGCAGCGGCGCTTCTTCGCCCCCGGCCGTGTAGAGGGTTGGCGCACGCCCGGCGGAGTCGTAATCCATTGTGCCTCCGTCGCAAGCCACGGTGTACTCCATCGAGAACGGATAGGCCTTGGGATGATGCCAGCCTCCGGTGATGACTACCGTGTGGCCCGCATAATGCCACTGGGAGGTGATGAGGTCGATGCCCCGGGCGAGATCTTCGTATCCGGCAGCGGAGATGGCTTGGGGCGGGCCGAACAGGCTCAGGGCGATGTCGATGTCGTGAATCAGCAGATCCAGGACCGCCCCGCCGCTCAGGCGCTTATCGCCGAGCCAGGCGCTCCAGGCGGGCGCGGCGCAACGCCGCCGGAAGACCGCATGGCGGACCGGACCCAGGTCCCCCTGGTTGAGGCGCTGGGCTAAGGCCTGGTAGGCCGGAAAGAAGCGGAGCACGTGGGCGGCCATCAGGATCCGGCCGCTGCGGCGCGCGGCGTCGATCATGGCTTCGGCGGAGGCGGCGTCCAGCGCCATGGGCTTTTCGACGAGCACGTGCTTGCCGGCCTCCAAAGCCGCAATCGCGGCGGGCGCGTGCAGATGCGTCGGCAGGCAGATGTCGACGGCCTCGACGGCGGGGTTGGCGACGGCGTCTTGCCAGTCGAGGTACTTGTCCATGCGGGAGAAGTCCATGCGCTGGCCGGGCCCGCCCACGTTGCCTTGAATGCCGCTCAGGTCGCCGCTCAGGCGCTGCGGCTCGTCGCTGGCGACCGCGATGACTTCGGCGCTGGGGAGCTGCATCCAGGCCTTGAGGTGGGTGGCCCCCATGAAGCCCAAACCGAGCACGGCGATCTTCATAGTGAGCAGTATAAAGTACCGGGAGCGGGCGCGTTTATGAAAGAATCGGGGGAAGGTAAGCGGGAATTCCCATGAGCGAAACGCACGAGAAGAGCTTCCGGATTGGTCTGATCCAGATGAGCTGCGGGGCGGACCCGGCCGAGAACCTGGCCAAGGCCGGCTGGCGCATCCGCGAGGCGGCGGGACAGGGCGCCCAGGTGATCTGCTTGCAGGAGCTGTTCCGCACGCCGTATTTTTGCCGCCAGGAGAGCGCGGAATTGTTCCGGCTGGCGGAGCCGGTTCCGGGGCCCACCACGGAAAGTCTGGCCGCGCTGGCGCGGGAGCTCGGGGTCGTGATCATCGCCCCGCTCTTCGAGCGGCGGGGGCCGGGGATCTATCACAACAGCGCGGCGGTGCTGGACGCGGATGGAGCGCTGCTGGGCGTCTACCGGAAGATGCACATTCCCGAGGATCCGCTGTACTTCGAGAAGTTCTACTTTACGCCGGGCGACACGGGCGTGCCCTGCTTCCAGACGCGCTACGGCCGGATCGCGGTGCTGATCTGCTGGGACCAGTGGTTTCCGGAGGCGGCGCGGATGGCGGCGCTGGGCGGGGCATCGGTGATCTTTTATCCCACGGCTATCGGCTGGCACCCGGCGGAAAAAGCGGAGCAGGGCGAGGACCAGGTGAGCGCTTGGATGAACGTGCAGCGCGGGCACGCCATCGCCAACGGGATCTATGTGGCGGCAGTGAACCGGGTGGGCGCGGAAGGCCCGCCCGAGGCTTGCCTGGAGTTCTGGGGGAATTCGTTCGTCGCAGATCCGTTCGGGAGGATTACGGCGCAAGCGGGCCGGGACCGTGAAGAAACGCTGCTGGCCGAAGTCGATCCGGCAAGGCTGGAGGAAGTCCGGCGGCACTGGCCGTTTTTGAGGGACCGCCGGACGGACGCCTACTCGCCGCTGCTCAAAGTTTGGCGGGACTGAGGTCTGGGTTATAGAGCAGAACTTTGAGCACGCCGGGCTGTTGGGCAAGCTCGAAGGCGCGCGCGGCCTCCGCCAGAGGCAAACGGGCCGAGATCATCTCGCGCAGTTTCAGCTTGCCGCTGCGCAGGAGCTTGAGCGCCGGCTCGAAGGGGCCGCAGCGGGAACCGACCAGAGTGATCTCATTCACCACCACCGGCGCGCTGTCCAAGGAAACCGCTTCGTGCACGGTGGATTTGAGGATGACCGTTCCCCGCGGGCGTGTCATGCGGATGGCCTGCGAGAGGCCCTCGGCGGCGCCGGTCGCTTCGACCACCCAGTCATAGGCGGCGCTGGGAAGGCGGGCGGCGGTCTTGCGGACGGCGATTCCGGCTGAGGCCGCCAGGCGGAGCTTGGCGCGGTGTTTGCCGTAGAGGCGCACTTCGGCCCCGCGCAAATGCAGCACCTGGGCGATGAGCAGGCCGAGTTTGCCGTCGCCGAGCACGGCCACGGGCGCGCCTTTCGGAATGCGGACCTGCTCCAGGATCTCGCAGGCGGCGGCGATGGGCTCGGTGAAGACGGCGTCCTCGTCCGAGACGGAATCGGGCACGGGATGGAGATTGCGCTCGGGCAGGGTGAAGTACTCGCTGAAGACGCCGGGATGCCGCACGATGCCGAGCACGGTGCGGCGCGGGCAGTGGCGGCCGAGCCCGCGGCGGCACCAGCCGCAGGCGCCGCAGGCGAGGTTGATTTCGCCCACCACGCGCCGGCCGATCAGGGAGCGGTCGCCGGCTTCCACGACCTGGCCCACGAATTCATGTCCGGGCGTTCCGCGAAAGCCGTAGTAGCCGCGCAGAAGCTCGATGTCGGTATTGCAAATGCCCGCGGCGCGCAGGCGGATCAGGGCGTGGCCTTTGGCGCGGCGGGGCAAAGGGCGGCGGCGCAATTCGACGCGGCCGTTTTCGAGATGGACAGAGAGCATTTCATGGACGAGTATAGAGCGGCCGGCAGCGCGGCGGCGCGGATCTTGCGCGGGAGGGGGTGTGGTGTCAAACTGGGTGTTCTCTGCGGTCAAGCCGATGGCGAGCGCCGGCCAAAGTTTGCGCTTTACGCGGATCCTGCTGAAGAACTGGCGGAGTTTCGCCCGGGGCTACGCCGAATTGGGGCGGCGGGTCTTCCTGGCGGGGCCGGCCTCGGCGGGGAAGACGAATTTCCTGGACGCGTTCCGGTTCCTGGGCGAGCTGGCCACGCCCAGCGTCGGTCTTCAAGAAGCCGTTCAGCGGCGCGGCGGCGTGCGGCGCCTGCGATGTCTGGCGGCGCGCAAGGACTCGCAGATGGGGCTGCTGGTTCACGCCGGCACAAGCGCGCAGCCGCTGGAGTGGGAATACGAGATCGATCTCGGCTCCGACGTTCAAGGACGTCCGGTGGTTCAGCGCGAGCGGCTGCGGCGGCGGCGCGAAACCGTTTGGGAACGGCCGGACGCGAGCGATGCGGCGGATCCGGACCGGCTGTATTGCTCCATGCTGGAAGGCGGCATGGGATCCAGGCCGGCGCGCGAGTTTGCGGCCTTTGCGTCCAAGACCCGGCTGCTGAATCCGGCGCCGGCTTTGATGCGGGGGGCCGCGGGCTTCGATGCGAATCCTGAGTTGGGCGGCGACATTTTAGAGGCCATGGCGGCCACGCCGGAGAAGTCCCGCAAGGCGCGGCTGAGGGCGATTCTGAACGAACTTCAGGCGGCGGCGCCGCTGTTGAGCAAGCTGGAGTCGCACCGGGACGGGCGCGGGAAGGCGCACCTGCGGGCGCGGTTCGAACACTGGCGGGCGCACGGCGCCTGGCATAGCGAGGCGCAGCTCTCCGATGGCGTCCTCCGGCTGACCGGCATTCTCTGGGAGGTCTTATCGGGAACGGGAACGCTGTTGCTGGAGGAACCGGAGGCCAGCTTGCACGATTCTTTTGTGCGGCAGATCCCCCAGATGTTGAGCCGGACGGCGCGGCGAACCGGCCGTCAGGTCCTGATCGCCACGCACTCGGCGGCGTTGCTGGAAGATTCCGGCGTGGTCCCTTCGGAGGTCTTGCTGGTGAGCGCGGACTGCGAGGGGTCGGCCCTGCGGCCGGCCGTATCGCTGGCCGAAGCGGCCGAGCTGTTGCGGCACGGCCTGGCGGCGGGTCCCGCTCCGCGATGGGACGAGCGCCAGATGGCGCTGTTCGGCGAAGCCGAGGATTAAGCGGCGCCCAGGGTTTCAGAACAGCAACCGGTTGCGGCGAAGGTAGGCCGGCGTTTCGATGTCGTCCTCCTCGGAAACCTCTTCCGGCGGCGGCATGGGAATGACCGGCGGCGCGTAGGCCTGTGGCTCCGAGGGGGGCTCGGGCTTGGCGGCGGGCAGCTCGCGCTCCTCAGGCGGCGAGCTGCGGCGGCTAAAACCGGTGGCGATGACGGTGACCTTGACCGACTCGCCCATGGACTCGTTCAGCACCACGCCGAAAGTGAGCTGCACGTCGGTGCGGCCGGTGGCTTCGCGGATCAGAGTGCAAGCCTCGCTGACTTCGTGCAGGCCGAGCTTGCTGGAGCCGGTGATGTTGATGAGCAGGCCGCCGGCGCCGGTGATTCCGCCCTCTTCGAGCAGGGGGCAGGAGATGGCCTGGCGGGCGGCGGCAATGGCGGCGTCTTCTCCGGTGGCCACGGCGGTGCCCATCATGGCGAAACCGCTGCCGGCCATGGTGGCGCGGATGTTGGAGAAGTCGCGGTTGATGAGGCCGGGGGTGACAATGATGTCGCTGATTCCCTGAACGGCCTGCCGGAGAACATCGTCAGCGGCCTTGAGCGCCTGCATGAAGGTGGTGCCGCGGGGCAGCAGGCCAAGCAGGCGCTCGTTGGGTATGGCGATGACGGTGTCCACATTGGCGGCCAGCTCGGCCAAGCCCTTTTCGGCGCGCTGAAGACAGAGCGGGCCTTCGAAAGCGAAGGGCTTGGTCACGATGGCCACCGTGAGCGCCCCCAGCTCCTTGGCCAGCGAGGCGACGACGGGCGCCGCGCCGGTGCCGGTTCCGCCGCCCAAGCCGGCGGTGATGAAGACCATGCTGGCCCTGCCGATGTATTCGGCGATCCGTTGGGTGTCCTCGAGGGCAGCCTGTTTTCCGACTTCGGGATCGCCGCCCGTGCCAAGCCCTTGCAAAAGCTTGGCGCCGAGTTGAACCTTACAGGGGACGGGCGAGGAGCGGAGCGCCTGTAGGTCGGTATTCATGACGCAGAACTCGACTCCTTCGAGTCCCTCCCCCATCATGCGGGCCACGGCGCTGGAGCCGCCGCCTCCCACGCCGATGACCTTGAAACGAGGGCCCTGTGCGGCCTCTTCCTCCTCGATCTCGAACTTGAGATCTTCCGGGTTCATTTCCATCAGCCCCATCGCAACCTCCTTCCTCAACAGGCGCCGCGGGGTTGAACCGCGGCGGCCAAACTATCCGAACAGACGACTCAACCAACCGGGCCGGGCCGGGCTCACCGAGCGGAGCCGCAAGCGTGCGGCATAGATCAACAAGCCGCCCGCAGTGGTCCAATCCGCCGTACGCAGCTCCTCCGGCCAATCCAAGATGGTGTTCACCAGGCCAAGCCGGGCCCGGCAATTCAGCACGCGCTCGGCCATGTTCCACATCCCGCTCAGCAGCGATCCGCCGCCCGTGAGCACAACTTGTCCCAATTGTCCCTGATCCGTTCCCGCCTTGGAGAGCTGGTTTTGAACGCGCAGGAACAACTCGCCGGCGCGTGACTCCAAGGCGAGATTCAAATCATGGCGCGGCGCTTCCCGGGGCGGCAGGCCGTCCGGCGAAGGAATTTCGATGAAAGTATTATCGGCGCTCAAACCGCGCAGGGCGCAACCCCATTCGCATTTCAACTGCTCGGCGTCCTCCACCGAGAGGCGCAGACAATGAGCCGCATCGCGGGTAAAGTGAATGCCGCCAATCGGGATGCTCGCCGTGGTTTGCAATGCGTCGTCCAGGAAAACCGCCATCTCGGTGGAGTGGAGGCCGATGTCGACGATGGCCACTCCGGCCCGGCGTTCTTCGGGCGTGACTGCGGCCAGGGCGGCAGCGTACGCCTCAAAGACGGTGTCTTCGACAGCCAGGTGCGCCCGGTGCACGGCTGAAACGAGGCTGTCGTGCTCCTGGCGGGAAACGGTCAACAAGTGAACGAAAGACTCAAGCCGCGTGGCGGCAACGCCCTGCGGGTCCCAGTAGCTGTCCTGACCATCGACGAGAAAGCTTTGAGGAGCGGCCTGAAGCAGCATGCGGCCGGCCGGCAGGTTCACTTCCAGAGCGCGCTCTATGGCGTAGCGCGTGTCGCCGGGCTCGATCGGGCGCCGCCGGCCCATCTCATAGAGTCCGCGGTTGTCTACGCCTTCCACGCCAGCGCCCCCCACTCCGACCACGGCGGAGTCCGGCGAAACGCCCGCGGCGCGCTCGCCCTCCGCAATGGCGCTGCGCAAAGATTCGACCACCGCCGGGAGATCCGCGATGCGGCCGCGCGCCCAGCCTTGCGATAGGGAGCGTCCGGCCCCCAGCAAGCGGAGTCTTCCCCTTTCGACCGCGCCGACCAGATAGCGCGTATAGGCGCTGCCTGCATCCAGGGCCGCAACGTAGAGCGGGTCAGCCACGGCCGGCCACCTCCTCGATGACGGTAATGCGGTCATCCAGACGCAGATCGAAGTTGGCAGCGTCGGGCTTGCGCTGCTGGATTTGATCGTAATGGGCCAAGAAATTGCGCAAGCGCGACTCGAAGTTCTCTTTGCCCAAATGCAACAGCAGCATCCGGCCGCCGTGATCGTACATCAACTTCAGATCGTTTGGGTCGGACACGTCAATTTCAACAAAATGCTCGGAGACCGGCTGGGCTTCCGCGAGCAGCTTCAAAGCGGTGGAGACGCGGGCCCGGCGCGCCGCCAGATCCTGGTCTCGCCGGATCCCTTTCAATACGGGCAGGTGGAATTGCGCGCGGCCGGGCAGGGGCAGAAGGACTCCGTCGGCGTCGATTAAGGCCACCTCCGCCGGGCCCTGCCCGCGCATCGGAGGGAGCTGCACGAAAGCCACCGGGGTGCGCTCCACAATATGAACCTCCAGGCGGTTGGGCCAGCGGCGGCGCACTGCTGCGCTCCGCACCCATTCGATTTCCAACAGGCTGCGCAGCCGCTCTTGAAGCGGGATCCGGTAGATGCTCCGGCCGAAGTCCAGAGCGAAGACCTGCCGAATCCGGCTGCGGGAGGCGTATTGAACGCCCGTGATCTCCAGACCGGAATGATTCTCCTCCTCGGACGGCGGCGTCAGCGCGAAGCGCGGATCCGTGGCCAGGAAATCGTCGGCGCGAAAATACAGCCAGGTGAGGCCGGCCAGTCCGGCCAGCACTCCCGCCAGGAGCGCGCCGTAGCCCAGCCAGGTCCGCCAGCCGGGGGCGCCGGAGTTCGCTTCAGGATCCCGCTTGCGGCCCATTGTGCCGTCCCTCCCGCAACTGGCGCAGGATCAGATCCCCCGCCTGCCAGACGTTGCCTGCGCCTAACGTCAGAATCAGATCTCCCCGGCGGGCCGTCTGGACCGCCAGCGCCGCGGCCTGCTCCAGCGTGCCGGCATAGATCACCTGGCGGTGTCCGAACGAGCGGATGCGCTCGGCCAAAGCCGCGCCGCTGACGCCTTCTATGGGCTCCTCGCTGGCGGCGTAAATGTCGAGCACAAAGACGGTGTCGGCCTGATGGAAGGAGCGCGCAAACTCGTCCATGAGCTGCTGGGTGCGCGTGTAGCGGTGCGGCTGGAACAGCACGTGAACCCGCTCGTAGCCGCCCAGCCGGGCCGCCTCCAGCGTGGCGCGGATCTCGGTGGGATGGTGCCCGTAGTCGTCGACGACCGCGATGCCCGCCTCCAGGCCCAGCAACTGGAAACGCCTTTCCACACCGGTGAACCCGGCCAAGGCCTGGCGGATGACTTCGGGAGCGATCTCCAGCTCCAGCGCCACGGCGGCGGCCGCGGCGGCATTGAGGACGTTGTGCGGACCGGGGGACGGCAGCGAAAACGAACCCAGGGACTGGCCGCCCCGCCGCAGCTCGAATGTGCTGCCGGCGGGACCGCAGGCGATCTGCGCGGCGGCCAGATCCGCCTGGGCGCTGGCGCCGTAGGTGACCACCCGGCGGTTGACCTGCGGCAGAATGCGCTGGACGTTTTCGTCGTCCAAACAAAGAATCGCGGCTCCGTAGAAGGGCACGCGGTTGACAAATTCTAGAAAGGCCGCGCGGGTGTCCTCGATCGAGGCGTAGCAATCCACGTGCTCGCGGTCGATGTTGGTGACCACCGCCAGAATCGGCGCCAACTTCAGGAAAGAGCGGTCGCTTTCGTCGGACTCGACCACCAGGAACTCGCTCTTGCCGACCCGCGCGTTGGACCCGCCCATTAAGGCCGCCCGGCCGCCCACCACCACGGTGGGATCGAGGCCGGCCTGGCACAGAATCGTGGCGATCATGGACGTCGTGGTGGTCTTGCCGTGGCTGCCGGCCACGGCGATGCCGAACTTCAGGCGCATCAGCTCGGCCAGCATCTCGCCGCGCGGAATCACCGGCAGTCCCAGCCGGCGCGCTTCCTGCAACTCGGGATTGTCCGGGCGCACCGCCGAGGAATAGACCACCGCTTTGGCCCCATCGACGTGGCGCGGGTCATGACCCACGAAGATGCGCGCTCCCAGGCGGGCCAGCCTCTCCGTGGCGGGGCCGGCCTTGAGATCGCTGCCGCTGACCGGATAGCCCAGGTTCAGCAGGACCTCGGCGATCCCGCTCATTCCAATTCCCCCGATTCCGATGAAGTGTACTGGCTGGCGCTTAAAAAACATTTTGATATCGTATTGTTCCGGCTTTTGGCTTCCGTGTCAACGGCCGGGGCTCCGGCCGGCAAGTTCCTCCAACAGATCGGCGGCCCGGGCGGCGGCGCCCGGCCGGGCCAGAGAGCGTGCGGCGGCGCCCATGCGCGCCAGCATTTCAGGATCGGCGGCCAGGGCCGTGGTCTCTTCAAAGAGCCGCCGTCCGTTCATTTCCTCATCGCGCACCAGGCGGGCGGCGCCGGCGCGCACCATCTGTTCCGCGTTGTGGAGCTGGTGCTGGCCGGCGGCGAAGGGGTACGGGACGAGGATCGAAGGCCTTCCCGCCGCGGCCAGTTCCGCGACCGCGCCCGCGCCGGAGCGGCACACCACCAGGTCGGCGGCCGCGAAAGCGGCGGGCATGTCGGAGATGAAGGGCGTCACTTCGCCTTCCAGTCCGCTGGAGGCGAACTCGCGGCTCAGCGCCGGATAGTCTTCCTGGCCGCACTGGTGCAGGAGACGCAGGCGGAAGCCGGCGCCGCGGAACAACGGCCAGGCTTCGCGCGCGGCCTGGTTGAGGCGGCGGGAGCCGCGGCTGCCGCCGGTGATCAAAAGCGTGAAGGATTCGCTGCGCGGCTTGGGCGGAATGGCGAAAAACTCCTCGCGCACCGGCACGCCGGTGCGTTCGCACTTGCCGCGCGGAAAGCCTGCCGCGGCGCTCTCGAAATGAATCAGAGCGCGCTCGGCGAAGCGGCCCAGCCAGCGGTTGGTGAGGCCCGGCACGGCGTTGGGTTCCATCAACACGATGGGGATGCGCCGCAGCCAGGCGGCCAGGGTCGGCGGACCGGCCACATAACCGCCCATGCTGAAGACGGCCGACGGACGCCGCCGGCCCAGGATGCGCCACGAGCGCCACAAACTCGGCGGAATCTGCGCAAGCGTACGCAAGGACCGGCGCCAGCCGACGCGCTGGAGTCCGCCGATCCGAATGAATTCCAGGGGGAACCCGTCGCCGGGCACGAGCCGGGCTTCGATGCCGCCCGGCGAGCCGATGAAAAACGGCTGGTGGCCGCGGCGGCGCAATTCGCGGGCCACGGCCAGGGCGGGCATCACGTGGCCGCCCGTACCGCCGGCCGCAATCAAGAATGTCCTGCCCTGGTTCATGCGCTGTGGTCGCTTACGCTTTGCAGCAGGCCGAGCGAGATCATGCTGCTTGCAAACGAGCTCCCTCCGTAGCTGACCAGAGGAAGGGTGATGCCCTTGGTCGGGAAGAGTCCCGTGACGACGCTCATGTTGATCAACGCCTGGATGAGAAACATCAGACTCACCCCCAGGGCCAGATACTTGCCAAACAGGTCCGGCGTTTGAGAGAAGACGCGCAGGCCCCGCCAAAAGATGATCAGGTATAAGCTCAACAACAACAGCGCTCCGATCAACCCGTATTCTTCGGCCCAGATCGCGAAAATGAAGTCGGTGTGGGCTTCAGGAAGAAACAGGAGCTTTTGCGTGCTCTGCATGGGACCTTTGCCGGCAAGACCGCCGGAGCCGACCGCAATGAGGGACTGTTCCAGGTGGTCCTTGGCGTTATCGGTCGGGGCATGCAATTGCAAAGTTGCTTTCCAGGACCCGCTGGGATTGAGCGCGCGGACGGGCCAGGAGTCCAGCAGGGAATAGCTGGGATTGATCCAGGCAAACATCCGGGAAATGCGGTACGGCTTGTCTCTGACTTCATGGACAAAGAGCGCCAGGCCGACCAGCAGGGCCAACAGCAGATAGCGCTTTTCCATGCCGGCGACGAGAAAGACGACGATGGCGGAAAGGGCTAGCACTACGGCAGTCCCCAAGTCCGGTCCCACCACGGCTCCGGCCAGCAATCCAATCACGGCCGCCGCGGGGATCAGGGTGTATTGGCGGCTGTTGATCGCGTTGGCGCGGGCCGCGACCAAGTAGGCTAAAAAGAAGGCCAAAACCGGCTTGGCGAACTCGGAAGGCTGAAAATTGGCGAGCCCGAGATGGAACCAGCGCTGGGAAGGCAAAGACCGGACCAGCGCCAGCAGGATCAGGACCCCTGCGACGGCAGGGAAGACGTAGAGGCCGCGGTTCAGCTTGCGGTAGTCGAGGCTCTTGAGCCACATCATAAGCCCAAGAGAACCCGTGGCCCAGAGCAACTGGCGGAGCGGATAATGCAGGCTGGAACCTTGCTTGGCCTGCCCGATCGCCGAACCGGCGCTCCACAGGACCAGCATTCCGGCCGCCACCAGAATCAGGATGGCTGTGAACAGCACCCAGTCTGTGCGCACCCGTTGAGCCATCGTTACTCCCTTCCGCCCGCCTCGCCGGCGAGCCGCGCCACAAGTTGTTTAAAGACCCGGCCGCGGTGTTCGTAGTTCTCGAACTGATCGAAGCTGGCGCAGGCGGGGGCCAGCAGAACGGTATCGCCAGGACGGGCGTTTTCGGCAGCAAACGCCACAGCCGCTTCCAGCGTCCCGCATGGCACTACGGGCATGAGGCCTTCCAAGGCGCGGGCGATGAGCGGCGCGGCCTGGCCGATCAGCAGGGCGGCGCGGGCCTTATTGCGGAGGGCCTCGGCCAGCGGCGCATAGCTGCCGCCCTTGTCCTTGCCTCCGAGAATGATCCAAAGCGGCCCCTGGAGCGCTTCGACGGCCTTCACGGCGGAGCTGACGTTGGTGGCTTTGGAGTCGTTGTAGTAGGCCACGCCGCGGATGGTATCGACGTATTCCAGCCGGTGCTCGACGGCGCGGAAGGTGCGAATGGCAGCGGCGATCCCGGAGGCCGGCGCTCCAGCCAAAAAAGCCGCGAGCGACCCCGCCAAGATGTTCTCGAGATTGTGCCGCCCGCGCAGAGGAACATCGGAAGCGGGCAACAGCGGCTCGCCGCCGAGCATCAGGATCCCTTGTTCCAGCCAGGCGCCCGGCTCAACCCGCCGCGTCAGGCTGAACCACAGCGTACGGGCGGCCGTCATGGTGGCGTAGCCGCGGGTCACAGGGTCGTCCGCGTTGAGAACGGCCCAATCTTCGGCCGTCTGGTTTTCAAACAGCCGGGCTTTGGCGGCGGCATAGCGCTCGAAGGAGCCGTGCCGGTCGAGGTGGTCCTCGGTGACGTTGAGGGCCACGCCGATGCGGGCGCGGAACCGTTGAATGGTTTCGAGCTGGAAGCTGGATAACTCGAGCACGTTCCACTGGCCGGGGCGCGAGCTGCGGACCATGGCCGAGGCGGGCACGGTTCCGATATTGCCGCCGACTTGAGCGGGGATGCCGCACTGTTGAAGCAAGTGTCCCACCAGGGCCGTCGTGGTCGTCTTGCCGTTGGAGCCGGTGATGCCGATGATCTCCCCTTGCAGAAACCGGAAGGCCAGCTCGACCTCGCCGATCACCGGAACGCCTCGGCGGCGAGCCTCATCCAGAATCTCCAGACCGGCCGGCACCCCGGGCGAGATCACCACGCATTCCGCACCGGCCAAAGCTTCCGGCGACTGGGGGCGAAACGGCACGCCCATACGGGCCAGCGCTTGGGCCGCGCCGGGCAACTGTTCCAGCGGTTTGGCGTCCACCGCAATCACGGCGGCGCCTTGGGAAACCAACAACTCCGCCGCCGCCAGCCCGGAGCTGGCCAACCCCACCACGGCGACTTTGCGTCCTTGAAAGTCCAACGGCCTCACCTCAGCTTCAGCGTGGTCAGAGAGAAGAGCGCCAGGATCAGACCGGCGATCCAGAAGCGGACAATGATCTTGGACTCCTGCCAGCCCAGCGCTTCGAAATGGTGATGCAGCGGGGCCATCTTGAAGATGCGCTTGCCGCGCAGCTTGAAGCTGGCCACTTGCAGGATGACCGAGAGCGTCTCCAGCACGAAAACGCCGCCGACGAAGATCAGCAGGATCTCCTGCTTGATCAGCACCGCCACGATGGCGATGGCGCTGCCGAGCGACAGCGAGCCGACGTCGCCCATGAAAATGTCGGCCGGATGGGCGTTGTACCAGAGAAAACCAAGCGCAGCGCCGGTCATCGCCCCGCAAAAGATGGTGAGCTCGCTGGCGCCGGGCAGCCGCACCAGATCGAGATAGTTGGCGAACTGCGCATGGCCGCTGGCGTAAGTCAGCACGGTCATGGCGCCGCTGGCGATGATGGTGAGCCCGATGGCCAGGCCATCCAACCCGTCGGTCAGGTTCACGGCGTTGGAGCTGCCGACGATGACGAAGATCAGGAAGGCGAAAAAGAACAGGAAGGCGAGAGGGTAGGTCAGCGGGCTGGCCAGCCAGCGGTCGATGAGCAGATCGGGCCTCAGTTGCTTGAAGAACGGAACGTTCATGGTGGTCGAATACAGGCCCATGGCGTGGAGGCCAAGCAACAGCAACCCGATCAGGAGCGCCGCCAGAACCTGAAGCAGAAACTTCTGCTTGCCGGTCAATCCGAGGTTCCTGCCGCGCTGGATCTTGGACCAGTCGTCATAGGCGCCGATGGCGCCGAACATCAGGGTGCCCGCCAGGGCCACCCACAGGTAAGGATTGCGGAGGTTGGCCCAGAGCAGCGAGGGAACCACAATCGAGACCAGAATCAGGATGCCGCCCATGGTGGGGGTGCCGGCCTTCTTGAAATGCGTCTGAGGACCGTCCTCGCGGATGTATTGGCGGATTTGCAGCTCGCGCAGCTTGCGGATCATCCAGGGGCCGAGAAGCAAGCACAGAAACAGCGCCGTCATGCTGGCGAAGGCGGTGCGGAAGGTGACGTAGCGAAACAGCGGGAAGGGGATGATACTCGGGTACATCACCTCATAGAGCAGCCAGTAGAGCATAGCCTCTTATTCCGACCCTTTCCCGAGCGGCCGCTCCGCCAAACCGGCGCTGGGCGGCGGCCCCGCCTGTGAACCCTGAAGGAACCGCTGCAAGGCGATTTCGACATGAACGCCCCGGGAGCCCTTGAACAATACCGCGTCGCCGGGGCGCGCCTCCCTGCGCAGGAAATCGCCGGCCTCGGCGGGATCCTCGAAAAAAAACGCGGCGCCGCTAGACACTCCGGCGCTGACGGCTTCGTCCACCATGTGACTGGCCGCGCCGCGTATTCCGATGAGCATATGGATCCCGCACCGGGCGGCGTGGCGCCCCACGTCGCGGTGCAAGGACTCGGACCAGCGTCCGAGCTCGAGCATCTCCCCCAGCACGGCGATCTTGCGCCGCGCCGGTTCATCCCGGAGCACTTCCAGCATGCGCTTGGCGGCTTCCGGGTTGGAGTTGTAGCAATCGTCTAAAACCGTGATTCCATTGTGGACGAAACGGCGCCCCCGGCCGCCTGGCGCTTCCAGCTTGCGCGCCGCTTCGGTCAAAGCGGCCGGCTCCACGCCCACGGCGCGCGCCGCGGCAAGCCCCGCCAGCAGATTGGAAACGCCGTGAAGCCCATCCAGGGGCGCTTCAAACTGCGGCCCACCCTCCAGCCGGAAACGGATCCAACCCGGCCGGCACTCGACCTCAGTGGCGCGGAGGTCCGCTCCCTCCGACAAGCCGAACGTGAGCACTGGGCCGGGATGCACGTCACGGAAGCGGATCACGCGCGGATCGTCGGCATTCAGCACCGCCACGCCGCCGGCAGGCAGGCTCTCGATCAGCTCCCGTTTGGCCAGGGCGACCTCTTCGACCGAACTGAAGAACCCGAGGTGCGCCGATCCGACGTTGGTCACCACTCCCACATCGGGGCGGGCGATGGCCGCTAACTGACGAATCTCGCCCGCGTGGTTCATGCCCATCTCCACCACCGCCGCTTCCGCTTCTTCCGGCAGGCGCAGCAGAGTGAGGGGAACCCCGATGTGGTTGTTCAAATTGCCCTCCGATTTTGCCGTGCGTTTCACCGAACTGAGCAAAGAGGCGGTGATCTCCTTGGTGGTGGTCTTGCCCGCGCTGCCCGTGATGGCAATGAGCCGTCCGCCCCAACGCCTGCGCGCCCAGGCCGCCAAGGACTGCATCGCTTCCAGCACTCCGTCAACCCGGAGCAGCGGTCCGGAGGCCTGCACAGGACGGTCCACCACCGCCGCCGCCGCTCCCCGCCGGAAGGCGTCTTCGAGGAACTCGTGTCCGTCCCGGCGCTCTCCGCGCAAAGCGAAGAACAGATCGCCAGGTTGAAGCGAGCGGGTGTCCACGCTCCACCCCGTGACCGCGCGCTCGGCGAGTCCCTCAAAACGAGCTCCGATGACCTCGGCGATCTGGGAGAGAGGGAACCTCATGCCGCCCCGCCTCCGTAGCCCAGCTCCCGCAGAACTTCCCGCGCGACTTCGCGGTCGTCGAAGGGAATGGTCCGGTCCGCCAGGATTTGATAGGTCTCGTGGCCCTTGCCGGCCAGCAGAACGATGTCGCCCGGGCCGGCCATTTCCAGCGCCTTGCGGATGGCCGCCTTGCGGTCCGGCTCAACAATGCAAGGAACGTCGGAGTCCGGGATTCCGGCGAGGATCTGATCCAGGATCGCCTGCGGATCTTCTGAGCGCGGGTTGTCGGAAGTGAGCACGACCACGTCGCTGAGCGTGGCCGCCTCCCGCCCCATCTTGGGCCGCTTACCCGGATCCCGGTCGCCGCCGCAGCCGAACAGGGTGATGACGCGCCGCGGCCCCAGATCCCGGGCGGCCAGGATGAGTTTGCGAAGGGCATCGCTAGTGTGAGCGTAGTCCACCACCACGGTGAACGGCTGCCCCAGGTCCACGCGCTCGAACCGGCCCGGGATCGCTGCGCATTTTTGCACGCCGGCCGTAATTTCTTCCGGCGCGACGCCGAGCGCCTGGGCCGCGCCCCAAGCCGCCAGAATGTTGTAGACGTTGAACCGGCCCGTGAGCGGAGAACGCACCGGGAAGCACCCATTGGGGGTATGCACGCTGAATTCCAGACCTTGCGGGGAGAGCTTCACGTCTGTGGCGCGGATCGTGGCGGGCTGCTCGATTCCGTAGCTGAGAAGCGAGCTCTCCGGCGCCAGCCGCAGGGCGGCGCCGTAGGGATCGTCCCAGTTCACCACGGCGAAGGCCGGCGGAGGAGCGCCCTCTCCCGTGAAGAGGAGTTGTTTGGCCGCGAAGTAATTCTCCATCGTCTGGTGGAAGTCGAGATGATCCTGCGTGAGGTTGGTGAAAACCGCGCAGTGGAACGGGAGTCCGTGCACCCTTCCCAGCGCCAGGGCGTGGGAAGAGACTTCCATTATGGCATGGGAGCCGCCCTTCGCCGCCAGTTCGGCGAAGATGCGGTACAAATCCGCCGATTCCGGAGTGGTGTTTTGCGACGGCAGAATGCGGCCGGCCACGCAATGCTGCACCGTGCCCACGAGCGCGGTCACATGCCCTGCGCTCCGGAGAATGGAGTCGAGCAGAAAAGTGAAGGTAGTCTTGCCGTTGGTGCCGGTGACCCCGGTGATGCGCACCGGGCGGATGCGTTCGCCCCACAGGTTGCGGCAGGCGAGGCCCATGGCCTGGCGGCCATGCTCGACTTCGACCCAAGGTCCCGTGAATCCTTCCGGGGGCGGACCTTCACTGACGGCGGCCACGGCGCCCCGTTGGAGGGCTTCGGCGGCGAACCGGCGCCCATCGGCGCGCTGGCCCGCAAAGGCGAAGAACAGCGCGCCAGGCCGGATCCGGCGGGAGTCGTAGTCGATGTCTTCGACTTCCCGATCGGCCAGTTCCGCCGGAAGCGGCCGGCGGAGGCGGACGCCGCGCAATACGCATTCCAATTTCATGCCGGTCAACGTGTGAACAGAACGCGGATTCGTTCCCCGCGGGGAAGAATCTCACCCGGCGGCGGAACTTGAGCCCGGGCGACGCCGCTGCCCAATACCTCGACAGGCAGTCCCAGCGCCGCGGATTCTTCGAGGACTTTGCGTACGGTCTTACCGTGAAAATCGGGCACCGACGGCCCCCAGACCTCCAGGGAAGCAGCGCGCAGCGGGGCCCCCGGATCCGGGAGCGGTGGAAGTGGACCCGGAGGCCCCAGCTCAGCGATCGCCGGGCCGCGGGGAGCGGCCGGCGTGTCTTCCCGCGGGGGAGGAGCGTCAGGAAGATCTCTATGCACCGACATCAGCCGCAAGGCGTTCGAGGTGATTTCGCGGAACACGGGCGCGGCTAACACGCCTCCAAACACGGGGGCCCGGTTGATGGTCACCACGACGACCAGCGCCGGGCGGGTCACCGGGGCGAAGCCCGCGAACGACGAATTGTAAAAGTGCCGGTAGCAGCGGCACTCGGGATCCCACACCTGGGCCGAACCCGTCTTGCCGGCGGCGGTGTAGCCGGCGAGCTTGGCCTCCGTGCCGGTGCCGTGCAGCACAACACCCTCCATCATCTGGCGCATGGTGATGGCCGTCTCGGGCTGAATCACGCGCACCGGGCGCGCAACCGGCTCCGGGACCGCTTCCTGCCCTGGCCTTCGCTTGGAAAGGATCAGGCGCGGCCGGACCAGCCGCCCGCCGTTGGCAAACACGGCCATGGCTTGGGCGAGCTGCACGGTCGTGGCGCTGATCTCGTGGCCGATCGCCACCGAGCCGATCGAGGTCTTGCCCCAATCCTTTAAGTCCCACACCCTGCCGGGCGATTCGGCGGGCAGCGGCAGGCCCGTCTTGCGTCCAAAGCCGAAGCGCCGCACGTATTCATGCAGGTTGCGCGCGCCAACCTTGAGTGCGATTTGAATCGTGCCGACGTTGCTGCTCTTCGCCAGCACGTCGGCCATGCTCAGCAGGCCATAGGGATGGTGATCCCGGATGATTCGCCCATAGAGGTTGATGGAGCCGTTGCCGCAGGGAATCACCGTCTCCGGCCGCAGAGAAGTGGTCTCGAGCGCTGCCGCCATCGTGACGACCTTGAAGACGGAGCCAGGTTCGAACGGAACGGAGACCGCCTGATTCATCCGCAACTCCAGCTCCTTCGGATTGCGCACCGGCTGGCCCGGATCATAGGCGGGGTAGCTCGCCAGCGCCAGGATGTCGCCGTTCTCGGGGTCCAGCACGACAGCGCTGCCGGTGGCGCCGCCGCGCGCAGCGACCGCCCGGGCCAGGCCCTCTTCGGCGACTTGCTGAATTCGCTCGTCGATGGTTAAGGTAATGTGGGCGCCGTCGAGCGGGGGCCGCGTCACCTTCTCCTTAATGAAGCGCCCCGCCGCGTCCCGGATCACCTCCGCGAGGCCGGGGACCCCCGCCAGCTCCTCATCCAGCGCCTGTTCCAGTCCGAAGTTGCCCCGCTGATCGGCATCGACGCCGCCCAAGATGTGCGCCGCCAGCGTCCCCTTGGGATACAGACGCGGGGTCTTGGTCTCAATCCAAAGCCAGTTGAAGCGGAACTTCCTCAGGTTTTCCGCCTGCTGGTAGCTGACGCCGTCCTGGATCAGCAGCGACCCGCGCCGGCCCGCCACGGCGGCGGCCAGGCGCGACTCCAGCGCCGAGCGGTCCAACTCCAAGACCCGCGCCAGGATCTGCGCCGCCACCGACGGCTGCGAGATCATCCGCGGGTTCACATACACCGCGCGCAGCGGCGCCGTCAACGCCAGAACGTTGCCATTACGGTCATAGATGGATCCGCGCCGCGCGGCCAGGGTGACTTTCGCTACGGCCTGCTTCGCGCTTCTCTCCGCATAACGCGCATGTTCCAAGATCTGAAGCTGGATCAGACGCGCGCCAAGCACTGCGGCCCACAGCAAGACCACAGCCTTCAGCACAATGAGGCTCTTTCCTGTAGATGCCGCGCGCCGGCCCATCGCCGCTCTCGTCCTCCAGGCTATTTCGCGCCGGAATTCCAGGCCACCGCGGGTTTGTCGCTCGGCGGGTTAAGGAAGACCATCTCAGCGGGCGATGGTTCGGTCATCTCCAACTTAGGCGCCGCCTCCCGCAGGCGGCCCGGACTTCTGAGCCGCGCCTCCTGGGCTTCCAGGGACGCGATCTCGGCCAGCATGCGATCGCGGTCTGCCCGCATCCGGCTCAGCTTGTAGCCGGCGTTGGTCGCGTAGAGCTCCGGGAAATACGCCGCCCAGAGCACGAAGATCAAGAACAGGGCGAAGAGGGTGTTGCCTAGGCACCGCCGCCGGTTGGAGGCGTCCGCAAGGCGCACAACGCCGGAGTTGTCGATCCGCTTTCGGAATAGGTAGACGTCTTCGAACGGCAGAGGCCGGACACGATAAGGATCCGGTCCCTGCCCGCTCCTCGGATGCCCCGCCGCAGCTTTCGGCTCGGCCGCCATCGTGTGGAACGCTTCAGCTTGGCTCGCCATCGGTGTCTCCCAAATCGATCATTTCAGCCGCACGCAATTTCGCGGAGCGGCTCGGTGGATTTGCGTGCACTTCTTCCGGCGTTGGACGAACCACGTGCCGGGTCAAGATCCGCATCCGGCCTTGCCGGGCGTACTGTTGGAAAGCGCGCTTCACGCGCCGGTCTTCGAGCGAATGAAAGGTCAGGATCACAACGCGGCCGCCGGTCCGCACCAAGTCCGGAATCGACCCGAGCAGATGGTCCAATTCTTCCATCTCGCGGTTGACGGCGATGCGCAATGCCATGAAGGTCTTGGTCGCTGGATGCAATCGTCCCGTCCGGGGCGCGGCTTGTTCGATGACGCGCGCTAACTCGAGCGTCGAGTGAACCGGCCGCGCCCGGACGATGGCTCTGGCGATTCTCCGCGCCCTCCTTTCCTGGCCATACTCGAACAGCAGGTTGGCCAAATCTCTCTCTGAGCACTGGTTGACGATCTGCCCCGCGGTCCGCTCCTGCAATCGGTCCATGCGCATATCCAGCGGCCCGTCGGCCATGAATGAGAACCCGCGCGACGGATCGGTGAGCTGGAAGTAGCTCGCGCCGAGATCGGCGACCAATCCGTCCACTTTGGAAACGCCCAGCGAGTCCAGCGCCGCGCGCAATCCGGAGAAGCTGGCGTGAACGGCGCGGATCCGCTCCGCAAAGCCGGCGGCCTTCCCGAAGCCCAGCCGGAGCGAATCCGCGTCCCGGTCGCAGGCGATGACGCAGCCCGAGGTGAGCCGCGAGGCGATCACCACGGTGTGACCGAACAGGCCGGCGGTAGCGTCCAGATATATGCCGTCCGGCTTGGGCTCCAAGAACTCGAGCACCTGCGGAACCATGACTGGAAAGTGCTCCGGCATGCATTACTGGAACCCCGCTTTCTTGAGCGTCGCCAGCTTCTGTTCGAGGTTGACCCGCGCGCGCCGCAACCGCTCTTCGACGACGTCCGGACCGATGATGTTGACCTGGTTCCTGTAACAGTCCAGATGCACGGTCGTGTTTTCGAGGTTGAGCCGCCTGCGGATGTCCTGCGGAAGCAGCACGCGCCCTTGGTCGTCAATCACCGCGCCGCAGCCGTTCGCATTCGCGATGATCGCCACCGACTGGCTGGCCTCGGGATCGTCGCTATAGTTCATGAGGAATTCGAGGTTGTATCGCCAAACCGATATGGGATACAGTTGCAGCGTGCGCTCATCCAAGCTCGTGATGAAAACCCGGTTGTCCCCGAAGCTGGCCAAGAACTCCTTGAAGTCCGCAGGCAACTTCAGACGCCCTCGGTCGTCCACCTTGGCAGAGTAGGTGCCGAGCGGTGGGTCTACCGTTGGGCTTGGCGGTTTGGGCAAAGGGTCCATCTCAGTCCACCTTGGTCCCGTGAACCCATTATCGGCCGAGTTGTCCCGAAGATCAAGAGGTTTTCGCGAACTTTTTTGCGCAAATTGCTGTTGAAATAGGGAATACTCTCGGCCGTCGGAGGAGGCAGACGCTGTTGGGCCCGCTGGCCCGTGAGCCCAATAGATTGCGTTCGACTGGAAGAGACCGGTTACCGTCTTGACACTGCTTCGGCTCCGGCGTAGATTTGGGACGGGGGGCTGGGAGTTCCCATGCCAGAGCGCGCCCGGCGGACCGGCGAGGTGGAGGAGGAAAGGCGGGTCGTCTTGCTGGAGGTAGTGGCGGCTTCAGCCATTCTCTCCATCATTGTTCTGGTCCTGTTCATGGTTTTTACCTACCGCCCGGCCTGAGGGGTTGGCGGCAGGTGGACCGAAGTGGTCTTCCACGAAGCGCAGGGCTTGTTCGCGCGTTTTCAAACGGCCTTCCAGTTGCGCTTCTTCAACCGCCTCCAGGATCCGGCCAAACAGCGGCCCGGGCGTATAGCCCGCCTGGATGAGGTCTGCGCCGCGCAGCAGCGGGGCCGGCTTAAGCGCCTCGGGAGGCGTTTGGCGCAGCATTTCGAGCAGGAGGTTGTACGTTTCCAGGTTGCGGTGGCTGGCCAGGCAGTCCAGACGGTGGAGTTCCAGCAGCTCCTCGAAGTGCGGACGCCGGATGAACCTCTTAAGGGTAGCGGGCCGCATCCGAGGCACGTCTTTGAAGCGCAGGTGCTCCGCCACGAGCAGTTCCACGCGGCGGATTTGCTGGTTGGAGAAGCGCAACCGGCCCAGGATTTCGACGGCCATGCGGGCGCCGAGCGCGTCGTGCCCGTCGAAGCGGATGCGTTCGGCCACGCGGAAGGTAGGGGGCTTGCCGACGTCGTGCAGAAGGACGCCCAGCGCGAGCGTCAGCGGAGGACTGGGCTGCATCAGGCCCAGCATGAGCAGCGTATGGGTCCAGACATCGCCTTCGGGATGATACTGCGGCGGCTGGGCCACGCCCTTCATGGCGGCCACTTCGGGAAGGATTTCGATCAACAAGCCGGACTCGTCGAGCAACTCGAACCCCCGGCGGGCATCGCCTTCGGTGAGCAGGCGCGTCAGCTCGTCGCGGACGCGCTCGGCGGCCACCCGGCGAATGAGCGGGGCCAGGCGGCGGATGGCCGCGAAGGTGGCCGGCTCGATTTGAAAGCCGAGCACGGCGGCGAAGCGCACGGCGCGCAGAAGCCGCAAGTGGTCTTCGCCGAAGCGGAGTTCCGGATTCCCGATGACGCGGATCAGGCGCGCCTCCAAATCCTTTCGGCCGCCGGTGAAGTCCAGCACCTCGCCGCTGAACGGATCCAGCAGCAGCGCGTTGATGGTGAAGTCGCGGCGAAGAACATCCTGCTCCGGGCTGGTTTCGAAGCGCACGGCGTCGGGGCGGCGGCCATCGGAGTAGCTCTGGTCGCTGCGGAAGGTGGCGATCTCCACCTGAGCGCCCGCGCGCTCGAGGAGCATCACCCCGAAGTGAGCTCCCACCGGCTTGGCGTCCGGGAACAGGCGCTGGATGCGGTCCGGGGTGGCGCTGGTGGCGACGTCGAAGTCTTTGGGAACGCGCCCCAGGAGCAGGTCCCGGACACAGCCGCCCACCAGCCAGGCCTGTGCGCCGTCTTCGCGCAAGCGGGCCACAACGCAGCGGGCCAGTTGCTCCGCACTGGTTTCCATCGCGCCCATGATCGTAGAATAAGCGATTGGGTCTCGTTGGAAAGCGCATTGTATGTCCAGTGAAGCCGGCCAGCCGGTGCAAACCGCGAAGATCGTAGTCGCCACCACGGTTGCCCTCTCCTTTATCTCCTTCTGGCGGGGCGCCGCCATCGTCCTAAGCGATCTGGCCTCCACGATGTTTTACGTGGGCGGCATTTCCGAGCAGGCCATCGGCAAGTCCGCTCCCTGGTTCGTGCTGGGGGTCATGCTGTTCTCCTACGCGGTGCGCGCCATCTACCTGGAGAGTTGCAGCATGTTCGTGCGGGGCGGCGTCTACGTCGTAGTGCGGGACAGTATGGGGCCGCTAATAGCGAAGATCTCGGTCTCGTCGCTGGTGGTGGACTACGTGCTCACCGGCCCGATCAGCTCGGTCAGCGCGGGCCATTACCTGGCGGGGCTGCTGAATGAGGTCGCCGAGTTGCTAGGCCAAGGCTGGCGCATCCCGCCTAACTGGTTCGCCACCGGCTTTGCGGTTGCCGTAACGGCCTACTTCTGGCGTTCGAATGTGAAGGGCATCCACGAATCGAGCGGTAAGGCGCTGCGGATCATGCAAATCACTACAGCCATGGTGGTCATCCTGCTGATCTGGGCCCCGCTGACGCTTCTTCTAAAGGAGCGAGTGGAGCTGCCGCCGGCGCCGGTTCCGAAGAACCTGCATTTTACGGAGGAGTCCCTGGGCTGGTTTCAAGGAACCCACTGGCCTCAGATCCCCTTCGTGGCGATCATGATCGCCTTCGGGCACAGCCTGCTGGCGATGAGCGGTTTTGAGACGCTAGCCCAGGTCTACCGGGAGATCGCTTACCCCAAGTTGAAAAACCTGCGCATCACGGCCAACATCGTGTGCACGTATGCGCTGTTGTCCACCGGCTTGATCACCTTGCTGGCGGTGATGATCATCCCCGATGAAGTCCGGAAGCAGTATTACGACAACCTCATCGGCGGCCTGGCCATGAATCTGGCCGGCCCCTATCTGATGCGGCTGCTGTTTCACGTTTTCGTGGTGATCGTAGGCGCCCTCATTCTTTCCGGCGCGGTGAATACGGCCATCATCGGATCCAACGGCATTCTCAACCGGGTGGCGGAGGATGGCGTGCTGCTGAACTGGTTCCGCAAGCCCCATCACAAGTTCGGAACCACCTACCGCATCATCAGCCTGATCGTGCTGCTGCAACTGGCCACGATCCTGGCCAGCCGGGGCGACGTATACCTGCTCGGCGAAGCTTACGCCTTCGGCGTGGTATGGAGTTTTTCCCTGAAGGGCCTGGGCGTGCTGGCGCTCCGCTTCCAGCGCCACGACCAGGAGTACAAGACCCCGCTCAACCTGCGCCTTTTCGGCCGTGAGCTGCCGGTTGGACTGGCCCTGACCACTTCGGTGCTGCTGTTGACCGCCATCGCCAACCTGTTCTCCAAGAAAATCGCGACGATCTACGGCGTGTCGTTCACCGTCGTGTTGTACGTGCTTTTCACGGTGTCTGAACACATCAACTCGGTACGGCGCAAGAACGAGAAGGCGGGGCTTGAAGAGTTCAACCTGGAGATGCAGCCCCAGATCAGCGCGGAGACGCTGCAAGCGCGGCCCGGGTGCGTGCTGGTGGCCGTCCGGGACTACACCCGGATGCTGCACCTCCAGAAGGTCCTGGAAAAAACCAACATCCGCAAGCACGACATCGTAGTCATGACCGTGCGGCCGGTCACCGCGGGAGCGGGCGAGTATGACCTGGCCGAGCGCCAATTATTCAGCGACTACGAGCGGGAACTGTTCACCAAAGTCGTAGCGCTGGCCGAGAAGGAAGGCAAACACGTGGATCTTCTGGTGGTTCCTGCCGTGGACCCCTTCGACGCCATGGTTCAGACCGCGGCCAAGCTGCAAGCCAGCCGGCTGGTGACGGGCGTCTCGCCTAAGATGACCTCCGAGGAGCTGGCGCGGCGGATCGGTCTGGCTTGGGAGAAGCTTCCGGAACCGCGGCACCCGTTTTCGCTCGAGGTGATCAGTCCCGACCGACAGTCGATTTATGTCAATTTAGGTCCGCATCCGCCGCGGCTCTGGCCGGAGGATATCGACCGGCTGCACGACTTGTGGCTGGAGTTGTCGTCGCTGGAAGAGATTGGCAGCCGCCTTCATCACCGGGACGTGGTGGGCGTGGCGTTGCGGCGTTTGGAGCGTGATCTGGCCTCCGAGCGGCGCGAAGAGGTGCTGCGGGATCTCAAGCAGGAGCTGGGAAAGGGATGAAGCGGGCTGTCCCCGGACGGTCCTGCCTGGCGGTTCGGCGGCCGATGCGCCGGCGGCTGAGGAAAAGCCCCGCGCATCCCGCCAGCGGCCTGGGGCTGCTATATTGATGGCTAATGCGGTACGCTTTGGTCCTTTTGTTGGCCTGCGGAATGGCCGTGGCCCTACAGGAGCCGGGGAGACGGGAGGGAGGTCCGCGGCTGGAGATCCTGGAAATGGCCGCCGCGCGCGCCGAAAACCGGCTCACCGTCGACGGGCGGCTGAAAAACGCCTGGGACCGGCCGCTGACCAAGGTGGTTCTGGTCGTGGAGCTTCTGGACAGCGACCGGAAGCTGATCGGCCAGCGGCGCGGGGCGATCGAACCGGAACTGTTGGAGCCGGGCGAAGAGGCGGCTTTTCATTTCTACGTGCCGCTCCAGCCGAGAAGCATACAGGTGCGTCTGGCGGCAGAAGCCGCCCGTGTGCCTTATGTTGAGGTATTGAAGCCCGGCCCCTACCCCATCGAATGAACGGCTCCTCATCCGCCATACGCCGAGACGAAGTCATTGGGCCCGCGCGCCGCTTGCGAGGCGTGTTGCAGCTCCCCGGCGATAAGTCCATCTCCCACCGCTACGCCATGCTGGCGGCGGTGGCCGAGGGGGAAAGCCGGATCGAGAACTACTCCACCGGAGCGGACTGCCAGAGCACACTCCATTGCCTGGAAGCGCTTGGCGTGGAAATCCGGCGCGAACCGGACGCGGTTGCGATCGTGGGGCGCGGACTGGAAGGCTGGCGCGCGCCGGAGCAGACTCTGGACGCGGGCAATTCCGGCTCGACCATGCGGATGCTGGCCGGTCTGCTGGCCGGGCAGAGATTCGCCAGCCGCATTGCGGGAGACGCTTCGCTCAGCCGGCGGCCGATGGACCGCATTCTGAAACCCCTGCGGCAGATGTGCGCCCGCATCGAGGCTCGCGAGGAGCGGTTTCCGCCGCTCCAGATCGAGGGAACCCGCCTCAGGCCCATCGAATATGAGCTGCCGGTCCCCAGCGCTCAGGTGAAGAGCTGCATCCTGTTGGCCGGCCTTTATGCCGAGGGGCGCACGGCGGTGCGCGAACCGGTGCCGACGCGGGATCACACCGAAATTGCGCTGCGGGAGTTCGGCGCCGAAATTGAAAAATCCGGCCGCACGATCCAGGTTCAGGGCCGGCCGGCCTTGAAGGCGCAGCGGCTTCGAGTCCCGGGGGATCTTTCCTCAGCGGCTTTCTTCCTGGCGGCGGCTCTGATTGTCCCTGATTCGGCGGTCTTGATTCAGGGTGTGGGGCTCAATCCGACGCGCTCGGCCTTGCTGGATTTCCTTGCGGCCATGGGCGCGGAGATCCGGCTGGAAAATGTCTCCCAAAGGCATGGGGAGCTTGTAGGGGACATCTTGGCGCGCGCCTCGCAGCTTCGCGGGGGCGTCATCGAAGGGGGCTTGACGGCGGCGCTGATTGACGAGATCCCCGTGCTGGCCGTGCTCGGCGCCCTCAGCCGGGAAGGGCTGCATGTGCGGAATGCGGCGGAGCTTCGGGTGAAAGAAACCGACCGCATCGCCACCGTGGCCGAAAACCTCCGACGGTTAGGGGCCCGCGTGGAGGTTTTCGGCGACGGCTTCTTTGTTCCGGGACAGCAGCGCTTCCAAGCCGCGGAGCTGGACTCCTTCGGTGACCACCGCATCGCCATGGCCTTTGCCGTCGCGGCTTTGGGGGCCGCAGGAGAGTGCCTCATCCGCGATGCCGGGGCGGCCTGCGTTTCCTTTCCGGAGTTCTTTCAAAAGCTGGCAGAGCTCCGCGCCGGATGACTTTCCGGTTCCAATAGGGGAGAATATTAGGTCCCGCGCACGCCGGGAAGCGTGGGCGGCCTGCGAGTCTGCATCGTGATCACCGGAACGGTTCCCCTAGCCCTCTTGTTCAGCGCCACAGCCGAAAACGCCGAAGCTTTACGCCTGCCGTTAGCCATGCTGCTGGTCTTCGGCAGCGCCAAACTCCTCGCCGAACTGTTCGAACGGCTCCGCCAACCCGCTATTGTCGGCGAGATCCTGGCCGGGGTCTTGATCGGACCGAGCGTGCTCGGATGGATGAGGCCCACCGAACTGCTCACCACCCTGGCGGAGCTCGGCGTGATGTTCCTGTTGTTCCGGGTGGGGCTCGAAGTCAAAGCTTCGGAGCTGATGAAAGTTGGGGGGACCGCAGCGCTGGTGGCGTTTCTCGGCGTGGTGGCGCCGTTTCTGCTCGGCTGGGGCTTGATGGCGCTTTGGGGAGCGCCCTTGGTGGAAGCCATTTTCGTCGGAGCGGCGATGGTGGCCACCAGCGTGGGCATTACCGCTCAGGTCCTGGCCTCCAAGGGCCTCCTTCAACTGCGCGCCTCCCAGATCATTCTGGCCGCCGCCGTCATCGACGACATCCTGGGGCTTTTGGTTTTGGCCCTGGTGAGCGGTCTGGCGCGGGGCAGGCTCAACTTTCTGGAGCTGGCCACCACGGCCGCCCTGGCCGTTGGTTTCACCATTCTGGTGGCCAAATGGGGCACGCACGCCATGGGCCAAGTCGTCGAGCGCGTCCACGGGAAGTTGCAGGTTCAGGAGGCTCAGTTCACCATCGCGTTGGTGGCGCTGTTTGCACTGTCCGCGCTGGCGGTCTATGTGGGCGTGGCCGCCATTGTCGGCGCTTTCTTGGCTGGCATGGCGCTCGGCGAAAACGTGGGGCAGCGGGTTCACGACCTGGCGCACGGCGTCACTGAACTCCTAGTCCCGTTCTTCCTTGTGGGGATCGGGCTCCACTTCGACGCGCATGCCTTCAAGGACGCCTCCACCGTCCTGCTGGCCATGCTGATCCTGGCTGCGGCCTTGCTCTCCAAGTTCGTGGGCTGCGGCCTGGGCGCCCTCCGGCTGGGCGCCGGCGACGCCGTCCGGGTCGGCGTGGGAATGGTGCCCAGAGGAGAGGTGGGCATGGTGATCGCTCAAATCGGCCTTGGCCTCGGGGTGATTCCCACTCCGGTCTACAGCGTGGTGGTCTTCATGGCGGTGGCCACGACGCTGGCTGCGCCTCCCCTGATCCATCTGAGCTATCGCAAGTTGATCAAGGCCGGGGACGCCGCCGAAGTCTTCCATCTCGGCTGAACTACCCTAATCTCCCCTCTCTGCCTACCCTTCCGTGGGGATTCCACGGTCCGCTCCCGGACCGTAGCCTGGATAGGGAGGAGCTTGTGTCCGATTTCTACCAAACCGGGATGGTGACGACCCTCCACCGGCTGAAACCCAATAGCCTGGAGCGGCTGGAGGGCGATCTAGAGAGGTTCAGCCGCAACCGGCCCATCGGTTTGGTGCTCCCGGCTCTCTATAGCGAATTTGAAACGCCCACCATGCAGCGGATTGTGAGCGAACTTCGGCAGGTGCGCTATCTCCAGCGCATCGTGGTTGCGCTCGGCCACGCCTCGCGGGAACAATTCGACCGCGCCCGGAGCTTCTTCACGGATTTCTATACCCCGGTCACCTTCATCTGGGTGGATGGCGAGCGGATTCAGAACCTGATCCGGATGCTGGAGGAAAAGGCGCTGTCGCCGGGAGCGGACGGCAAGGGCCGCTCCTGCTGGCTGGCTTACGGGGTGATCCTGGCCATGCGGGATTGCGACGTGATCGCGCTGCACGACTGCGACATCGTCAACTACGACCGCCAGTTGCTGGCCAGGCTCTGTTACCCGGTGGCGCATCCCAACCTGGGCTTTGAGTTCTGCAAGGGCTATTACGCGCGGGTCACCGACCGCATGCACGGCCGGGTGACGCGGCTCTTTTTGACGCCGCTGGTGCGGGCCCTTCAGAGCATGGCGCCTCAAACCCCCTTCTTGAGTTTCCTCGACAGCTTCCGCTATGCGCTGGCCGGAGAGTTTTGCATGGACTCCAACCTGGCGCGCGTCAACCGGATCCCTGGAGACTGGGGGCTGGAAGTGGGGGTGCTGGCGGAGGTCTTCCGCAACTGCGCCGTGGGCCGTGTCTGCCAGGTCGACCTGACCGACAATTACGAGCACAAGCATCAGACGCTGAGCGAGGACGACTCCTCCAAAGGACTGCGCCGGATGGCGGCCGACATCGCCAAGAGCCTGTTCCGGACCATGGCCGCGGAAGGCACCGTTTTCACCGCGGACCACTTCCGCAGCTTGGAAGTGCGCTACGTCCGGATCGCTCAGGACACCATCGCCCGCTATTACGCCGACGCCATGCTGAACGGTTTGAAGTTCGACCGGCACGCCGAGGAGTTCGCCGTGGCGGCCTTCGCCCGCAGTCTCCGGCAGGCGGCCACAGATTTCATCGAGGATCCACTGGGCCTGCCGCTGATCCCGAACTGGAACCGGGTGCTGTCCGCCATACCGGAGTTTTTTGAGTTGTTGCAGGACGCCGTGGAAAAAGACGCCAAGCTGCCGCTGGCCAAGGGAGCATAACCAGCCTCGATGGGTTCTCAAGCATTGAATAAAGATGCCCTGCGCGCCGCCGAATCCATCCGGCATGCCGATATTGTCGTGGGCATTCCCTCCTACAACAACGCCCGCACCATCGGACACGTCGTTCGAGCGGCGTGCGCCGGCTTGGCCAAATACTTTCCGCAGATGAAAGCCGTCATCATCAACTCTGACGGCGGCTCCACCGACGGCACCCCGCAGGCGGTGCTCTCCACCCACGTCGAGGATGCGCACCTGCTGCTCCTAAACACCCCCCTGAGCGGCGTGCACCGCCTCTCGCTGCCCTATCACGGCATCCCCGGCAAGGGCAGCGCGTTCCGGCTGATCTTTCAGATGGCGTCCCACCTGGAGGCCAAGGCCTGCGCGGTGGTCGACTCCGATCTGCGTTCGATCACGCCGGAATGGTTCGATCTGCTGCTGCGCCCCATCCTGTTCGCTGGATTCGATTTCGTCGCGCCTTATTACCACCGGCACAAATACGACGGCACCATCACCAACAGCATCGTCTACCCATTGACGCGGGCCCTGTACGGACTCCGCGTCCGGCAGCCGATCGGCGGGGAGTTCGGCATCTCGGCGCGGCTGCTGAAGCGCTATCTGGAGCGCGACGACTGGGAGACCGACGTCGCTCGCTACGGCATCGACATTTGGATGACCACCATCGCCATCGCCGAAGGCTACCGGGTTTGCCAGAGCTTCCTCGGCGCCAAACTGCACGACGCCAAGGACCCGGGCGCCGATTTGAGCGCCATGTTGCAGCAGGTGGTGGGAAGCGTCTTCTCGCTCATGCAGGAGTACGAGCCGGTCTGGCGGCGGCGCACAGGCAGCGAGCCGGCCGATCTGTTCGGCTTCCGGTTCGACGTCGGCGTGGAGCCGATCACGGTCAATGTCGACCGCATGATCCAGGCCTTCCGCCGGGGCTGCGCCGAGCTGGCCGAAGTCTGGTCCTTGGCCCTGGCGCGGGAGACCTACGAAGCGGTCCGGAGGCTGGGCGAAGCGAGCGAGCATGCAAGCAAGGAAGGGTTTCATCTGGAAGATGAATTGTGGACGCACGTGGTCTACGATTTTGCGTGCGCTTACCGCCGGCAGCGCGTCGGGAGAGGCCATTTGTTGCGCTCCCTGACGCCGCTGTATCTGGCCCGGGTGGCCTCCTTCGTCTACGAGACGCGGGAGATGCTGCCGGCGGCGGTGGAGGAACGCATTGAAGCGCTCTGCCTTCGATTCGAGGCCGAAAAACCTTATCTATTGGAGCGCTATCCAGGCAAAGAGGGTCCGGAGAGGGACGCCAAGCCGGCGATTCCGCAAGCGCCCGCCCGGACCAGCGTGGAGGTTTGACTCATGATGGAAACGATGCGGGTGGTGCTGGAGGGTGTTTGGCAACACCTCCGGTTCCAGATGACGACGTACCTGCCGCCGCTTTTGGCGGCGGCCATTATCTTGGTCAGCGCGTACCTGGTGGCTTTGCTGGTCCGCTGGCTCATCTACCACATCTTTAAGGGGACGGCGATCGACCGCTTCCTTCGCCGCACCGGTCTGGCTTTCATGATCGATAGCTCGGGCCGCTTGAGAGCGACCCGGCTGGCGGCGGAAACCGCCTACTGGGGCATCCTGGTGATCGGCTTCTTAACCGGCCTGAGCGTTTTCAACACCAACCTGACCAATCAGATGACCGAGCAGTTCGTGCTCATGCTCCCGCGGCTGGTCGTGGCCGGCATCATCCTGCTGGGCGGGATGTGGCTCAGCCAGTACCTCGGCCGGAGCGCGCTGGTCTGGGCCGTCAACGAAGGACTGCCCCGGCCGCGCCGTCTGGCCGGCGCCGTGCGCCTGGTGATTATGTTCGTCGCCGTGGTGGCCGCCTCCGACCATCTCAATTTTGCGCGAAACGTCTTCCTGGCGGCGTTTCTGATCCTTCTAGGCGGGGCGGTTCTGGCGCTGAGCCTGGCGCTCGGGCTGGGGGCACGCGACACGGTGGGACGCTATCTCAATTCCAAACCTTCCGCCGAACCAGAGCGGAGCGAGGAACGCTCACTCTGGAACCATCTCTAAGATGGCCCGCGCCCAGCCGGCGGGACCCGGCTCAGGAGCCAGCCGCGCGCCGGGGACCCTTTCCAGCAGCCGGCTGGATTGTGCCGATGGCATGACAACGGCTTGGTCCGCGGCGGCGAGCATCGCGGCGTCATTGAGCCCGTCGCCCAGCGCGATGGTGACCAAGCCTGGCTCCACACGCCTGTACAACGCCGTCAGGGCGCGCAGCGCTGCGGCTTTGTCGTTGTTGCCCGTGATGTGGTAGAAGCGGCCGCCGCGGGTCCAGCGCAATCCCTGGTTTTCGATCTCCCGCAGAAGCCGCTCCGCCGGTTGCGGATCCAGGATCTCGAACGGCTCGTCGTATTCCCGTTGTGCGGCCAACTCCGCCTGGGTTGCGGGCAATCCGGTAAGAACGGCGATCTGCGCAGCGCTCAACCGGTGGAAAGGCCGGACGCGGCAACCGCTGCGCCGCTCCGCCTGGCGGAGGGCTTCCACCAGTTGGGAGTAGGGAACTCCGAACTCCAGCACTTCGTATTCGCCCCGCGTCCTCGCCCGGGGCACAGGAAAGGGAAAGCTCCCCGGGGGCACATAGACCGCCCCGCCGTTTTCGGCCACGAAGGGCCATAGGTTGCCCATACGCGCGCGCCAGTACTCGGTCTCCGCGCGGGTCTTGCTGGTGCAAAAGATGAGCGGGATGCCTCGATCCGCCAAGCGCCTTAGCGCGGGCAGCGCCGGCTCGAAATCGTAGGTATCGTGATCCAGCAGCGTGCCATCCAAGTCCGTGAAGACCAGAACCATGACACTTCAGGGTAGCGGGCGGCCGCAGTCTCGGGTATCCCCCGCGCCGGGTAAGCGCGTGAAAGAATAGGGGTAGGATCGGTTTTGCCGATGCGCGCACGGGTATCTCCCATCTTGTACCTCGGATTCGGCAGCCTGGTCTTGCTGGTCGCCATGGCGGGCCTGGCGGCGGCGCGCCGGGCCTCGCAGATCTACGCCGAAATGAGGGATATCTACGAGACTCACCGGCAGGTCAACACGGTTCTGAACGAGATTGGATCCGCGCTGAACGTCTCGGGCATCCTGGTGCGCGACTACCTTCTCGACCAGTCGCACCTCACCGCGGAATTGCACCGCAAGGAGCTGGTTCGGATCCGCACGGAAATGGGCGGCAATCTAGACCGGCTTCATAAGCTCGTGCCGGAGGAGAATGCGGAAACGCTCGCCAGCCTGCGCCGGGAACTGGACGCCTACTGGGACGCGCTGGATCCGCTGTTCGACTGGAGCCCGCGCCAAAAGATCGCCCTCAGCGGATTCTTCCTGAAGCAGACCGTCTTGCCGCGGCGGGATGCGGCGCTGGCCATCGCCCGCGAAATCGCCCGGTTCAATGACATGAACTTCGCCGTGCAACAGCGCCGGATCGCCGAGAGCCAGGCCGGCTTCCGCCGCCATCTGGTCTGGATGCTCAGCATCACGATTTCGCTGGGGATTCTGGTGGCCGCCTTCAGCATTGGCCGCATTACGCGGCTCGAACGACGCAACCAGGAACACCAGGCCCGGACCGAGCGCGCCGAACAGGAGCTGCGCCGCCTGAGTCAGGACCTGGTGCGGGCGCAGGAATCGGAGCGCAAAGCCATTTCTCGGGAATTGCACGATGCGGTGGGGCAGACCCTCACGGCGCTTCGCATGGAGTTGTCCCAGTTGCCCACCCTCCGCGAGGCGCCCGAAGAGGAGTTCAAGGCCCGTGTCGAGGAGGCCCGGCAACTGGCCGAACAGACCTTGGCCACCGTGCGCAGCCTGGCGATGGGCTTGCGCCCGGCCATGCTCGACGATCTGGGACTGGCGCCCGCCCTGGAGTGGCAAAGCCGGGACTTTTCCCGGCGCAGCGGGATCCCGGTCGAGCTGCAACTGGACGGCGACCTCGACGGACTGCCCGAAGCGCACCGCACCGCCGTGTTCCGCATCGCCCAGGAGGCCTTGACCAACTGCGCCCGCCATGCCCGCGCCAAACGCGTCCGGATTGCCGTGCACGGCCGCAAGGATGCCGTCTCCCTCAGCATCCAGGATGACGGCGTGGGCATGGATGTCGAATCCGCGGCCCGGGAAGGAATGGGATTGCTTGGAATCGAGGAGCGGGCCCGCGAGCTGGGCGGCGCCGTGAGCATCTACTCAAGGCCCGGCAAAGGCATGACCTTGCAAGCGGAGATCCCGCTGCCCAAGGAGGCGTTGCGGTGAGCGGCATCCGAGTTCTTCTGGCCGATGACCATGCGCTGGTCCGGCGCGGGCTGCACTATTTGCTCGAGCGGGCCGACGGCATCCAGGTCGCCGGCGAAGCCTCCGACGGCCGCGAGGCTGTTCGGCTGGCCGAGGAATTGCGCCCGGACATCGTGATCATGGACATCGGCATGCCCAACTTGAACGGCGTTGAAGCCACGGCTCAGATCGTCAAGAAGAATCCGGCCATCGGCGTCATCATCTTGAGCATGCATGCCGATGAGACCTACCTGGTCCGCGCGCTCTCGGCCGGCGCCAAAGGTTATCTGCTAAAAGACTCCGCGGAAAACGACCTGATCCGCGCCGTGCACACCGTGCACGCGGGAAAGCCGTTCTTCAGCCCGGCCATCGCCCAAACCCTGCTTGAAGATTACATGCGGCGCCTTCAGCAGCAGTCCCTCCAGGATTCCTACGACCTGCTCACGGACCGCGAGAAGGAGATCCTCCAACTGCTAGCCGAAGGCAAGTCCAACAAGGAGGTCGCCACGCTGCTCGACCTCAGCCTGTACACGGTGGAGACCCACCGCTCCAACCTGATGCAGAAGCTGAACCTGCACAACACGGCCGAAATCGTGCTCTACGCGGTGCGCAAGAAAATTATCACTTAGAAGCGCCCGGGGGCAGTTGGCCAGTTTTCCGGAGCCCGTGGGTTCTTCCACGAACGGGCTGGTTTCCGGTGAATCGGCTAAACTGGCAGACAGAACCCGCAGGCGAGGAACCTGGATGTGATCACGCGCATAGAAGCCCTCAACTTCCGCTGCCTCCGGTTTGTTCAGCGGTCCTTGGGACCTCTGCAAATCCTCGTCGGGCCGAATGCCAGCGGCAAGAGCACCTTTCTAGATGCCATTGAGTTTGTGGGCGACCTGGTCTCGGGCGGCGGCCCCGAGGCTGCCTTCCGGAAGCGCACGGCGAATCCGCTGGATTTGCTTTGGAACAGGCAACCAGGCGTGATGGAGCTGGTTGTCGAAGCACTCATGCCAGAAGATCTGAAGCGGCGGCTCAACGGCGGCAGCTTCGACACAATCCGTTACGAGTTACAGCTCCGGGTGGAGGCTGGGCCAAACCCTCCCGAACTTCAGGCCGAAAGGTTGTTGTTCAAGACAGCAGAGCGGAACCCGCAGCAACAGCTCAATTTCCCCGAGCTCAGACAACCTCCCGAGACCTTGCTTACGCCGCGCTCGCAACGCAAGCGCTTTATCCTCAACAAGGTTCCTGGCGGCAACGACAATTTCTACTCCGAGATCCACGATCGGCCTGGCAAAGGCTGGGCGCCTTCCGTGAGGCTTGGCCCGCGCAAATCCGCCTTAAGCAATTTGATAGAGGACGAAACCCGCTTTCCCGTCGCCACTTGGTTTAAGAGCACGCTCACGGGCGGAATCCAGCGGATGGTGCTCAACAGCGTATTGATGCGTCAGGCCAGTCCGCCGGGGAGGGGCCGGGGGTTCTTGCCCGACGGCTCAAACCTGCCGTGGGTGGTCGAAGACTTGCGGAAGCGTGCGCCAGAGCGGTTTCGGCAGTGGGTGCAACATCTGGCCACGGCTCTTCCGGAGCTGGAGGGGATCCGCGTCGTCGAACGCCCGGATGACCGCCACTCGTATCTGATGCTTCGCTATCGCGGGGGCTTGGAAGCCCCGTCCTGGGTGGTTTCGGACGGGACATTGCGCTTGCTCGCCCTCACCATCCTCGCCTATATCCCGGGGCTCCGTGACATTTTCCTGATCGAAGAGCCGGAGAACGGCATCCATCCTACTGCCGTGGAAACGGTATACCAGTCGTTGCGTTCCGTTTATGAAGGGCAAGTGTTGGTGGCAACCCATTCTCCGATTCTTCTGGCAATCGCCAAGCCTTCTGAAATCCTCTGCTTCGCCAAGACACCCGAGGGCGCCACAGACATCGTCCGCGGTGATGAGCATCCAGCCGTGCGCCATTACCAGGGTGAGGTCAGTCTGGGAGATCTGTTCGCGGCCGGGGTGCTCGGATGACACAGGGGACGTTTGAGCTTGACCTGGTCGTGCTGGCGGCCGACAAGGATATCAAGCTGAGCGTGGAAGCGCTCTTGTTGCGCCACTCTGCTTTGGGAATTCGTCCAATCAAATCTCAGGTGATCTCACATCCGCGGCGCGATCCGGGCGTCTTGAAGGACGGTCACCAGCTTCTACGCGTCCACCTGCGTACAGCAAGGTATTGTCTGGTGATGTTCGACCGCCACGGCTGCGGTGACAGCCAGAACAGGGAAGAGATTGAAAAGCAAGCCGAGGCTAATTTGGCCTCCAATGGCTGGTCCGGCCGCTGCGCCGCGATCGTGATTGATCCGGAATTGGAGGCCTGGGTTTGGAGCCGCTCGCCGCACGTAGATGCCGTCCTCGGCTGGCCATCGCGCGGAAGAGATTTGCGGCAGTGGCTGACTCAACAGGGATTGCTACAGCCAGGGCAGAGTAAACCGGGCAAACCGGAGGATGCATTGAATGCGGCATTGCGGGAGTCCCGGCGTCCTGCCTCAGCAGCGTTATTTCAACAACTCGCCAGAACTGTCGCGCTGGACCAGTGCACCGACCCCGCCTTCCTGAAATTCAAGTCCGTCCTCCGCCAGTGGTTCTCGGCCTGAGCGCCAAACACGGCGCCTTTCCGCCTTCGGCCACACAGCCCCATTCGAGGCACGCGAAATGGGGGCCTCGGGCGCACGGAGCCAATTTCGTTTCGGCCTCAGCTCAACGGCTCTTATACTGGTACGGCGCGCGCAAGCGCGGCAGGCGGTCCAGCTTGCGCAGGTGTTCGGGGGCGCCCGAGGGCGTATGCTTCACTTCGATCTTCGGCGGCGGCCCAGGCTCCCGGAGTTGCAACGGATCCGGCGCCGGCGGCGGCGAAGGCGGCGCCACGGCCCGGAATTTCCTCACCACGGGCTTGGCCCGCTTGATATAGGCGTCCACCAGGTGGGCGCTGCGGGAACTCGTAGGCACGGTCCCGTCTTCTTCCTCCAGCCACTCCAGAACAGGATTCTTGCGATGTTTACCCTGATTCGCCATGTGCCTCCTCCGAACCAATGCATCCGTCTGCTTCGATTGTAGGCGCACCAGAGCCGGCTTGCAAGAAAAAAACAACACCCCTCCCCGGCGGCCAGGACCAAAACCGGTCAGCGGCTGGCCAGCCGCCGACGGCGCCGCCGCTCCGCCTGCCGCACTCGGCGCTCATCGAGGCCAAAATAGTGGGCCACCTCGTGCCATACTGTATCTCTCAGGAGTTGCTCGAGTTCGGCGCGGGTGCGGGCCAGCCTCTCGTGGGGTCCCTGGAAGATGGTGATCCGGTCCGGAAAGGTGAACCCGTCGCTGACGCTCCGCTCTGTATACGGACGTCCTTCGTAAAGGCCTAGCAGGCCAGGCTGGGGAGGCTCCTGCTCCACCACGAAGGCGACGTTGTGCAGGCGGCGGCGGAACCGGGCGGGAATCGCCTTCAGGGCCTGCTCGACCAGCGCATCGAACTCGCGAGGCGACATCTAGTTCCCATTGTAGATAGGCGGGACCGCAAGCATGAACAAGCGTCTGGTGGTGGCGATCGATGGACCGGCCGGGGCCGGCAAAAGCACCCTGGCGCGCCGCATCGCCGACAAGCTCGGGATCCTCTATATCGACAGCGGCGCCATGTACCGCGCCATCGGCCTGTGGGCGCTCCGCAGCGGCATCAGCCTGGAGGACGCCCAGCGGCTCGAACAACTGGCGCAGCAGGCCCATATCGAGCTGCTGCCGGAGGGAGGCCGCGTGTTGCTCAACGGAGAGGACGTCACCGAGGCCATCCGCACCCCCGAGGTCTCCGAAGCCGCATCCAAAGCCTCCGCCGTGCCGGGAGTCCGCCGCGCTATGGTGGAACAGCAGAGGCGCATGGCCCGCCAAGCCAGTGTCGTCATGGAAGGCCGGGACATCGGCACGGTGGTCTTCCCGGACGCCGACATCAAGATCTACCTCGACGCCGACCCCGCCGAACGCGCCCGCCGGCGCCTGGCGGAAGCCGAGGCTCGGGGCGTCCGCCCCGACCCGCTCCAGATGCAGCGCGAGATCGACGAACGAGACGCACGGGACCGCAGCCGGAGCACCGCGCCCTTGATGCAGGCCCCGGACGCCGTATACCTGGATTCGACCGGGTTAAGCATCGGCGAAGTGGAAGAAAAAGTGCTCCGGATCATTCGCGAACGAGCCAGTAACGGAAAGGAGCTTCAAGCTTGAAAGACTTGTTAGTCATGAAATTCGGCGGAACCAGCATGGGTTCGGCCGAGCGCATCCGCGTGGCGGCGGAACTGGTGGCCAAAGAGCGCAAGACCCGGCCTGTGCTGGTCGTTGTCTCCGCCATGTCGAAGGTCACCGATATGCTCCTCGACACTCTGCGCCATGCCGAGGCGGGCGATCAGGCAGGCCTGGAGGCCAACCTCCAGAAGCTGCGGGAACGGCATGTGGACACCTGCCGCGCCTTAGTTCCGCCGGAACGCCAGCAGGAAACTCTGGCCGGCATCGAGCGGCTGCTGGCCGACTTCGAACGGATCGCCGGCGGCATCCGCCTGCTTGGCGAGCGGCCGCCCCGCTCGGTGGATGAGGCTGTCGCTGTAGGGGAAAGGCTTTCCGCGCTATTAATGGCCACCTACCTGGACAGCTCTGGAATCCCCGCCACAGATGTGAACGCCGCCGGGGTCATCGTCACTGACGCGGTCTTCGGAAACGCAAACCCCCAGATGGCGCCCACCCGCAGGAAAGCCCATGAACGCCTGGTCCCACTGTTGAAGGCGGGCGTCACGCCCATCGTCACCGGCTTTAACGGCGCCACCACCGACGGACGGCCGACCACGCTCGGCCGGGGCGGATCCGACTTCTCCGCCTCCATCTTAGCCGCGGCTCTGGACGCCGCCGAACTCTGGATCTGGACCGACGTCGACGGCATCATGACTGCCGATCCGCGGCTCGTGCCGGATGCCGCCGTGTTGCATGAAGTCAGCTACAATGAAGCGGCCGAGCTGGCCTACAACGGGGCCAAGGTTTTGCACCCTCGCACGCTCGCGCCGCTGGTGGCCAAACAGATCCCGGTCTGGAGCAAGAACAGCTTCGCGCCGGAAAAGCCCGGTACGAGAATTGTTCCGAAGGTCGAGTTCAGTTGGGGCCCGCGTGCGGTGACTTCCCTGGCCAAGGTCGCCCTGATCTCCATCGAGCCGCTGAGCCCCGAGCTGAACGTCACCCAGGCCATGGGCCGGGCGCTGGACGCCTTAGGCAGAGTCAACGCCGAAGTCTTGGCCTTGAGCAGCTCCAGCTACCGCCAAAGCTTGTGCTTCCTGCTGCGCAAAGAGGAACTGGAGCGGGCGCTGGCGGCGCTGGAGTCCGCCCTCTCGCTGGAGCTGGCCCACGGCTATCTACGCCCGCTGGACGTGAACGAAGATGTGGGCCTTCTTGCCGTGGTGGGCGAGGGAATGCGCGGTACGCCCGGCCTGGCAGGCCGCATCTTTACGGCCATCAGCCGGGAGAACATCAACATCATCGCCATTGCCCAGGGCTCCAGCGAGCTGACCATCTCCATCGTCGTCCACAAGGACGGCCTGGAGAAGGCGGTCCGCGCCGTGCACCAGGAATGCCGCATGGGCGAAATGGCGCGCCAGGCCGCGCCCACGCGCCTCCCTTAGGCGCAAGCGCTCCGGGTCACCGCGACGATCGTAAGTTATACTAGTAGTGCCTCTCAATCCCAGGAGATTTGCAGAATGTTTGATCTGTTTCGCAGCCGCACCAAAGCTGTGCGCTATTTGCTCGGCGCGCTATTGCTGTTGGTGGCAGTGATGCTGGTAGTCACCTTGGTGCCCGGCTTCGGCGTACCCTCCAAAGCTGACAGCCAGATTGTGGCTGAGATCGGCGGCGAGGCCTTAGGGCTGTTTGACGTTCAGCGCGCCGTTCAGGCCCAGCTCCGGGCTCAGCGTCTGCCCGCCTCCATGGCTTCGGTCTACGTCCCTCAAATCGTGGACCGCATGATCAATGAATATGCGCTGGCTTATCAGGCCGAGCGCATGGGCTTCCGGGTCACCGACGCCGATCTGGCCGCCGCCATCCAGCGCATGATCCCGCAGCTGTTTCAGGATGGAAAGTTCGCCGGCCGGGAAGCCTACGCCGCAGTCCTCGCCGAGCGCAACATGACCGTCGCCCAGTTTGAGCACACGTTGCGCAAGCAGCTCCTAATCGAAAAGCTTCAAACCCTCGCCGAAGCCAGCGTCATCATCACTCCCCGAGAACTCGAGGACGCCTACCGGCGGGAGAACGACAACGTGCGGATCGAGTACGTGTTGGTCGACCCCGGCAAGCTGCTGCCCAAAGTCAAAATCGACTCGGAGGAGATTGAGAAGCACTACCAAGCCAACCGCGCCAACTACCAGGCGCCGGAAAAACGTTCATTTCTCGTCCTGATCGTCGATGAGAAGAAGATCGCCGCCGAGGCGGCCATTCCGGAAGCGGAACTGCGCCGGGCCTATGAGAAAAACAAAGATTCCTACCGGGTTCCCGAGCGCGTTCACGTCAGACACATCCTTCTGAAGACGACGGACGTCCCCAAGGAAGAGCAGCCGAAAGTCCGCCAGCGCGCCGAGGCCCTCCTAAAACAGATCCGTTCCGGCGCGGACTTCGCCGAACTGGCCAAGAAGAACTCCCAGGACCCCGGCTCCGCCGCAAAGGGCGGGGATCTGGGCTGGATCGTGCGCGGCCAGACCGTCAAGGCTTTTGAAGAGACGGCCTTCAGCTTGAAGCCGAACCAGATCAGCGACGTCATTACCACCGAGTACGGCTTCCACATTTTGCAGGTTCTGGAAAAAGAGCAGGCGCACGTCCGCTCCTTTGAGGAAGTCAGGGGGCAACTGGCTGACGAACTGAAAGCCGATCTCGTCCGGGACCGGGTGCAGTCCACCGCCGACCGGGTCCGTTCGGAGCTGGTCCGCGATCCGCAAGGCGCCGAGCGCATCGCCTCCACCTTGGGCCTGCAACTCGTGCGAGTGGAAAAGGTCTCGGCCGAGGACCCCTTGCCGGGGATCGGCTCCAGTCCGGAGCTTCAGCAGGCGGTTTCTTTGCTGCGCCGCAACGAGGTCACGCCGGTGCTGCAAATCGATCCCAGCCGCTACGCCGTGGCCGTGGTCACGGAGGTCATTCCTGCTCATCAAGCAGATCTGGCCGAGGCCCGGACCAAGATCCTCGAAGAACTCGTATCGCAGCGGTTGCGCCAGCTTGTGGAACAGACCGCCAACGAAGTCATGGCCAAAGCCAAGGAGTTTCAGGGCGACTTAAAGAAAGCCGCCCAAGTGACCGGGTGGGAGTATAAGGCTCCTGGGCCCTTTGCCCGCAATACCGCCGTCGAAGGGCTGGGGCCTTCAAGCTATGTCGAGGAGGCCTTCCGGCTCCCGGTCGGGTCGCTCTTCGGCCCGGTCAACGTCAACGAGCGGCGCTTCATTTGCAAAGTCGTCGAACGCATCCCTGCCGACCTAAGCCAATTGCCCAAACACCGCGAGACGCTGCTTGAACGGCTCAAGCAGGAGAGAATCCAGCAGCAGATGGAATTCCTCGAGCGGACCGTGCGGGAGCAGCTGATCAAAGAGCGTAAGCTCAAAATCAATCAGGCCACCATTAACCGCTTGCAGGCCTCCTATTCCGGCTCACAGGGCTGATCGCTTCTTACCCAGCCGCCTGTAGGAGCGGACCGGCGTGTCCCCCCGTGGCGCAGGTCTCCTTGTGTGGGGCAGGCCTGCGGCCGGCATTCCCGTCGGCCTGGGCCCCCTTGACCCACTGCCATCTATTTCACCCAGTCGCTCCCGCCGTGGAGCAAGCCGCCAGGCTTGCCACACCGGCAGTCCTGCCGGTGGACGCCCGGGCCGAACTCAGGCTCCGCTCCAGCGATGTCGTCCCCCGGCCCGTTCCGTCTACCGCGTGTAGCGGATGATGGCAAAGCCCGCCGCCAGCAACACCACAAACGCCAGCGCCAGCCAGTCGAAGTACTTGTCGATGAAGCGCCGCACCGGCTCCCCGAAAGCCCGCAGCAGACCCGCCACGAGGAAAAAACGCGCGCCCCGGCCCACCAATGACGATAGTGTGAACCCGAAAAGGTGCATGTGGAAGGCCCCGGAGGCGATGGTGAACACCTTGTAGGGAATCGGAGTAAAGGCGGCAGTAAAGACGATCCAGAAATCGTAGAGCTGATACCACTGCGCCACCTTCTGGTAGTAAGCCTGCGCGTGGTAAAACTCGATCAGCCGAACGCCCACCGTATCCATCAGAAAGTAGCCGATTCCGTAGCCGGCCATGCCTCCCAGCACGCTGCCGGCCGTGCATACGCCCGCAAACAGCATCCAGCGGCGCAGCGAGCCTAGCACCAGCGCGATCAGCAGCACGTCCGGCGGAATGGGAAAGAAGCTGGACTCGGCGAAAGCCAGCAGAAACAAGGCGACAGCGCCGTGCGGCGTGTGAGCCCAATGGAGAACCCAATCGTAAAGCCGGCGGTGAATACGCCATCGGCTGGCCACGGCTGTTGTGGGAGCTGTACTCATGCGGGGAACTTCCAATATAACTCAGCGCTCACCGCCGAACTCATGGCGCCCGCAAAGCCTTGAGCGCGGCTTGAATGGCAACATCGTTCTGCGCCTCCACCTGGTCCCCCTTCTCGACGCCGAAAGCCTGATTGAAGATCTCGGTCTTGATCCGGCTCATCATCCAGGCGCGGATTTCAGACCACTCCCAAACGCCCGGAAGAATGTTGTTGTCCACAAGATAGCTGCGAAACTCCTCCATGACCTCCGGCGTCACTTCGAAGTTCTCGCCAGGACGGGGATGCTTCTGGAGGTACACGGTGGCAAATCGCACGAAGGCCCCGCTTGATTCCAGGAAAACTTGCAAGCGGGTGGGCGCTATCTCCCGAACCATGATGTCAGGCTGAATCCCGCCGCCTCCCGAAACCGGGCGCCCTGCGTCCGTGCGATACTCGCCCGGTGAGCCCTGAGAGACGGCCGGAATCGCCCGGCTCAGCTGCCCGGACTCCAGCGGACGCTGGATCGACCGCCCGCTCGGCGTGTAGTAAAAAGCGGTGGTCAGCGCCAAACCCGTTCCCTCGGAGAGCGGATAGACCGAGTTGACCAGCCCTTTTCCAAAGGTCGGCTGTCCCACGATCACCGCCCGGTCATGGTCCTGTAGGCTTCCGGCCACGATCTCGGCCGCGCTGGCGGTCTGTCCATCCACGATGACCGCCAGCGGAAACGAGTACGGCTTGGCGTCCTCAGGCACGGTCTCCCGGCTAGATTGCACCGCTCGGCCCCGAATGCTCACGATGGTCTTGCCCGGATCCAAAAACAGGGAGGCGACCTCCAGAGCCGCCGCCAGCATGCCCCCGGGATTCTTGCGCAGGTCCAGCACCAAGCCGCTCAGCGACGCTCCTCCCAACTTCTCGATCGCCTTTTTCACCTCCGCGCCAGTTTGCGCATCGAACGAAGTGACGCGAACATAGCCCACGCCGGGCCGCAGGAAAAAGGCCCGCTCGACGCTCGGCGTCAGCATGTCTTCCGGCGTCAGCACGATTTGGAGCGTGCGCGCGCTGCCCGGCCGCCGCACGTCGATGTTGGCCGGGCGCTGCCGCGTCTCGGTGAGCAACTGAATCAACTGCGGCGTATCCAGCCGGTTGAGCGGGATGCCGTTGATGGCCACGATCTCATCGCCCGGCGCCAGCCCGGCCCGCGCCGAAGGACTGCCCGGCGTGGCCTCCAGCACGATCACCCTGCCCGGCAGCACATTCACGATGCTGCCGAACCCCCGGCTCACCGACTCCTGCATCTTGCGGAGCTGCTCGAACTGCTCCGGGTCAAAGAACACCGAGTGCGGATCCAGCGTCCGCAGCATCCCCGGTATTGCGCCCCCATAAATCGCCTGCTGCGGATCGGCCGGCGTGGCCGCGTTCCGCTCCACCGCGGCATAAACCCTTGCGAAGGTGCGCAAGGCCCATTCCAGGCTCTCCTCTCCGGAAGCCTGAAGCCACAGCAGCATTGCGACAGGCAGCAGCATCATCCCTGCCGGGTGTAACGGATCGACTTGCGGGCTGCGTGGCGCTCCAGCGCCAGCTCGATCAGCCGGTCCAGCAGCCGCGGGTACGGCAGCCCGCTCGCCTGCCACATGCGCGGAAACATGCTGATGGAGGTGAAGCCGGGAATCGTGTTGATCTCATTGACGTACAGGCGGCCCGTCTCCTTCTCTAGGAAAAAGTCCACCCGCGCCATGCCCTCGCATTCCGTCGCCTGGAAACAAGCCACCGCCAGGCTCCGGACTTGCTCCGTCTGAGCCGGCGTCAACTCCGCCGGAAGCCGGAACTGCGCCTGGTTGCAGAGATACTTGTCGTCGTAGTCGTAGAACTCCCGCGAGGGCAGGATCTCACACGGCAGCGAAGCCTCCGGCAGTTCGTTGCCGATCACCGCGCACTCTAGCTCCCGCCCTGTGATGGCCCGCTCCACCACGATCTTGCGGTCATACTGTCCCGCCACCGCCAGCGCGCCCCGCAGTTCTTCCTCATTGTGGGCTTTGCTGATCCCCACCGAAGAGCCCAGGTTGGCCGGCTTCACGAAGACCGGAAAGCCCAATGACTCCGCGATGAGCTGCGGATTGGCGTAGTGGCGGCGAACAGTCACGTAGTCCACCACCGGCAGCCCGCGCTCCCGGCAAAGGCGCTTCATGACATCCTTGTCCATCCCCACCGAGGAGCCGAGCACGCCTGCCCCCACGTAGGGCAAATCCGCCAGATCAAGCAGCCCTTGCAGCGTCCCGTCCTCCCCGAAGGTCCCGTGCAGGGCTGGGAACACCACGTCGATGCCGGGATTGGCGCCCGGTTCCGGAACAATGGGATGCGGGTCCCACTTGCCGTCTTTGCCGATGAAGAACCGCAGCACTTCATAGCGGTCCGCATCCAAGCCGCCAATGATCGACTCCGCCGAGCGCAGCGAAACTTCATGCTCCCCGCTGCGCCCGCCGTACAACACCGCAACACGTAGCTTCACAGAATCCTCTTCCCCAAGGCCGACATGATCAGTTCCACCGCCAGCGCGGCCGTCCGGTTCGATTCATCCATCACCGGGTTCACCTCCACCACCTCGATCGAGGTCATGCGGCCCGAATCGCAAATCAGCTCCATCGCCAGGTGCGCCTCCCGGTAGGTCAATCCCCCGCGCACGGGCGTCCCCACCCCGGGCGCTTCCACCGGATCCACCGAATCCATGTCCAGCGAGACATGGAACCCGGCCGTCCCCTGACTGGCGATCGCGATCGCCTCTTTCATGATCGCGGTCAACCCGCGCTCGTCGATATCCCGCATGGTAAAGGCGCGGACGCCGGAGTTCCGCACGTGGGGGATCTCAAGCTGATCCACTTCCCGGACTCCCACCAGCGCCACCCGCCCGGGCCGGACTTTGGGCGAAAAGCGGAAGATCCGCGTCAGCGGGGCAGGCCCGAGCCCAATGCAACAAGCCAGCGGCATTCCGTGCACGTTGCCGCTCGGGCTGGTCTCGGGCGTGTTCATGTCTGCGTGAGCGTCAATCCAAATCAGGCCGATCTCTTGCTTCCGCCGCCGGTAGGCCTTCGACAGCCCGGCCACCGTTCCGATCGCCGTCGAGTGGTCCCCGCCCAGCACCAGCGGGGCCATTCCCTCGGAACAGACCTGAAGGATGGAGGCGGCCAGTTTGCGGCAAGCGGCCGCGATCTGCGGCAGATAACGGGCCTGCTGGTGGCCAATCGGCGCGCTCTCCGGTTGCTCCACCGGCACGTTGCCCAGGTCCTTCACCTCGTAGCCGAGCGCAGCCAGCCGGGCATGAAGGCCGGCGATCCGCATCGCCGAAGGCCCCATGTCCACCCCCCGGCGTCCGGAGCCAAGATCCAGGGGAACCCCGATCACCGCGATGTGGGATTGTCTCATGAGAATCTGCGCCGGGCTTACGCCCAGCCCTCAAACGAGCCGGACCCGAAGCCCGGCGCCCAATCCCAGCATAGCTAGACCGAGGCCAGCGCCGCCTGTAGCATCGCGCGCGCGTACGCCACGTTGAACACGATGCCCGCGTAGCCGCCCCCGCCCGGATATCCGCGGATCGGCCCGCGGTCCCGGTCGTAGTCCAGCCCGCGCGGATGCTCCGGGTAGATCGTCCGGTTGTACTTGTTGCGCACCAGCTCCAGCATCACCCCGAACATGTCCACCTGTCCCTCATCCGGCGCCACTTCGGTATAGCGCTCGTAGGGCTTGATCACACGGACGTTGCGGTAGTGAGCGTGATTGATGCGGTCCCGGCTGGCGAAGTAGCGGCACACCTCGACCGGGTCTTCTCCCATCTCCCGCGTCACCCCCGGATCAAACGTGATGCCATTCGACGGGCTGTCCACGATCGAGATCAGCTTCTTCCAACCCGCCACCGTGCCCATGATCTGCTGCGAGCCCCGGCTGATCGGCGCCGGCGGATCGTTGGGATGCAACGCCAGCCGCACGCCCGCCTTCTCCGCCGCCGGAATCACCGCTTTCAAAAAGTAGGTGATGTTGGCCCACATCTGGTCCAGAGTCCAGGCGCCTACATTCGGCAACGGCGGCAGATCCTTGAACGGAATCTTCTTGCCGTCCACTTCCACCAGCCGCTCGTAATCGAACCCGGTATGGCCCAGGCCGGCCCGGCCCGTTTCCTCAAAATAGCCCTCCATGGCCCGGTGCGCATACCAGTTGTACTCGACCACCGGCAACCCCGCCGCGCCCGCGGCCTGGATCGACTTGATCACGTTCTCGATGCCCGCGTCCCGGCCCGGCCGCCCGTAAATGACATCAGCCGGGATGTTGATCATCGCGTTATACAGCGTCAAGCCGGCCTTCTTCGCCCGCTCGATCGCCGCCCGGATGTTGGCCTCCTGCCATGGCAGCGGCCCGCCGATGCCGCCCCCAATGATGTAGTCGACGCCGATCTGCTTGATGCGCCGGTAGCTGGGCGGAATCTCGTCCTTGGCCGTATCGGCGAACGGTCCACCGGGAAGCGGAGTCCCGCCGTCGCCGCTGCCCAAACACAGTTTCGGCGTATCCGGACCTTCGACGATCGGCCACTGCTTGGCCGCAGCAGCCCAGGACATCGATATCGACGGTGAGAGCGCCGCCGCGCCCGCCGCCTGTATCATTCCTCTTCGAGAGATCTTCAGACGCATCGGTCGTTCCTCCTTGGAAACCTATGGCGTATCCTTCCCTGAACAAAATAGCAGAGGCCGCCCTACACACGGCGTGCGCCGCCCTGATCCGCGCCGGCCTATGAACAACCGCTTCCTTACAGCGACGCCAGCGCCGCTTGCATCATCGCCCGCGTGTACGCCACGGTGAACGCGTAGCCCGCATAGCCGCCGCCCCCTGGGTACTGCGGCCGGAAGCCAGGCCGCTCGCGGTCGTAATCCAGCGCCCGCGGGTGCTCGGGGAAGATGGTCCGGTTGTACTTGTTCCTCACCAACTCCAGCATCACGCCGAACATGTCCACCTGGCCTTCATCGATGGACACTTCCTTGTACCGCTCGTACGGCTTCATCACGATCACATTGCGAAAGTGGACATGATTGATGCGGTCGCGGCTGGCAAAGTATCGGCAAACCTCGACCGGATCTTCGCCCATCTCCCGAGTCACCCCGCAATCGAACGTGATCCCATTGGCCGGGCTGTCCACAATCGTGATCAGCCGCTTCCAGCCCGCCAGCGTCCCCATGATCTGCTCCGAGCCGCGGCTCAGCGGCGCCGGCGGATCGTTGGGGTGCAGCGCCAGGCGCACTCCGGCCTTCTCCGCCACCGGAACGATGGCCTTGAGCACGTAGGTCAGGTTCTTCCACATGTCCTCGGCCTTCCAGGCGCCCACCTCCGGCCGCGGCGGCAGATCCTTCACCAGAACCGTCTTGCCGCCTTCTTCCACCGGCCGCTCGTAATCAAAGCCGGTGTGCCCGATGCCCGCCCGGCCCAGCTCTTCGAAGTAGCCCTCCATCACCCGGTTGGCGTAAAAGTTGTACTCCACCAGCGGCAGGCCCGCCTGCCCGGCGGCCTGTATCGACTTGATCAGCAACTCGATGTCGGCATCCCGCCCCGGCCGCCCGTAGGTGATGTTATTGCTGAAGCTGATCAGCGTGCCGTAGAAGTTCAGCCCGGCTTGCTTCACGCGGTCCATCACCGCCCGGATCTTCTGCGCCTCCCAGGGATGCGGCCCCAGGCCGATGCCGATGACATAGTTCACTCCCAGTTGGCGGATCCGCTTCCAGCTCACCTCCTGATTGGCTGCGCCCATGCCGCGGCCGGCGCCCTGACCCGCCTGGCCCCCGGCCTGCTCGCCCATCGGCGGGGGCATCGCTCCATCGCCGCTGTTGAGACAAATCTTGGGCGTGTCCGGACCTTCTTCAATAGGCCACGAGCGCCGGGATGCGGCGGCCCGGGAGATGGACGGCGCCAGCGCGGCGGCGCCCGCCAGTTGCATGGCGCCGCGGCGGGAGATGCGTGTGCTCATAGATTCATCCTCCCCTGTTGCTTCTATGCAGTCTACCCCCACAACGATATCAGAGAGGATTCGCTCCCCGCAGACTAGGCCGCCGCTGCCAAACCAACCCTACGGGCGGGTCCGGTAAAGCATGCGCGGAAATGGAATGGTCTCGCGCACATGATCCAGCCCGCACAGCCAGGCCACGCAGCGCTCCACCCCCATCCCAAACCCGCCGTGCGGAACCGACCCGTACTTGCGCAGGTCGATGTACCAGCTAAAGGCCTCCTCCGGCAGGTTGTGCTCGCGGATGCGCCGCAACAACAGATCCAAATCATGGATCCGCTGTCCGCCGCCGATGATCTCGCCGTACCCTTCCGGCGCCAGCACGTCCACCCCCAGCGCCACCTCCGGCCGCTCCGGGTCGGGCTGCATGTAGAAGGCCTTCACCGCCGTCGGATACCGGTCCACCATGACCGGCCGGTCAAATTCCTCGCTCAGCAGCGTTTCATCCGTCCCGCCGAAATCCCCGCCCCACTGAATGTCGCTGCCCTTCTTTTTGAGAATCTCCACCGCCTGGTCGTAGCTGATCCTCGGAAACGGCGCCTGGATCGCCTCCAGCTTCGACAGATCGCGCCCCAGCGTCTCCAACTCCCGCCGCCGGTTGGCCAGCACCCGCCCCACCACGTGCAAGATCAGCTCCTCGGCCACCTGCTTGACGTCCTCCAGCGTCGCGTAGGCCATCTCCGGCTCCACCATCCAGAACTCGGTCAGATGCCTCCGCGTTTTGCTGCGCTCCGCCCGGAACGTCGGCCCAAACGTGTACACCTTGCCGAAGGCCATCGCCGTCGCTTCGTTGTAGAGCTGCCCGGACTGCGTGAGGTAAACCTTTTCGTCGTCGAAATAATTGACCTCAAACAGCGTCGTCGTGCCCTCGCACGCCGCGGGCGTGAAGATCGGCGTATCGAGCAGCGTGAAGCCGTGGCTGTCGAAGTAGTCCCGGATCGCCCGCACCACCTCATGCCGCACGCGCAGAATGGCATGCTGGCGCCGGCTCCGCAGCCACAGGTGCCGGTGGTCCAGCAAAAAGTCGATCCCGTGTTCCTTCGGCGTAATCGGGTATGGATCGGACTCCGGCACCCTCTGGACGACTTCCAGGTTCTCGACATCCAGTTCGTAGCCGCCCGGGGCGCGCGGCTCGGCCCGCACCGTGCCCGTCACGATGATGGAGGACTCCTGGGTCAGATCCTTGATGGTCTCGAACAGCTCCTCCGGCAACTGGCTCTTCACCGCCACGCACTGCATGATCCCCGTGCCGTCCCTCAAAATCGGGAAGGCGATCTTGCCGCTCTTGCGCAGGTTGTACAGCCAGCCGGGAATCACCACCCGCTGCCCTACGTACTGTCCGGCCTGCTCAATCGTGATCCGGGTCATCCAGCGCCTCCAAAGCGTCGAATATGCGGCTGATTTCTTCCAGCGAAACCGGGCGGTCTTCCCGCTCCCTCAGCTCCAGCAGCAGCGGATACTGGTCCGGACGCGACCGCAGCAGCCGCATCGCCTCCCTCCAGTCGATCATCGGCGGACCCGCGCCAATCGCCGGCCGCTGATGCTCGTCCTTCTCGCCGTTGTTGTCATGAAGGTGCGTGGAGCGGATCCGGTCCTTCATGAGCCCGAAGGCCGCCGCCACACCCTCGTTCATGTGCGCGTGCCCGATGTCGAAACAGAAATTCAGATTCAGATGCGTCTCCTCGAGAAATCCCACCAGCCGCTCCGCGCTGGAATAGCCGTTGGGAATGTTCTCCAGCAGCACCTCAACGCCGCGCTGCCGCGCGAACAGCGAAAGCTCCTCCAGCGCCGTGAAGGCCGCCTCCGTTCCCCGGTCGCTGTACTCTTCTCCCCCCGTGCCGATGTGCTGGATCCAATACCGGAACGGGATCACTTCGGCCAGCTCCAACGCGCGCTTGAGCTCGTCCACCATCGCCGTGCGCTTGGTCTTGACCGGCTCGGTGATCGTGAGCACGGCATGTGGACCGGAGCGTCCCCAAACTTCATCGGTGAAAATCGGGGCGTGAACCGAGTGCACTTTCAGCTCCGAATCCCGGAAGAAGTGCCCCAGCTCCGACACCTGCGCACGGTTGCGGTAGTCCAGATGCTGGCGGGCGCAAAACAGCTCCACCAGCGGGATCCCCGCGTCCCAAATCCGCTCCAGCCAGACCGTGGTGAGCCGGTGATCGCTAATCAAGTGCGTCGATAAGGCGTGCTTCATGGAAGGCATCGTTTCCATTATCTAACGGCGTCCTTGCGCCGCTTCCACTCGAACAGCACGATGCCCGCCGCCACCGAGACGTTCAACGAAGGAATCTTGCCCGCAAGCGGGATCCGCACCAGCACATCGCAACGCTGCTTCACCTGATGGTGCAGGCCCTTGCCCTCGCTCCCCAGCACAAACGCCGCCGGCGAGTTGAACTCCACCTGGTGATAAACGGCAGCCCCGCGCTCATCCAGCCCGTACAGCCAGAATCCGCGCTCTTTCAGCTCATCCAGCGCCCGGTTCAGATTCCCCACCCGCACCACCGGCAGGTGCTCCAGCGCCCCGGCCGCCGCTTTCGCAGCCGCCTCGGTAATCCCCGCCGAGCGCCGCTCCGGAATCACCGCCGCCGATGCCCCCGCCGCGTGCGCCGTCCTCAGAATCGCCCCCAGGTTCCGCGGATCTTCGATCCCGTCCAGCGCCACCACCAGCTCCGCCTCCTTCGGGATCTCCTCCAGCGACGCATACCGGTAGGCCGCGCTCACCGCCACCACGCCCTGATGCGCCGTCGAGGCGGCCAGCCGGTCCAGCGCCGCCCGCGGCTCGAAACGCAGCGGCGCCGCTCCGCTCCGGCACAGGTCGATGATCTCCTGGATGCGCCCTCCGGCTGCGCCCCGCGCAATGAGAACCCGGTCCAGTTCTCGCCCCGCTTTCAGCGCTTCCAGGACGGCGTGTACGCCCGCAAGGATGGCCACAAGACCATCATGGTACCGCGGGAAGGCTCAGCTCTGCGCCGCCACGGCCGTCGTCAGCACTGTCTCGATCCGCGGCGCGTGCAACAGCGTGTTGTGCACCAGGCACGATTTCACCGCCCGCAGCACGCCTTCCCGGTGCCGCTCGTCCAGCTCCGGAATCTGCACTTCGATCCGGAACGAATCCAGCCGCGCCGGACCCAAGGCTTTTGTCGCCTCCACGCGCACGCTCAACCCGTCGGTCGGCAGCGACCGCGTCTTCAGATATTGCAGCGCATAGTATCCCGCGCAGGTCCCCAGCGAAACCAGAAGGAACTCCGGCGGGCTCATGCCGCGATCTTCTCCCCCGCCTGCGGCCGGCTGGTCGCAGATCACCCGGAACCCCCGGGCTTCCGCTTCAAAACGGACTCCATCCAAATAAGTTATGGTTGCTTGCATATGAATCCTCAATCTTGGAGGATGCAGTCCCCGCGCTGAGGTGACAGCGCCTCGGGCTGTTACCGGCAGCCGCCTTCTGCATCCTGAGTGAGAGACAAGACCATGGGAGCCAACCGATTCGCAAAACTTGCCCTGCTGGCGTCGCTATACCCGCCGCTTTGGGCCCAATCGCCCCTGTCCTTGAAGGAGGCGGTCCAAATGGCGCTCGACAAGCACCCCTCCGTCGAGGCCGCCGGCGCGGCCATCCGCGCCGCCGAAAGCCGCCTCACCCAGGCCCGCAGCGGTTACCTCCCCAAGCTGAACTACGCCGAGAGCTGGCAGCGCAGCGACAACCCCGTCTTCGTGTTCAGCTCCCTGCTGACCCAGCACCAGTTCACCGAGCGCAACTTCGCCATCGGTCCGCTCAACCGGCCCGACGCCCTGAACAATTTCCAGTCTCAAGTCGTGCTCGATCAAACGCTCTGGGATGCCGGCCTCACCCGCAAGCAGGTCCGCAGCGCGGAGCTCGGCCGCCAGATGGCCGGCGAGGACCAGCGCCGCGTCCGCATGAGCCTGATCGCCGGCGTCATCCGCGCCTACCAGGCGGTCGTCGTCAGCCAGGAGGCCCTCAAGGTCGCCCAAGAAGCCGTCCGCTCCGCCGAGGCCGATTTGAAACGAGCCGAAGCCGTGCGCTCGGCGGGCATGGCCACCGACGCCGACGTGCTCGCCATCCAGGTCCACTTGGCCGCCATGCGCGAGCAGCAGATCCGCCGCAGCTACGAGCTCCAGACCGCCCGCGCCGCGCTCAATGAAGCCATGGGGCTGCCCCTCGATACGCCCCATGAGCTGACCACGCCGCTCGCCGCCGTCCAACTGGAGGACATCGACGCCGCCAAAGAAGAGGAGCGCGCCCGCGCGGCGCGCCCCGAGGCGCGGCAGGTGAAACTGGCTGCCGGCATGGCCGATCTGGCGCAACAGAGCGCGCGCGCCGCCCTGCTCCCCCAAGTCTCCTTCCGCCTGATGTTCGAAGCCGACCGCCAGCGCTTCATCAACCGCGGCGGCGCCAACTGGCTGGCCGCCGCCAGCCTCCGCTGGAACCTTTTCAACGGATTCGCCGACAAGGCCCGCATCGAGGAGGCCGGCCAGGCCCTCGTGCGCGCCCGCGCCGAGCAGCGCCAGATCGAATCCGCCGTCAGCTTGCAGGTGCGGCAGGCCTACCACGAATGGAAAGCAGCCCAGGAGCGGATCCAGACCGCCGAGGCCGCCGTCGCCCAAGCCGAGGAGAACTTGCGCATCGTCCGGAACCGCTATGAGAGCGGCCTCAACACCGTCACCGATTTGCTCCGCAGCGAAACCGCCCTGCTCGAAGCGCGGCTGCGGCGCTTGATGGCCGTGCATGACCAGCGCCTGGCCGCCGCGGCTCTGGAACTGGCCGCCGGCACGCTTGGCCCCGATTCGGTTGTCCTCAATTAGGAGTTTGAATATGTCACGAATTGCCATTCCCACAATCCTGGCCTTCGCACTGCTTGCCGGCTGCGGCGGGAGCTCCCACCAGCAGCGCGCCGCCGACAGCGGCGCGGCCGTGCCGGTGAAGACCATCGAAGTGACCGCCACCGATTGGCCCCTAGTCTATGAGGCCAGCGGCACGGTGCGCGCGCGCACGGCCGCCACCGTTTCCAGCAAGATGATGGGCTACGTCCGGCAGGTCCACTTCCAAACCGGCGACCGCGTCCGCCAGGGACAGTTGCTGATCGAGCTGGACTCGCGCGACGCCGACGCCCAGCTCCAGCAGGCCGAATCCGCCGCCGCCGAAGCCCGGGAAGCTCTTCAGGAAGTGGAGAGCGCCATCGCCGCGGCGAAGGCGAACCTGGAGCTGGCCCAGGCCACCCACCGCCGCATGCGCGACCTGTTTGAAAAGAAATCCGTCTCCAACCAGGAGTTCGACGAAGCCTCCGCCCGCCTCAAGGCCGCGCAGGCTGCCTACGAGATGGCCACCGCCAAGCGCCGCCAGGTGGCCGCCCGCATCGAACAGGCGGCGGCCGCCGTCGAAGCCGCCCGCGTAATGCGCAGCTATGCACGCATCACCGCCCCCTTCGACGGCGTGGTCACCGACAAGCGCGTCGAGCCCGGCAACCTTGCCGCTCCAGGCGTTCCCCTCGCCTCCATCGAGCAGCAGGGCGCTCTCCGGCTGGAAGTCCCCGTCGAAGAGTCCCGCCTCGGACAGATCCGGCTGGGCCAGTCCGCCGCCGTGCGCCTGGACGCCGTGGACCGGCAGCTTGACGCCCGCGTCAGCGAGATCGTGCCCGCCGTGGACGCCGCCAGCCGAACCGCCACAGTGAAACTCGACCTTCCGCCGCTGCCTCAACTGCGCTCCGGAATGTTCGGCCGCGCCGCCTTTCCCTCAGGCAGCCGTAAAGTCACCGCCGTCCCAGTCGCCGCCATCCGCGAACAGGGCCAGCTGCGCTCGGTCTTCGTGGTGGCCGGCGGCATCGCCCGCGCCCGCTTGGTCACTTTGGGCAGCGAATATCAGGGGTCGCGCGAGGTCCTCTCCGGACTCAGCGCCGGCGAGAAGATCGTCTCGCCTCTGCCGGCCGCGCTGGCCGACGGAGCCCGAGTGGAGGTCCAGCCGTGAGCGAGAAACCATCCTACGGACTGGCGGGACGCATCGCCGCCGCTTGGATTCAGTCCAAGCTCACCCCGCTCGTCATCGTCGCTTCCATCGTGTTAGGCGCGTTCGCCGTCTGGAAACTTCCACGCGAGGAGGAGCCGCAGATCATCGTCCCCATGATCGACGTCTTCGTCCAGATGCCCGGCGCAAGCGCCAAAGAAGTCGAGGAACGCGTCACCAAGCCGATGGAAAAACTCCTCTGGGAGGTGCCCGGGGTCGAATACATCTATTCGACCTCCTCTCCCGGCCTCTCCATGGCCGTCGTGCGCTTCTACGTGGGCCAGGACGAAGAGAAGAGCATCGTCCGGCTCAATCAGAAAATGCAGGCCAATTTCGACCTGATCCCCCCGGGCGCCTCCCACCCGCTGATCAAGCCCCGCTCCATCGACGACGTCCCGATCCTCGCGCTCACCTTCTGGAGCCGCCGCTACAACGACTTTGAACTGCGCCGCGTCGTCGCTCAGGTCCACGACACGGTCAAACAAACCCCCGACGTCTCCGCGGTCACCATCATCGGCGGCCAGCGCCGCGAACTCCGCATCACCCTGGACGAGGCCCGCCTGGCCGCCTATTCCCTCACCCCGCTCCAGATCTGGCAGGCGCTCGGCGTCTCCAACCAGCGGCTTCCCTCCGGCAGCTTCGCTTCGGGCAACCGCGAATTCCTGCTCGAAACCGGCGAGTTCCTCCGGACCGCCGAGGACGTCCGCAACGTCGTCGCCGGCGTGGCCAACGGACGCCCGGTCTTCCTCCGCGACGTGGCCCGCGTCGAAGACACCGGCGAGGAGCCCGTGCAGTACGTCCAGCACGGCGAGAAAGGCGCTTTCTACCCTGCGGTGACCCTGGCCGTCTCCAAGCGCAAGGGCACCAACGCCATCGACGTCGCCCACAACGTGCTGCGCCGCGTGGAGGCCCTCAAGGGCAGCGTCATCCCGCCCGAAGTGGAGATGACCATCAGCCGCCACTACGGCGAAACCGCCGCCGAAAAGTCCAACGAGCTGCTCTTCCACATGTTGATTGCGGTGATCTCGGTCAGCCTCCTGATCGGGATCACCCTCGGCCGCCGCGAGTCCCTGATCGTCTTCATCGCCATCCCCGTCACCCTGGCCCTCACCCTCACGGTCTTCTACCTCTACGGCTACACGCTCAACCGCATCACGCTGTTCGCTCTGATCTTCTCCATCGGCATCCTCGTCGACGACGCCATCGTCGTCGTGGAGAACATCGTGCGCCACGCCCGCCTGCCGGGCAACGCCGGCCGCCCGCTCACCCAAGTCGCCATCGAGGCCGTCGACGAAGTCGGCAACCCCACCATCCTGGCCACCCTCACCGTCCTCGCCGCCATTCTCCCGATGGCCTTCGTCGGCGGCTTGATGGGCCCCTACATGCGCCCCATCCCCATCGGCGCTTCCGCCGCCATGATCTTCTCGCTCATCGTGGCGTTTCTGGTGACGCCCTGGGCCGCCGTGCGTCTGCTGAAGGTCGGCGGCGCGCACGCCCACGGCGAGCAGGAAGATTTCTTCACCCGCCTCTACCGCCGCGCCATGAATCCGCTGTTGCACCGCCCCATCGTCCGCTGGGGCTTTCTGGGCGGCGTGGTGCTCCTGTTGCTGGGAGCCTTCTCACTGGTCTACATCGAGTTCGTCAAGGTCAAAATGCTGCCCTTCGACAACAAGAGCGAGTTCCAGGTCATCGTCGACATGCCCGAAGGAACCACCCTGGAAGAAACCGCCCGCGTCACCCGCCTGCTGGCCGACGCCGTGATGACCCAGCCCGAGGTGGTCCACGTCCAGACCTACGCCGGTACGGCCGCCCCCTACAACTTCAACGGACTGGTCCGGCATTACTACCTGCGCCAGGGCGCCAACGTCGCCGACATTCAGGTGAACCTCCTGCCGAAGCATGAGCGGGACGAGCAAAGCCACGACATCGCCAAGCGCGTCCGCGAAAAGCTCCAGCCCATCGCTAAAGCCAATCACGCGCGCATCAAGGTCGCGGAGGTGCCCCCCGGCCCGCCCGTCCTTCAAACCTTGGTCGCCGAGGTCTACGGCCCCACGCAGGAAGGACAAATCGCTCTGGCCCGCCGAATCATGGAGATCTTCGAGAAAACCAGCGGAATCGTCGACGTCGACTGGTACGTCGAAGACGATCAGCCCAAGTTCAAGCTCATCGTGGACAAGGAAAAAGCCGCCCTCAACGGCATCTCCGAAGACGACATCGCCCGCACCCTGCGGATCGCCTCCGCCGGCGAAACCGCGGGCCTGCTCCGCGAACCCTCCGCCAAGGAGGACATCCCCTTGCGCCTGCGGCTGGACCGCGGCAGCCGCTCCGATCTGGAGCGCCTGCAAAACCTCAAAATCGCCGGCCGCGGCGGGCAACTAGTGGCCCTGCGAGAGCTGGTCCGCGTCGAACAAACCGTCGCCGAAAAGAGCATCTACCACAAGAACCTCATGCCCGTCACCTACGTCACCGCCGACGTCGCCGGCGCCATGGAGAGCCCTGTCTACGCCGTGCTCGCCACCGGCGCCAAGATCCGCGCCATCCCCATCCCCGAAGGCTACTCCATCGAGCAGTACACCGCCCGCCAGCCCTCCGATGAGGCGCGCTACGCCATGAAGTGGGATGGCGAATGGCACATCACCTACGAAGTCTTCCGCGACCTCGGCCTGGCCTTCGCCGCCGTGCTCGTTCTCATCTACGTGCTGGTGGTGGGCTGGTTCCAGTCCTTCATCACGCCTCTGGTCATCATGGCCGCCATCCCGTTTTCGCTGGTCGGCATCCTGCCCGCCCACGGGCTGTTGGGCGCGTTCTTCACCGCCACCTCGATGATCGGCTTCATCGCCGGCGCCGGAATCGTGGTCCGCAACTCGATCATCCTGGTCGACTTCATCGAGCTCCGGCTCAAGCAAGGCATGCCGCTTGACGAAGCCGTCATCGACGCCGGCGCGGTCCGCTTCCGGCCCATGATGCTCACCGCCGCCGCGGTCGTCGTCGGCGCGGCGGTCATTCTGTTCGATCCGATTTTCCAGGGACTGGCCATCGCGCTGATGGCCGGCGAAGTCGCTTCGCTGCTGCTCAGCCGCATGACGGTCCCCGTGGTGTACTATTTAGTCAACAAGAGGAGGGGCGGCCACGAGCCGCAATAGGAGCGTATCAACATGACACTCGATCGTTACCTGCGCATGATTGCCGGCGCCTTTGTGCTCATCACCTTGGCGCTCGGAACCTGGGTGCATCCCTATTGGTACTTCTTCACCGCCTTCGTCGGCCTGAACCTGTTCCAGTCGGCCTTCACCAACTGGTGCCCGATGATGACCATTCTTCGCAAACTGGGCGTCCGTAGCTGCCCGCACGAGACCCAAGGGGCGTAAGCTTCCCCTCGTGGAGCAAACTGTTTTTGTGGGGCAGGCTTTCCAGCCGGCCTGGGCGCCCTTTATCCACTGCCCTCTACATAGCCCAACCGCACCTCTGTAGGGGCGGACCACCGTGTCCGCCCCCTCCTTTCCCCTCCGTGTTCTCCGTGTTCTCTGTAGTACTAGCCCCTGAAACCTTTTCCGCGCGCGAAGCTTTTCATGCCGCCACGGGAGCGAGTTGCCCGCGAGACCACAGCCGCCACGCCTGTTTGGTTGCGGCTATGCCGCGCTGTGGTTTGCTTTTTTGCGTGTCCTCCGTGCCCTCTGTGGTTTGTTTTTCCTGTGCCCTCCATGTCGTGTCCGATGTGGGGCAGGCTTTCTAGCCTGCGGCCGGCTTTCCAGCCGGCCTTGGCCCCCCTTACCCACCGCCCTCTGCGCCACCCAATGCCGCGCCGTGTAGGGGCGGACCACCGTGTCCGCCCCCTCCTTTCCCCTCCGTGTTCTCCGTGTTCTCTGTGGTTTGCTTTTTTGCGTGTCCTCCGTGCCCTCTGTGGTTTGCCTTCTCCGTGTTCTCTGTGGTTTGTTTTTCCTGTGCCCTCCATGTCGTGTCCGATGTGGGGCAGGCTTTCGAGCCTGCGGCCGACATTCTTGTCGGCCTGGGCCCTCATCCCCCTTTACCACCCCCGGACTGCTCACCCCGCTGCCGCAGCTACCCTCCAGTGTAGAATCGTGACTAATGGATGCTTTAACCCTGCACCGCTTTCACTTCGCCTTCACCGTCACCTACCACTACCTCTTCCCGCAGCTCACGATGGGCCTGGCGCTGCTCATCGTCATCCTCAAGACCAAAGGCCTGCGCCCCGGTGGAGAGATCTACAACCGCGCCGCCCGATTCTGGGCCAAAATCTTCGCCATCAACTTCGCCATGGGCGTCGTCACCGGCATCCCCATGGAGTTCCAGTTCGGCACCAACTGGGCCGTCTTCTCCAAAGCCGCCGGCGGCGTCATCGGCCAGACCCTGGCCATGGAGGGCGTCTTCTCCTTCTTCCTGGAGTCCACCTTCCTCGGCCTGTTCCTGTTCGGCGAAAAGCGCCTTGGGCCCAAAGGCCACTGGTTCGCCGCCTTCATGGTCTTTCTGGGCTCCTGGCTCAGCGGCTTCTTCATCGTCGCCACCAACGCCTGGATGCAGCACCCCGCGGGCTACACCCTCACCTCGGACGGCCAGATCGTCCTGGCCAGCCTCAGCGCCCTGCTGCTGAATCCCTGGCTGCTCTGGCAATACCTGCACACCATGATCGGCTCGGTCGTCACCGCCGCCTTCGTCATGGCCGGCATCGGCGCCTTCTACCTTCTCAGCGGCAAGCATGAGGATTACGCCCGGGAGTTCCTGAGGCTCGGCGTCACCGCGGGGTTCATCTCCTCCGTCCTGATGCTGTTCCCCACCGGCGACGGCCAAGGCAAAAACATCGCCCGCAACCAGCCTGTGACCCTGTCCGCCATGGAAGGCCTCTTTGAAACTCAGCAGGGCGCGCCCATCGCCATCCTCGGCCAGCCCGACATGCAGGCGAAAAAGCTGGACAACCCGCTGCTCGTCCCGCGCGCGCTCAGCTTCATTACCTATCTGCGCTGGAACGCCGAAGTGCGCGGCCTGGACGCCTTCCCGGAAGATCAATGGCCGGATAACATCCCGCTGCTCTATTACAGCTATCACATCATGGTCGGGCTGGGCACCATCTTTATCGCCGTCATGACCATCTCCTTCTGGATGCTGCGCCGCAACCGCCTCTACCAGGCCCGGCGCTGGCTCTGGGTGATTATGCTGGCGATTCCTTTCCCTTACATCGCGAACACGGCGGGTTGGACCACGGCCGAGCTCGGCCGCCAACCCTGGCTCATCTATGGTCTGATGCGCACCGGTGACGGGGCCTCCATGAATGTCTCCAGCGGCAACGCCTTGTTCACCCTCATCGGCTTCATGGGCATGTATACCGTGCTGAGCATTCTGTTCCTGTTCCTGGTGCGGCGCGAGATCGAGCACGGACCCGCCCCGGTCCACGGCCCTGAAGCGTCTTCCGCTCATTGAAGGAGAGACCCCATGGAGATCCTTTGGTTCTGCCTGGTCGCAATCATGATCGCCGGTTATGTGGTGCTGGACGGCTTCGACCTCGGCGCGGGCATCATTCACCACTGCGTCGCCCGCACGCTCGACGAGAAGCGCCTGGTGCTGCGCTCCATCGGACCGGTCTGGGACGGCAACGAGGTCTGGCTGCTGGCCGCCGGCGGCACCCTCTATTTCGCCTTCCCCGGCCTTTACGCCTCCAGCTTCAGCGGCTTCTATTTGCCCTTGATGATCGTGCTCTGGCTGCTCATCCTGCGCGGCATCTCGGTCGAGTTCCGCAACCACATCGACAGCCCTGTCTGGAAACCCTTCTGGGACGCCGGCTTTACGCTGTCCAGCGCTCTTCTGGCCGTGTTCTTCGGCGCCGCCCTCGGCAACGTCGTCCGCGGCGTGCCCCTGGATGCCTCCGGCGTCTTCTTCCTCCCTCTCTGGACCGATTTCACCGTCAGCGGCGAGCTGGGCATCCTCGACTGGTACACCATCCTCGTCGGCGTGCTGTCCTTTTTCGCCCTCACCCACCACGGCGCCCTCTGGATCGTCCTCAAGACCGAAGGCCCCGTGCATGACCGCGCCCAGCGCGTGGCCCGCATCTCCTGGTACGGCGTCCTCGTCATGACCGCGGTGGTCACCTACTTCACCTTTACCGTCCAGCCCCAGGTCGGCAACAATCTGAGCGCTCACCCCTGGGGATTCCTGTTCCCTGCCCTGGCCATCGCTGGGCTGGTTCTCGCCGCACTGACCTCCCGTCCGGCCAAGCAGCGCTTCCTCGGCTCCTGCGCCTACTTGGTGGGCATGCTGACCAGCGCCGCCTTCGGCGTGTTTCCTTACGTTCTGCCCGCCCGCCCCGATCCCAACCTCGGCCTGACCATCTGGAACACCGCCACCTCAGGCTACGGCCTCCGAATCGGCTTGACCTGGTGGATCCCGGGCATGGTGCTGGCACTGATCTACGTCACCTACGTCTACCGCCGCTTCGCCGGCAAGGTCCGCCTCAACGGCGAAGGCTACTGATCCGGATGACGGCAACCGTCTCCAGGCGGCGTGGACACTCGCCCTAATCGGCTTCGCCCGGAGCTACCATTAAGGCATGAACATCGGCGTGGTCCGCGAAGTGCAAGCTTCCGAGCGCCGAGTGGCCCTCACCCCGAGTGCCGTATCTCGCCTCACCGCCGCCGGCCATGCCGTCTGGGTCGAACGCGGCGCTGGCGACCGCGCCATGTTTCACGACTCCGACTACATCGCCGCCGGGGCTTTGATCGGCTACTCCGAAGCCGAGGTCGTCCACCGCTCGCAACTCGTCGTCAAGGTCGCCGCGCCAACGCCGGAAGAAGCCGCTTTGTTCAACCCGGGCTCGGCCCTCATGGCCTTCTATCACCTCGCCGTCAAGAGCCGCCGCTTGGCTGACCGCCTCCTGGAAAAGAAACTCACCGCCATCGGCTACGAAATCATCGAGGATGACGCCGGGCGCCTGCCGGTGCTGGCCGCCATCAGCGAAATCGCCGGCCAGATGGCCGTCAGCGTGGCCGCCTACTTGCTCCAAAGCGGCTCCGGAGGCCGCGGCATCTTGCTCGGCCCCAGCCCCGGCATGCCCCCCGCTCACGTCGTCGTGCTCGGCGCCGGCGCCATGGGCTCGGCCGCCGCGCGCACCGCCGCCCGCGCCGGAGCCCGCGTCACCGTGCTGGACGTCGATCCCCGCAAGCTCGAACAGCTCGCCGCCTCCACCCCGGGCATCGCTGCCGGCCTGTCCGTGCCCGAGACCGTCGCCGCCGCCGTGGCTTCCGCCGACGTGTTGATCGCTGCCGCTCTGGTCGCCGGCCAGCGCGCGCCCCACTTGGTCACGCGCCAGATGGTCGAATCCATGCGCCGCGGCTCGGTCATCATCGACGCCGCCATCGACCAGGGCGGTTGCGTCGAAACCAGCCGCCCCATGACCTCCGCCGAGGACCACTACCTCTATCACGGCGTCGTTCACTACACTTCTCCCAATATGACCTCCGAAGTGAGCCACAGCGCCAGCACCGCCCTGGCCGGAGCCGTGCTGCCCTACGTCGAACAGATCGCCGCGCAAGGCGTCGACAACGCCCTGGCGGCCTCCGCCGAGCTGCGCCGCGGTGTCTATGTCCACGCCGGCCTCTGCCGCCGCCGCAGCCTCTCGGAAACCCTCGGACTCCCCTGGCACCCCCTCGAACCCGCTGTCCAAGGTGAGGCGCTCCGATGAGCTGGATGGAAGAATACCGCTCCCGATTGAAAACCGCCGACGAGGCCCTGGCCGTGGTCCGCTCCGGCCAGCGCGTCTACATCCATCAGGGCTGCGCCGAGCCCGAAGCCCTGGTGAAAGCCCTGGTCCGCCGTGGCCATGAACTCTGGGACGTCGAAGTCATCCACATGGCCACCATGGGCAGCGCCGACTACACCCTCCCCGAGTTCGAAGGCCACTTCCGCCACAACACCTTCTTCATCGGCGCCAACGTCCGGCAGGCCGAGCAGGAAGGCCGCGCCGACTACACTCCGGTCTTCCTCCACGAAATCGAACGGCTCTTCACCTCCGGCGCCATCCCCATCGACGTCGCTTTAGTCCAGTGCTCACCCCCCGATCAGTACGGCTACATGAGCCTCGGAACCGGCATCGACGTCACCCTCACCGTCGCCAAGTGCGCCCAGCATCTCATCGTCGAAGTCAACGACCAGTGCCCCCGCACCCTCGGCGACAGCTTCCTGCACGTCTCCAAAGCCGACTCGATCGTGGAAGTCTCCCACCCCCTGGCCGAATACCGCAAAGCCGAGGTCACGGACCTCCACCGCACATTGGCCCGCCACCTGGCGAACCTCATCCCCGACGGCGCCACCCTCCAAACCGGCATCGGCGCCATCCCCGACGCCGTCCTGCTCGAGCTAAAAGACCATAAAGACCTCGGCATCCACACCGAGATGTTCTCCGACGGCGTCATCGAACTCATCCAGAAAGGCGTCATCACCAACGACAAAAAGACCCTCCACCCTCATAAAGTGATCGCCGGCTTCGTCCTGGGCACCAAGCCCCTGTTCGAGTTCATCGACGACAACCCCATCTTCGAATTCCATCCCACCTCCTACGTCAACGACCCCTTCGTCATCGCCCAGAACGACCGCATGGTCGCCATCAACTCCGCCATCGAGGTCGACCTCACCGGCCAGGTCTGCGCCGATTCCATCGGCCACCTCATCTACAGCGGCGTCGGCGGCCAGGTCGATTTTATCCGCGGCGCGTCCCGCTCCAAAGGCGGCCTGCCCATCATCGCCCTGCTGTCCACCGCACAGGGCGGCGTCGTTTCCCGCATCACCCCGCAGTTGAAGGCCGGCGCCGGCGTCGTCACCACCCGCGCCGATGTGCACTACGTGGCCACCGAATACGGCATCGCCTCCCTTCACGGCAAGAGCCTCCGCCAGCGCGCCGAAGCCCTCATCCAGATCGCCCACCCCGACTTTCGCGAGGACCTGACCAATCAGGCCATCCAGATGGGCCTGCTCCGCGCCCGCCCCATGCTCCGCGGCCTATAGCACCCCACCCTTTTGCACACCACCCCAGTCGCGTGACCTCCTATTGTGGGGCAGCCCTTTCTTGTGAGGCACGCCGCCAGGCTTGCCATGTCGACCTCTCCGTGGAGCAAGCCGCCAGGCTTGTCATACCGGCCTCTCCGTGGAGCAAGCCGCCAGGCTTGCCATGCCGGCGGTCGCGCCGGCAGAGCAACACACACGCCACACGTACGGGGTTTCCGAATGCCATCCGCCGCCAAGACTGGTGCCGTGGCCCGCACGACTGCGCACTCCACCTCAGCCCGCCGCCGCAAAGTGGAGCACGCCGTTCTTGTGGGGCACGCTGCATTTGTGGGGCAGGCTTTCTAGCCTGCGGCCGGCTTTCCAGCCGGCCTGGGCCCCCTTCACCCACTGCCCTTTACATAGCCCAACCGCATCTCTGTAGGGGCGGACCAGCGTGTCCGCCCCCTCTTTTCCATCTCCGTGTTCTCCGTGGTTTGTTTTTCTCCGTGTCTTCCGTGCCCTCTGTGGTTTGCCTTCTCCGTGTTCTCCGTGGTTTGTTTTTCTCCGTGTCTTCCGTGCCCTCTGTGGTTTGCCTTCTCCGTGTTCTCTGCGGTCTGTTTTTCCTGTGCCCTCCATGTCGTGTCCGATGTGGGGCAGGCTTTCTAGCCTGCGGCCGGCTTTCCAGCCGGCCTGGGGGCCCTTTACCCATCCCCTCTGCTCAACCCAATGCCGCGCCGTGTAGGGGCGGACCAGCGTGTCCGCCCCTCCGTAGAGCACGCAGTCTTGCGTGCCACACCGGCAATTCCTGTGGAGCAAGCCGCCAGGCTTGCCATGCCGGCGGTCACGCCGGCAGAGCAACGCAATCCCGAGATGTACGGGAGTCCACACGCCATCCGGCCCGCACGACTGCGCGCTCCACCTCAGGCCGCCGCCGGAAAGTGGAGCATGCCTGGCTCTCTCAACCCGCGAGTTTCTTTTCGGCAGCCGAGATCTTGGCGTAAGCGGCCTCGATCGCGCCGGCGAACAGACGCTCCACCTCCGGTTCCGGCAGCGTCCGCATGGAAATCATCTCCTTCAGCTCGCCAGGCGTTCTTCCCGTCTCCAGCACCAGCCACGCTGCGCCAAGCACCGTTTGCGCCGCCGCGCGAAGCGCCACAGGTTCCGGCAAGCCAAGTCCGGCAGCCGCCCCCGCCATGGCCTGGATGACCGGGAAAACGTAAGTCGGTCCCATCGCTGTGAGCGCCGTGGCCGCGTTCATCAGCGTTTCCTCCAGCCGCACCGTTTCGCCGAAAGCCGCCAGCAGCCGGTCCAAAAAAGACAAATCCGCCTCCCTCACATGCCGGCCCAGACAGTGCGGGTTCATCCCCCGCCCGATCCACGAAGGCGTGTTCGGAATCACCCGGACCACCGGCGCGGGCCGCCCCACGGCCTCCTCGATCGCCGCCGTAGGCACAGCAGCCGCCAGCGACACCAGCAGCGCCTCCGGGCGCAACTCCCCTCGGACTTCCTTTACCACCGGCTTGACCGCGTTCGGCGGAACCGCCAGAAACACCACCTCGCCAAAGGCCGCGCCTTCGCCATTCTCCGAGCTCGTCCGAATGCCATACTGCTTCGCCAACTGATCCAGCCGCTCGGGCCGGATGTCGGTCGCAAGGATGTTGTCCGGCGGCACGTTCGCCCCCTGGATGAGCCGCTCGATGAACACGCCCGCAATGATTCCGCCGCCCAAGAACGCATATCGTTTCCCGTTCAGATCCATGGTCTCGCTCCTGCCGTTCCGCAATAGCGGCGCAGCCTCACAACACTTCGAAAATGTGCGTCAGCGATAGGTAAACCCCCACCACGATGAATACTGCCCCAGTGATCGGCCGCGCCCACCGTTCCGCCTGCGTCACCCGCTCAAACGCCCGGCTTACCGAGCGTGCGCCGCCCGCGATCAGCGCCGCGAACGCCACCACGGGCAGTCCCGTCCCAAGCCCGTACATCCCGGGCAGAATCACCGCCGACTCGTGTTGAAGCGCCAGCGGAATCAGGCTCCCAAAAAACAGCGCCGCCGACACCGGGCAGAACGACAGCGCAAACAACATCCCCAGCAGCCCCGCCCCCCACAGGCCCCATCCGCTGAATCTCCTCTGAAGGCCGCCGCCTTCTACGGAGACCGAGAAGCCCAGATTCAGCAGCCCCGTTAAAGCCATGCCCACAAGAATCAGAACCGGCCCCAGCAACTTGTTCATGTACGTTTGCAGATAGTACGAAGCCTGGGGAATCGAAAGCACGCTGGTCACCACCAGCCCCGCCAGCGCCAGGTACGTCAGCGTGCGTCCCGCCGTATAGAGCGCTCCCGCCGCGAACACGCGCCAGGCCGATTCCAGGCCCTTGCCAATGTAAGAAACGGCCGCGATGTTGGTCGCCAAAGGACAGGGGCTCACCGAGGTGAGCACGCCAAGCCACAGCGACACCCCGCTGGCAAGCAGGATCTGCGGCATCAGCTCCTCCCCAGGTACGCCCGCACCTCGCCCCGGATGTAGTTCCGGAACGCCTCGCGGTTTCCGGCCAGTTCCCAAACCCTTTCCAGATTCTTCCACTCCACTTGCCGGCCGTCCTTGACCCGCGAGATCACCACCGACTTGGTGAAAAGCTGGTAGTCCTGGATGAAATGCCGGTTCTGCGGCAACTGCACGTTCACCGGATGCCATTCCACGGTCCCGTCCGAAAGCGCCTCGGGGAAACTCTCCCGCAGCGTATCGGCGGTGTACGCTTCGATCGCCCGGCAGGTCGGACAGCGCACAGTGGTGTAGAAGTAGTACACCCGGATCCGCTGCCGGCTGGCTGCGGGCTGCGCGGCCGGAGCAGCTTCCGTCCCCGGCTGGCCGGGCGGCGAAGGCGGAATGGCGGCCTCGGACGCCGGCTGCGCTGGGGCCGCCGCAACCAGCCCGGCGGCCAAGGACGCATCCGGCGCCGCATCCCCGCTGCGGCTCCGCTGCAACATCAAATAGGCCGCACACACGGCCACAAAGGCCAGCAAGGAATACTTTAGAACGGCCCGGTAATTCATCGCCGCGCCCTCAGGCCATCTGCTGCGCCAGCATCGACATCAGCTCATCGACGCTGGGGACGCGGCCCTGCACCACAATCTTGCCGTCCACAATCAGCGCAGGCGTCCGCTGGATGCCGAAACCCGTGATCGCGGCGATGTCGGACACCTTGTACAGCTCGTAGGAGATCCCCAACTCCTTGGCCGCCGCCTCGGTGTTCTCCGCAAGCCTCTTACAATTCATACAACCAGGTCCTAAAATCTGAAAAGTCATCGTCCTTCCTTCTCCTCTGCCGGATTCACCGTCCTTACGATTCCCCCGGAACGGCTTGCGCATAGGCCCTCGCCATGTCCCGGCCGATGGCCCCCGCCGCCAGCTCCGTGGCCCGGAACAGATCGCCCACTTCAGGGCATTTCAAGCGGTAGAAGACCTTCAACCCCCGCTTCTCATCCGCCACCAGCCCCGCTGAGCGGAGCACGGCCAGATGCCGGGACACCGTCGAAATCTCCGAACCCACCACCTGCGTCAGCTCGCATACGCACCGCTCCCCATTCCGCAACAATTCGTCCAGGATAAGAAGCCGGGATGGGTGAGCCAGGGCTCGGATCATCCTTGCTCTCTGCGCCAATCCCCTCCTTGGGTTCACGTCGGACACATCCACCGCTCATGCAATTTATTTTCCAATTTGCAAGAGGAAACAAATAGCACTTATTTTCTGATGCTTACAGAACCTGTCAGATCTCACCCTTGGGACCTGTGACCCACCGCACGGGCGATCTAACCCAACTCTCCCCTCGGGGAATAGGCCCAAACAGCTCAGTAGGCAGGCTGCTTCTCTTGGGCAGGCTGTTGTTGTGAGGCGGACCTTCTAGTTTGTTCCCGAGCCTGGTGGGGGGATTCTTCTTGCGGGGCAGGCAGTTTTCGTGGTGCAGGCTTCTCTTGTGGGGTACGGCGTTCTTGTTGGGCGTCCTCTTTTTTGTGGGGCAGGCTTTCGAGCCTGCGGCTGGCTTTCCAGCCGGCCTTGGCCCCCCTTACCCACCGCCCTCCGCGCCACCCAATCCCGCGCCGTGTAGGGGCGGACCAGCGTGTCCGCCCCTTCTCCTGCGATCTCCGTGCTCTCGCGTGCTCGCGAAAAGCCGCCGCCCCAAGTGGAGCAAGCCGCCAGGCTTGCCATGCCGACCTCTGCGTGGAGCACGCAGTCTTGCGTGCCACACCGGCAGTCATGCCGGTGGTCGGCTTTCCTCTCCTGCTTTGCCACAGGCCCCTGTTTGTGGACAGGCTGTTTTGTGGGGCAGGCTTTCGAGCCGACTTCGGCGCCCTTTACTCACCGCCCTCCATGTAACCCAATGCCGAGCCGTGTAGGGGCGGACCAGCGTGTCCGCCCCCTCTTTTCCACCTCCGTGTCCTCCGTGGTTTGTTTTTCTCCGTGTCCTCCGTGCCCTCCGTGGTTTGTTTTTCTCCGTGTCCTCCGTGTTCTCTGTGGTTTGCCTTCTCCGTGCCCTCCGCCTCCGTGCCCTCCCCACCCCCAGTCACAACCTTCCCCAAATCTTTTTCCCTTTCCT
>Ga0078972_1001717_pt1 | contig 79416 bp, 49 predicted proteins | sample YelNatPaOPGAMG01_FD_67568 | JGI IMG/M metagenome (GOLD analysis project Ga0078972, IMG submission 67568) | Hot spring thermophilic microbial communities from Obsidian Pool, Yellowstone National Park, USA - OP-RAMG-01 (SPADES assembly) (version 2) | ecosystem: Environmental > Aquatic > Thermal...
AAAATATCTTATTTGACACCGGTCATACCGATGTTTTTTTGAAGAACAGCATGGCCATGGGTATTGATTTACCGTCTGTGGTCGATACCATTGTGCTTAGTCATGGGCACTGGGATCATGGCGATGGCCTGCAATATATCGCCAACAAAGTGCTGATTACACATCCCAGCTCATTTATAAAACGATTCAGAAAAGGAGGAAATCAAAACATTGGACTTGCCCTGTCAAGGTCAGAAATTGAAAAGAAGTTCAAACTGATAACCTCAGAATTGCCTTACTACATAACGGACAAAATAATTTTTGCGGGAGGCATACCCCGTGCCAACGAATTTGAATCGAAAGAAACTCCTTTTGCCGATGAACACGGAAATGACGACTTTGTCCCCGATGATTCAGCCTTGATATTGATTAAGGACAATGAACTGGTTATTATCTCGGGTTGTGCACACTCGGGAATCTGCAATATAACGGATTATGCCCGAAAGATAACTAAAATTGAAAAAATAAAACTGGTCATGGGAGGTTTTCATCTGAAAAGTAAAGATGAAAAAACCAGAAAAACAATTGAATATTTTAAGCGGTGCGAAGTTCAAACCATTATTCCGTCGCATTGTACTGAATTGCCTGCACTGAGTATGTTTTACGAACATTTCAACATAAAACAGCTGAAGACAGGGCAAGTACTGAATATTTGAAACACAATCCCCTCTGAATATCACGGCCATATAGACGAACAATAAAAAAGAAGGGTCATTGATTTTACGGCAATGACCCTTCTGATTGTGCTAAAGTTTTTTCGAGGATCCTCCCCGATCTGTTATTTTATTTCAATTGCATCGGTTAACCGGATATCGCGCGATGAGGCACCAACAAGAATCTGGTATTTTCCCGGATCAACCTTCCAGCCATTTGTGTTGATGTCCCAGTAGGCAAAGTCTCTTTCCTTCAAGTTAATTGTTACCGTTTTTGTTTCGCCAGGATTAAGCGATACACGACCAAAACCTTTGAGTTCCCTGAGAGGTCTTTCAACTGCCGATGTTGGGGGAGCAATATATAGCTGAACCACCTCATCGCCGGCACGTTGGCCTGTGTTGGTAACATCGACCGAAACCGTATATCTGCGATTACCTCTGTCGGCTATTTTCAGATTTTTATAGGCGAAGGTAGTGTACGAAAGTCCGTAGCCAAAGGGGAAGGTGGGTTCCAGACGATTTTTATCGAGATAACGATAGCCCACAAAAATACCCTCGGAATACGACACCTTCAGAGTTTTCTTGTAATCTTTAAAGGCAGGCGACTGGTTGTAATCGGCGATGAACGAGAAAGGCAGTTTCCCCGCGGGGTTAACATCACCGGCTAATACCTGAGCGATAGCATTGCCAGTTTCCTGTCCGATGTAATACATATGTACCAGTGCTTTTACTTTATTGAGCCAATTAGAGGTTTTGGTGGGTGTTCCCCCGTTCAGAACGACGATAGTATTGGGATTAGCTTTTGCTACAGCCATTATCAACTGTTCCTGTTTTCCGGGCAATTCTAATCCATCGCGGTCACGCCCTTCACTTTCGAGCATATCGTTGGCACCGGCAAATATTATTGCCATGTCGGCTTTGGCAGCTACCTGTGCGGCTTCGGCAATGGCATCGAAATTGGGGTCAGCAATACGTTTCAAACCGAGTTTGATGACCGCACCGCCACCATCCTCATAAAATTCAAGGCGCAGCTTATAAAAACGGCCTGCCACAAGGTTGCATAAGTACTGGTCAATCATCGGACCATGGTTGGTCCAGTTGTCAATCACCAGCTTGTCATCGAGGTAAAGACGTACCCCGTCGTCCGAGAGGGTACTCAGTACATATTTTCCATTTTCCGGCACTTTGATCCAGCCCGTCCAGCGAATCGAGAAAAAGTTGGGTTGTATCGAACGATCGGGCGACCCTGTACCATAGTCGTTGTTTACCTGAGCATCCACACGCACTATTGCCGGCTGGCCCTCGAGCTTTTTATTGTTGAAATATTCAGCCTGCAGGCCATTTTGTTTTTTGTCCGGCGTCCATAGTACTGCATTTTCGGCCGGCGTCACACGCGGGCGAGGGGTAGAATCGCCTTTGGCAAAGAGAATTTGAATGGTGTCGCCGAATCGTTTTTTCAAACCTTCCAGCGGCGAAACAGCATAGAAGGGGCTTACAAATGAACTACCCCCTCCACCTGTAGCAGCTTCATCGGCATTGGGGCCAATCACGGCAATAGTCTTCACCTTGTTTTTGTCGATGGGCAAAATATTATTTTCGTTTTTCAACAGTGTGATAGCCTTTGTTGCAGCAGCAAGTGCCAGTGGTTTATGTTTTTCGAAAACTGTACTGTCGGGGCGTACCGGATTGTCGAACAACCCGGCCATAAAGGCTACCCTCAGGATACGACGTACCTTATCATCGATAACCTCCTGTTTGATCTGACCATTGGCCAGGTACTTTTTCAGGCTGTCGGGATGGAAATAGACGCCAACAGGCATTTCAAGATCCAGCCCTGCATTGGCCGCATGGACAGTACTGTACACCGAAACCCAGTCGGAAATCAGAAATCCCTGAAAGCCCCAGTCGCCTTTCAGTATGTCGCGAATCAAATGATAATTTTCGGTACAGTGTTGTCCGTTCTGAATATTGTAGGCAGCCATGACTGACCATGCCCCCCCCTCTTTGACAGCAGCCTCGAAAGGCAGCAGGTGTACCTCACGCAGAGCACGTTCGTCGACGATAACGTCGTAATTATTGCGTTCCCATTCCTGGTCGTTGGTAGCAAAATGTTTTACCGAAGAAATCACTTTCTCGCTTTGCAACCCCTTGACCCAGTTTACAGCCATCCGTGCAGCTAAAAAGGGATCTTCGCTATACGACTCAAAATTTCTTCCCCCTACCGGCATTCGATGAATACCGACGCAGGGACCCAACAGATAATCACGCCCATGGGCTTTGGTTTCGAGTGCCATAGCCTGTGCCAGCTGATAAACCAGAGCAGTATCCCATGTAGCAGCCATGGCTACCCCTGCAGGAAAACTGGTAGAGTTACCCCATCGTACTCCCAAAGGACCATCCGTAATGTGAATGGCCGGTATGCCCAGTCGCTGAATGGGGCGAGTATCAAAACCCGTACTATCGCCCGATAGTATCAATAGCTTCTCATCAAGCGTCATACGCGATAACAGATCATTCACTCGATCTTCGATCGGTCGGGAAGAATCCTGATAAATGGCTTTCTTCTGGCAGGAACTCATCGATATGAGTAACCCGATAGCAAAAAAATAAATTACTTTTCTCATAGACTGTTTTTTGAAATAGTTGTTAATAGGTAAGTAAATGGCATCCCTAAAGTTAACCTGAAAAACGGATATTTTTGTAAATATTTAGGGAGAAAAAAGTAATTTTATTTGTAATTTTATAAAAAACAGACACTTATAGATAATACGAAAAAAATACTACATATTTTTCTTTCGTGTGATTATGTTAATTCATTGCTAAAAATAAGGGAAAATGGGTACATCTTTGTAAAGATAGTAAATTCGTGTCGCTAACTTAAAACATACCCCCATGATGAAGAAACTATTATTCGCTTTATCCGTTGTGCTTGTAATAAGCTGTAACAAAAAAACAGACCAACAAATGAAAACTTTTGAACCTTTTGTACCCCCTGTTTCATACGAACAGGCTGATTCTACTGCCAGAGAATTACTTGGAAAAATGACTTTAGAGGAAAAAATCAGCTTGTTGGGTGGACACAACATGTTTTATACCTCGGGAATCGAACGGTTGGGAATTCCTCCTCTGCTCATGTCCGATGCTACTGCCGGTGTTCGTATGATGGATCATATCCGTGAAAGAATTGGCAAATCTACTGCTTTTCCATGTCCTGTAGCATTGGCAGCAACGTGGAATCCCAATCTGGCTTATCAGTATGCCCGTAGCATTGGGGAAGAATGCCGTGCGGCAGGTATTCATATTTTGCTTGGTCCGGGAGTGAACATTTACCGTATATCGCAGAATGGTCGCAACTTTGAATATTTTGGCGAAGATCCCTACCTAGGAGCCCGGATGGTCGAACAATACGTTACAGGAGTACAGTCAACAGGCGTCATTGCAACGCTCAAGCATTTTCTCTGCAACAATCACGAATATCATCGCCGTACTACCAATGTACTGGTCGATGACCGTACGCTCCATGAAATTTACCTACCCATATTCAAAGCCGGTATCGACGCGGGAGCTATGGCGGTGATGACGGCCTATAATCAGGTACGCGGCGAATATTGCGGGCAGAGCCAGTTTGTTATTTCCGATCTGCTCAGAAAGCAACTGGGTTTTAAATGGCTGGTAATGTCGGACTGGTGGTCAACTTTCGATCCCGAAAAAACAATTAAATCGGAACTCGATTTGGAGATGCCCGGTGAGTCGACGGGAGAACCATGGATTGATGCGCTGGGCGATATATATGTAAAGAGTCATGCCAAACGTTTGCTTGAGGCCGGCAAAATATCCGAAGCCGATATCGATCGTATGGTTCGGAGCTTTCTGCGTACAGCTATTGCAATGGATTTGTTTAACAAAAAGCCCGATACTACTTATCTTGCAAAATTTGACGATCACGAACGGATTGCCCTGAACACTGCCCGTGAAGCCATAGTGTTGCTCAAGAACAATGGGATACTTCCCCTTTCGTCGTCGGCGCGGATAATTGTAACGGGACCGAATGCCAATACAGTACCCGCCGGTCAGGGTTCGGCCTTTGTGGAGGGATACAATAAGATAACCCTAGCCGAGGCTATGACTAAAGTTTTTGGGGCTAATGCCGTATATCTCGAAAAACCCTCTTCCGAAGATCTTAAAAATGCCCGTGCCGTGGTAATTAACATTGGTACTGCCGATAGCGAGGGATACGATCGTCCCTTTGATCTACCGGCCGAAACCGAACAATTCATCATGGATGTTGCCTCACATAACCCCAACGTTGTTGTGGTAGTTAACAGCGGCGGAGGTATTAATATGACCCGCTGGATTGACCGCGTGGCCGCCCTACTCTACGCCTTTTATCCGGGTCAGATTGGAAATATTGCTGTGGCCGAAATATTATCCGGAAAAGTCAACCCTTCGGGGAAACTGCCTTTTACTATCGAACGAAATTTTGCCGATTCCCCGGGTGCCGGCTACATCCCTGCCGGTCAGGTTATGGAACACAACTGGAACAACGACCTCAATATCAAACTACCCATCAATACTGTGTCCTATCATGAGGGGGTTTTTGTAGGTTACCGTTGGTATGAGTCGAAAAATATTGAACCCCTCTTCTGGTTTGGTCATGGACTCTCCTATACGACTTTTGCTTTGAGTAACCTTACAGCACCTAAAACGGGTACCGCCGCCAATCCCCAGATCGAGTTTTCGGTTGACGTGAAGAATACGGGAACTATGGCAGGAGCTGAAGTTGTACAAGTTTATGTCGAAGATGTCGAAGCCTCAGTACCCCGACCCAAAAAGGAACTGAAAGCATTCAGGAAAATATTCTTGCAACCTGGAGAAAAACAAACCGTACAGTTTACCCTTGGTAAAGAAGCTTTTGCTTTTTACGATGCCGCAAAGAAGGAATGGGTAGTCGAACCCGGTGAATTTGTGTTGCATGTCGGCACATCGGCTAAAGAGATTCTGCAAAAGCAAAGTGTGGTATTGAAATAATATTTGGCTTAAGACGCTTTGCATTTTAGAAATGCAAAGCGTCTTTGGTATTTAAACCAGAATATGTTTAAAAATGAACTATCTTCGTCTGGTTAAAAGTGTATAGTATGCTCCTAAATGAAATACAAAAACGTCGAAGCGAGTTTGCTTTTTCCCCAAGGTTGATAGAGGAAGAAAAGATAACTTCCTTGTTTGAAGCCGCCCAACAGGCTCCATCGAGTATGAATATTCAACCATGGAGGTATATATATGCAACCCCCGCAAGTAGTACCTTTGAAAAGATTGTGGCTGCGCTGCACGAAGGCAACCAGCGTTGGGCTAAGGATGCCCCCTTGTTGATCGTTGCTATAGCCCAGATGGAGTATGAATTTAACGGAAATATACACAGGAATCGCTATGCATGGCATGATACAGGACTGGCAAACGCTTTACTGATGATTCAGGCCACACATCTCGGGCTGGTATCACACCCCATGGGAGGATTTTCGGCCCAAGCCCTGATTGATTTTTTAAAGATACCCGCTTCGTATGAACCAGTTCTCGTATTGGCTGTAGGTTATCCGGGAGATGTGCACAACTTACCTGCCGATTTGATCGAACGTCAGAACCGCCCACGAACCCGAATGCAGTTATCCCATATATGTTTCTACGAAAAATGGCCCGACAGTATGTAAAAATTGACTAACTTTGCAGCACAAATTTTAAAACCTTAACGAAACTCAAATACTATCCTATTAAAACAAGCCTTACTTCAATGAAGTTTATTTATTTTTTACTACTCACGTTGACAATATATTACCTGCTGAAAGCTTTGTATCGGCTAGTTAAGCTTTTAATTTCAAGTCATCTGCATTCTACAGATCACCGATCAAGTAAGACAGATGTAAAAATAGAGGGTAAACCTTCACGTTTTTTTACCCGATCGAAGGATAAGGGCGAATATGTGGATTACGAAGAAATAAAATAAGACTTATCCAAACTGTTTAATTCTGGTTAGTTTTTCTACATCAACTATTTCAATAGTCTTTCCTGATATTTTAATGATGCCATCCTTACGAAAGTCGGAAAGAGTACGAATAACATTTTCAGTAGTCATGCCTATAAATTCTGCTATTTCCTTTCGCGATACGGGCAGCTCAAAGTTATGGCTATGGTAAACGTCATTGGCAAAGTACAGGAGGATGTAAGCAATACGTCCGGGCAGGCGCCGACGTTTTATTTCCAGATGCGTGCTGATGATATTGTCCGAAACCCGATTAAGCTTCTGAATTATGCTAAGAGCAAAATTTCCATTCTTACGGATAAAGGTTTTTACCTCCGACATTCGGAGACTACATACCACTGAATCCTCAAGTGCTACAACAGAATAAGGATAGGTAGGTTGAGAAAAAATTCCCAATAGACTTATAAAATCGAGAGTAGTGGCAAAATAAATAATTTGTTCCTCCTGTTCCGATAGACTACGTACCAGCTTTACCAGTCCGCTTTTGGTATAGCAAAATTCTTCAATGGGTTGTCCCTCCCTGAGTATATAATCCCCTTTTCGATAGGTACGTTCATCTTTCCATGTACAGACCGACTCTATCTCCTCGTTGGAGAGTTCAGAGAAAAAGAGACTTTTTAGCTCACAACCTTCGCAGTTACATTTACTTAGAGGCATGATTACTGTTTTAATTTACAAAGATAGGTAAATTCTTTTGTATATAACCCTTATTCATTAGGCGCTGATACTACCCTAAAACGGCTAAGCTTGTTAAAAGCTAATATAATTCGGGTTCTGACTTTCGAACAATGAATAAATCATTACAATAACATGTATAGCTCAACTATTGTTATTGTTTTAACAAAATATGATAATTATCAGTAACTGCTTTTTATCATATGCCTGTAGTCCAACTACCACAGTTTATCACCGTAACTTTGACGTGAGTTTAGCAATCAATTAAATAAACTAAATATACGAATCATGAAAAACATACTGATTTTGGGAGCAGGGACAGCCGGCAGCATGATGGCCAATAAGCTATCGCGTGCCCTGAATAAAAAGGAGTGGAGTATAAAAGTAGTCGATCCAGGTTCTACCCACTTCTATCAACCAGGTTTTTTGTTCATTCCATTTGGCATTTATGGACGGGAGGATGTAGTAAAACCTATTGGGGATCTGCTTCCCCGTGAAGCAGAACTGATAAAGGGCGAAGTTGATGTGGTTCGACCTAACGAAAATAAAGTTTTACTCACCGATGGACGTTCGCTTTCGTACGATTATCTGATCATTGCCACGGGAGCTCGTCTTGCCCCAGAAGAAACCAACGGTTTAACAGGTCCTCTATGGCAAAAGGATATTTTTGAATTTTACACCATGGAAGGGGCATTGGCCTTAGCTGAGAGACTAAAAAATTTCAACGGGGGTAAATTGGTTATGAGCATTGTAGATATGCCATTTAAATGTCCTATAGCCCCTATCGAATTTGTTTGTCTGGCTGACGATTATTTTAAAAAACGTGGAATCCGCGACAGAGTCGAAATTTACTATGTCACTCCACTTTCAGCAGCTTTTACCAAACCTATTGCTGCAAGGATGCTCGGTCAGGTAATGCAGGAAAGGAATATTCATATTGTTCCTGATTTTTACATCGAACGGGTAGACAATGAAAATAAAAAACTGATCTCGTACGATGAACGCGAAGTCCCGTTCGATGTATTGACTATTGTGCCCCTTAACAAGGGAGCTGACTTTGTGCAGCGTAGTCAATTGGGCGATGAACTCAACTTTATCCCGGTCGATAAACATACCCTTCAAGTGCCTCAGTATCCAAACATTTTTGTACTAGGCGATGCAGCCGCCTTGCCAACCTCCAAGGCTGGATCGGTAGCCCACTTTGCCGGCGAAATTTTGTTCGAGAATATCATGCATGTGATTAACGGCGATAAGCCCGCCCAAAAATTCGATGGCCATGCCAACTGCTTTATAGAAGTTGGTCAGGGCAAAGCCACGCTCATTGATTTTAACTACGACACCGAACCACTCCCCGGAACATATCCGTTACAAGGTATCGGGCCATTAAAATTGCTGGGTATCACACGCCTTAATCATTGGGGCAAGCTCGCTTTTCGATGGATCTATTGGCATCTGCTGGTTAAAGGCCGAACACTACCCGTATCAGCTAACATGAGTATGAAAGGTAAAAAAATAGTATCGTAAACTTTAATATGTAAAACTATGGCTGAAAAAATTGTAGCAGGACGTACCATTCAGGTTAACGACGAAGGTTATATGACCAATCCTTCGGAATGGACACGTGAAATAGCCGCTGAACTGGCAAAAGAAGAAGGTATTACCCTTACCGACAAGCATTATGCTGTGTTGGAATTTATCCGGCAAAAAGCATTGGCCGGTGAAACCCTGACTATCCGAAAGATAGGTACTTCAGGAATAGTGGATATGAAGGAATTCTATCAGCTTTTCCCCGGTGGACCGCTGAAGCTGGCCTCAAAGCTGGCCGGCATCCCTAAACCTACCAGTTGTGTCTAATTTGTAAACCTTTAAAAACGAATTACTATGGCAACAAAAGAAGAATATCCCCTGAAGAAGATACTGATTATCTGTGCTAAAGGGAATCTCGAGGATGTATATGCAGCGTTGGTTATGGCCAACGGTGCCGTAATGGAAGGTATCGAAACCAAGTTGTTCTTTACCTTTTTTGGCCTCGATGCCATTACAAAAAAGCGCATGAACAATCTACATACGGCAACAGTGGGCAACCCTTCGTTACGTATGCCGGGAGGACTGCCTTTTCCAACCCTGCTGGGGATGTTACCGGGAGTCGAGGCTGGCGTATCGGCTATGATGCGCAAGGAAATGGACAAACTCGATGTACCCCCAGTAAAGGAATTTCTCGAAATGATTACGGCCGGCGGAGGTGAAATTTATGCCTGCAAGCTGGCAGCCGACATGTTTAAACTGAAAAAGGAAGATTTTACCGAAGAAGTTAAAGATATCATTACTGTAGGGCAACTGTACGAAATGGCCGGAGGTATTGGTACGCAGATTGTATTTGTATAACAAGACAATTTAAAACTAAACGCTTTGCTTCCCATGGGAAGCAAAGCGTTTTATTATTTTCAGGCATAGGCCTCAAGCAATATTTCCATAATTTTACGCCCGGCATAAGCTACCGAGGTTCCGGGACCAAAAATGGCTACTACACCGGCCTTGTACAGAAAATCATAATCCTGAGGGGGAATGACTCCACCTACAATCACCATGATATCTTCCCTTCCCAGTTTTTTGAGTTCTTCGATTACCTGGGGCACCAGTGTTTTATGCCCTGCAGCCAGTGACGATACTCCCAACACATGTACGTCGTTTTCAACAGCCTGTTTAGCTGTCTCGGCAGGAGTTTGAAACAGGGGACCCACGTCGACGTCGAAACCTAAATCGGCATAGCCAGTGGCTACAACCTTTGCACCACGATCGTGACCGTCCTGCCCCATTTTGGCAATCATAATACGGGGACGTCGCCCTTCCAGCTGAGCAAATTTGTCGGTCAGCTCACGGGCAATGCGAAAATCTTCGTTATCAGCAGCTTCGGCGCTATATACGCCCGAAATGGTTCGTATCACAGCTTTATATCTTCCACAAACTTTTTCAATAGCCTCCGATATTTCTCCCAGGGTGGCACGCTTCCTGGCAGCTTCGACCGACAAATGTAATAAATTTCCTTTTCCGGTACGAGCAGCCTCGGTAATAGCTTCGAGAGCCGATTGTACTTCGGCATTGTTGCGTTCGGCTTTGAGCTTCTGCAAACGCCTTATCTGCGCTTCCCTTACTGCGGCATTATCGACCTCAAGAATCTCGATGGGATCTTCCTTGTCGAGCCGGTAACGGTTTACGCCAACAATAATATCTTTGCCGCTATCGATTCGGCCCTGTTTGCGGGCAGCAGCTTCTTCGATGCGCATTTTGGGCAAACCCGATTCAATAGCCTTGGCCATCCCCCCCATAGCTTCGACCTCCTGAATATGTTCCCATGCCTTATGTGCAAGCTCGTGGGTAAGTCGTTCAACATAGTACGACCCTGCCCAAGGATCAACCACCCGGCATATTTGGGTCTCCTCCTGAATGTAGATTTGTGTATTACGGGCAATACGAGCCGAAAAGTCGGTTGGCAGTGCTATAGCCTCGTCGAGAGCATTGGTATGCAGCGACTGCGTGTGGCCCAGAGCTGCAGCCATAGCCTCAATACAGGTACGCGCAACATTGTTGAAGGGATCCTGTTCGGTAAGACTCCAGCCCGAGGTCTGCGAGTGCGTACGCAGCGCAAGCGATTTGGGATTTTTGGGATTAAACTGCTTTACAATCTTTGCCCATAGCAATCGTGCCGCACGCATCTTGGCTATTTCCATAAAATGATTCATACCAATAGCCCAGAAAAACGACAGACGCGGAGCAAAATCATCGATATCCAAACCCGCCTTAATGCCGGTACGCAGGTATTCCAGCCCGTCGGCCAATGTGTATGCCATTTCAAGGTCGGCCGTAGCACCCGCCTCCTGCATATGATATCCCGAAATACTAATGCTGTTAAATTTAGGCATGTATTTCGATGTGTATTCGAAAATATCGCCAATGATACGCATGCTCATGTCGGGAGGATAAATGTATGTGTTGCGCACCATAAATTCTTTCAGGATATCGTTTTGGATGGTACCCGACAGTTCCTCGAGCTTAGCCCCTTGTTCCAGTGCTGCCACAATATAAAATGCCATGACCGGAAGAACAGCGCCATTCATGGTCATCGATACCGACATTTTATTCAGGGGAATACCGTCGAAGAGTATTTTCATATCTTCTACCGAACAAATTGATACACCGGCTTTTCCTACATCACCCACCACGCGGGGATGGTCGGCATCATAGCCACGATGAGTAGCCAGGTCAAATGCTACGGAAAGCCCCTTTTGTCCCGAAGCCAGATTGCGCTTGTAAAAAGCATTGGATTCCTCGGCAGTGGAAAATCCGGCATACTGCCGTATGGTCCAGGGTTTCATTACGTACATGGTACTATAGGGACCCCGCAGAAAAGGCGGTATACCTGCTGCATAATGCAAATGTTCCAGTTCCTCCAGATCGGCTGCCGTGAAAACAGGCTTTACCGCTATCCCCTCGGCAGTCTGCCATCCGGTGCTGCTATCACCGCCCTGATGTGCACTAGTATCAGCCGGAGCGAATATATTTATTTTGCTAAAATCGGGTTTCATGTCTTTTTGTTTTTAATTAATACCTACAAGCTGTTGGTAATACGAAAGTGTATCGAGCAAATTGGAACGGATGCTGATAAAGTTTTTTATACCCTGAGCCTGTAAATCTTCCATACAGGGAGGATTACCAGCAACAACAAATATAGCCCGGTTTGCGAGCAGTTTAAAGGCTTCCGGAGCATAGGCAGCATATTCGTCGTCGCTGCTGCACAATACCACAATATCCGCCTTAGCCTTTAGGGCAGCGTCAATTCCCTCGGCTACCGAAGCAAAACCGTTGTTGTCGATTACCTCAAAACCGGCTACCGCAAAAAAGTTGCACGAAAACTGCGAACGAGCCAGTCGCATGGCCAGATTTCCGATGGTAAGCATAAATACTTTGGGACGCTTGCCACTGGTTTCTGTTTTGAGTCGCAAATGTTCTATCTCACTGCTGATGCGAATGGGTTGTAAAGGATCAGCTACTACCCCATCAACCGAAAGAGGCTTTGGCCAGTAGACCTCTTTGTCGATCTGCGATAGCATAAGTTCCTGGAAATTGGGATACTGATTTGTTCCCAGCACTGTACACTTGCGGGCAGCAACATCGGCAAACATTTTACGGGCATGGTCCTTAACCTGCTGCTGTATAATCCCCTTCATAAACGATTGGCAGTATCCCCCCTGTTCCTCAACCTGAGTAAAGAGTTTCCATGCCTCTTGTGCCAAGCTGGCGGTAAGAACCTCAACGTAATACGATCCACCGGCCGGATCGGCTACCTTGTCGAAATGAGCTTCTTCTTTCAGGATAATCTGAACATTGCGAGCAATACGGCTGGAGAAACTATTGGGATGTTGATACACTCCATTAAACGGCCGCACCGATAGAGAATCGACCCCACCGATTACTGCACTCATGCTTTCGGTAGTTTCTCTAAGCATATTGACGTAAGGATCGTAGAGGGTCATATTGTGCCATGCGGTGGTAGCATGTATATATGCTTTGGCCGAAGCCTTGTTTTTAATGCCATAGGCTTCTGTAATCCTTGACCACAGTAGGCGGAAAGCGCGCACCTTGGCTATTTCAAAAAAGTAGTTACTGCCTATCGACAGATTGAACTGGATACGGGGGGCAATGCTGTCGATACTCATGCCAGCATTTGTCAGTCGTTGCAGGTATTCATTCCCCATAGCCAGTGTGTAGGCCATTTCCTGAACTGTCGATGAACCTGCTTCACGGATAGGGCGCCCGTCGGCCAATAACACACGATAGTGCGGAAGCCTGACACTTATCTTTTCCATCATTTCACGGGCCATGTCAAAATCGTTCGCTTCGCTGCTATACCACTTGCCATACTGGGTCAACCGCCCCAAAGGATTGTAACCCAGACTTCCCTTAGCTGTCGAAGTATCTACATTCCTACTGTCGAATTCGGCAGCAAGCTTATTCCACAGTACCTCACCGCCAGACAAGGTTTCGAATTGCAGATCGATACACTGGATATAGATATCCTTCAGCAGCGCCGATAAATTTAGTTTTTCAACCGGAAGATTCTTTACGATGAGGCATAAGCCCGTTGCCCCACGATTCACAGCATCGAGTGCTTCGCTATTGGCATGGGATTCATCGTCAACTTCAATGTCCTGAATAATCTCCCATTCATTGTTATCGGGCCGGTTGCCCCGCACATAAGGGAATTGACCCACTCCATAACTCAGGTGCGACAGATTTTTTAAATCATCTGCCGTGTAATACGGCTTTACGTTAAAACCTTCATCTGTTTTCCAGACGAGCTTCTTTTCATAGTCGGCACCTTTTAAATCCGCCCGTATCGCTTCCTCCCATTGTTCAACGGATACAGGTGGAAATTCTTCAAATAACCTTTTGTGATTGTTACCCATAACTATGTTCTTAAGAAAATTAACCGCAAAGGTAAATATTATCCCAACAAGCTATATTTATATAAATAATTTAAAAAGATTTTAAGTAATTGGTTTGTCATACCCTTTTGATCGGCGAAGTCTGTAACTTAGGTGCATGTAAATGGTGGTCTCGACACCCAGGTAGCGGATAAATTTTGCCGATACTTTTCAATACTCAATTCTGGCCAATCGTGATCCTTACATTTTTCCTTTGCGGTCTTTGCGTTTTTTCTAATTTACATATAATCAGAAACTTGTAAATTCTTTGTCGAATGAACGGAAAGGTACAACTTACGCCGTATGTGCATCATTCACCATGTGCCTGATTCAAAAAAATATTTTTGTCTTGACACAGGGAAATAAAAAAAAGTAATTAACTTTGCCACTCAAAAAATTAAAGTTAAGTTGAAAATTTGAAGCAGTTATGTTAACACAAGCGCAAAAAAAAGAAATTTTTGAGCGATATGGGCGTAAAGCCAACGATACCGGTTCACCCGAAGCACAGATTGCTCTGTTTACACAAAGGATCAATGAATTAACCGAACATTTGAAGGTTCATCGTAAAGACTTCAGTACTCAGCGTGCACTTCTGAAGCTGGTAGGTAAGCGTCGCCGTCAGCTCGATTATCTGCGGGATCGGGATATAGAACGCTACAGAAACATCCTCAAAGAGCTGAATATTAGAAAATAAAGAGGCAATTTTAATTGCCTTTTTTTGTATTAATAATTTGAATAGAAGATATGTATAATCTGTTAACCCAAACGATAGACTTAGGCGATGGGCGTGAGATAATACTGGAAACCGGCAAACTGGCCAAGCAGGCCGACGGTTCAGTACTGTTGCGTATGGGACGTACCATGTTGCTGGCTACCGTAGTAGCGGCAAAAGAGGCCAAGGAGGATGTAGATTTCATGCCTCTTTCGGTCGAATATAAGGAAAAATTTGCAGCCATGGGGCGATTCCCGGGAGGTTTTTTAAAACGTGAGTCAAAACCTTCGGATTATGAAACACTGGTAGCCCGCTTGGTCGACCGTGCCTTACGTCCCTTGTTCCCCGATGATTTTCATGCCGAGACATTTGTAACCATCAACCTGTTGTCGGCCGATAAAGATACCATGCCCGATGCACTGGCCGGACTGGCTGCCTCGGCTGCCCTGGCTGTATCGGATGTGCCTTTCCATGGACCCATTTCCGAAGTACGTGTTGGACGTATTAACGGAAAGTTCGTGATCAATCCCACCTTCAGCCAGATGGAACAATCGGATATGGATATTATGGTGGGAGCTACCGCCGAAAATATCCTGATGGTCGAAGGGGAAATGAAGGAGATCAGCGAAGAGGACATGCTCGAAGCTATCAAATTTGCCCACGAGGCTATCAAAAAACAATGCGCCGCCCAAGTAGCTCTGGCGCAACTGGCCGGGAAAACCCAGAAAAGAGAATACTGCCACGAAGTCAATGATGAAGAACTACAAAAGAAAATTCACGACGACCTTTACGACAAGATATACGCTATAGCCAAATCGTTTCTACCGAAAAAAGATCGTAGCGAGGCATTTGAAAAACTGCTTCAAGACTTTGTAGAAGCCAACATCCCTGAAGAAGAAAGGGATGAAAAAATGCCCATGATTAAGCGCTACTATAAGAAGGTAGAAAAAGAAGCTATGCGTAACCTCATACTCAATGAGGGTATTCGTCTCGATGGACGCAGGACCGATGAAATACGTCCCATTTGGTGCGAGGTGGATTACTTACCTTCAACCCATGGATCAGCCATTTTTACTCGAGGCGAAACACAGGCACTGGCTACCGTAACGCTGGGCACCAAGCTCGATGAAAAAGTCATCGACGACGTTATGATTCAAGGCACGGAGAAGTTTGTGCTGCATTACAACTTTCCTCCTTTTGCCACCGGCGAGGCCCGTCCAGCCCGCGGATTGAGCCGTCGTGAGATAGGTCACGGGAACCTGGCCTTACGTGCTCTTAAAAATATGATCCCCGAAGATACTCCCTATGCTATCCGTGTAGTGTCCGACATCCTTGAATCGAACGGTTCGTCGTCAATGGCTACCGTTTGTGCCGGGACACTGGCCCTTATGGACGCAGGTATTCAAATAAAAAAACCCGTGTCGGGGATAGCCATGGGACTTATCACCGAGAATGGTTCGGGCAACGGAAAGTACGCTATCCTGTCCGACATTCTGGGCGACGAGGATCATCTGGGGGATATGGACTTTAAGGTTGCCGGCACCCGCGATGGTATTACTGCAACCCAAATGGATATCAAGGTCGACGGATTACCCTACGAAGTCATGGCTAAAGCCCTTCAACAGGCTAAGGCAGGACGGCTTCATATCCTCAATAAAATGCTGGAGGTAATGAGCCAGCCCCGTCCCGACCTCAAACCCCATGCACCACGCATCGTACAGATGGCTGTCGACAAAGACTTCATTGGTGCTATCATTGGCCCGGGTGGAAAAATTATTCAGGAAATTCAGCGCGTTACAGGTTCGACCATTGTTATTGAGGAAGTGGATAATCAAGGCATTGTAGATATTTTTGCCGATAACAAAGAGGCTATTGACAAAGCCGTACGCTGGATCAAAGGAATTATTGCCGTACCCGAAGAGGGAGAAGTTTACCTGGGCAAGGTTAAGGCCATAACCCCTTATGGCGCCTTTGTGGAAATATTGCCAGGCAAAGACGGGTTACTCCATATCTCCGAAATAGACTGGAAACGTATCGATAAGATCGAAGATGTACTCAAAGAGGGCGACGAGGTTGAAGTCAAATTGCTCGAAATAGACAAAAAAACCAATAAGCTGAAACTCTCGAGAAGAGTATTGCTGCCTAAACCCCAGCAACAGCCATCGTCGCACCAACAACCTCCTCATCAGAGGAAAGGAAATAAATAACAAACGCACATACAGCTGAGGTACATCGCCTCAGCTTTTTTTATCCTCCCAAACGAAGCCTTGCGCCTTACTATCTGTTAAGAGGATGCCTGCCCATACCATTAAAATAGTGGCAGAGAAAGGATACACATTTCGACAATTATCTCCTCTTCTCCAACTGATGGATTAAATAAAATTGATCCCCAGCAAGAATCTTAAACCATAGGGTGCATTGCAACAAAGCCATAACAAGCATACCCACCCATGCAAAACAATCGGAAAAATATCTTCAGAACAGACTATATACCTTTCCGTTTAATATGTGCCCGTGATGACACATCATGCCGAGCTTAAAAAATCTGCATAAATCGCACATTTTTTTAAATAAACTGTATTTTTGTGAGGGTAACAGGGAAGTTAACCAGACAAGTACGAAATCATCCCTGATATTTCTTTGATACTTAACATATAACAGATTATGGTTAAGGAAACAAAATATTTCAGGCAAACCAACACTTACACATAAGATAACGATCAGGACTAATTAAAAGATGTATTTTACAGCAATAAACCGGATGCTCACATTGAAAATGTGAGGAAAGACAGTTCATATTTTCTTGAAAAAAGATTTGAGTCAGCATACGCATGGGTAGAAATATACAAAATGAAGTAATATGGTAAATGGGAAAAAACTGACGGTAGTATTACCGGCATATAATGCAGGTAAAACGCTTGAGAAAACCTACAACGAAATTCCTTTTGATATTGTTGATGAGGTTATTCTTGTCGACGATTGCAGTAAGGACAATACGGTGGAAGTTGCCCGCCGGCTGGGGATTAAGCACATTGTAGTACACGACCAAAACAAGGGTTACGGCGGTAATCAGAAAAGCTGTTACAACAAGGCACTGGAACTGGGAAGCGACATAGTCATCATGTTGCATCCCGATTATCAGTATACCCCTAAACTCATCCACTCGATGGCTTACCTGATTGCCAACGGAGTATACGAGGTGGTACTGGGATCACGTATTCTGGGACGTGGAGCCATTAAAGGTGGCATGCCACGCTACAAGTACATTTTCAACCGTTTGCTTACCCTGTTCCAGAACAATCTGATGCGTCAGAAACTCTCGGAATACCACACAGGTTATCGTGCCTTTTCACGTAAGGTGCTCGAATCGATCGACTATATGGCCAATAGCGACGACTTTGTTTTCGACAACCAAATGCTGGCCCAGATATTCTATAAAGGTTTTGAAATAGCCGAAATCACCTGTCCGACCAAATACTTCGACGAAGCCTCGTCGATCAACTTTCGCCGCAGCGTCAAATATGGGTTGGGGGTCATGAGCACCTCAGTTAAATATTTTCTGGCAAAAACAGGTATTTATAAGGATAAGATTTTTAGATAGTAAAAACATAAATGGAAAATAAGTATAAAAGAATACAAAATATTTGTCTTTCTGGAATAATCACGGGAATCATCATTCAGCTCAACTGGGCACAGGGTTTATTGATTGAGAAAGGACTAATAGCCTGCCTTGCCCAACATTGGATAAGACTCAGTATTAGCGGTATATTGGGTGGACTTATCTTTTATAGTCTTGTCAAACTTGCCGAATATTTTGCTCAAAAAATAAACAGCATTCAACCCAATGAAATCGGTTCGTTTTTATCAACATTTTACATTTTGTTGGGTTATCTATGTTTTCGCCCATACAACCAATTATTGTGGATATTGCTAATTCTTGTACCTATTGTATATAGGGCAAAATATTATTTAAAAAATTTAGTTTCATTTCAGGGCTTCAATAATATTTTTTTAGTCTATATTTTCTTCCTTGTTTTTCTTTTCTTTAAAGAATTTCTGCTAATCATTTTATCGGGCTTGACTCAGCCATATTGGTATTACTTTTCGCTGCTGGGTACACCGTTGTTGTTTTTAATTATTCCCATTGCATTTCCTCGTATTACCAGAGGATATGTTGTAGTGATCGGTATTCTATATTTTATTGCTTCTTTTATTACCAATTCGCACATTTTGCTTTACAAAGCAGACATGCCTCCCAGCACTTATTATGCTATTTGGGAAACTACAGTAACCGAATCGGGTGATTTTATAAAAGAATACGTTTCAGCATCTATTATTGGGGTAAATGCCTTGCTATTGGGGATAATGATAATAATGTTACTGAAAATACGCAAACCATTTCCTGCTTTGCCATTAAAAGACAGGATGGTATTAATTTCCGTAATCATACTTCTACATTTTACTTTTCAATCATTTCAGTATAATTTACCGAACAAGTTTATAAACAGCTATATACAGTTTAAGCGCGAATTAAATAAATTCAAGGACGCTTTTGAATTCAGAAAAAACAATCCCTTGGGAAAACAAGCCGAAATAAGCTGTAGCGATACAAGTCAGACATTTGTGTTGATTATTGGCGAATCAGCATCTATCTATCATCAGGGTTTATATGGTTATTATCGTAATACCAATCCGTTGCTGGGGGGTATTAAAGACGAACTATATATTTTTGATTCTGTAATTTCGCCACATTCGCATACCAATCCTGTACTTGCCAAAGTACTTACTTTTGCCAATTTTGAAGACATAGAGGCAATGTATAAGAAACGCTCCATCATCGAATACATGAAAGATGCAGGATATAAAACCTATTGGTTTTCGAACCAGCAATTTGCTAATGAATTTAATACATTATCGACCATGATAGGTTTACAAGCAGATGAAAAGATATTTACCAATATCAATAATGTTGATTCTGCTGGCAGTAAGCCCATATACGACGAGGCTCTGCTTGGTTCATATCAAAAAGCACTCAACGACGATGCTAAAAAGAAATTTATAGTCCTGCATCTCATGGGAAGCCATTCCGATAAAGCCAAAAGGTATCCCGAAAATTTTAATAAGTTTACTGATACTACCGATTTCCCGAAGCGTAATTATAATCGACCATGGGTATATCATGTGACGAATACCCATGACAATTCGGTGCTATACAATGATTATGTGTTATTTCAAACCATACAGATGCTAAAGCAAAAAAAGGGCAATGCTATTTGGCTATATTTTAGTGACCATGGCGAAGAAATTTTTGATTATCGCGATTTTTGGGGACACTCCGAAGCCAATGCCAGCATTTATATGTTCGATATTCCTTTTATCGTATGGCTATCAGACGAATACATAAAACTTCATCCTAACAAGGTTAAATCATTATCAGAATATTTGCACCGCAAGTACCAAACCGACGATGTTATTCATAGCATTATTGACTTGTCGGGCTGTTATTCGGCCGATTTCAACCCAGCCAAAAGTGTGTTTAATCCTGAATTTAAGTATGAAAAAAGGTATATTTATGGTCACGACTATGATTCCTTGAGAGCTGCCGGTAAAAAAAGTGTAACAGATTAAGAAATTGCTCTTTGGCTAATTTAATTTTTTATTGCGACTGGGACAATGAGTTAAATTATAGACAGAAAAGAAAATCAGAATAACCAGAAACAACTGTATCCTGTATCGGTTGTTTTTGATAAAATGTAAAAAAACATAATTTAGTTTTTGTATATGTTAATAATTTCAATAATTTTCGCTCTTTGTTCCGTTTAATATTTTTGTTTCACAATAATATTCAGGATGGGCATTATAAATAAAATATTATAAACAGCTTGGTTTATAAACACTTAATTATTAAAGTATGTCAGCGAAAATTATTAACTCAAACAAAGGCCTATTAATACAAGGCTATTTTGCATTTCTTATCTTGTTCACATTCTCAATATTATTTTACAAAGAAAGAATTTTATTTTTTGATACGGTGTTTCAATTTTTTAAAATTTTAAATTTCGAAAAATTTAATATAGAAGCCGGTCGGTATTCGGTATTTATCTCACAAATTCCTTTACTCTTGGGCATAAAAATGAATCTGCCGATTGAGACTTGCATGTATATCTTTAGTGTTTCGTTTGTAGTACTTTATTTTTTAATATTTTTACTTATAGCAAAAACTTTAAAAAACACTGCTGTTGGCTTAGCTTTCATCTTGATAATGATCAGCAACATAGATCAGTGTTTTTTTTATCTTACAACAGAAACCCATCAGGCACTTGCATACAGTGTCTTGTTGTTTGCTCTGAGATTTTATGATTTTAAAAATAGGGTTGTGGAGTTTATCCTGCTAACTGTATTAATCGTCTTATCTTTTTTTGCTCATCCGGTGGCGTTTTTTTGTATTTTGTTTGTTTTGGCTTATTATTTTGTTGAAAAGAATGATTATAAAAATATTCTAAATTATGTTTATATCTTATTTACAATTACGCTTCTGTTAGTAAAACTTTTAACTACACCACCAGATAGTTACGAAGGTTCATTTTTTTCTACACTGTTCAATTTTATTAAAAACCCAGATATCAATTTTTATAGTGTTTCTTTTTTTGCAAAATATATATTCCCTCTGTATTGGGTCAATTTGTTTAGTTTGATTTTATTAACGTTGATTGTTAAAAGCAGTAAACATAAAGTTATTTTTTTGACTTCATCTTTTTTTATTTTTTTGTTTATTCTATTTCTTACTTTTAAGAATGGAGATTCTGATGTAATGATGCAAAGAGCTTATCTTCCTTTGTCATTCTTCACAATTTTACCTTTATTCTATGAATTGAGGAATCATGCAAAATCAAATGTAGTTATTTCATCAATTTTTGTTATAGTTTCTACCATAAGTTTTGTAAGAATTGGAAAGGAAGGTATGTATTTGCATTCAAAAATACAAGAATTGGATGTTATTGTTGCACAAGCTCAAAAGACTGGCAAACATAAATTTATATTAGATAAAGGTACGAATGATTATACCTATGAAATAAAATCATGGGCTTTTCCTTTTATGACTCTTGTTTATTCTTCCATGAAATATGAACAGGCAATTACTATGAATTTTGTTGATGATGTTGGAAAATATTCAGAATACACAAGTTCGGAAGAAAAATGTAACATTTTTTTAGGACCTGATTTTTGGCGAGAATGGAGGATTGATGATTTAAATAAAAAATATTTTAAACTATCCCAATGCGAGTTGTATTATGTAATTGATAGTTCTTTGTTAAAATAATATCCTTTTATATTAATAAATTTAAATCAGGTGCCTAAATGTCGCTATTTTTTTGTAAATGAGTATTTACCAGCAAAATATTATTTACTCCCAGTGCGGCTCTGGGTACTTGCAGTTAAATATTTAATCGCAAAAAATGATACGAGAAATTTACAGATTTTTAAACCCAAAATTTCAGAAACTTTTTCTCGAATACAAAGTTGAATTTAAACCAAGATTTGGTTATGGCAAACCTCCTCATCAGGATTTATATAAAATTATTGATTCAAATAGAGAGTTGTACAGGCAATTAATTAACAAATCATTGCTGTTAAAGAATTTTATCTGGACAATTAAAGACGCGAAGGATGAGAAAGATTCGTCAAAACCAACATGGAATAATGGTTTTTTGCCAGGCCTTGATATAATTGGTATTTATACTATGCTTACTGAGTTTAAGCCCAAAAAGTATATTGAAATTGGTTCCGGAAACTCAACAAAGGTTGCATTCAAGGCAAAAACCGAACAAAATCTGGATACTGAAATTATTTCGATAGACCCAATGCCACGAGCTGAAATTGATCATCTGGCAAACCGGGTTATTAGAGAACCATTTGAGGATATTGATTTTGATATTGTAGACGAGTTAAATGAAAATGATGTTTTATTTGTGGATAATTCACACAGGATTTTGCCAAATTCTGATTCGATGGTTTTCTTTCTTGAGGTATTGCCAAGATTGAAAAAAGGTGTGATTGTTCAAATTCATGACATATATTTACCCTATGATTATCCACAGTTTATGTGTGATAGATTCTATTCAGAGCAGTATGGATTAGCAATGTATTTATTGGCAAATCCAAAAAAATACGAAACCATTTTACCGAATTACTTTATTTATGAAGATAAAGAATTATCTCAGCTAATATCGCCCATTTGGCAACATGATAATTTACAGAATGTTGAAAAACATGGTGGATCATATTGGTTAAATATTGATGAATAAGAATAGGTTAATATCATAACAAGCCACGTTAATTCATCTTATACATTTTATTATTCACAAATAACTGATTATTTAACCAAAAGTAAACATCGTTACTGCGTATTAGAAAGTTATCCATAATGATATCGGGGCTACCTAAGGGTGGTTTCAAAATGGCAATACTGACAAAATCATTGGCATTTTTTACAGGAATATCAAACTGTATAAGTCCCCAGTGCTGGTCAAAGGTTGTTACTATATCTTTAAAACTATAATAACTAACATTATACCAGTTATCTTTTTCGGCTCCCACGGCTACTTCTATTACATTTCGGGGCACCATATCCCTGTCCATGTTATATACCCAGAATGAAACCGTGTAAACACTGTCGTTTTTGCCAAATAACCGATCGTAATACAGATTGTATGCCTTACGATTGGATATGCGTAATGAACCCGATCCACTGTAGGTAATATCGGAGCTCAAACTATCGTAGGTAATCATGCGGTATGGGGCATTTGAATTGAGCTTTGTCAAATTAATCCTCTAACGGCTATAGTAGTAAATCACCCAAGCCTTCTTTGAAAAAACGCATCAGCGAACATATCTGCAAAATACCCGATTCCCGGAAGACAATATCATGATCATTCGACCGAAAAAGTATAGTCCTGACGGAACTGAAGGCGATAAAAGGCGCGGTTGAAATATCCACCCCCCGGTGTTGCAGATAAAAATTGTAATTTTACATTTATTGCCCGATACGGCACACAAGAGTAGGCGGCAAAGTTACTATCCAGACATGCAGTAGCAGTCGCAAAATACTGTGCCAGATCATACCCCAACATGCAAAAGTTATAGCCAAACTTTGAATTACGCACCGGTTCCGTCCCAAAGCGCAAACGATATTTTTTAAGGAAACGGAGCACTCTCTCGTGCCCGTAATCGACGTAAAAATTCGAAAAACAGATAAGTTGCTGATCGTAAAAATAATGCAGATCGACACTATTGAAAGCCAGCCATTCCGACATACCATAGGTACGAATGGGGAAGTAAAGCAATTTTTTTTCGAGTTGCCCCAACAGGGAGGCGACAAAGACTTCATCGACCGAGAAACAAATGACATGATTTCGGGAGGTGTCGAGGTTTGCCAAAAGGTCTTTAAAATCGTAGTTGTAAACATAAAATTCCTTCACCTTTTTCGAAGCGGTACTTGTCAGGGGTATCAACTGATTATGAATCTGCTGGTTGAATTGCTGAGGGTCTTTACCGTTGTACACCACCAGAATGTTCTGTACCGAGTCAGCGCTGATTGCCTTGATAAGTTGATCGATTTCGCCCTTCTGCCCCGAAAAAACCTGAAACATTCCATAGGTCTGGTGCACCAACGAATCGGCTGCAGTAACGGGGAGCACAACCGGGATGCGATTTTTCACGGCATACGCAGCTACCACAGGAATCTGATCCGAAAATACCGGACCGATAATCAGCTTACTTTGCTGAAATGCTGGCTGTGAGACGATAGCGCTGATTTTCTCTTTTCCTTTACCGGTATCAAAAACGTTGAGTTCGATATTCAAACCTTCCTTTTTCAGATCTTCAACCGCCAGAAGCACTCCTTGATAAAATTCAATAAAATTCATCACTACGGGCGGGAAGTCTTCTGACCCCTTCTGGGATTGCAACAGTTCCTGCCGGTTCTCTTCTTCGGTATTATCTAATTTTTCGTTGTTATCGGCAAAAAGTGGCAGAAGCAGGGCAATAGATATCGATTTTCCCGACAGCTGAAAACGGATAGAATCGCAGTTTACTGCAACAGGCTGAATGCCAGTGTCACTGAGGGGGATCTTAATTTCTGCTCCCAGCTTCAAGCCATCGCGTTGGTCGGGATTGAGTTCGAGAATTTTTTCAACGGTAGTTCCATATCTTTTTGCCAAGGAGTACAGAGTCTCACCTGCCTGTACCTGATGCAACCGATACTGGCCGGTAGCAGACGGAGCAGTACCTGCGACTACAGTTGTTGCTTCAATCCTTTTACTTACCGGAATTACTAACTGTTGTGACACACGCAGCGTATCGGAGGTCAACTGGTTGGCCAATCGGATATCCTGAACACTTACCCCATACATACGGGCTATGGAAAATAGTGTTTGTCCCTGCATTACCGTATGCATCACTTCTTTTCCGGCTTCGGTCGACACCGGAGTTTTTTCCTTCACCGGAAGTTTGATGACCTGATCAACTTTGAGTTCTTCGGTCAAACCGGGATTTTCCTGCAGCACTTCATTTACGGTACACCCATAAGTCCGGGCAATGGAATACAGGGTTTGCCCCTTCTTAACCGAATGCAGGTAGTACGCCTTTCCTCCCATCAATACCTTCTGGGTAGAAACTTCGACTTCGACCGAAGTACTGTTCTGCCCATCAACGGCAGCCATATTTATAGCAGCGGCAATTAATCCCAAAAACAAATACCTGAAGATATATCTCAAGTTCATCGTAGATAATTTTAAAACACTGACCAATTTTTGATTAGCCGGCTGTCATCTACCGGGCAAAACCACATAACTTGTTCGCTGACCCTGCTTGATTTTTCGCAGCATCGGATGATCTTCATTCTGTTTTCTTTTTGAAAAGAAAGGTAGCTTTATTTTCTGTATTATTCAACAACCGTTGAATATTTTTCCGATGAGTAAGGATAACCGCCAGAGCCATGACCAAAGCAGCTATTTTAAGGGAAACTGGGGACGGAAAGATAAAACCGATCATCGCGGCATAACCTAAGGCAGCAATCATCGAGCCCAGCGAAACATACTTTGAGATAATGAGAACAACCACAAATATCCCAAAAGCCAGTAAAGCCGGCATCGGCGACAAGGCCAAGACTACGCCCAGCAATGTTGCCACCCCTTTTCCTCCCTTGAAACCGGCAAATAAAGGAAAAACGTGGCCTAACAATGCAGCAAAGCCCAAACCCAATTGAAAGAGTATCCGCTGATCGGTATGAACAGGCAAACCGGTAAAAGCCACCAGCGACACGGCTGCAAACCCTTTGGCAATATCAATTAGAAAGACTGGAATTCCGGCTTTCCAGCCAAGTACCCTGAGGGTATTGGTTGCACCCGCATTACCACTCCCATGTTCGCGTATATCTATTCCATAAAACCACTTGCCCACCCACACCGACGTGGGAATGGATCCGAACAGGTAAGCAACTGCTATCAAAAAAATATAGATCATCGCCGAAAAATTTAAGTCAATTGTTAAAAGTACGCTGGCTGCGAAGTTAGCAACATTATCGAAAGTTAGCAACTTTATACCCGCAACAATCGCATATCCTTTAGTGCGGATCGGTCAAACAGGTATAATTTGACAATCTTTGAGTTTTTTATTAGGTTTGCCACAAAAAATTTATGACATACGACGCATTAGTTGAACAAATAAGGAGGAAAAACAGTTTCCTCTGCGTGGGGCTCGATACCGATCTGGCAAAGATACCTTCATTCCTTCACAAGGGCGATGATCCCATTTTTGAATTTAATCGTCAAATCATTGATTATACCGCTCCCTATACGGTGGCATACAAACCCAATCTGGCCTTTTACGAGGCATATGGTAGCAAAGGCTGGCAAAGTCTCGAAAAGACGGTACAATATATCCGCAGCCATTATCCCGAAATGTTTATTATTGCCGATGCCAAACGGGGCGATATCGGAAACACTGCCAACATGTACGCCAAGGCATTTTTCGAAACATTAGATTTTGATGCCATCACCCTGTCACCATACATGGGATCCAACACGGTCGAACCTTTTCTGAAATATCCTGGCAAATGGGTTATTATTTTAGCCCTCACCTCCAATGAAAGTGCAGCCGATTTTCAGACCATCAAAGAACAACCGACGGGTATACCCTTGTACGAAAAGGTCATTACGACTGCCCAACAATGGGGGTCACACGAAAACATCATGTTTGTTACCGGTGCTACACAAGCTCCGATGCTCAAGCAAATACGCAATATCATTCCTCATCATTTTCTGTTGGTTCCCGGCGTAGGTGCTCAGGGCGGTAGTCTGAACGAAGTAGCTGCCTATACTTTAACCCCGCAATGTGGAATCATTGTCAACAGTTCACGGGAAATTATTTATGCCAGCAACGATGAAGATTTTGCGCAGGCTGCCGGAGAGAAAGCTCATTCGGTACAGTTGCAGATGAAGGAACTGCTGGCCAAAGTTCTTTCGTAAGAATGAATTTTGGTGCATACTGCAAATTGTTGGCCCAATAGTAAAGTACTGTATGATTTACTGTACCATTTTAGACAAAAAACCTTAGCTTTGCTATATTTTAAAAAAGGTATCATGCTGAAGAAAAACGGTTTTGTCAAATCGCATGGTTTGGGCAATGATTATATAGTACTTGATGCCAGCCAGCTGAGCTTCCCCATTAACAAATCAACGGTACAGCGAATTTGCGATGTCCATTTTGGCCTTGGTTCCGATGGTATTTTGCTGTACGAAGGAGAAACAAACGGATTGCACCGGCTTCGTATTTTCAACCCCGATGGTTCGGAAGCTGAAAAAAGTGGCAACGGTTTACGCATCTTTGCCAAATTTCTGTACGATTACGGGTACGTGCACACCCTGCATTTTCGCATCAGTACGGCAGGTGGCATAGTATCGGCCAACATCGACAAGCAAATAAAAGGCAAAGCAAGCCTGATAACCATCGATATGGGTAAGGCTACCTTTACTGCAAAAGAGATTCCAGTAAATTGTCAGGAAGCAGAATGTTTTGGCTGTCGCATAGATATCGGTGGCACACAGCTAACCATCCATTGTGTATCGGTGGGTAATCCTCATTGTGTTATTTTTACCGACACGTTGGACGAACAACAGGTAAGAACGTTAGGGCCGCTGATTGAAAACCATCCCATGTTTCCCAACCGTATTAATGTTCAGTTTGTCAGGCCGATATCGGATAGTGAAATTGAAATGCTGATATGGGAACGCGGTGCAGGCTATACGCTGGCATCGGGAAGTTCGTCGTGTGCAGCTGTTGCCGTAGCTCACAAAAAAGGCTTAACCGGTAAAGAGGTAGTGGTCAATATGCCCGGAGGTAAACTCATTATTACCCTCGACAGTGACTGGAACATCAGGCTGTGCGGCAGCGTATCGCAAATTGCAGAAGGAGTATTGTCGGATGAATTAACAGAAGAACTCAATCGTCTTTAATTTATGTCAGCAGGAGACCATGCAAGGAACTTTATACCCTATCGTTCACGCGAAGTGCACATTGGGGAGTTGATACTGGGAGGGACACAACCTATACGGTTGCAAAGCATGACCAACACCCCCACCCTCGACACAGAATCGACGGTAGCCCAATGTATACGTATAATTGAAGCAGGAGCCGATTTGGTTCGCATTACCACCCCCACCTCGCAGGAAGCAGAGAATCTGAGAAACATTAAGGCTGCCCTGAGACAGAAAGGATACCATACCCCGCTGGTAGCCGATGTTCACTTCAACCCCGACATTGCCGAGATTGCAGCTGAGATAGTTGAGAAAGTACGGATTAATCCGGGCAACTACGCTACCCGCCGCAATTTAACCGGCGACCTGACTGAAAACGAATACCGCGAAGAACTGGAAAAAATCCATGGCAAGCTTCGCCGGCTTATTGATATATGTCGCCGAAATGGTACCGCTATCCGCATCGGGGTGAATCATGGTTCGCTAAGTCCGCGCATCATGAATCGCTACGGCGACACCCCTGCGGGAATGGTCGAGTCGGCCATGGAATTTGTACGCATGTGTTCGGCCGAAAATTTTCACAATATCGTAATTTCGCTCAAAGCAAGTAACACCCGGATCATGGTGCAGGCCTACCGTCTGCTGGTGCAAACCATGTTGAACGAAGGTTACAACTACCCCTTACATCTGGGCGTTACCGAAGCCGGCGACGGCATTGACGGACGTATACGTTCGGCCGTGGGTATAGCCACCTTGCTTGCCGACGGTATAGGGGACACCATCCGTGTGTCGCTCACCGAAGACCCCGAGACCGAGATACCCGTAGCCCGTAAACTCGTCCAGCTGTTCCCTCGCAACAAAACCATTTCTTTTCCCGAAATTTATCGGTTACGAAATCCCTTTGTGCATGAACAAAGACAATCCATTGCGATTGGTCGCACCGGTCATCCCCATCCGCCTGTAGTCATTGGCGACTATGATCCGGCTGCTACCAGCACCATCCAACAGCAAGCCGATCCCGACTTTTATTATCTTACCCAAAAATCGCAACTCGACAGCATCGACCCTGAAAAACAATATATTTTGAATCTGCACGACTGGTTCCTGCATGCCCGCAGCCAACAGGGAGTTTACCCCCTGTATACGGCATCGGAGTTTGACTACTATGGCCCCAAACATCCCGAGGTTAATTTTGTCATTTTTTCGGCCGATGAAATTAAGGCAACGCTCATTGAGTCGATCCTTCAACACCAGCAGCGAACAGTTGTGATACTGGAAAGCTTCACCTCCGGCCCTGCCGGGCAACGGGAGGCTTTAGCCTTACTGTTAAAAAAGCAGATCAACTGTCCGGTAATTATCAACCGCAATTATGCATGCGACAGCCTCGAAGATTTAGCCCTTAGGGCATCATCCGATACGGGGCTATTTTTTGTCGATAATCTGGCCGACGGACTATGGATCCGCAATGCAGGCCAGATTGCAAGCAGGGATATCTGGAACATCGCATTCACCATACTGCAGGCCGGAAGGGTAAGAACCACGAAGACCGAATATATTTCGTGCCCTTCGTGCGGACGCACCCTGTTCGATCTGCAAAGCACAACTGCAAAAGTCAAGGAAAAAACATCCCACTTGCGCCATCTGAAAATAGCCATCATGGGATGTATTGTCAACGGTCCGGGCGAAATGGCCGACGCCGACTATGGCTATGTGGGAGCAGGTCCCGACAGGGTAACCCTTTACAAAGGTAAGGAGGTAGTGAAAAAAAACATACCCTCTGATGCAGCTGTCGATGAACTCATCAGGGTAATCAAGGAAAACGGCGATTGGATTGACCCCTGAATACTATGACAACTTAGTTTTTTTTAGTGTAGAAAAACTTAATGGCCGTTGTGTTGTTTTGTTAATTAAAATACATGCCCCATGAGCTTTGTATACATAACCCGAAGGGAAAGATTCAATGCAGCCCACCGCATGTATAATCCCGAATGGAGCGATGAAAAAAACCTTGAAGTATACGGCAAGTGTTCCAATCCATTATGGCACGGACACAACTACGAGCTTTTCGTAACCATCAAGGGGACGGTTAACCCCGAACTGGGATATTTGGTCAATTTATCACAACTGAGTCAGGTAATACGCGAACAGGTGATCAATCATCTCGATCACAAAAATCTGAATCTTGAGGTTGATTTTATGCAGGGACGGGTAATGTCGTCGGAAAATATTGCCATAGCTATCTGGGATAGATTAGAACCGCATATCCGGGCTATGGGAGCTCAGTTGCACTGCATTCGCTTGATTGAAACGGAAAATAATATGGTTGAATACTATGGAGAATAAGGAAAATAATCAATTTAGACTGTCGGGTTTTATCGACGATGATCAATATCTGCGCATTGAACAGTTTAATGCCGAAAAAACGAAAGAACTACAGGAGTTGTATGCACGTATCCTGCAGCTTACCGATCCCGACTGGCAGCGGGAAGGACTTCAGAAGACTCCGTTGAGGGTAGCCAAGGCCATTCAATTCTTAACCCATGGCTATAATATTGATCCGAAACAGATTATACAGTCGGCCACCTTTAACGAGGATTATCGGCAGATGGTTATTGTAAAAGACATTGAGCTATACTCCCTGTGCGAACATCACATGATTCCCTTTTTTGGGAAAGCTCATGTAGCCTACATCCCCAATGGTAAAATTACGGGATTAAGCAAAATAGCCCGGGTAGTAGATGCCTATGCCCGTCGGTTTCAGGTACAGGAAAGGCTTACCATGCAAATCCGCGACTGCATTCAGGAAAGTCTCGACCCGCTTGGAGTAGCAGTTGTTATCGAAGCCCATCACCTGTGCATGATGATGCGGGGAATACAGAAACAAAATTCGGTAACCACAACCTCGGCCTTTACAGGGGTATTCATGCGCGAAACCAAGACCCGTGAAGAATTTATCCACCTTATCGGCACACAGCTACATTAAACCGATTGAGGTCGGGAAACAACACAGGAATGGGACAGGTATTAATAGCAAAACATTTTGTAAACACAATAGATACCCATGACAATAGCTTTTCTCGATACCGACACCATGGGGAATGTGCCCAACCTGCATATAATTGATTCACTGGGCAAGGTTGTATACTACCCGGTAACCCAACCCCATCAGACGATAGAACGGTTACAAGGGGTCGACATAGCAATTACCTGCAAGGTAGTCATTGACCGGCAGGTGATAGACCATGCACCAGATCTTAAGCTTATATGTGCTGCTGCTACCGGTATCAATCATATCGATGCAGATTATGCCGAGCAAAAAGGTATTTTAGTAAAGAATGTGGCCGGCTACTCGACCTACAGCGTAGCCCAGCACACCTTTGCCCTCATTCTTGCCTTGTACCATCAGATCCCCTACTACGATCAGTTTGTGAAGGATGGACGATACAGCCAGCACCACATATTTTCGGGCATGGACAGAGACATCACAGAGATACGGGGCAAAACTTTTGGCATCATCGGCCTTGGAACGATTGGGAAAAAAGTTGCTGAAATTGCCACAGTGTTTGGGGCAGAAGTGTGGTATTATTCCACATCGGGAAAAAACGATAATCCGTTGTATCGCCGTGTCTCGCTTGAAGAGTTGCTCAGCCATGCCGATATTGTCTCCATCCATGCCCCCCTGAATGATTTAACGCGTAATCTCATTACCTACGATCAACTCAGACTGATGAAACCATCGGCCATCATTATCAACACAGGACGGGGCGGAATTATCAACGAAGCCGATCTGGCTAAAGCTATCGACAATGACCTGATTGCTGGTGCCGGGCTCGATGTTTTCACGCGCGAACCCATCCTGCCCGATAATCCCCTGTTGCATGTCCAAAAGTCCGCAAAACTGGTATTGAGTCCGCACAATGCATGGACCAGCCTCGAGGCAAGGAAAATACTCATTGAAGGTATTGCAAAAAATATCCGTGAATTTCTGAATCGCTAAAGCATGGCTATACCGATAGTGCTTTCGTGGAGTGGCGGAAAAGATTGTACGCTTGCCCTGTATTATCTGAAACAACAGGATAGCTTTGAAGTTGCTTATCTGCTAACGACCATAACCGAAACCTATCAACGTATAAGCATGCATGGAGTCCGGTACGAATTACTTGAGCAACAAGCTGCAGCTCTGGAGATTCCCTTAGTCACCGTACCCATACCCCCGTCCTGCACCAACGAAGAGTACGAAAACCGCATGTTACAGGTTTTATCCCGTCTTAAAAAAGAAGGCATCGAAACCTATGGTTTTGGCGACATTTTTTTGACCGATGTCAGAGAATACCGCGAAAATCAGCTCAGACGACTTGATTTAAAAGCCATCTTTCCGCTATGGGGAATCAGTTCAGCCTATTTGGCCCGGCAATTTACTGTACTTGGATTTAAAGCTGTTCTTACCTGCGTGGATACATTGCAGTTAGATGCTTCGTTTGCCGGCAGTGAATACGATCGGAAACTATTGCGTAAGATCCCACCGAAAATCGATCCCTGCGGCGAGAATGGCGAATTCCATACTTTTGTATATGATGGCCCTATCTTTACCCATCCCCTAAAGATTCGAAAAGGCGAACAGGTGATGCGCGAAAACCGCTTCTGCTTCTGCGACCTGTATTCCGCCTGATTTTTGGGGCATACGGTTATTCCTCCGGGGGATATTGTGAAGGATTAACTCCAAATTGCTTTTGAAAACATTTCCGGAAATACTTCAGATCGTTAAAACCAACCATGTACGCCACCTCGTTAACAGGAAAAGATTGTTTTTCAAGCAATTGAGCAGCTTTTTTAAGCCTGATTGTTCGGATAAAATGATTAGTGGATTGACCGGTAAGCGCTTTGAGTTTACGATACAAGGTTATAGTAGTCATATTAAGTTTATCGGCAAGTACATCTACATCAAAAGCCGGATTGGTAAGATTATCCTCAATAATTTTCACAACCTGATTGAGGAACTTTTCGTCGGGGGGAGTCACTGCAATGTCCGATACCTGCATTTTATGGTCGGAGTAGAATTTTTTTTGCAGCATCAATCGGGCTTCAATGATATTTCGGATGCGAAGTTCAAAGATATCGGGGTTAAAAGGTTTGGCAATGTAATCGTCGGCTCGGGTAGCAAGTCCTTTAATGATATGTTCACTTGCGTGAAGAGCGGTAAGCAGCACCACAGGAATATGCGAAGTATTAAAATCGCTTTTGAGGCGACGACAAATTTCAATACCATCTATACCCGGTAGCATAATATCGCTGATAACGAGCTGAGGCATAAGTTTAACGGCAAGTTTGTATCCTTCCAGTCCGTTGTGCGAAAAAAACAACTGATAATTTGGACTTAGCAAGACCTCGAGCATCTCACAAACCTCATGATTGTCCTCAATGACAAGAATTTTAGGTTTTTTGGTTGTAGCCGGGAAAACATCTTCAGCTGATTCCTCATCGACCAGCGCCGCCGATGCAACAGTATCAGGCACAGGGCCAGACACAGCCTCAGTTTTTTCGGTTGGGATTGCCAGATCCTGTTCTTTTTTAGGCAATATAAGCATAAAACGGGAACCTTTTCCCGGATCACTGTTTACCTCCAAGCGTCCTCCATGCAACAAAGCCAACTTCCTGCTCAGATACAGTCCAATGCCAAATCCCGTTGTCTGATTAAGCATCTCAGAAGTTCGGCGAATACGATAATATTTGTCAAAAATTTTCGGAAGTTCTTCGGGCGAGATTCCCACCCCTGTATCTTCGACCGCAATGATTATTTCATCGCCCTGTAGGTCAACGGAAACCGAAACTTTGCCATCGGCAGGGGTATACTTTATTGCATTGGAAATAAGGTTGTACAATATTTTTTCAATCTTATTATGATCGAAAGGCATCCAAAGCTGGGAAATAGTAGTATTGAAGGAAAGTTCAATATTTTTATTTTGTGCCAATTGCAGAAAGTTTTCGGCAATCTGTCGCACAAACTGAATGAGTTCACCTTGTGTCAGTTCCAGTTTTTCCTTACCTTCCTCGGATTTTTGGAAATCTATCAGCTCGTTGAGCATTCTTAGCAGCAATAAGGCATTTCGTTTAACCATCTGCATCAGATGGTGGTCGTATTTCTGTTCCTGCACCATCCGTTCCACAGGAGTAATAATGAGGGTAAGGGGGGTATTGAGTTCGTGCGATATATTCAGGAAAAATTCAGATTTCATTTGAGCCATTTCCTCTGCTTTTTCAGCCTTAAAATGTTCAATTTCAAGGTCTTTTTTATAGCGTATGCGAAGTATTGTCTGGTACCAGATGTACCATATCAGGGCTAATACTGCGATGATGTATGTCAGGTAAGCCCATGTTGTTCGCCAAAAAGGAGGAAGAATCCGGATAGTGAGAGAAGATCCCTTTTGATTCCACACATTGTCGTTATTAGAGGCTTTCACATGAAAAGTATAGGTACCCGGCCCCAAATTGGTATAGGTGGCAGTCTGTTGATTTCCCACTAACCTCCAATCGTTGTCAATACCTTCCATGTATATGGCATACTGATTTTTCCCGGGATTGATATAATTGAGGGCGGTAAAATGAATATTAAAGGCCGAAGCCTTGCTGTAGTTGATAACGACTTTGTTTTTAGAAGTGCGATCGATCTTAACCGGCATTCCCTGAGCATCGGTAAAGGCAGTTATGTATACTTCAGGAGCATCGTTATTAATACGTATCTGCGCTGGATCGAAATACACCAGACCCGTTGTACTGCCAAAAAATACCTCACCGGCAGAATTTTTGAAATAGGCCCCATGGTTGAAATTATTTCCAGGCAATCCATCCGTCTTATAATAAATAATGCTTTTTTGCTGACGGGGATAATAATGAATGAGGCCATTGTAAGTGCTAACCCAAAATGTCTGATCATTATCTTCGATAATCCCCGCAATCACCTGGTTGGAAATACCCAGCAGATGGGTAATATCGGTAAAAGAATCGTTTTGATAATCATAAGAAAAAAGTCCCATATTGGTAGCAATCCAGAGCTGATTTGAGGATGTTTCAAGGAGTGCATAAATCCATTCGCCTTTCAATGTTTCGGACCGGGGATAATTGACAATTTTACCGGTTTTCAGGGTAATGCGCGAAATGCCGCTATAGGTACCCACCCACATATATCCTCTTGAATCTTCGAGCAAGGTCAGGGTATAATTTGTACAAATTGGATTTTTGGGATCGTCGGCTGTAATATGCCGGAATGAGTCGGTAAGTGGGTCGTAGATATTCAGTCCTCCCCCATTGGTAGCAATCCATAGGTTACCTCGGGAATCTTCCATAATCCAGCGAATATCGTTATGGCTAAGCCCCGAAGGGTTTTCGGGATCGGCCCTATACACCCTTGCGTTTTTTCGATTGGCCGATATACGAATCAACCCCGAGAGATAACCTCCCGCCCAGATTTCATTATTTCTGTCGATATAAATAGCCAGAATACTTTCCTTTGCATTCCATGAGTTTACCCTTCTGCCCTGATAATAATAGCTAATCTTCCCTTCTTTAGGTTGATACAGGTTAATTCCCCCTCCGTCGGTACCAATCCATATATTACCCTCCTTATCCTGATTAATGGCTGTCACGCTGTTGTCGGAAAGGGATAGTTTCTGAAACGGGTCGCTGCGCAAGGTTTTAAACACAGAGGCATTGTTATTGAGACAATAGTTAATACCGCCACGTTGGGTACCAATCCAGATGTTTCCCTGTCGATCCTCCAGAAAGCATTGGATAAAATTATCGTTCAGCGAAAAAGGGTCAGTTTTGTCCTGCCGGTAAGTAAGGAACTTAAAGTTTTTGTCAACAAGTTTGCTGATACCCTTTCCATTGGTACAGAACCATAAATCATTATTGCGATCGGTTTCAAACCGCCATATCACCGAGTGGGGCAAACCTGCAGGATCGGCCGGATTGGGCTTGACATTATAAAAAACACTTTGCTGATAATTGAAATAAAAAACTCCATCAGAAGTACTCACCCACAATCGGCCCCATTTGTCTTCGGATATGCTTAAAATATTGAACGATGGTATATACCCATTCTTATGCTTATCCGACCACAGTCTCAGGATAGAGGTATGGATACTGTAACAAAAAAGCCCTTTGGTTTGGGATCCCAACCATAGATTTTTTTTATCATCCATGAACATTGAAGTAATGTTCCCCATATCTATCGGAACATCTTTCTCTGGCTTTACCTGCACTACATTAAGCCGACCGGTTTGTGGGTTGAGCTTCCAGATACCGTGTTGACTCCAGCTAACATACACCTGACCGTTAGCATCGGTAACCGCTACAGGCACAGTGTATTTTTTTTCAAGATACCTTCTTCCTCCGGACACATACTCGACCGGTATATGTTCAAATGTCTCGGTCTGCGGATTATAATGATCCAAACCAGAATATGTACATAGCCAAAAACTCCCCCGATTATCGGGAACAATATTATAAACCACATTATCGGCAATGGAAGTACTATCGTCGGGATTATGCGTAAAAATTTTAAAATTATTTCCATCGAAACGATGGAGTCCATTTTCGGTAGCAAACCATATAAATCCTGTTTTATCCTGATAAATTGAGAAAACACTGTTGTGATTCAGTCCGTTATCGGTAGTAATATGCAAAAACTTGGGCTGGCTTTGCTGAGAATGAACCAATAAATGATTGATCAAAATTAACACAACAAGTACATACCCTCTTCGGCTCATGTTAATATGAATTTATTAACAAAACTATATTTTTTTGGGAAATAAACCCAATTGCCTTTAGGAGATGTGATAAGTAAAAATGAATATGAATATGCTGGTATTAAAAAAGCCGGCAGAAAGCATACCCACACTCTCATCCGGCATTACAACGAAAAAAATTTCGACCGTATCCCAAATAATCTAAAAAACGGAGGTGCATTATTCAAGCATCAGAATATAATTATTACGGGCCTTAAGCTGAACATTTTTTAAAACTACAGCATTTTTTTCAGTAGAATAGCTGATCGCTGTAGACCCATTTATCCCGGGAACATCAGGGGAGAACAAAAGTATTTTCCGGACATTTTTTAAAGCTTCACCACTCAATCGAGGGTTAACAGCATCAGTGTTGCAGTATAGATAGACGAATATTTTACTTTTAGTCCGTATTGCCCTGATATCAATAGAGGCCGGATTAACCTTAATATCCGTACTAATAATATTTCCATTACAATCATTGATTATCAATTGGTTAACAATTTGCACCTTACTGAAATATTCCATTAATCCCCTATGTTCAAAAAATTCCCACCACCAGCTCATTGGCAGTATAGGAGTTGGGGAAAACATTCCTAACCACAGGCCTTGTTTAAAATCATTATCCATTTCTTCAGCAAAATCGTTAAAATTTTTGCTCCAATCCCACTCATAGGCCGACTCTCCGATAACATAAGGTTTTGAAAATTTCTGGGTATAATCAATGATTACCGAAGGAATAGCTTTTGTATTTTTATAAATATGCCGCTGGTTGATGTCGATATTTTTCACTTGGTTTAATCCTTCAATATCACGATGCGAAATGCTTGTTGTAATTATATGCTGATACGGATCAGTTTTTCTTAAAAACTGACTCATTTCATCGTGCCAATTGGTAATAATCGAATCTTGTATTTTGTCATCAGCTTTTTCGTACACAACATGATCAATTTCATTGAAAAACTCCCATGCAGCAATTGCAGGGCTATAGCCATATCGGGCAACCATGTATCTTAGCTTGTTTTTATATTGTTTTTTCGACTGAGGATGGGTAAAAAATTCCTTTGGAGTATGGGCAAAACCGCCATTTTTAATGTTGTATTTACTAATTTCCCAACCCATACCCATATAACCGACATGGCTATCCAGGGTAAGCATTATATACACACCCAATGAATCGCAGTATTCAACCAACCAGTCAAGCCGTTCTGCTCCACTTTCATTGAAGTAACCCGAAGAATTTTTATAGCGTGAATTATTGTAGACCGTTGGCCAGTCAACGGGCAAGTTCCAGTATATCATCCATGTACGAAAAAAATTGCCGCCGTTTTGGGCCAATTTTTTAACCATATAGGCATAGTTGTAACGCTTATCTTCATGCAATGCCTTAAAATATTTTGAATCATCCTCATCGCGCGATTCCCATCCAATATTCAGTCCTATTCCCCTGAACAGGTCGCCGTTATCATAACGCAGGGTCCAGAAATTATTAGGATGCAAGAAACCTTTCTTTGACGAAGGTTCAAAGCTAATTACCCGGGATGCTGTAGAATCTATGACTACTCCCCCTTTATTCAATACGAAACTGTAAACATATTTTCCCGCTTCACTTGCACAAAACCGTGCTTTCCAACAGGAAATACTGTCACTGCCCACTGACTCATAGTAGCAAGGTACAATGCTTGTTCTGCCCGATGGCGATTTTAAAATCATGTCTAAAGCAATTTCGTCCTGGTCATAAGGATTTTTAAAAGGGATGTCTATTTTAATCTGCCATTCTGTTTTTTTGTATTGCTCCGGTTTATTTATAAGTAAAACAACCTTTTGAATTGGCGAAGCTACAAGTAAAACGCAGTTCAACAACACTACAGAAAATATCACAATATGTCTCATATACATTGTTTTTAAAATATCAACTTTTGTTTGAAATGCATTCTTAATTGTCTTGGCCACATTCTGGCGAACCCAATAAATCTGGATTCTGAGGTTTTGATATTTTCCAGTAAACTTCCACCTTGTTTTGCCGTTATGACCAATGCTATATTTTATTTTTAACACTCCCCAAAAAACACAAACCACGAATTGTTTCTTACCTTACAATTAGCTTTTGAAAAACATTTTTAGCCGGTAAAGATAGCTTTATAAAATACATGCCCGTTGCAAATCCATTATCTATATTGATTTCATAAGGAAGGTTTATATTATCGAATCTTTTAATAAGAGTTCCGTTGATGTTGAAAATTTCAACTTTTTTTAGCCCCCTAATTGAATTTGAATAGATATGAATATATTCTCCTTTGGCGGCCATAGTTGGAGCAATTGCAACATAGCGATTATCCTGTGGAGAAGTGATATTATTTTCTATTGCAACCGGGACAGCATCAGGATTTTCGTTTCCGTAAACTTCAAATTCATAAATTGAGTATCCCCACTGCGTATTTCTTTTCGTACCATACATTCTGATATACCGGGCGCCTCCCGGCAAATTTGAAATGGTATCAATTCTGGGACCTGGCTTCATATTAGTCAGGCGATAGACAGTTACCCAATTTTCGCCATCGTTCGATTCCTGAACAAGATAATCCTTGGCAGATGCAGTTTCCCAGCTGATAATCACCTGCCTGATGTCATATACTTTTGCCAGATCGACCATATACCACTGCGGATCAGAGTATACACTCGACCATCGGGTAGCCGGGTCACCATCAATAGCATTTGAACCTACATTACCTAAACCTGCCTCGGTCGAAGATACCTTAAAAGTTTTATTTAAGGTTAAACTTGGTATCTTGACAGTTATTCGTACCGAAGCACTTTTGGATTCACCCTGATCGGTTGTGGCGGTAAGCACTATTACGTATTTTCCTATCTTCAGTTCAACATCGGGCGAAACCCCCTCAGCAATAAGGCTATCGTTGATTTTCCATTCGTATTTAACAATTGTACCCGAGTCTGTATAGCTTTTACTACCATCCAGATGAACCATTTCTTTTCCGTCACCGTCATAATCGAAAATTAACTGGTCTTTTCCGGCCTTAACCTTGAGCCCTTTTTGCAAATCATCCAAGGTAAGCACCCGCGAATCATTGTATACGGTATTTATCCAGTCGGCTGTATTTTTTCCATTGGTCATCGATGGGTCATTGATCATATAGGCCCATGTAATAAAATACAGCCAATGTTGTTTTTCCAGTAAATCGGGATTAAAAAGTTTTCCATCCTCCCCGATAGCAAAAAGTTTTCCTTTATCGCCAAAAAGGGTCTGATACTGACTCCACGAACCTGTGGTTTGATTATAATCGGGATAGTCCCATGCAATGATGTCCACTACATCGTCGCCCGGATACCAGTTTTCTTTGGTAGTACCATAGCTATTCCACACCCATATTAAGTTATTAATGTGATGATAATTTACCAGCCGATTATACATTAAGCGATATAATTTTTTACAGGCATCACCTCCCTTAGCTCCCCACCAGAACCATTTGCCTTCGGCTTCATGTAATGGACGCCACAGTATTGCCACACCTGCATTTTGTAACCGGAGTAACCTTTGTGCAATAATATCAATATCGCGAATTAAAAGGCTGTATTCTTCCGAAGTGGTATCATTCATAGCATATGATAAATCAAAAGTTGTATTTTTTGTGTAGAAACCCTGCCATGTTTCAAAATTGGTATTCTTGGGTGCATCCCAGTGCCAGTGCATTTCCACTATTCCTCCCTTATTTTTTGCCCAATCTATTGCCATGCCGGTTGTGGTATCGGGGTCGGTTCCATGAGCAACTCTCCAGGGAGTAGAGTTCATAAAGTCCAACGATAATATTGCTGGCTGTTTTCCTCCGCTTGCATCGCTGATTCTTTTGAGCCATGTTTCAGTGACGCTCTCAAAAGCCTGTCCCGAAATAATCTTTTTCCCGTAAATAGAATCCAGAAAAGCTTTTAATTTTCTTGCCTCTGCAGTAGCATTAGGATTAACCAGATTCTGTGTGTAGACCAGCAGACTCACACACAATAGCGCACATATCGCAAATATTTTTTTCATCCGAAAATAAATTTAATTAATTAACTTACTATCAGTTTTTTACATACATATTTCTATCTCTGACTCGGCCCCCTGAAATTTTCATTGGTTTGTTGTGAGGCAACGCATCATGGGGGTTTCATCCGAAAATAATTTATAAGTTAGTGACTTCCATTTGGTTATACTAAGTTTCTTTTATTAGTGACTCGGCCGGATGGAACTCGCATGTTTAAAATATTTCATCGGTTTGTTGTGTTTACTGCATCAACATGCTCGTTTCATCTGTAAACAATTTTATAAGTTACTGACTTACATTAGATTATGCTTTATTTCTTTTATTTGCTCGTCGGCCAGATGGAACTCGTTTATTTCAGCCGGGATGTATTTATAAGACACATTACTTTTTGGATTTCGCCATTGTGTTTAAAATAATTCATCGCAAGGATGAAATTCATGGGTAATTTCGTTGGTTTGTTGCGTTTATCTCTATAAATATGCCCGACTCTCTTGAGAATGTTCGCCCCTTACAGGGATCTGTTAAATTACAAGCAATTAATTGCATGTTTTTTTTTGAACTCCGTGACTTTAATTCACGATAAAATAAAAATGATTTCGTGTTACCCTATGGGGTTTTAACATTACATGATAAATTCCCGAGGCAAACGAAGCATCAATAAAAACCTTCCACTTATCTTTATCAGCAATCATTTTTTTAACCAAACGTCCATCGTTGCCATAAATAAATAACTCGGTCGGCACACACTGATTGGGCAAACAAATGGTAAGCCAACTAGTTTTACTGACAACCGTAGGGAACAGCGATATCTTACTCTCTTGGTTTGAAGGGACGTTTGTAACTTCTTCCACTGGTTCTGCGTTTTCATTTTCTGAGCCAAACACCTCAATTTCGTAGATGGAATAGCCCCATTGTGTAGTTCTCTTTTCGCCGTAAATACGCAGATAACGGGCACCTCCTTTTAGATTTTTAAGACTATCGGTTCTTGCCCCAGTGGGCATATTTTGTTTGGTCAATACGTTTGTCCATACTATTCCATCGTTCGATTCCTGCAAAATGTAATTTTTAGCACTTGCATTCTCCCAATAAATGACCACTAACTCAATGTTATATTTTTGTCCCAGATCGATCTGAAACCATTGAGGATCGGAGTAAGCGCTTGACCAACGGGTCGACAAATCGCCATCGATAGCGTTTTTGGCTACATTCCCATATCCCGATTCTGTGGAAGACACCTTACAGGGTTTGTTTAGGGCAATACTTCTTCTTTTGATATTCTTGATGACCCAACCGCTACTTTCTTTACCAGATTGGGTTTTGATAGAAAGCCTGATTCTATGAATGCCAACAGGTAAGTCGTATTGAATGATTTTTCCTCGACCCAGCTCGGTGGTATTTTCATACCAGATATATTCTACAATGGAATCATTATCTGCGCTACTCAACGAAGCATCTAATGTTACCCGCTCTATGCCATTTTCATCGTCATCAAAAATTGTTTCAGAATAACCGGCCTTAGCTTTAGGCCCTACATTTAAATCCTCCAGGGTAATCACCCGTGGATCGTTGTATACCTGCAATAGCCAATCTTTGGGATTTTTCCCGTCTTTCATGCTGGGATCTTTAACCATGTATGCCCAGGTCATGAAATATAACCATGGTTGAGAGCTTAAAATATCCGGATTGATTAATTTACCATCCTCACCGATTCCAAATAGTTTTCCCTTATTACCAAAAAGGCTCTGAAACTGACTCCATGAACCATTAGCCGAATAGTCGGGATAATCGTACACGATTAAATCTACCACATCATCACCCGGATACCAGTTTTCTTTGGTAGTACCATAGCTGGTCCACGCCCAGATCAGATTGTTAAGACCATGGTAATTGACCATTCGGTCGTACATCAGGCGATACAGCTTTTTGCAGGCCTCTCCGCCCGACATTCCCCACCAAAACCACTTACCCTCAGCCTCATGCAACGGACGCCATATTATAGCTATACCCGAATCCTGCATGCGCTTGCACTCGGCAGCTACCAAATCGATATCCCGCAAAATATTTTTGTACGATTGGCTGGACGTATCACTCAAAGCATTAGCCAGATTAAAATTCTTAGTATAAAAATCCCCATTCCCGTCGGGCGAAATCCAATGCCAGTTGAACTGTGCAATACCCCCACGGTACTTCACCCATCGTATTGCCTTGTCGGCATCGTGGTTGCCTCCCTGAGAAGGACATATACCATTAAAATCATAGCCCATCAAAGCAGGCTCCTTACCCGTGGTATTCTTAATGTAGGTCAAATAGCTATCGTCCATTTGGCCCGAAATTATTTTCCCCGTCTGATAAACCGAATCTAACAGTGCCTTCAACTTTATAGCTGCAGCATTGGCATTGGGGTTAACCAATGACTGCCCGTAAAATGTCATAGAAAACATGATAGAAAGGATACACGGAAGTAATAATCTTGTTCTCATAAGTTGTATAATTTTTTGGTAAAGTTAAATCATAGGATAAAGAGGCATAAGGGCCTATTTCTTCATAAAACAGGGACAAACATTACTATGCCTATTTTAATCAATCGCCTTATTCGCTAATTAGCCCGTTATTCTTAATTTCCGCATGGATAGCCACTTGATTTTGTCATCGCATCTACCCCCGACAAAGACAAAACCACCTGATCATTTTTCCTGAGAATTGAAAATTTTAGCCCGTTAAATTGTAAAAATTATTTCCTGTACTGTCAAAAGGCTTGATTAGCTTTGTTTACTGAGATTACTCCAAAATAAAAAACTCATAACAACGGCAGTAACAAACGCAAAGGACACATGGGGTTATTTTCGGTATTTGCGTCATGGTCGCGACCTTAAAAGTTTGAAAGCCAAAGGAAGTCAGTAACATAAAAAATATTTACGGATGAAACCCCCATGATGCGTTGCCTCACAACAAACCAATGAAAATTTCAGGGGGGCCGAGTCAGAGATAGGAATATGTTTGTAACAAATTGATAGTAAGTTAATTAATTAAATTTATTTTCGGATGAAACCCCCATGATGCCGCAGGCATCACAACAAACCGATGAAAATATAGGGGGCCAGTGCTATATATAAACTAAGTGCCTATGAAAAAGACAGTTGAGTATGAACAAGTATTTGAGCGTGGCTGTGGAATGGACATTCATAAGGATTCCGTATATGCCACGGTCATGGGTGAGGGTATAAACACCGAGACCCGCGTCTTCAAGACCACTACCAGAGATTTAAGGGAGTTAGGCGCATGGCTTACTGAGTTGGATGTTAAAGCTGCAGCCATGGAGAGTACAGGAATTTATTGGAAGCCGATATTTCATGTTTTATCGGAATTTCCCATAAACTTGATGGTTGTCAATGCTAGTCACATAAAAAATGTGCCTGGTCGGAAGACTGATAAGGCAGATAGTCAGTGGATATGCAAACTGCTTATTAGTGGTTTATTAAAAGGGAGTTTTATTCCTCCTGCAGACATTCAGAAGATACGAGACTTGTATCGGTACAAGAAAAAACTGGTGCATTATATTTCCTCAGAGAGAAATCGTATTATAAGGGCCTTGGAGGATGCAAACGTTAAGTTATCCTCTGTAATAAGTGACACTTCAGGGGTAATGGCTACCCATATTATCGAGGGATTATTGGCTGGGAGAAAAGACCTCAAAAATTTGGTTATGGAACGTTATCATCACCGGGTAAAAGCTAGTCCCGAAGAGATAGTTGAAGCCATTGATGGGAAGATAACCCCTCATATTAGATTCCTCATTAATTGCATACAAAAACACATAAGTGCATTACACCAACAGATTGCAGAGGTAGATGCAGAAATAGATAAATACGTTAAAGCATATGAAACGCAGATAGAGTTATTAGAGAGTATCCCGGGTGTTGGACGAGAAGGAGCTATAAGCATTATATCGGAAATAGGGGTTAACATGGATTTTTTCCCCAGTGAACATCATTTAGCTTCGTATGGAGGTATGTGTCCTGGAAATAATGAGAGTGCAGGCAAAAAAAAAAGTAGTCGAACGCGCAAAGGGAATCAACATCTTAACACATATTTAGTTGAATTAGCATGGAGCGCAGTTAAAACCAAAAATACTTACTACAAAGCGAAATATGAGATTCTGGTAAAACGTCGTGGTAAAAAAAGAGCACTCATAGCGATAGGACGTAAGATCCTGTGTGCCATATACCACATGTTAAAAAACAACGAATCTTTTAAAGAGCTTGGTAGTAACTATTTGGCAGAAAAGACACAAAAAAATCGCATTGAATATTTAAAACGCGAGTTAAGGCAATATGGTTATAAGATTGAGAGGGTAGCGTAGAAAGAAAAAAAGGTCGGCTTTTTTCTGGAGGTTTAAACCCCGTGGATGAAACTGACATCAACAGATAAGCACAAAAACATGTACCTCGAGTACGCGGATGAAATTTTAACTCCTTATCTGTTTTCTTTCTACAACTAATTGATAATGTTTAACTTACATAATTTATTTTCGGATGAAAAATAGCGTCTGAAAAAAGGGGGAAATTTTTTTCTTCCACTGATTCCATTCTTTTGAAGTTGAATGCTGCTGCAGCTTTTTATCTCAACTTATTGAAGAAAAAAACCGAAACAACAAGATCGGCACACTCAACTCCTTTTTAACAATTCTCGCTAATTTTGAAAGCTATCAATTTCAAGGAGAGCACAAGATTTTACCCTTTTCTAATCAAAACAAAGGGAACAACTGCTTATTTTGCAGGCTGTTGTTGGCTTGGCTGATTCTGCTGAGGCGCAGGTATACGGGGCGTATTGTTGGTATTGATGATATTGTGAATCTCATCCTCGAGTACCGAACGCTGCTGTACAGCACCGTGATTGCTTTTTACCAAATTAGCCAGTATACACAAAAATAGTAAAACTCCCACCAGTGTCCATGTAGCCTTTTCGAGAAAGTCGGCCGTTTTGCGAACGCCTACTATCTGGCTACCCGCAAAATTGGCAGCTAATCCGCCGCCCTTTGAACTTTGTGCCAGTACAAACAATATCAGTAATACTGCTACAATAATCATCAAAATATACAAGAATGTCATATCCTATGGCTTTGGGTTATTTTTTAATTTCTCAATTTCTTCAATCTGGCCTGCAAAGTAAGTGTTTTTTTCGGGAAATTTCAAAATTAATTTCCGGTATATTTCTATAGCCCTGTCGTAACTCCCCTGTTTTACCAGAATTCGGGCAAAAGTTTCGGTCATAAAGTCATCGTGAACTTCAACACTGTTTTGAGAGATATCCACAGCCGGCACACTCTCAGGCACTGGCTGTGGCTTGATATGCGGCAGCTTTTCAAGAAACTCATCAATCAATGCAAACTGTTGAGAGGTTTTTGGGGCATATGTATTTGACAATACACTGGTATCGTCGCTAACATTGCTTGTCGGATACGCAGTCTCATCCGGTATACTTTCTGCTTGTTCTGTTTTAGCTCCCTGCCCTTCATCCAGTTCCAGAAAATTTTCGTCCTTTTCGTTTCCTTTCGCAGAACGCAGCAGGGAAAATTCATCAACATCATTTGTGGGCTTGATAATTTCGATAGTTTCGTCGAGTTCAAAATCAATCTCAGGAAGAATCTTTTTTTCGAAATCTTCGGGCACTTCTCCCTGAGCTGCCTGACTAAGTGCTTCGGACAAGGTTTCCTGAAGCGAGTCTTTTTCCCGGCGGGGGGTATAGGGTAAGGTTTCAGCAGATGGTGTATTTTCTGTCACCACCGAGGCTGATTCGACCGTTGCGGAAACATTGGAATCAATAGGCCGGTTTAAAAATTCATGTAACAGCTGCTTATCAGAGATATGCCAGATAAAACGTTCGATCATCTCAGCATATTTAGCATACGACTGATTTTTGTAGTATTTCAACAGGAAAAAATAGGCCGGCTGAAAATAAGGAAAATCCGCAACTACCCTCTCCAACTGAGGCAGATAGTCCGGTGAAAAAAGCCCGGGCTGATATATAATCCTGTTAATATCCTGTTCTTTCATAGTTTTCAGCAGCCATTTTTACCAGTTGGCAAATGCTTTATTGAAAATATCCTCCGTAATTTCGTCGAAAATATTATTGACGAGTTTCTGCTCGACCTCGTACAGCATCTGACTGGAAGAAAAATCGCTATATCTCGAGAAATTGGCATCAAAATTATATTTGGGTTCAACATTATTGACAAATCTAACCCTTACTGTTACAGTGAGCCGGTTTTGGGCTGCCTTATCGTTGCTTTGCACGGCCTGTGGCGTAACATCGTACCCGATGATTTCCCCTTCGAAATAAACATCGCCACCATCGGTAAGCATGGTCAAGCGGGTAGAGTTTTGTATTTTTTCCCTCAGCTTATCGGTAAGCTGCTGGGCAAGTACAGGACTGGCATTGGGCGCCCGATTCTGAAAATACCGCACCGTACAGGTTTTCACTTCGGGCGAAATGGAAGCCCCGGTAGTCGAATAGTGTACGCTAAAACACGAAGATAAAAATACAAGAAAAATTAATATCCAGATTCGTGATAAAGTTTTTTTAATCGAGATCATATTCCTTAATTTTTCGATACAGGGTTCGTTCGGAAATGCCCAGCTCTTCGGCGGCCAGTTTACGCTTACCATTATGTTTGTTCAATGCCTTTACGATCAGCTCTTTTTCCTTTTCCTGCAGGGAAAGGGATTCTTCTATTACCTCGTGCGTATCTTCGATATGTTCCGTTGACCGAGGTTTTGAGGATACCGGTTTTACCGTTTCTATCTGCGGCTCCATATCGTCATTTTCATTTTTGTACAATCGATTGAAGGCCGACTGATGATCAATATTAAAATCCTCGATACGTCCCGTTTGAATCAAGCCGTAAACCAGTTTTTTCAAGTCGTTCATATCGGCCTTCATGTCGAAGAGGATTTTATAAAGAATTTCCCGCTCCGAGGCAAACGAAGCAGCCGAATCGGCATCGTTACGATTGAAAAGCACAGGTAATTTATTTTCGGTATAATTGGGCAAATACATCTTCAATGTTTCGGCATCAATCACCCTTTTTTTCTCGATAATAGAAATTTGTTCTGTAATATTTTTAAGCTGCCGCACATTTCCGGGCCAATCGTAGTTTTCAAGCACATGAATAGCCTCCTCGTCGAGGCTGATGGCAGGCATGCGGTATTTTTCGGCAAAGTCGCTGGCAAACTTACGGAACAAAAGATAAATATCTTCTTTGCGTTCCTTCAAGGCCGGTACGCTGATGGGTACAGTATTGAGCCGGTAAAAAAGATCTTCCCTGAACTTACCCTGTTGAATGGCAGCAGGGATATCTACATTGGTAGCAGCTACCACCCGGACATTGGTCTTTTGAACCTTCGACGAACCCACCTTAAGAAACTCTCCGGTTTCGAGCACACGCAGCAACCTTACCTGTGTAGCCAGAGGCAGTTCAGCCACCTCATCGAGAAAGATGGTCCCCCCGTTAGCTACCTCGAAATAACCCTTGCGACTTTCGTGTGCTCCGGTAAACGACCCTTTTTCGTGACCAAACAATTCGGAATCGATGGTACCTTCGGGAATAGCACCACAGTTAACCGCAATATAAGGTCCATGCTTGCGGGCACTGAAATGATGAATAATTTGCGGAAAAATCTCTTTCCCCGCCCCACTGGGGCCGGTAATTAGCACCGACAGATCGGTCGGTGCAACCTGTATGGCAATACTGATAGCACGATTTAAACCCGGATGATTACCGATGATCCCAAATCGTTGCTTTACCGCTTGCAGGTCCATAACAAAAAAATTTATGACAAAATTAACGACAAACTGACAAAATTGCAATTATATTTTAGCAAACCACAGACCAAATTATTGTCCCGTTTACCCTATTTTTGCCCTTCAATCAGCATTGGTTCGATTTTATGCCGTTAGTCCGAAAAATATATTTAGGGATATTAGGTTACCTGATTAGCTGCACAGGGGCAGGAGGTCAGGTTCCACAACCCGGATCCTACAATACACAAGCATACTTTGCCTATCTTACCGGCAAGCGCATTGGCGTAGTTGCCAATCACACGTCAACCATTCGTCAGGTGCATCTCGTCGACACGCTTCTGGCTTCAGGTTTTAAGGTTGTCAAAATTTTCTGTCCCGAACATGGTTTCAGGGGACTTTTCGATGCGGGTGAACATGTCAGTAGCGGGACGGATGCAAAAACGGGCTTACCCATCATTTCACTTTATGGCAGGCATTACAAACCCACTTCCTCAGACATGAAGGGACTCGACCTGGTGATATTTGATCTGCAGGATGTGGGGGTACGTTGTTATACCTATCTTTCGACGTTGCACTATGTAATGGAAGCCTGTGCCGAACACCATGTTCCGTTGATCGTTCTCGACCGCCCCAATCCCAACGGATTTTATATCGATGGGCCTGTACTCGAATCCCGATACCGTTCGTTTGTGGGCTTACATCCCGTACCCTTGGTCTATGGAATGACCATCGGGGAATACGCATTGATGATCAATGGCGAGGGCTGGCTACGCAAAGGATTGCGATGCCAGCTAACCGTAATACCTTGCAGTGGATATCAACATACGATGAAGTTCGCACTCGATGTCGCTCCCTCGCCCAATCTGCGATCTATGCAGGCCATCTATCTGTACCCCTCGCTGGTACTTTTCGAGGGAACAGCCATCAGCGTAGGTCGAGGAACATCATCTCCTTTCACCTGCTTTGGCCATCCTGCACTCGATAGCGGCAACTTTGAATTTACTCCCAAACGAGGTACAGGCAAACTGAGTCCACTCTATGCCGACACCCTCTGCAAGGGTTTCAATCTCGAAAATTATAGCTTCAACGACAACCAAAGCTATTTCACACTTCAATGGATTGGCCTTGCCTACAAACATTTCCCCGATAAAAACCAGTTTTTCAACCGATTTTTTCCCTATCTGGCTGGTAACGACAGATTGAAAAAACAGATTGAACAGGGTATCCCCGAAGCTGAAATAAGACAATCGTGGCAAAAGGATTTAGAAAACTTTAAAATGATACGACAGAAATATCTCCTGTATCCATAGACCCCAAACTACTTTACCAGCAGCAACCCCGGATGATTCCCCGTAATGCATTCGCCTCCGGCAGGGGTAACAACGAAGGTATTTTCGATCCCAACCATACCCACTCCCGGTATTCCTTTTTTGGGTTCAACCGCAAATACCATATTTTCCACAATGGGTTCGTCGAATCCACGGGCTATTACCGGCCACTCGTCGATGGTGAGCCCAATACCATGCCCCAGAAACTTTACCGTTCGGTTGCCAAAACCCATAAAATGGGCGAGAAAATCTTCGTCAAGGCTCGCCATAATCTCTTCATACAGCTGGGAAAGTACCGTTCCCGGTTTTAACCTTTCGGCAATACGATACTGTATTTCCACACAACGCTTATGAATATCAATTACTGTATCACCGGGAGGTTGGTCAAACATGTAAGTCATGGTTTTGTCGGTATGATAGCCATTATAACCACAAGCCACATCGAGGAAAATAAGATCGCCCTTCCGGAGTCGATTATCTCGGCTTCCCATAAAAGGAGTGGCAGGAGAACCATAATTTCCTCCAGGTCCGTCAAAACTGGTAGGATACAATGAAGCAACACCAAATCCCAGCTGTCCCAAGCCCAGTTCGGTATCGAACATGTTGAACCGGGTAACTCCATGGTGTCCTTCCTGCAACAACAACCGGTAAAGTTCGCCTACCAGTTCTACTTCGCTCATCCCCTCCCTGAAAAGTTTCGGTGCCTGTTCCTCCAATACACGTTGATGAATTTCCCCCGATCTTCGCATCTGTTGTAATTCATATGCCGACTTTACCGAACGAACTTTTGCAAGCTGAAGATCCATCGGCCTCACCTCTTCGAAAGGAAAATATTTACGTAATCGTTCGAGGTAAGCCAACGGCATTACCTCGGCCTCTACATAAACCCGTTTGTATTGCTGTATTTTATGATATGCAGCTGCATCGCGAAAGCTGATCATCGGCATTATATGCGGGAAGTACGATTCGTTGCAAGCCCTTTCATAACTACGACGAACCCAGAATACAGGATCCTCGCCAGCTGTAATTATCAGCATCCCTTCCTGCCGCGTGCCAGTTAAGTAATACAAATTGTTCTTGCTAACTACTATTGCATACTGCCATCCCGGACAATCCTTATCCATTTGCCTGACCAACCGCTGCATGCGATCGTTCAGTTCGTTCTGCGGAACACGTAAATCCATTTGTCTAATTTTAAATTTACAAAGGTATAGGTTTTTTAAGAAACTGTTCCGGACAACAGATGCATTACCATAAATTTCGCAAATCCCTATGAAAACCTCTTGTATCGCTTTACCCTTTCCGAACCATTAATTTACAGGCATGGCTGTGGTAAAAAATATTTTCGGCTACCTTTGTTTCAAAATTTCCGGTATGCGTTTCGAATGGTTTATAGCGCGGCGTAGTTTTGGCCGAAAAAACAATGCCAACACTACTTCTTACCGACTTATGCGGATTGCCATCTTCGGCATTGCGCTATGCATTGCGGTTATGATTGTTTCGGTAGCTATTCTGGCAGGATTCAAAAAAGCCATACGCGACAAAATGATTGGCTTTGGATCGCATATTCAGGTGGTCAATTACGATGCCAATACCTCGTTCGAAACCACACCCATCGAAAAGCAAACAAGCATTATTAATGCCATAAAAAACATCGATGGCGTACGCCATGTACAAACTTTTGCCTTAAAAGCCGGTCTGATTAAAACCGATACCGACATTCAGGGCATAGTGCTCAAAGGAATAGACCGAGAATATGACTGGACCTTTTTCCGCAATTGTCTGGTCGAGGGCAATACCGTTGAGGTTAACGATACCACTACTACTTCATCCGTAATTATTTCGCAATACCTGTCGAAGATACTCAATCTGAAAGTTAATGACGAGTTTTTGACCTATTTCATTCAGGATCCGCCCCGTGTACGAAAATTTGTGGTCAAGGGGATATACCGTACCGATGTGGACGAAATTGATAAGACCTTTATCCTGTGCGATATTGCTCATATCCAGAAGTTGAACAACTGGGATCGCAACCAGATAAGCGGTTATGAGGTTGCGCTGACAGATTATAAACAGATCGACAAACTCAAAAACGAGATCAGCGAAGCCGTTGGATATGAAACCCTGCCCCGAAACTACCTGCTGAAAGTCGAAAGCATTAAGGATAAATATCCACAGATATTCGACTGGCTGAATCTGATGGATATGAATGTAATTGTAATACTCATTCTGATGCTGGCGGTAAGCGGATTCAATATGATTGCCGGCCTGATAATCCTGATACTTGACCGCACGCAAATGATAGGGATATTAAAGTCGCTGGGAGCAAGTGACAGCAGCATCCGCAAAATTTTTCTCATGCAATCAACCCGTTTGATAATAAAAGGTTTATTTTACGGCAATCTTATCGGCATCGGATTGTGCTTACTTCAGTATCATTTCCGGCTACTGCAACTCGACCCGGCATCGTACTATGTAAATTACGTCCCTGTTTACCTGCATGCCGGTTATATTCTGTTGCTGAATGTAGGTGCGGCAGCCGTTACCTTTATCATGCTCATCATACCCTCACACATAATTTCACGGCTCAATCCGGCAGAAACCATTAAATTTGCATAACCAAACAACACACGATGGACGAAGCAAGATACCAGCAAAGAGGCGTATCGGCCTCGAAGGAAGATGTACACAAAGCTATCAGAAATGTAGATAAAGGGCTTTTTCCCAAGGCTTTTTGCAAAATCATCCCCGACTATTTAACCAACGACCCCGACTACTGTATAGTAATGCACGCCGATGGGGCCGGTACAAAATCCTCGCTGGCCTACCTGTACTGGAAAGAAACCGGCGACCTGTCGGTTTGGAAAGGTATAGCCCAGGATGCCCTGGTGATGAACATCGATGACCTGCTGTGTGTCGGTGCCACGCAGAACATCCTCTTGTCATCAACCATTGGACGTAACAAAAACCTTATCCCCGGCGAAGTAATCACGGCTATTATCGAAGGCACTCAGCAACTGTGCGAGGAACTTGGCCAATGGGGCATATCCATCTATCCTACCGGCGGTGAAACTGCCGATGTGGGCGACCTGGTTCGTACCATCATCGTCGACAGTACCGTAGTATGCCGGATGAAACGAAGTGAGGTTATCGATAATGCCAACATTAAAGCCGGAGATGTCATTGTGGGCCTCTCTTCAAGCGGCAAAGCCATTTACGAACCAATATACAATTCGGGCATGGGAAGTAACGGCCTCACCTCGGCCCGCCACGATATGTTTACACACGAACTGGCCACTAAATATCCTGAAAGTTACGATCCGGCTATCCCCTCTACACTGGTTTACACAGGAAAATATCGACTGACCGATCCCATCGAAGACTGTCCGCTGGATGCTGGGAAACTTGTTCTCTCTCCCACCCGCACCTATGCACCGGTTGTCGCCAAAATTTTATCACAGTTCCGTTCAAAAATCAATGGTATGGTACACTGCTCGGGCGGTGCTCAGACCAAAGTCCTGCACTTCGTTGACAACCTGCATGTTGTAAAAAATAACCTTTTTGAAACTCCGATCCTTTTCAGGCTGATTCAGCAACAAAGCCAAACCCCTTGGCGGGAAATGTATAAGGTCTTCAACATGGGACACCGGTTCGAAATTTATACCGACCCCGATACGGCACAAAACATTATCGGTATTGCTAATAAATTCCAAATCGAAGCCAAAATTGTGGGGTATTGCGAACCCTCAGCCACGAAAAAACTTACCATAAAGTCACAACACGGAGAATTTGTATATGAATAACGCTATGCCAAGAGAATTATAAAGGAAAAAATTAAACTATCACAAGTCCTTCGCCATTTTTGAAAAAGCAGCATTTTGTTACAAACCCTCATCATGACCGGTTCCACCTTCAATTTTTTAGGTCAATGTATCATATGCCAAAAGTAGCCGATGCGTAGGTAAACGATGCCAAACCCAACGATTTACTGCACTACTTTTTTGTTCCATTTATTGAAATTCGTTCCCAACACACCTCCGCCAACCGACAACATTAATAGTAAACCCATCATTGTCTTAGGTATGGCGGGGCTTGCAAATTCTCAATTGGGATTATCAGCATGTTGCCCAGCGGTTGATTATTGCGGTAGGCCCGTACCCGCAGGGTAATTCTCCCCGCTGGGATATTTACCGGTTCGGTGTAGACAGGTGCATACTGTGTCGGCATGGTGCCATCAAGGGTGTAATGTATAACAGTTCGTGGAGCCTCAGAATGCATTTTCACTTTCAGCCGGCCGTCTTCGACATACGCCTCGACAATTGGGTCGTAAACAGATCTTGCATACGATATACCGGCTCTGTCGAAACGATCGAAATGCTGTTCTACCCGCTGAATGAACAAATCCCAATTTTTCAGGGCAGCAGGGCTCCAGTAATTTTCGGCTATGGCCAATGCCCGAGGATAGGTCATGTAAAAAGCATATTGCAGGTAGGGTATATTCTCAGTCCACAGATTACCCTGTCCCCCCAGTATACTGTTTTCCAATTCGGGATAAGGACAGGGATCGAAGCTGTAAATGGCACTGATTCTCAGACCAGCATATACAGGCGGTTCTACCAACGGATCGCCCTGATAGTAATCGAGATAGGAATAAGCCGTAGGGGTCATAATAACCCTGTATCCCTTACGGGCAGCCTCATACCCTATTTTCTGATTCCGCCAGCACATGATGGCCACCTGTTGCGTCGGAAGAGAATCTTCGGCAATTTCATCCCAACCTATCATTTTTTTACCCAACTTATCTATGATACGCTGTACCCGTCGCATAAAATATCCCTGCAACTGATCAACCGTTGAATAGTTGTTCCGACGCATCAGCTCCTGACATGCGGGATTTTGTGCCCAAAATCCTTTGTAACACTCATCCCCGCCTACATGAATGTATTCTGAAGGGAATAAAGTAGCTACCTCCGAAAAAACTTTTTCCAAGAAATCATACACCTCTTCATTGGCTGGATTGAGGGTATTATCGACAAACATTGTAAAACTGCCATCGTCATGCCACTCGGCAAAATGGGTACCCGGGTCAACTTTGATCGAAGTATCGTTCGTAGAGCAAAGGTTAGGATAAGCAGCAACAGCTGCCATGCAATGACCTGGTACATCAATTTCGGGAACAATGGTCACATGGCGTGCGGCAGCAAACTTCACAAGATCGCGAATATCGTCATGGGTGTAATATCCACCGTAGGTTGCCTTCTCGCCCGGTAGGGGTTTTTCACGGGTACCAAACGGTCCGGAACGTTCTACCCTCCATGCGCCGATTTCGGTCAACCGCGGCAACGATTTTATCTCAATCCGCCAGCCATGGTCATCGGTCAAATGCAGGTGCAGAACATTAAACTTATACCGAACCATTTGTTCGATATACTGTTTGACCTCATCGGGAGTAAAAAAATGCCGGCTGACATCGAACATCAGTCCACGCCATGCAAAACGCGGATAATCTGTTATCCGCTGACACGGCAATTGCCAGATCATCTGCCCCGTTTTATCATTGCCCTCTACCTCGGGGGGTAGCAGTTGCAACAGCGTTTGAATCCCATAAAATACCCCAGCTGCAGTCCGTGCCGTTATCGTTATTTTGTCAGTATTGATCAGCAGCTCATACCCCTCCGGATTAGCTACAGGGCACTGCTCCGATAAAAGCAGTTGAATCCCAGCTTTCTTCGAATACCCTATATTTGTCGATATAGTTACCTCCTGTCCTATTCTTTTAGCAAGATATTGAGCCGAAAATAACAGATCGTGATGATTATAAAAAATCCGCATATCGGTCCTAAAAACAAAGGTACCCTTTAAAGGTTCCGTCTTTTGCGGTAAAGGAATTACCACCGACTGCGAAAATACAATCATTGCTATTGACTGCATCAGAAAACAAAACCAAACCTTACGCAACACCGACATGAGCTTATACTTTTAGAAAAATTTTTTTTCGATAAAGAAAATACAAAAACACCCAGCAGGTGATCATATAGGTAAACGTCATAAAAGTTTCCTGCAATCCCCCGGGCAAATATTTGCTTATTCCGGCAAAAAAGAACTGGTGTGGAGTATACAGTCCCAAAATGGGCTGCGCCAGATAAATGGTAATCGAATTCATTCCGATGACAGCAAAGGGAAATGCCCATTTTTTTAGGTTCCACACATCGATAATCAGATAAAAAAGGGTAAGCAGCGCAACACTCAATCCTCCGGCAAACAGTACAAACGAACTTGTCCAGATATTTTTATTGATGGGAAAAACAAGGTTCCAGATTAATCCCCCCATTATAAGCGCAACGGCTAATACCGACAACTGAAAGACTTTGCGGTAAGCACCGCTGTTTTTATGGAGAATGAATCCGCAAAAAATACCCAGCTGAGCAGTAGCAATAGCCGGGAAAGTAGATAGTATACCCTCGGGATCGTAATGTTCAAAATAAAATCGCCCCGGAAGCAATAGTTGATCTACGTAAGCGACAAGAGATTTATCAGGCGTCAAAATACCAGTACCAACTCCCGGCACGGGGACAAGCATTAGCACTGCCCAGTATAGGAGAAGGATGGAGCCAAAAACAGCATACTGAATTTTTTTAGGCCAATAGACAGCCATCAGGGCAGCCAAGCCATAGGCAATACCAATTCTTCCCAGCACACTGGCATAACGGGCAGGCCATTCAAAACTCAAAAAGCCATTGTACAGCATCCCCAGCAATACCAATACGACCATGCGTTTTACAATATGTCCGACAATCTGCTGCCTGCGCTGTCCCTGTTGCATACGTTTTTGATAGGAAAACGGAAAAGACACCCCGGCCAGAAACAGAAAAAGAGGAAAAATAATATCGTAAAAGTGAAAACCATGCCAAGGCACATGTTCCATCTGCGTTGCCAAAGCTGCAGTAAAATCCGTGTTAAGCCATTTATGCAAGGCTACAATAAACTCTGCACCCCCCATTATCCACAGCATATCAAATCCTCGCAAGGCATCCACCGAATAAAGCCTTTGATTATTCATACATGTTAGATTTTATAATTCATACTATCTTTCAGTTCCAGTAACCGACGTATAAACTTGATTTCATTGCAGAACTCATCGTAACTCATTTCCTTGATAAACAATGCCCCGTAGGCTCTGCGAAGCATGGGATGATTACTTTCGTAAAAATATGCTTCCCCCATAAGCAATTTCAGTTCCTGAAACTGATCCACCCATATTTTCTGAGCCAATTCGCTGAAAGGACCATCGTGTTCGAAGCTGGGGAAAGAGGCCTCACGCTGGCTGATAAAACAATTATTGAACATATTGTGCAGCACAGCAAATGAATTCAACGAAGTCGGGAAAATCCGGTTACACTCATACACCCCAAATCTTGACCAGATATTCCGGTAACCCCACAACGTTATTTCCGCCTCGGGATGAGCCTTTTTATAATGATCAATGGCCTCGGCAATGGCAATAAGGGTTTTAAAGTGCGTGTCGGGACCACTGCCCTCCGGATCAAGTGCCATGGTAATGATGGTAGGCTGGACTCTCTCCATCAATTCTAACAATGGCTTTACGTCATGTTCAAAATCAGGATATTGAGGAAAAATTTCGTCGGAATAAAACGGAAGCCGCAGATGATAAATATTCTCGTAGTCAACCCCGAAATGTGCCCAAACCAGCTCAGCCTCAAACTCACGAATCCAGCCTTTCAGAGAATAATATATTGCCGGTTCCTTTCGCCCGGGCTCAATAGTTTTAAGTTCTTCAATCAGCCCCTGAACTTTCTCATAAAGACGACGTACATCCGGAATAGAAAAATGTTGAATGAGTCGCCGGGCCAAACGGCAATAGAGATAAAAATCCTGCAATTCCTTCTTCTGCTGTGCCAGACCATTGAGGTATCCCGTAATATCGGAAAATGCATCGCCGGGACAACACACTTTTTCCCAGATGAAATGATTCTGCAGGAAAGTGTTCGTCTGAATATTGTACAAACCCTGCAGGCAAGAGAGCAGATAAGTATTGGTAACTGCCGTATATCCACTGGTACAGTATACAAAATAATTTTTGTTTGACGCCGAACGGACCAGATGATGCAATAGCGGAAAATAGGCCAGTTCAATATCATCGTGATGCGGTGCTGTATGCAAAATTCGCTGCTGGGTAGGCATGGTAATCCCCCGTTGAATTGCACTATCGATGTGCGTAAATAGTTGGTTTGCCAGATCATGTGCTGGCTGATGTTTTACTGATTCAAGTCTATTGATGGCTTCAGGAAGTTTATCATTATTTTCCTCTACCCAGTGCTTCAAAGACCGACGGAGTGACACAAAAGTATCAGCAAGCATTTTATCGGCAAAAGCCGGATAATGAATGCCCTCTTTTTGCAAAGCATTGACTGTACTTTCATCCAGCTGCAGTTGTTTACAGGCGCTGAGCGTAATATAAAAACGTGATTTACTAAGTTGTGTTAAAGCGGTTGCCGGATACTCAACAGACACATTTTTCTGAAGTGCATCAGCCACAACCTTCGATTTGGCTTCACCTGCTGCAATAATGATGGCTACCGCATCAGAATTAAAAGTAATGGTTGATAATCCAATGGTAATCACCGCTTTTTTGCGAATCTCCTCAATACCGCCCAGATCTACCGCTGCTGCAGCCTGCGTCTCATAATTTAATTCCGTAAGCCGCGTGGTACTATAATGACTCGACCCCTTAATATTAAAGGCTATATGACCATCTGGCCCAATACCCCCCAGAAAAAAACCTATCCCCCCTGCCTCCCTTATTTTCTGCTCATATTGCTGACAGTAATCATCAAAATAGGTAATTACTTCCTTCTGATAATTTTCGGCAATCGAGGCCGGCTTACGCCATCGCAACTGTAAATCAATCTTTTCATTACCAAATACCTCATAAGTATTAGATAAACCCGTTTTTTCCCTCAACCAGTCAGGCAAATTGAAAGTATCGATGAAATGTACCCTCTCCGGATTAAGTCCAAAACCTTCAACATAGTATTTTCTGATAAAAAATTGAAAAGAACGTTCATGCCAGGGCGAAATAGGAAAAAATTCATCAATCTGAAAAAAGGTAAGCGTATGCATCGCCGGTTTTTCATTCGGCAGAAAGCCCAGTTCACCAAGTATCCCCTCTCGCGCCTCACGTTCCCAATTGGCCAGATAATATTTCACCCATTGGATAAAAAATTCAGGTGTTTTACCCGTAGGAAGGGCAATTATCCCATGGGGATTATGATATACCCATTCCAGAAAACGCAACGCCGTTAGCTGCCCTAAATTTATATAGTTATCCACCACATAGGTCTGAAAATTAAATGGTAAATTGCTAAAAAAAACCGAAGGTTTTTTCTGACTGAAATATTCTTCAACTTTTGAACTACCAACCATGACAGGGTGAGAAATTTTTATAAAAATAATGAAGTTATTCGGAAAATGCCAATAAAAATGAGCATACTGAACTACAAATTCTCAAGCTTAAAAACAACTGAAAAAATTTCGGATGGTCATATCCAAAAATTATTATCCTTTAACTACAAATAACTTTAATCATTTTGTTAGATAAAAACAAATATTTTTGCCAAAGCCATATTTTTACATATTACTGAATATCAAAATGTTGCAATATTAATTTTTTTTATTGTTTTGAAAACCAAAGAATTTTACAGTAACTATTTATCAATTTTAACGTAAAAAATGCTAAATTTCGCACGTTTTATTAATATTGCTCTTTTTATAACAAATCCCTAAGAGTAAGGCCGAAGGGAAAAGAATTTGGTGCACATTGTATTGAAACATTAGAAAATAAATACTATTATGATGAAGAAATTAATACTGTATCTGGCATTTGCCTTTACAGGGGCAACGGTATTAAATCTGAAGGGACAGGTCAGCATTGATAATGTTCAGGCCGATTCGGTAACCTGTAATGGCCTGAGCGACGGACAGATTCATGTGACAATTTCAGGGGGAATTCCACCCTACGTATATATCTTGCAACGATTGTTTCCCAATCCCCAAACCTACTCTCAAACAACTGCCAGTACCACTGTTACTTTTTCTGGTCTGGAAGTAAGTAACCTGTATAAATTAACTGTGCTGGATGATAATGGAAATGGGTCACCGGTTGATTACGGACCCTATATTTCAGTTAAACAACCCCCTGTACTCGACGTGAATATTACCAACGCATCACCTTTTTGTGTAAACAATAATGTTCAGTTGCATGGTAACCCTACGGGGGGTAATGGAAGTTATACCCATACATGGAGTGGAACAGGCGCCGTATTTCTCAATCAAACCAATATCGAAAATCCTGTTTTTAACAGCAATGTTGCCGGCAACTATACGCTCAAATACAAGGCAGTTGACTTTAAGGGCTGTGCCGATAGCATGGAGATCAATATTACGGTAAATAATTTGCCATCGGTTACCTTTGGAGGTTCGCTTACACCACAATGTGCCAACAGCACCACCTATACGCTTACAGGCGGCAATCCGGCCGGTGGAGTATATAGTGGACCAGGGGTAAGCGGAACCAATTTCAACGCATCGGCCTCGGGCGGACCGGGCACAAAAATCATCACCTACACCTATACCGACGGCAACGGTTGCTCCAACAGTGCCACCAATACCATCGATGTAATGGCTTTGCCTACTGCATCAGCATCAAACAACGGACCCGTATGCGAGGGTAGTACCCTCCAGCTGTTTGGTAGTGGCAGCGGTACAGCTCCCATCAGTTATCAATGGACCGGGCCGTTAAGTTATACCAGCAACAGCCAGAATCCTATTGTATCGGCCAGCGCTACAACCGCAATGTCGGGTACCTATACCCTTACCGTTACCGATGGTAATTCCTGCACCAATCAGGCTACTACCAATGCTACCGTTATAGCTTCACCGGCTACGCCCACAGGACTTACCAACCAATCGCGCTGTGGAGATGGCACATTGTCTTTTACCGCATCAGCTTCCAATGCCAGCGATAGCATCCAATGGAGCTACGACGGCAGTACAGTAGTCTTTACGGCTAAAACACCTGCGGTATTTACTACGGGTGTACTTACAGCGCCAACCACCATTACTGTATATGCTCGTGTCAAAAGTTACACAGGTGGATGCTTGAGCAATTGGGTAAGTGCTACCGGAAATGTTTATTCCAATCCTACGGCCGTTCCATCGTCCAATTCGCCCGTTTGCGAAGGAGGAACGCTTTCGCTCTCGGCACTGCCCAACGGTATGGCTACCTATAGCTGGTCAGGACCCAATGGCTTTACCAGCAACGCTCAGAATCCTACCGTTACAGCCAGCGCTACCTCTGCTCATGCTGGCACCTACTCCCTCACAGTAGTCGATGGTAATGGCTGTAGCGATACCAAAACTACGGCAGTAACCGTTAATCCAAAACCCACGATATTTAATGTCACCGGTGGGGGAAGTTATTGTGCTGGAGGAAGTGGCGTGGCCGTGGGCCTTTCGGGTTCGCAGTTGGGGGTCAACTATCAGCTCAAACGCAATGGTATTAATACCGGTGCACCAGTTCCGGGTACAGGCAGTGCCTTGAATTTTGGCTTGCAAACCCTGGCGGGTACCTACACGGTTGAAGCCACCAATACTTCTACGGGTTGCACTGCCAATATGAACGGCAGCGCAGTGGTGGTGGTGAATACCCCTCCCACTCCCTCAGCCAGCAACAATGGCCCCATTTGTGAAGGTAATACCCTTTCGCTTTCGGGATCCCCATCTTCCGGAGTTACCTATAAGTGGACAGGTCCAAATGGCTTCTCAAGCACTGTACAAAACCCTGTTGTATCCTCGTCGGCTACCCCTGCTATGAGCGGTAGTTACAAGTTGGTCATCACCGATGGCAATGGCTGTAAGGACAGTACAACTACCAACGCCACCGTATACTCCAAACCGTCTGTATCAGTATCCTCCAACAGTCCCGTTTGTGGTCTCAGCACACTTGAACTGTATGGCGGTCCCAATGGTATGTCGAGCTATGCATGGAATGGTCCCTTTGGGTATACCAGTACCTCTCAAAATCCAACACGACCCAACGCACTGCCTTCTTTCGGTGGCTATTACCGTCTGACCGTCACCGATAGTCATGGATGCTCCAATACCGACTCTACCTCCGTTACCGTATATGCCCCTGCAAATGTTAGCTACAATCTTACCGATCCTACCGTTTGTTATTACGAAGATGCCGTGGTTACCCTGTCGGGTTCGCAAACTGGAGGTTATCAGTACACCATTTTCCGCGAATCGGACAATGTACAGGTTACCCTTCCACAAAACGGTAATGGTGCCAGTTTGCAATTTACCATTCCTGCTGCCAGCATATTAAACGTAGGAAGCAATCAGTTCTATTGCCTCATAGTAACTCCTCAGGGATGCCCCTATACGGTTACCAACAGGGCTATTGTTACCAAACGTGCCGAAGTACAGAAAAATCTTACCACAAGCAATGCACTTTGTTTTGGGCAGAATGGAAATATTACAACAGCCCCCACGGGTGGAACCTCGCCCTACACCATGTCGATCACCGGACCCTCAGGAAGTTTTGGAGCGCTGTCACAATCTGTAGCCCCGGGAAGCTATCAGGTAGTAGTAAAGGATGCCAACAACTGCCTTTCATCAACTACTCCGGTAACCATTACTCAACCCAACAAAATAACCTTTGCTGTCGATTCGGCAAGTCCAACCTGCTCTGGCTCTAACGACGGTCATATCAATTTTATCAATGTAATGGGAGGTACATCACCTTACCAGTACTCCATACGAGGGAACGATCTCGGTGAATACGTTGCCAGCCCCAACTTCTCCTCGCTGGGGCCCGATGTATATTATGCCATCGTAAAGGACGTGAATGGCTGTCTGAGCGACACCATTACCGTACCGCTTAATCCGGGAGGACAAATATTTGTAGGACATTCGTTGGCTCCTGCGCAGGTATGCTATGGCGATTCCGGTCAAATCACCCTTTCGGCCTCCGGCGGATCGGGCAGCTATGAATTTTCGGTATCCAAAACAGCAGGAGTTCCGGGTCCATGGACCAATAATAATGTATTTAATATTCTGGGGGGGACCAATTATTATGGATTTGCCCGCGACAAAGTTACAGGATGCATAGGATATGCCAACAATGGAAATCCCATCAGTATCTCATCGGCACCGCCTATAACCATTGTCATCAATAGTATAGTAAATGCCACCTGTTACAATACACCCGATGGTAAGATTCTTTTGGGTAATTCTTCGGGCGGTAAGGGTGGCCCATACACCTATTACGTAGATAACGTAAGCAATGGCACACGAAACTTCACCAACTTACTGCCTGGCAGCCATACCATTAAGGTAGTAGATGTAGGTGGCTGCTTTGAGGATAGCGTTGTTACCGTCGGTTCACCCCCGGCCATAATTTACGACAGCATTACAACCGTCGGTTTGCAATGTGCCAATGATATGCTGGGCGAAATACACATCATTAATCCTTCGGGAGGGACACCGCCGTTACAGTATACAATTAATTCATTACCCTATGGTAACTCTACCGACTTCTTCGGGCTCGATGGAGGCAGCTATGATGTAAAAATAAGGGATGCAGTAGGATGTATCAATAGTACTACAGTAAACGTTAACGAACCTGCCCCCATCTCCATTGCATCAGCCATCAACGACACAGTATGCAGCGGTGGCATGGGTACCCTTACCGTAATGGCAGCAGGTGGTACAGCACCGTATACATATACTCTCACCCCAGGACCGGTGGTACAGGGTAGCGGAGTCTTTACCAACCTCCCGGCCGGTACATATAATATTTCTGTCACCGACTCCAAAGGATGTCCCCCGGCCGATACAAATCTTTCTATAGTCACTTCTGCTGGAGTAACTATTCAGGTAGCCTTGCAACACATCAAATGTAAAGGAAATAATACAGGCAGAATTACTATCTCTGCCTCAGGCGGCGTAGCACCCTACCAATACAGCATCAATGGAGATGTTCCATCGCAGTACCAAAGTAGTCCTGTCTTTACCAATCTCCCGGCAGGTACCTACAATGTATACGTGAAAGATGCCTGCGGATCTCATCCCTATGGCAACGTTACACTCAATGAACCTGCCACAGCAATTTCCATCTCCTCGGTAAATGCCATTCCGGTATCGGGCTGCAGGGGCAGTGCTACAGGCGCAATCATAATCAACGCCTCGGGAGGATCAGGGAGCCTACTGTATTCGATTGATGGAGGTACCAACTTCCAGGCCAGCAATATTTTTAATAATCTCCTGGCAGGCACCTACAACATAGTAGTACAGGACGACTCGCTGTGTCAGGCCAATACCAATGCTACTATCACCGAACCCAATCCGCTCCAGATTGGCAGTATTACTACTACCAAAGTCAACGGCCCAATTAAAGGTACCGCAACCGTAAATGTTCCTCCTGCCTCATCGGGTGCTGGAAATCTGGTTTACTGGTACGATAATAACCCGCCACAGGCTTCCAACGTATTCACCGACCTCGATACGGGAACGTATATGGCCCATGTTCGCGACCAGAATATGTGCGAAGATTCTATGCAATTTACCATTGAAGACACCCTTGGACTTGTCGTTACTGTAACTACTACACCTGTTACCTGCTATGGAGGTTCCGACGGACGAATCGATACGAGCATTACAGGGGGAATGCCACCGTACAACTTTAACATCATACCCTCTGTACCCGACCTTACCCACGTCCCTGCCGGCAACTATCAGATTACGGTAACCGATGCCAATATGACGACTGTGATCAAATCGGTAACCGTCACACAACCGGCGCCTGTAGGGGCAACCTACAACATTACCGGCTATAACGGCACCCCGGGGACAGGCAGCATCGTGGTTAATGGCACCGGCGGTAATGGCGGATATCAATACTCTTTCAACAACGGACCGTTTGGTTCAACCAACACTTTTACCGACCTGCTGCCGGGCTTCTACCGGATAGTCACTACCGACGCCATGGGTTGCAGCGGCCCCGATACCACCATCGAAATCGTTGATGACCGGATATTGGAACTGTATCCAAGTACTTATACCGATGTTACCTGCTTCGGCAGTAATACGGGTACTGCTACCGTTCACATTAAGTCCGGCACCCCTCCCTTTACCATTCGTTTACGTAAGGGATCGGTTACGATTGGCACCGTAGTAACAAACTTGAAGGATTATACCTTTACCAATCTGTCGTCGGGTACCTACCAGTTTAACGTCCGTCATTTTTATTCACCTCCTTCAGTTAATTCCGAGGTATTTACCATAAATGAACTGGCAACTAGCCTGCTTACCATAACCAATGTAACCACCGTACCACAAACCACCATTACCCCTAATGGAGAAATACACATCACCGCAAGCGGTGGAGTAGGTTCCATGGCTTCCTATGAATTTTCTATTGACAGCGGAGCCACCTTTACCATGAATGCAGGGAACTTTACCGGACTTGTTGGCGATAGCACTTACCAGATTGCAGTAAAAGATCAGGTGGGATGCATTGTATACGGTACAGCCTATGTGCCCTACGGCCTGCCTTTGAATGTGCAATTCTCCAAAACCAATGAAACCTGTACAGGTCTGTCCGATGGAACCATCCGTTACAAGGTTATCAGCGGGCGCAAGCCATACGCCTATTCGTTTAACGGTGCTCCCTTTGTACCCGCCCCCGACAGCTTTACCTTTACCATGCTGCCTCCGGGTAACTATACCCTTGATATTGTCGATGCCAATAACGACACCGATTCCTATGCAACCACTATCGATCCGGCATCACCTGTAATCATCGACAATATTGTTGCAACCCCATCGGGCGGCAGTAATGGAACGCTCACTGTATATACCAGCGGCGGTTCAGGTATATTTACCTATACCGCCACCTCGTATCATCATGGTATTTTTACCAATGGTACCAATAATGTCTTCACCGGACTACCGGCCGATACCTTTATCGTAAGGGTCGACGATATTTGTTCGTTTGCCGAACAAACAGCCATTGTACCAGCCGATACTGTTCTGCTGGCCAATGTAACGGTAGAACATGTCAAATGTATCCAGCCATTCCTTCAGGCATTCATAAACATTGAACCTTTAAATGCCGCCCCCGGCTTGGTTACCTACGAGGCTATTCACGCTGTTACCAACGATTATTATGTACAGTTCAACAATGGTAATGTTGAAGTCAACGATACCGGAACCTATTACATCCATGCCTTTGATTCTCAGGGCAAGCATTTCCGGGATACTGTTACGGTGACTGCTATAGTGACCCCCATTGTGGTAACCATAGACCCAATTATTCAGCCCTGTGCTACAGGAGGACAAACAAACATCTTTATCAATGCTTCAGGTGGCCAGTCGCCCTACTCATACCGGTGGTATAAATTACCCGACTTCTCTACCATAATAAGCACACAGAAAGATCTGCTCAATGTTGGTGTTGGTAAATATGCAGTCGTAGTTACCGATTCTTTTGGCTGTTCGGTACAGGCACTTGATTCTGTGGTTGTAAGTAATGTACAGATTCTCAATATTGCAACTACCAACTCTACTTGCAATGTAGGTATAACCGACGGTACCATAACCGTAACAGCCATTGGCAAGGGAACGCTGCAGTACATCTGGGATGGCGGTGCATCGAGTAGTCCTGTGATCACTGGAGTAGGTCCCGGAACGTACACAGTTACCGTAATGAATGAATCGGGTTGTTCGGATAGTCGTATGGTTACTGTAGCCTCGAACGACTCCCTGATGAACCTGTGGACGTATGACAACCAAACCTGTGTTGGGGAAGGATTTATCCAGTACGATGTAAGCATTGGACATCCCAATTATACCTTCATCCAGGTCGGTTACGATACCCTTGTTACATCAAATACAAGCTACCGCCGTTCGCTGGTTCCCGGTAGCTATACCTTCAAACTTATCGACCAGAAGGGTTGCTTCGATACTATCCACGTAGATATTTTACCCAAACCATCTTTCGATACAATTGTCATAGATTCGGTACAAGTAACCAAATCAAGCGGAGATAATGGCAGTATTACCATATTCGCTACCGGCAGCTATCCACCTCTGACCTATAAGATTACTGCTGCAAGTACCTCTACAACCATCAATAATGGTACCAACAACGTCTTTACGGGACTTATGGCCGATACTTACTACATTGAAGTCAGCGACTTCTCGTCCTGCGCTTTTGCTTACGACACGGTTAACGTTGGTTTAGACACGGTACTGAATGTTGCTGTTACCATCCGCGACAGCATATGTAATGGAGCTGTAGTCTATTTAACTCCGCTCAATGCATTTGGTCGGGTTAATTATCAGATTACCACCGATTCGATCAACTTCTTTATCAATCATATCTCCGATAGCGTATTTACTGTCTCAAATACCGGCTGGTACCGGATCGAAGTAACTGATCAGGCAGGCAAAATCTTTAAACGCGATACATTGATTATCGTAGCATCGCCTGGCCTATTTGCAGCAGTAGATAGCATTGTATATCCCGAATGTAATGTGGGTACTACCGGTTCGATTTATATGCGTATCGGCGGCGGCACTCCCCCATACAGCTATTTCTGGCGAGATATTACAACGGGCGATACCATTTCCATCCAACAGCTTAACCTAATCGATGCCCCGCTGGGTTACTATGCCTTTACGGTCAATGATAGTGTGGGTTGTAGCTTTACTCACCGGGATAGCATCATTGTCTCGGAGGTAAGCATAATATCGGTCGATACGGTAAAATCGCACTGCAGCTTGCGTAATCCTACCGGAAAGATTACCGTGACCGCCAAGGGACGCGCTCCCTTCTACTTCATGTGGCTCAATCTGAAGGATCTGAGCATAGTTAAAGAAGGCACAGTGGCCACCAACAAAGATTCTATAGTAAATGTTCCTGCCGGCCGTTATATGGTGAGAGTAATCGACGCCAACAACTGCGTTTCGCCGGATACCATTATCACACTTGAGTCTTACAATCCGTTGCGTGCCAGCTTTGCCTTACTTGAAATGCCAAAATGCTACAGCGTAAGTGACCCAACCCCCGAGGGTGTAATTGCAGTACAAATGCAGAATGGATTTGCTCCCTACACCTACAACTGGATTCTCAACAGCGACTCAACCCTTGTCCGCCGGGTCGACAGCGTATTCCTGACTGCCGATACCCTAACCGGTGCATTTGCTGCAACTTACAGAATTGTAGTCCGTGACAGCAACTTCTGTTTCCTCGACACACTATACAGCATCCCTGCCAAGGATAGCGTTGATTTCGACATTCAGGTACTGAACCATGCCAGCTGTTCTACCTTAGGTAGCGTGGTAATCCGGTTTACCAAAGGGACAAGCCCGTTTGCCTACCAGTGGTTAGGCCAGCCATTCGACACCACTACCGTTGACAGTGTAGCTAACAATACACTTATGGCCGGCAGCTATCCGTTTACGCTGGTCGACAGCTCGCGTTGTATTGTCACCAAACCTGTCATCATCCAACAGAGCGAATACTTCAAAATCGATTCTGTAATTGCTTACGAAAAATGTAATGCCTTTGGTTCTATAGCCCTTCAGCTTTCGCAAACAGCCTATCCGGCCTATCTGAAATGGTCTGACGAAGGCGACACACTCGTACTGAATAGTCCATCGGACCTTATTCCCTTGAAAAACAGTCTGACTGCCAACATCTATCAGGTGCGGGTATGGAATAATATCGGATGCGATACGGTGAAAACATTCCAAGTAAAAATGGATGACACATTACGCATCGATACGACCATAATTCCTGAAAATTGTACGGGCGATGGATCCATTGCTATAAAAGTGCTGAACTCGTCCTATCCTTTCCGTTATCAATGGCTAAATGCCGATACAGTAATCACTAAGACCGATAACGACACTATCTTCTACAAGGGTAAACAGGGCACATACATTATTGCCATCTGGACACAAGGTCATACCGGTTGCGACCGACTGGATACGTTGGTAATTCCCTTCGATAATCCTTTAATTGTTGATGCTGGTCCCGACACCACCATATGCCGTGGTAAAGAATATATGCTGCAAGGTAAGGCATATTCGGGCCGATTACTGGGAGCCAATGAGGCCTTGTACAACTGGTCGCCAGTCCAGAATCTGGTGAACAATAAAGGCAATATACCCAATCCGGTGATTAAAGCTTACATTCCGAACAGCTTCAATATTGAACGGGTTGATTATGTCTTGAATGTTACGCTCGACCGTTGTCACCAGAGTGATACCGTAACAGTAACCTACTATCCATCCAATGGGGTATGGTTACCTGCGGTAGATACTGCCGCCAAAGGCGAATACCAGATTATCCCGGTTATCGGAGGTACAGGCACTTACGTCCGGTACATGTGGACACCCCGCAACTATGTTCTTTACAATAGTGATACTACGCGAGTACTCACGCTGAATTTCCAGGGTGATTCGCTTACCTATTACTTTACTGGTATCACTGCCGATGGCTGCTACGAAAAAGCATCGGTACTGATTGTAGCAAGTCCCGATATCAAGCCCGACGATGCCTTCACCCCCAATGGCGATGGTATCAACGACTTCTGGTATATTCCTCGTGCTGAATACTTCCCCGACATTCACGTAAGAGTATTCAACCGTTGGGGCGACATCGTGTTCGAATCTATCGGCTATAACAATGCCGATAAGGTTTGGAATGGCAAGCGAAAAGGAAAAGACTTACCCATCGGAACCTACTACTATGTAATAACCATGAGCGGTGGCAAAACAGCCAAGGGAACTGTAACAATAATTAGGTAATTTACAAACGAGTGAGAATTATGAAACGGAAGATAATAATCTTATTTCTGATAATCGTAGGCGGAAACAGTCTGTTTTCGCAGCAACTGCCGCTGTATTCGCAGTACATGCACAATCCCTTTATTCTCAATCCGGCGGTAGCAGGGACCTATCATTATTTTCAGGCCAGATTGATGTCGCGGTTGCAATGGATTGGGTTCCCCGATGCACCGGTAACCAATTCATTGAGTGTTTTCGGTCCGGTAAGTGGGAAAAATAAGGATATGGGATATGGAGTGACGCTGTATAGCGATATTACTTCGCCAACAAGCCGATTGGGCATGAAAGGGGCTTACGCATACAACATTGCATTAAACGATCACATCCGCATGTCGTTTGCTGCGGCTTTAGGTTTCTTCCAATTCAAATACGATGGTACCAACATCCAGATGTATGCTCCGGATCCTGTTGCCCCTAAAGCTATAAAATCAGAATTTGAACCCGATGGCATGATTGGTGTATTGGTTTACTCCGGACTGTTTCAGGCGGGTCTATCGGTCGATAATCTATTTAACAACAAATTTAACGTTAATCCCGACCAAACGAATGTCATTGGTGTCAGCAAACTTTTACGGCATTATTATTTGCTTGGCTCTTACAACTGGATACACAATCGCCGCTGGACAACCGAGTGCAGTGCTGTAGTAAAAGCCGTTGAGGGTTTTAATGTACCCCTGCAGTTTGATATCAATGTGCGGGAGTGGTACCGAAATACTGCGTGGTTTGGGATGTCGTACCGGTCGATGGATGCGGTTGCCTTACTGGTTGGCTACATTTTCAACAAGCGCATTTATGCAGGTTATGCCTTTGATTTCAACCTTTCGGTAATCAGAGGCTACAATTACGGGAGTCACGAGATTATGCTGGGATACCGCTTTAATACACTCAAATAGTTTTGTTTTCGTGAGGCGGATAATCAATATTGTAGTGTAATCCAACGCTTTGCTTGCGTTGCGATGCACTCTTGATGATAAGATAGCTGACCTCAACCATATTGCGAAGTTCGCACAACATACGGGAAACTTTGGACCGGCGGTATAGTTCTTCAGTTTCTTCAAAAATAAGATTAATTCTTTGAGCTGCCCGTTGGAGCCTTAGGTTACTGCGAACAATAGCCACATAGCTACTCATGATTTGTTGTGTTTCTTTCATGCTCTGGGTAATGAGAATCATTTCCTCGGGGTTGGAGGTACCTTCGTCGTTCCATGCAGGTATTCCATCTGGGATGTTGTACGACTGAAAATGTTCAAGGGCATCCATAGCAGCCCGGTGAGCAAAAACGGCCGCTTCGAGCAGTGAATTGGATGCAAGTCTGTTGGCACCATGCAGGCCTGTACAGGCAGTTTCTCCCGCAGCATATAAACGATTAATCCAAGATCGGCCATTCATATCTACCTTAATTCCACCGCACAAATAATGCGCAGCAGGGGCGACGGGGATCATGTCCTTCGACATATCGATGCCGATGGAGAGACATTTTTGATAAATATTGGGGAAATGCTCAAACAAAGCCTTTTTATCGATGTGGCGGGCATCGAGGTAAACAAAATCGTGCCCCGTAAGTTTCATCTCACTGTCAATAGCACGGGCCACAATATCACGGGGCGCCAACGATCCGCGGGAATCATATTTATGCATAAACTCTTCGCCATTTTGATTGCGCAGAATTGCACCAAACCCCCGCAAAGCTTCAGTAATCAGAAAAGAAGGTCGTTCACCTGGATTGTACAAGGCAGTAGGATGGAACTGAACAAACTCCATGTCCTCGACAATACCTTTGGCCCGATATACCATAGCAATACCGTCGCCCGTAGCAGTCGGAGGATTGGTAGTGGTATGATAAACATTGCCGATCCCTCCGGTAGCCATAAGGGTTACCCGCGCCAGAATGGTTTTTACCTGCCCCGATTCACAATCAAGCACATATGCTCCGTAACATTCAATATTATTGTAATACCTTTTGACCAGTACGCCCAGATGGTGTTGAGTAATGATATCGATAGCAAAATGATTCTCGTATACCGTAATATTAGGATGATCATATACCTGTTTTACCAGCGCACGTTGTATTTCAGCTCCGGTAATATCCTTATAGTGCAAAATTCTTTTTTCGGAATGTCCTCCTTCGCGGGCTAGGTCAAAGCTACCCTCCCCAGTTTTATCAAACATCACCCCCCAACCGACCAGTTCCTTAATCCGTGCAGGCGCCTCTTCAACCACCATCCTTACTACTTCGGGATTACAAAGCCCGTCCCCGCATATTAAGGTATCCTGAATATGTTTTTCAAAACTATCCGATTCATGAGTAACAGCAGCTATCCCTCCCTGGGCATAACTGGTATTGGTTTCGTTTATTTTCGATTTGGTCACCACACACACTTTTCCTTTGTCAGCGACTTTCAGGGCAAAGGACAAACCGGCTAAACCCGAGCCTATCACTAGAAAATCAAACCTTTCTTCCATACGCCTTTTCTTGATATATCATTGCCACATATTCGGCAAATTATCAGGCTAAACCATGCGAGGGACGATCTTAAAATTGTTGTCCCATAATAAACTGAGGCTGCCATCCGGATACACTACCACCTACCTTATCGAATCCATACCCCATATCAAATCCAATCATCCCCAGCATAGGCAGGAAAATTCGTATCCCCACACCAGCTGCACGCTTTACATCGAAAGGATTAAAGTAGCGGATATCTGACCAGCAATTACCGGCTTCACCAAAGAGTGTACCATATATTGTGGCCTGCTCCTTTAACGTAATGGGATAACGAAGCTCAACCGTATATCGGTTATATATTCTCCCTACTTCTATACCATATTCCACCGGAGTTAAGGCACCATCGGTATAGCCACGCATAGGGATAATTTCGGAGTTGGTGATATTGTATCCTATCATACCACTGCCCCCCATAGAATATTGTTCAATAGGGGTATAGCCGGTCGATTTTTTGTATCGTCCCAGAATTCCAAAATTTGCTCTTGTCATCAGCACTAGGTTACCCACTATGCTCTGATATGTTTCGGCTCGCAGAGTCCATTTGTGAAATTCGGCCCATTTATACCTTTCCGAAGGATTCAGACGTGAATAATCCTTGTTGTTGAATAACGAATAGGGAGGGGTAAGCTTTAGTCCGATAGAAAACCACGACCCACTCCTGGGGTAAATAAACTGGTCCAGCGAATTGCGTCCAAATGTCACGCTGTAGTAAACGCTGTTGATGCTACCGGTAGAGTCGTTATACACAATAGGATATTTATTGAACTTATAGCGGTCGATGCCAACCGACTGCTGCAGGGTAAAGTAGTCGTCGGGCCACTTGAGCCGTTTACCCAGACTAATTGTAGCTCCAATAACATCGAAATATGAACTGGTAGACTGAAATATCTGCTTTATGCTGTTATACTGAACACGGTTGTAATGGCTGTAAAAAATGCTTAAAGAGAAAGCATTAGGTTTTTTCCCGCCAAACCATGGATCGGCAAAGGTAGAACTCAACGACATGTATTGCTTGCCATTGGTTTGGAACCTGAAACTAAGAGACTGTCCATCGCCCGAGGGTACCGGTCGCCATTCTTTCCAATTGAAAAAGTTGCGATACGAAAAATTATTGAAGCTTATACCAATGGAACCAATAAATCCATAATATCCGCCCCATCCTCCCGAAAGTTCAAGTTGGTCACTTGCACGTTCGCTCAATTTATATTGCAGGTCAACGGTACTGTTGGCGGGATTGGGTATAGGTACAGGCTCTATCTTCTCGGGTTCGAATAATCCCAGGGTAGCCAGTTCGCGTACACTTCGGATAATATCGGCTTTGCTGAATAATTCTCCTGGCAAGGTACGCAATTCGCGACGGGCTACATGTTCATTGGTTTTGGTATTACCTGTAATAATAATATCATTGAAGGTAGCTTGCTTGCCTTCATAAATCCGCATTTCGAAATCAATAGAATCGTTTTCTACTTTTACTTCTACCGGGGTAACATTAAAAAACAGGTAACCATTGTCAAGATACAGCGACGACACTGCATCATCATCATTCTGCAATCGTTTATCCAGCGTCTTCTGGTTGAATACATCGCCTTTTTTTATACCCAGAATATCGGAAAGCAGGTCGGAGGAATATTTGGTATTACCCACCCAGGTAATATTCCGGAAATAATACTTATGCCCCTCGTAAATATTGATATGCAAAATAATCCGTTTATCAGAAACTATTTCGATAGAGTCGGAAATGATTTTAGCATCGCGGTAACCTTTTTCGTTGTATAAATCTATGATTTTGGCCTTATCATCCTGATATTTAGGTTCAATATACTTAGACGAGTTCCAGAATTTCCAGTCGCGTCTTTTGGTGTCTTTCATAGCACGCCGCAAGGCCGAAGCTTTGATATTTTTGTTGCCAGTAAATACTATGTCTTTTATCTTTACCCGGTTGTTTTTCTTAATCTTAAATTTAAGGTCAACCGCATTGGGGCGGGCAGTGTCGGGCTGTTGTTCTATTTCAACCTGAACATTAAAATATCCTTTTTCGCGGTAAAATTTTTTCACAATGGTAAGGGCATCGTTCATCACGTTCTCGGTCATCTGACTACCCACACGGAAATTGAGCTTTTCTTTCAGGTCTTTCTGATCCGATTTACTGACCCCCTCAATGGTAAAATTTGAAATACGTGGCCGTTCCTTCAGGTAAATATCTATGGCTACATGATTACCCGAGGTAATGCGGTAGGAAACCTGTACGTCCTCAAACAAACCATGATTCCAAAATTTTTTAACGATATTGCTGATTTCGTCACCCGGTATCTTGATTGCAGCCCCAGTTGCCAATCCAGACATATTGGCAAGGACACGTTGGTCGAGAAACCGAACGCCCGAAATTGTCACTGTATCTACAATATACTCTCTGGGCTTTGTGTAATCGGCAATGATTACCGAATCGACCTCATCTATGGCAGCAAATCCTGAGAAAGAAACAAGCATTAAGGATAAAACCAACAGTAGCCTTGACAAATTCATTCTTAGGGAATTTAAGAAAAATATAGCTTTTATACAACGCAAACATAATGGAAAAAATGATATCTGCATCAGCAAAAACGTTAAGAGATGTTATTTGTATTAGAAGTAGTCTCGCTTACCAATTGGTCGCTTGTTTTTCCGAATCGACGCTCGCGTTTTTGAAAATCGATGATTGCTTCAAAAAAATCATCTTTTCGGAAGTCGGGCCAAAGGATGGGAGTAAAGTAAAGTTCGGTATAAGCCATTTGCCAGAGCAAGAAATTGCTGATACGATATTCGCCACTGGTTCGAATGAGTAGTTCGGGATAAGGCATAAAACTGCTCTGCATGAACTGATAAAAAGTATTTTCGTTGATATCGTCGGGGTTGATTTTGCCTTCCCGAGCCAGTTGCACAATCTTCTTCACAGCATCCATCATTTCCCAGCGTCCGCTATAGCTCAACGCTAGTACCAGTGACAGTCCGGTGTTGTTTTCGGTAAGTTGTATAGTACCTTTTAATTGTTTATAGACATTAGCAGGAAGACTTTCCAGATCGCCTATTGCAAGTAAACGCACATTGTTTTGCTGAAGAGTTTTTATTTCAGAATTTAAGGTCGAAATAAGCAGATGCATCAGTCCATTTACCTCTTGCTGGGGACGTTTCCAGTTTTCGGTCGAAAAAGCATAAAGCGTAAGGTACTTTATACCCAGTTCAGCAGCAGCTTCGACGGTTTCTCTTACAGCTTTCACCCCGTTCTGATGTCCAAAAATGCGCTGGTTTCCCTTTTTCTTTGCCCAACGACCATTACCGTCCATGATTACTGCCACATGCTGGGGCAACTTGTTTCGATCGATTTTATCCTTGAGTTCCATCTATTCTTTTTTATAGGCAGGGCACTCCTGCTTGCTGGTAAATAATTTATAGGTCACAAAAACGTTTGCAAAAGAAAACCAATCATTATTGTGCAGTTTCGATTTCATACTGGCCGGGACTTCATTTTCAACACCATCGATACGATCGTTAAACAGCTTCCGGTAGTTCCACTGTACCCCTATGCTCCAGAATTTTCCAAGGGTTGCTCGCACACCTATGGCAAACGGCCACGACAACATCAGGCTTTTCATCTGGGATCGTGTAGCCAGATCAACGGCCAATCCACTTGAGACAAAAGGACTAACTGTCAGCTTTCGGGGTGCAAATTTAAGTGGTAAAAAGTTAAATTCAAACTGAAAAGCAAAATCAAAAGCAGGAGTAGCAAATGAAGCATTCCGCCGTTGCTGGTAGTCGTCGGCAAAATCAGCATCATTGGCATGCAGGCGAACATAGTTGGCTTCAAATTTGATCACATGCCTCATGTTTAAATTATACCTCGAGGTAATGCCCAGATCTATTCCCGGCGCATAAAAAGGAACCGTAGGATTAATATCGCCCATATAATACCCTGCCCCCACAGTCAGTCCCATGTCAATCTTCGACTGTGACAAGACTATCAGGCTAAAAAAATACAATACCAAAAATGTAATTCCCTTTTTCACCCTGTCGTTTTTTGCAAATGTAATGTTAAATTCAACAAAATCGACTGTTTCTTAATTTTCCCCCGCAGATGTTGCTGTTGATTTTTTAAACGTTAAACCAGATAAAATATTCTTTTATGTAAATTTTATCAGTTTGCTTTTAAAGATTTTTGAATTACCCTATTTTTGGACAAATTTATGAACAAAAAGCAGAACATAATTTTGCATATTTGTTATTAGTTTATCTATGGCCAAAAAGAAAAAAGTAAAAGATTCACTTACTGAAGAAAACGAAAAAGACACAATAGGACAGCACGAAAAATTCAAGGTGATAACCGGGATATTACTGCTGTTTATTGCGCTGTTTCTTTTTCTGTCGTTGATATCGTATTTTTTTACCTGGAAAAATGACCAAAGTTTTGCCAAACAGGATATAGGATCGGAGGCCATTGTCCAAAACTGGGGAGGCAAACTTGGGGCCAGAATAGCATATATGCTTTTTGAGCGTTCTTTTGGAATATCCTGTTTGGGGATACCTGTATTATTTTTGGTTTTAGGTATAAAGTTTCTGGGCTACAAAAAAATATCGCTGAAACGGTTTTTACTTATTGTACCGGTTGGTATACTGCTTTTTTCGATATCACTAGGATACTTTCTGGGCGACATGGACGGTTATCTGGGTAGTGGTCCGGGAGGAGCATTGGGATTTTACGTGTCGCACCAATGGTTTAATGTCCTACTGGGCAAAGCCGGGTCGGGCCTGCTGGTAACGTTCATGTTGATTTTGTATTTTACGATATCATCGTCAGCCTTTTCCCGCTGGTTTACCCAAAAGATGCTTTTACTTTTTAGTTCGCATTCCCATAAAGATCAAAGTGCCGAGGCGGTAACGGCAGAAACCGCAAATAACTCATCGGATGATATCCCACCCACCGAAGATATCACCAAGCAGATATCGGATGAAGGGCTCGAAATAGTGTTCCATCATACCGATGATGATGAACCGGCAAAAGAACCTGTTGCTGTCAAAGGGGAGGAAAACGATGAACAAGAGGACATCGATGCGGACGAAATCGAAATGGAAGTTACTGAAGAAGAAAGCGACGAATCGACCTCCGATGAAGCTGCCCGTTTGCTGGCAGAGCTGGGACCCTATGATCCCAAAATTGATTTACCTCGTTATCAATATCCTACTATCGATTTGCTCGATGACCATAAATCGGGCAATCCCGAAGTTAGCCAGGAAGAGCTGATCAGCAACAAAAACAAGATTGTCGAGACGTTAAAAAACTATAAGATAGAAATTTCGCACATAAAGGCCACCATTGGCCCCACCGTCACCCTGTACGAAATTATTCCGGCACCGGGGATACGTATTTCAAAAATAAAGAGTCTTGAGGACGACATTGCGTTGAGTCTTGCTGCGCTGGGCATACGTATTATTGCCCCTATCCCGGGGAAAGGCACCATAGGTATTGAAGTACCCAACCGTAATCCCGAGATAGTTTCGATGCGTTCGGTCATTTCCAACAAACGGTTTTTGGAATCAAATGCCGACTTGGCCATTGTTCTGGGTAAAACCATCTCAAACGAAACCTATGTGGTTGATTTGGCCAAGATGCCTCACTTGCTGGTAGCAGGAGCCACGGGACAAGGAAAGTCGGTCGGACTCAATGCTATCATCACCTCGTTGCTATACCGAAAGCATCCCAGCGAGATTAAGTTTGTACTGATTGACCCCAAGAAAGTGGAATTAACCCCCTATGCCAGACTTGAACGGCACTTTCTGGCCAAGCTACCCAATACCGAAGAGCCTATAATTACCGACACCCAAAAAGTTATCTATACCCTAAATTCGCTCACGGTAGAGATGGACACACGATATGAGCTGTTAAAAAAAGCTCATGTGCGCAATATTAAGGAATACAACGCCAAGTTTAAGGAACGGCGGCTCAACCCCGAACATGGGCATCGTTTCCTACCCTACATCATCCTAGTGATCGACGAGTTTGCCGACCTGATTATGACGGCTGGCCGTGAAGTTGAGACACCGATTGCCCGGTTGGCACAACTCGCCCGTGCGGTAGGCATACACCTGATCATTGCCACTCAACGACCAACAACCAACATCATCACCGGAGTTATTAAGGCCAATTTCCCTGCACGAATTGCATTTCGTGTGACCTCGATGATCGACTCGCGCACCATTCTCGATGCCCCAGGAGCCAATCAACTCGTTGGGCGCGGGGATATGCTGGTATCGACCGGAGGGGATCTTATCCGGGTTCAATGTGCCTTTATCGACACCCCCGAGATTGAACGAATTGTCGATTTCATCAGTCAGCAACAGGGTTACTCGTCGGCCTTCATTCTGCCTGAAGCACCGTCGGAGAATGGTGAGGCCATGGGCGATTTCGACCTCAATGTTCGAGATAGCCTGTTTGAGGAAGCTGCCCGGCTCGTTGTACTGCACCAGCAAGGTTCAACTTCGCTTATCCAGCGTAAATTCTCCATTGGCTATAATCGTGCAGGACGGATCATGGATCAGCTCGAAAAAGCCGGAATAGTAGGCCCGGCCGACGGCAGCAAACCACGCCAGGTGCTCATCGTCGACGAACACTCGCTCGAACAGCTATTTCAACAGCTCAATAAAAACAGATAAAATGCCAGAACTATGATTTTCCGGTTCCGGCCGAGTAGCTAATAAAAGAAACCAAGTATAACCAAACAGAGGTCAGTAACTTAAAGATTATTTACGAATGAAACGAGCATGTTGATGCAATAAACACAACAAACGGATGAAAATTGTAAGCAACATGCGAGTTCCATCCGGCCGAGTGGCTAATAAAAGAAGGTAAGTATAACCAAATGGAAGTCA
>Ga0078972_1001709_pt1 | contig 79369 bp, 70 predicted proteins | sample YelNatPaOPGAMG01_FD_67568 | JGI IMG/M metagenome (GOLD analysis project Ga0078972, IMG submission 67568) | Hot spring thermophilic microbial communities from Obsidian Pool, Yellowstone National Park, USA - OP-RAMG-01 (SPADES assembly) (version 2) | ecosystem: Environmental > Aquatic > Thermal...
GAAATATCAACACCAGAAGGAAAGGTAAAATTGGAGATAAAAAAGACACAAAATACGATTGAGATAAAAACAGAAAGTGAAAAAACCTTCCCTGTGTCTGTTGACATCGAGGGCAGAAAGATAAAAATTGATTCAAATTCTCAACAAAGAATAAAGGAGAAAAAAACCTACTCTGTGACAAAGTAGATTACCTGAACATCTCCTGGTTCAACCCTGATTTTAACACTTGATGTTTCATTTGATTTTTCTATCGATAGATTCCGTGGTACTGTGTATTCTTTTGCTGATTTTATCTTCAACTGTGTTTTTATTTCAGCATCAACATATTTTCTTCTATCAACCCTCGCAATCCCATTTTGTGTTTTATCAATTCCCTGATTATTAAATAGAGCAACAATCCAGCCATCTTTTGTTCTATTAATAAGGTACATCAGTTCGCCATTTAATCTTTGTCCTGAGACAAAAATTTCAAAAGGTGTAATATTTTCAGTCAGCATGTTCATCACATAGGGTAAACATGGATGAGCCCTTTCATCGAAGCCCACAAGATGAGGAACAAAAATGCAGATTACTGCTCCTTCTCCTACAGCATTTCTTGTTATAATTGGTGTCTGCTCATCAGCAAAACCAAGAATTTCTGCTTTTTCCAATTTTGAAACATAAACAGGATAATCAACGCACAAAAAATATTTTTTCCCGTCAGGAGACCATCTATTGAAAATTTTTGTTTCATCTGTAATTTTTACTCCAGTAAATCTTGAAAGATTTTTATTTTTTCTCACTGCTTCAACATTCAGAACAATTGTTCCACCTTTTCTCAGGTAATCTTCAATCACTGAGATCCACTTATTATCAAAAACCACATCGCCTGCAACCCATACAACTGGATAACTGAAAATTGCTTCTGCCCTTTCAGGCCTATCAACAAGAATATCAAAGATATTTCCATAAATACCTGAAGGCATACTGAGTTCAGGAGTATGAGGATGACCTTCGAGAATTGCTGATGGATGCCATGCAACATTGAACAGTTCTCTTATTTCAATATCATTTTTGTCCTGAACAAAAGCATTGAGCATTTTGCAAGTATAGTTAACATTTTCATAACCATGCCCATAACTTAATAAAAACGCAACTGGCGTGAAAGGTTCGCCTCTATCAGGGATTCTGTTGACAAATTCTTGAAAATCAACTGTTGCCCTTCCAAATGGGCTCAACTGTACAGGATGATTTCCTGGACCTGGTTTAATCCATTGATTCACAAGGGACTGTTCCCAGAAAATTGCAGAAGCGCCAGATAAATAATTCAAATAATAAAATTTTCTGTACCAGGAAATACTGACACCATCAGTGATTGAATATTTGCTGTGAAACCAGCTCTTTGCTCCTCTTGGAACAACTGGTTCCTGAGTGAAATAATTGCAGGCATCCCCGAAATTCGCACTTGCATAATTGATCCATGCTCCATCATACTGCCTTGCTGCTCCTCTTTGAAAAGCGATTCTCACAGGAGCATGCATATTTGTGGCATCAAGCTCATAACCAACAATTTTCATTCCAATATGATGGAATAAATGTGCAAGAGAAATACTTTCAACTGAAAGACAGGGAATACTTTTTTCAATATACTGTGGTGAAACCGTTGTTTTATAAAATTTACTCCATGCTTCAGTTTGATTTTTTATAAGGTTTTTTGCCCAGTTGTCTAAGTGCTGTCTTCTGTTTTCTCCCAGTTTTCCTTCACCAGCAGAAACACCACTTGTTCCAATTGTTTCTCCATGGATATAACCAAGGAATTGTTTTGCAATAGGTCCTGTGAGGGCTTGATATGTTGCTGGGCCTGTATTTTCATTATACACAGGGTTTGCATAATTTGTGAGAATGTAGAAGGGAACACCTGTTTTTTCAAGCCATTTTCTTAAAGGGCTATCAGGTGAAAGGTCAGGAGTTTCTCCAAGATAGAAACCTGAAACAAGTTTGTCCCATGAAATGATTGGAATATCTTTTTGTTTCGGAAACTGTTTTTTGAAATCATTTTTTATATCACTGCCACAGGCATTTTCAAAAAACACATCGTATAAAGAAAGATTTTCAATGTCCTGTGAACTCCACCACTGCTTATTTGCTGAAACACCTGTCCACATCGAAAAGTCCTTTCCTGCCACGGGTGGTCTTTTCCAGATAGACCCCGTATTTAATTGCTTTCCTGAACCCCTCCATGCTCTTTTTGAACTGTCTCTAATATCAAAAGAGGAAAAATAGGAAAATTGAGGTTTTTCTCTACCATAAGGTATCCATTGAAAATCATCAGTGATACATATGGCATCGACCTGTCTCCATGCTTCGCCAGGTTTATTGATGATAAGTTTCAGTATCAACTGCCCCTGCGGTATTTCTCCTTCAATGTATGCCCATCCAAAAGAAAAACCCCAGTATAATTGGTACTCATCATTGTCAGGGACAATGTCATTTTTTCCAAGTTCACCCTGTAAAACAATGTTGTTTGATTTTTCTATTGCAACAGTAAATGGTTCAGAAAGATTTCTGTGGTCAACATATCTTACCCATATTCTATATCTACCTGCTGAAGGAATAAAAATTTCTCTTCTGCATTCAGCATTTGTTTCATCAGAACCCGCACCAATGGAATTCCATTCACTTTCTCCACCCTGAGACCATTCAGCACTGATACCAGGTCCAGCAATTGCCCAGTGGTTTAATGATTTTTTTGCTGAGTCAGGTCCAGGCCAGTATGCAAAATTACCAGAAACTCCTTCAAACCATTCGGGCTCAAGCCAGAGATAAAAATGTGCTTTTTCCTGAGAAAAAACCAAAAAATTTCCGAAAAAGAAAAATAGCAGTATTAAAATTTTCAGTTTCATATTGCCCCCATTTTACTATTATGGTTCTGCCAAAAATTTGGCTAATTATTTTTTGCCCCACTTTCGCGGCCCAGCGATGGGCGATGTCTCTCAAAAAATCCACCCCTCTAGATTCCCTTTTTGAAAATGGGAAACCAGGAACCTGGATTTTGCGAAAGCAATAAATAAACAGAGCGCCAAAAAAACTGAAAAACCCTGCAGTATTAAATCTCGAGATTCAACCATTTTAATTGTTCTTCAGTAAGTTCTATTTCAAGACCGATTAATGATGTTCGAGTTTCCATAATAGTTCTTGGTCCGATAATCGCAAAAACAGGAAATTTCTGACACAGAACATATGCGAGAGCAATTGCTGTTGCTGGAACACCAAGTTCTTTTGCAAGTTTTTGTGCCCTTTCAAGTCGCTTAAAATTGTCCTCGCTGTACCAGCATCTTACCATTTGTGGGTCACTTTTATCTTCAGGACTGTATCTACCGGTGAAAAATCCCCTTGCCTGACTTGACCATGCAATTAAAGGAATCTGACGTTTTTGAAACCATTTGATTGATTCAGGATCAGAACTTGAAATCACACCCTGCCAGACAGGTTCAATCATTCTTGCTAAACTGAAATTATTGCTGACCGCAGAGAAACCTTCAAGATTATGTTTTCTTGCATATTCATTTGCTTCGTCAATTCTTTTAAGAGTCCAGTTTGAAGCGCCGAAAATTTTTATTCTTCCTGCCCTCTTGTGCTCATTCAATACATCAATAAATTCTCCAGCAGGAATTTCAAGATTGTCCCTGTGCAACATATAAATATCAATGTAATCAGTTTGCATTCTTTCTAAACTGATCATCAACTGTTTTGTCAAATCCTGCGGGGTACAATAAGGAGTATGAGCTCCTTTTCCAAGAATAATAACATCCTTACGAATATTTCTTGATTTTATCCACTCACCAAGGAGTTTCTCACATAAACCACCTGCATAAATAAAGGCAGTATCAAAGGCATTTCCACCCCTTTCAACAAAATCATCAAACATCACTGCTGCATGGGGAAAGGTTAATTGATTGTCAGCACCCATAAATACTTTTGATACTTTTTTATCAAGCCCTTTGATTTCACCGTATTTCATCTTAAATTTCCTGCCTGGTTGCAAACTACCCCAGACAGGGACAGTCATTTTCTCGCTTTTTTCCCTTTCGTAAACAAGACCAATGCTCTGGCGCCACATATCCAGTGTTTTCATATTTCCCAGTGTATCGTCCCATGTCATTGCAGGAAACTGTGCCTGTCTTCTTTCAATGTTTTCAGCCACTGTGTCTGCTTCAATTGAATAAAGTCCTGAATCAGTTTTAATGATGATTTCCTGTGGACTTTTTTCTCCATAAATATTGATGAGAATTTTTGATTCACCACCATCCCTTGAAATAATCCAGGGACTGGGTATCAAGATAAAACCCTTTGTGCCAAAAATTCTGACAACATTTTCCTGAGCAATCGCAACACCTGTGGAAAGTTGCGCAACAATATCTCCTGGAAATCTCACACTTGCAACTGCCCATTCGTCAACACCCGTGATACCAAGATGTCCACATCCTTTGACTTCAACTGGTTCAGCAATGTCTTTTCCAAGTGCAACTCCTGCAACAAGTCGTGCCATTGATGCACAGTAGCATCCGACATCAAGTATACCTCCTCCTCCAAGATCATTATTAAAAAGACGACTTTCAGGATTAAATTGTGCCTGAAAACTGAATGTTGCCTGAATTACTCTAATATCTCCGATAATATTCTGTCTTAATATTTCAACAAGTTTTTTCGTCTGTGGATGGCATCGATACATAAATGCTTCCATCAAGAACACATCATTTTCAATGGCTGATTCAACAATTGCCATTGCCTCTGCATGATTTAATCCGATAGGTTTCTCGCAAAGTATGTGTTTTTTTGCTTCTGCTGCTTTGATTGCCCAGAATGCATGCATTGGATGCGGGGTTGCAATGTACACAGCTTCAACTTTATTGTCAGCAAGAAGTTCTTCATAACTCCCAAAGGCATGTGGAACCTGATATTTTTCAGCAAATTTTTCTGCCTTTTCTTTATTTCTGCTTGCCACTGCGACAAGTTTCCCTGTTTTTGATTTTAATACACCATTTGCAAATGTTTCAGCGATTCTTCCAGTACTGATAATACCCCATGATAATTTTTTGTTCATTTTTTCCTCCATTGGAATAATGTTCATTCTACCTGTTTACACTGATTTTAACTGAAGATTACACAGATTAAAACATAAATTTTTTAATCTGACAATTTTTTAACCTCACTTTGCATCCCCTCCTGAATTCCCCTTTTATTCCCCCTTTTTGCAAATTCCCTTTCCAATCCCTTTTTTATTTCCCACCTTCGCTTTCCCCCTTTGTAAAAGGGGGATTAAGGGGGATTGAAAAGGAGGGAGAGCAAGGGTGGTAAAGGGGGCAGAGGGGGATTGAGGGGATGTGAACCCTCCTGTCAGGAGAGAAACAGGCGGTAATGACCTACTTATTAAATATTAACACTGCCCTTGCAGGGCTTGCACTCATTGATTTTACCTTTAATGGCATAATGATAATTTTTGCTCTGCAGGATTTGATGTTGTCGCCATTTGTAATAGGTGCAAGAGCCATTGCACCTGAAACATAAAGTTTTCTTAACAAAGGAAGATTTTTTGAGTCAGAAGGGTCCTGTATATCATCATAGCATGGAAGATCAGCAGCAAGAATTTTTATTTTTTTTGAAACAATCCAGTCCATACATTCTCTGTCAAAATGAGGACTTTCAAGAACAAAGCCCTCTTTATTCCATCGTTTGTACCATCCTGTAAAAATAACAAGACAATCGCCTTTTTTTACAGGGATACCAGTGTCAACGAGGTCCTTTTTTGTGATATGGCTTTTCGGCTTTTTTGTTTTTAACTTCATAACAGATGCAGGCAGAAAGAGTTCGTCAATACCAACTTTATCAATTGTTTTTACATTTTTCATTAAATGTGCGCCTGTTTCAAGATAGGTTGAAGTAAGAATGGAAAGTTCAATCCTGTGGGCACTGAAACCATTTTTTTCCACTGTTGCAAGTTCCTGAATTTTCGGTCCTGCAAAAATTTCTTCTTTAAGTTCATCACCATAATTCCACATACCTGGTTCAATGAGACCGCTGATTTCAACAAATTTCATTTTTCCTCCCCTGTTATAAAATTTTCCATTGCCTCATCAGGAAGCAAAAGAATTGATGTTATGAAATAACACAGTCATCACAATTCCAGGCACTATACCGACTGTTAAATTGTCATCAAGTTTTAGTGGCAATACTTCAAGTATACATCCGATTAAGATTCCTGTGAATAATATTTCGAAAGAAACAGCAAAATGAAATGAAAGTAATAAGCCAATCATGGAATTCAATAAAATACCTGAAAGCAATCCTTCAACGGTCTTACCAGGGAAAATATGCATTTTTCCGTATTTAGAACCAATTATTGCACTTACTGCATCACCAAATGTCAAAAACAAAAGATTTGAAACAGCAACTGGAAAAGGAAAATAAAGCACAGATATAAAGGATGCAATCATAAAATTTGTATCTCCTGTAAGAACACCTGGCTTTGTTTTGAATATTCCAGGGGAATGTTTTAAAAGCCATGCCCAGAAATTAGGATGAAGGTATCTTTCAAATTCCATCAACAAAAGCCAGAATAAAAAAAATGAAGAAATCAAAGCAGGAATCAGGGGGTCTTTTGTAATCAAATAAACTGCAGGTACTAACCCACCCATTACGACCCTGTATAATTTCCTTTTCCACAGTTTCAATGTGAACTCCTGAATTCTTTTAAGACATCGCGATTAATAAAAATATTTGTGATAATCAGCAGTATTGTTGATATGGCAAGTTTTACAAAAGAATCAGGATATATTTGCCACAGGATGAAAAAGAAAATAACAATTTCAGGAATAATAATCTTCAATGAGCGGGGGTTGATTGATTGAGCAATAAACCAGAATCCAATAATAAAAGGAAAGACCGCTGGAGCAAGGTATAACATTACTCCGCCCATTGTCGCAATTCCTTTCCCTCCTCTGAATCCCAGAAATACAGGATAGCAATGACCAATCACAGCAGAAATACCAATGATTGTAAGAATAATTTCATTTGTAATACTGATTTTTTTCGCCAGAGCCATCACTATCATACCCTTTAATGTGTCCCCTATCCATACCATTATTCCCCATTTTTTCCCTATTTCTCGTGCAACATTGGCTGCACCAGGATTTTTTGTTCCTATTTTTCGGATATCCTGCTTTGTAAGGAAATAGGTGAAAAGGTAGGCAAATGAAATGCTACCTGCAATATATCCAAGTAGAATAAGGGAAAAAACTTTCATTTTAAAAATTATACCCTATAACCATCTTTAATGACAATAGTGTCTGTGATAAAATACAATGATGGAATACAGAATTGCAAAAAAAATTGATATACCTTCTTGTGCATCCTTATATATTGATGGTTTCAGGCAGCAACTTCATTCAATTTTTGGGAAAAATATTTGTGAAAATCTTTTTGTTGATTTCCTTTCATTCGTCAGCAGGGTTGAAAAGGATGGATTTATAGTTGCCTGTGAAAACAATAATGTAGTCGGTTTCAGCATTATGACAAAAAACCCTGTTAAATTTTTTTTAAAAATTTCCCTTTTAAGTTTCTTTCCATGTATATGGGGAATGCTTTCAGGTCGTTATAGAGGCATCAATATCTATAAGGGACTGAGTTCTTTTTTTGATTTTTTAAAATTTTTCAATGTCAGTAAGAAGGCAGGGAAAAAATATAAGAAAGCAGGACAGGTTATTACAATGGTTGTCAGTGAAAATATGCGTGGTCAGGGTATCGGTGGAAAACTTCTTAATGCAGGTATTGAATATTTGAAAAAACATACCAGTACCGTGAAACTTGAAGTAAGGGCAGACAATGCTCCTGCCATACACCTTTATAAAAAAAATGGATTTTTTGAACTTGGCAGAGTAAAAAGTAAGGTTGGAACATCAATAATTATGATTAAAAATCTCTAATTTTTTTTACCTCTTTTACAAACTTTCTAACATTTTCAGCAATTATATCCCGGATTTCTCTCATCTTTTCAATTTTTTCATCATAAGATCCACCAATTTCAGGATTTTGAATATTCCAGTGCAATTTTTTTGTTTTGTCAGAAAATGCAGGACATCTGATATCCTCATCTTTATCGCATATTGTGATAATGTAATCAAAAAATCCTGTATGTGGTAAATAGTTAAGAAGTCCTTTGGGTTCCTTATTTGAAATATCAATACCAATTTCACGCATAACTTCAATCGCAATCGGGTTTATTTTTAAATCAGGAGATGTTCCTGCACTCGAAACCTGAAACTGCTCTGGTGCAAGATTTTCAAGAAATGCCTCTGCCATTTGACTTCTTGCACTGTTTTTAATGCTTATGAACAACACCTTTATTTTTTTCCTTCCTGACATTGCATTTTCCTTTTTTCGGTTATATTATAGAATACCACAAAAAGGATGAAAAATGGTTTTTAGAAAAAATGCAGTTGAGAGATTAAAAAAAATTCATATGCTGTCGCAATCAGTGAATAGAGGAAATCACAGAAAAAAATTGCTTGAACTTGTGAAAAAACATGTGCATGAAATTGAACAACTTTACAAAATTAGCAGTCCGCATGCTGATATTGAAACAGGAGACCTTGCAATTTTGTGTTTTGAGCTCATCCTTGAAAGCAAAAAAAATCCTGATGAAATTATTCAGCAGTGCTTTGAAAGATATGAAAAAAAACTTCGCAGTATCAAAAATGGTTTATAATTCTGAAATTTCAGGCAATCTCTCTTTTTTCTCGATATCTACCTTTTCAATAAGGACAGGACATAATAATCCTGTAAGAATGATCAAAATTCCACTGAAAACAAATGTAAATTCAATTGAATAAATGGAAGCAATTGCACCACCAATCATTGGTCCAATGCCTGCGCCCAATGATGAAATTCCTCCTGCGATACCAAAATTTTTCCCGAGAGATTTCTGTTTTGTACCTAAATGAATATGGGTATTGATTGTGGTAATGATACCACCTGCAGACAAACCTGTAGCAACCCTTAAAAACATCAATTGATTTGTTGTTTTACAAAAACAAGCCAGTACTGTCAGAATGCCTGTGATGGAAAGCATTGCAGTAAGGAGAATACGAGGATCTTTTTTGCCTGCAAGGTTTCCTGCATTAATCGCAGCGACAACACTTGCAATTCCAGATGCAGCGATAATTGAACCAGCGATGGTTGCAATCTTTTTTGTTTCTGGAGCAATCTTTTGAATAAATATTGCAAGGACTGGAGAAATAAATGTTGCTGCACATTGAAAAAGGAACAGCACTATGAGGAAAACAAGAATATTATTTTTTTTAACATTACCATTTTCTTTATTTTCAATTTCCTCTGGTATTTTATGAGGTTCCTGGACACCAAACATAATCATACATCCGGCAATGCCAACAAGAATTCCTGAAAAATAAAAAGTGTTTCTGTATCCCCAGATATCAGACAATAACCCTCCGATAAATGGACCAATGGTTGCTGCAATATATGAGGATGACTGCATAAGACCAAGTCCATAACCTGATTTTTCTTTTGGAAGATGACTTGCTGCAAGAACAATTGCAGCAGTCAAAGTTCCAGTGAAAAAGCCCTGAAGGATTCTTAAAATAAGTAATTGTTGAATATTTCTTACAAAACTCATCAGAACAAGAATAACAAAACCAGAAAACATCGCACGTTCAACCATAATTTTTCTACCATATTTATCTGACAGAATTCCCCAGAATGGAGAAGAAATCACAAGCATCAATGGACCCACTGTCTGCAACAGTCCTGTCCACAATGCTGCCTGTTGCAAATTTTTTGCTCCAAGTTCCTGGACATAATATGGTAAAAATGGCAGACAGAAAAAAAATCCAATCAATGATATTGTCTCAGCAATCCAGATTGTGTAGAGTTGTTTTTTCCAGTTTTCCATTTTCATTCAAGCAAAGAATTTATGCTGCCAATGTATCTTGCATAAGAAGAAATAATAATTATTGCCGCATAGAGTGCAACAAGCAGATAAACAACAACAGGTATAATTTTCAGTATTGCCTCAACTGCGAGGTTTACCTCCTGCTGTAAATGCCATGCTGCTTTTTCAATTGTTTCATCAAGACGACCACTATGCTCACCTGTGGAAAACATTTCAATGACAATGGATGGTAAAAATATGTTACCAGCAAAAGCAGAAGCAAGATTTTCTCCTTTTTCTACATTTTTCAATGATTTCAAAAATTCTTTTTCAATGATTTTATTGCCAGTTGCTTCTGCTGAAAGTTTTATTGATTCAAGGATTGAAACACCTGCTGAATAAAGGCAGTTGAATGCGTGAAGAAATCGTATAACAGAGACAACCCTGAAAAGTCTACCAAAACCTAAAGGTAACTTCAATAACATTGCATCCCTGATTTCGCTCATTTCGGGTCTTGAAAGGGTTCTGTTTACAAGGAATATGGCAAATCCAGCACCATAAATAACAATCAATGCTGGAAGAATTCTTGCAAAAAATGCAAACAATGACTTTGTGAAAATCAGTGGTATTGCTGGAATAATAATGGCTGCATGAAGAAGTATCGCAGGATATATCATTCCACCAATTAACCGATATTTTACATCCTGCAATGACTCAAAATATGCTGCAATCTTTTCCATTAATTCTGCAAGGTTTCCTGATAATTCTCCTGCAGATATTGTTTTTACTTCAAGACGGCTAAAATTTGTTCCTGATTGTTCCATGGCATAAGAAAGTGTTTCACCCTTTTCAATATATGTAAGAAGTTTTTCTGCAATTTCACTGATTGAAGAAAGTTGTTTTAACTGTCTGAGTGCACCGGTTAAAGGAATACCTGACTTAAGCATCACAGACATCTGACGATAAAAAAGTGCCTTCTTTTGGTAGACAGTCAGGAAATGAATGAAATGAGTTTTTATTTTCTCGGTCCGAAGATTGCTGTGCCAATCCTGATGCATGTTGCTCCTTCTTCAATCGCTATACGCCAGGTATCACTCATACCCATTGATAGAATTTTCATTTCAACATTTGGAAGCTGGAGTTTTTTAAAATCATCAAAAAGTTTTTTTGTTAATTTAAAATATGGTCTGATATCAGATGGATGTTCAACAAAGGGTCCCATTGTCATTAATCCCTGTACAATGATATTTGGTAATTTTGAAATTTCTTCTATCAGTTTACCTGCATGTTCAGGAAAAACACCGGATTTTTGCGGTTCTCTACCACTATTAATTTCAATCAGTACAGGAAAAACCTGTGAAGAATGTTTTGAAATTTCCTTTGCAATTTCAATTGAATCAACTGTCTCAATCACATCAAAAATTTTTAATGCCTTTTTCACCTTATTTTTTTGAAGATGCCCGATGAAATGCCATTTAACAATTTTTCCGATTTCAGAAAATTTTTTTTCTGCCTCCTGGACATAATTTTCACCGATGTCAGTAATTCCACATTCAATTGCCATCCTGATTTCTTCAACAGAACGTGTTTTTGTAGCAGCAACAATGGTGACTCCAGGTGGAACTTCTTTCATAATTTTTTCAATATTTTCCCGTATCATATTTTTATCTTATGCCTTTCTTGCTGCAAGGTCACTGCAACCAGGTGCATCCATCTGTTTCCTTGCGATTTCCACAAGCCACTCAGGAAAACTTCCGCCAGCATCCTTTAAAGCAACATCCATTAATTTTTTCACAATGTCAGGGTGCTGATGTGCATAATTTTTGATAAATGCATCTTTACCCTTTCTTCTGTAAAGCAAAACACCTGTCATATCCATTTTGAAATTAAGCCACCAGGCATCTGTAATGACTGTTGGATTTGAACCCCATCCGACTGTTACATGGTCTCTTATCGGAGAGTTTCTTAATGCTTTTTCAAGAAAAGGAATACCATCAAGTTCAGGCAAATTTTTTATTCCAGCGCTTTTAAGAATTTCAGCAGCAATATCGTGATGCTGGACAAAAATACTGCTGATCTTTCCTTTATGTTTTGCCCCTGGCAATCTTATCATCAAAGGAATTTCAAATACCTCGGGCATTGATGGATAACCTCGTTTTCCCATATAGCCTCTGTCTCCAATTGAATGACCATGGTCAGCAGTAAATATCACCATTGTATTATCAAGCAGTCCCATCACCCTCATTGTTTCCATAAAATAACCAAACCATCTATCGCACATACTTACCTCACCACTATAATTTGCCTGGGTACGACGCATTAAATATTTGCCCAGTTGCTGTTCAGTATAACCTGATTTAATTTGTTCAGGTCCATCTTCCTTCAGATACATTTTTCTGTAATAAGGTGGAACAATCCATGGTTCATGCGGATCAAATGATTCAACAACAAGAAAGAATTTTTCTGCATCCTGATTTTGCTGCAGCCACCTTGATGCTTCAGCAAGTACCCTTGGTGCAAAGAATTCTTCTTCACTGTGCCAGCGGTCATGCATGTTCATAATACATTGTTGAATAAACCTGACACTGCCTTCTGTTTGAAGTTCCTTCGGCAACCAGTAATCAATTTCTTTTTGCGTCAATCTTGGTCCAGAACGAGCAGGGTCTGTTTCCTGTCCACGTAAAAATGTCCACTGGTCAAATCCTCTCCAGAAATTCTTTGATGGCTTAAACATATGGTAAACATCAGAAATCAGTGCTGTACGATATCCATGTTCCTTTAATAGTTCGGCCAGTGTGGGCTGGTCTTCAGGAATAGGACCCCATCCTGCTGCTCCAACAAAATCACCCTTTAATTTGAAATTTCCATTTACAAATGGATAAACCCTTCGTCCAGTGTAAAGTGCTCTTCTTGCAGGAAGTGTTGGCAATGATTCAGGAAATGCAGAAGTAAAAATTATTGATTCTTCAGCAAAGGCATCAAAATGCGGAGTGAAAACTTTTCCCCAGAATGGTTTTCCATAAAAACCCACACAATCCTTTCTCAAAGAATCAAAAACCACCAGCACAATGTTCATTGTTTCCTCCTGTGGGTGAGTAAGCAAATTATAACATGCCTTGAGTGATTTTCAAATGTGTCTTTTTGCATTTACCTCCCCTCCTGATTGGATGGGAAAAAAAGATTAACAGAAAAACCCAATATTTGAATTGCTGGCAGAAGAACTTAAATTCGACTTATTCCTGAAGATTTACATAGTATAAGGTTGAAAACTGGGAAATAGAAGGAAGTTCAGGACTGTTCTGTATCCTGGGTAAATTCAATTGTTATTTCATCAAGCATAATATAGCCATCAGGTAATTTTGTTCTGTCAACCCTGTAATCCCTTTCTGCCCATAACCTGTAAGGGTTAATGCCTGGTTCTAATGGTATAACATCAAGAGGAAAAAGCACAAAAATTATATCACCATTTACATCAGCAAGTAATTCTTCAATAGGACCGGTTCCATAAAAATCTTTTCTATCTTCTCTTGAACCAAGATTTGTCCAGTATCTTTGCTCGGGTATACAGATAATGCTCTGTTGCGAGAAATCTTTGGTAACTTTCAGTGGCTGTGATGAAAGAACCTGATTGACCCAGAATTTCCCATTATGTCCCTGAACAAGAAGAAGTAGTGAAGAATTTTTCATTTCAACTTCACCTTTTAATTTCACAGTGATTTTCGCATTCGCGAAGTTTGTAGGAAAATTGCCATCAACAAATCTGTTTCTTCCAGCAACCTTTATCAATGGTTCAGGATTGACCTTCGAATGACTTGTATGAAGGGCAAAAATAATGTGAAGAAAACCTGCGCCAGGCATGCAGTGATTACAATCAATCCACCATGGACCTTTTGAAATGATGCAACTATCCCTTACTTCAAGAGCAAGCGGTCCATTTTCGTTCCAGCCCAACCAGCCACCAGCACCACTATCAAAATTTTCAAAATATATTTTCGACATCTCAATAAATAATTTTGATAAAATCAGTTTCTTTCAGTGGTATTGAAAATTTGACCCTGTTTCCATCCTGCTGAAAAGAGATTTTTCCACAGTGTGCTGATTCAATTGATTTTACTGTTTTTGTTGTTTTTATTCCGAAATTAACTTTATTCAAAGGCTGTAAAGTATAATTTGCCACAGGAACAATTATTCCTTTTTCACATTCCATTGCCACTGCATCAACAAGTGGTGTATCACATAAAACAGGAAGTTCAATGTTTGCTTCAATGACAGGAGAAACAATCATATTTCGGATTTCCTCAGGGTATTTCCAGGGATTGTATGATCGCACCAGAAGTTGAGTTTCAGTCGCAATTTTATCTGGTTCTGGAGGTGTGATTTGCTGTACATTTACATTTGATTCAATCTGTTTTCTTTTGAGCAAAGCATCATAGGAGTATGCCATGGCAGGAAGAAATCCATATAAATATACTGTTCCTTTACCTGATTTTCCTTTTACCGCAGCAACACTATTATCTGAATAAAATCCAGTGGTAGTCGAACCTGTTTTTGGTTTGAGAACCTGTTTTACTGAAAGAACAGGAATTTTTATCTCATTGTTCAATATCACTGAGTCCTTTGGAGTAAGTCGGTCAAGATATCTACCACTGGAAAGATATTTTTCAAGTTCCTGCAAATTTTCTCTTGTTGCAGGTAAAATTTCATCAAGAATATGAATGGGTCTATTATAATGGTCTCTTGAGCCAGCATCTGCAGTTAAAATAAGTGTTCCACCATTTTTTACCCATGACTTCAATTTTTCTGCTGCTTCAGGCAATATGTTTCTTCCTGAAAAATAACATACCTTATATGATGAAAGTCCTTTTTCTGCAATTGACTGCTCTGAAATAAAATCAACAGGAATCTGACGGTGAGTGAGTGCAAGCCATGTAAACATTCTTTCAAATCCAAAAGCATAATTTTTTCTTAAATCCCAGATGTCTGAACTTGATGAGTAAATGATTGCCACCTGTGAAGGGATTTTTTTTGCAGGCACCAGCATATCTTCAACGTATCCGATTTCCCTGATAATTTCTGCCTGACTGTACCATTTTTCAGGATGTGAGTACAATGCAGAGCAACGCCATGGTGGGCCACCTTCGTGTCCTGCCCAGGATGGTCCATAATAAAAACTCTGAAAAACTTTCACATCTCTTGCAACCTGGCTCGCAGTAATTGTTTTGATATCCCATGGCAATCTACCAGCATACACAATAAGGTAGTGGCCAAGAATCTGGTTGTTTTTCATTGCAGCCGAACGCATCAATTCAACGTTATATGTTGTGCATTCCCTTGAGAGAGAGCCATTACCCCAGTTTTCACTCCATATGGCATTCATTCCACCTGGTTCAAGAAGTTCAAAATAATCAACACCCTGTGCATAGAAATTTGCAACAAATGTGGCTCCATCTGAAAAATTTGGACAGGCAGGAATATTTCTTCCATATGCCTGGTTGATCATATCTTTCTGTAAAATCATAAAATCAGCAAGTGCACGGGACCTGAATCTTTGAGAATAGTAATACAGTGCAGGATATGTTTCTGCGTCTGTCTCACCAACGGGTTTGACATTATCCCAGTTATCAACAAGTAAATCAGATGGTTTTTTCCCAAGTTTCTGAAGCCATGACCTGAATTTTTCTGTGCAGGCAGGGCAATTTGCGATGTGTGAAAGTGGTTGACCACCTGGCTCATCCATTAATACTGCAAATGCAATGTTTTCTGTTTTCAAATTTTGCTGTTGAAATTGTTCAATGTCTGATTTTAATCTTTCCTTCATTTTTTCAATGTCGGGCTGATTGTAACAGTCATTTTTTGTCAGCCACAACCCACCAATCCTGATTTTTTCTCTGTTTGAAAAACCAAAGTAATCAAGTGTTTTCCATTCCCTTTCAACTGTTTTTCTATCAAGGGGAGAAATGCCTGTGTCTCCTGAATGAAAACTTGCAAAAAATGGAAAAATTTCAGGTTTTTTACCCAGTGATGGCCATTTGAATGAGTCAGCAATTTTCCCTGTTGATTGGGCAATTTCATAATCATCAGTGAGTTTTTTTGCACCATCAGGAGTTAAAACATCAGGTGGAATAATGATGTGGATACCTGATGGCTCTGCATCTCTTTCAATGACCTTGATGATTTTGTTTTCATCAGGGCCAGATGCAAACTCAAATTTTACCTTAAATCGTTTTGCTGGTTCAGTATATGAATATCTCGGCGAAATCAGAAGATTTACTCCAGAATCCCAGTAGACCACCTTCCCGATATTGATCCAGTCAGTTTTTACATTGTTTTCAAAGTATTTTCTTCCAGCAGCAGGTCTGACACTTCTGTCAAGTCCGGAAGGAGTTAAGGAAAAATGTCCGTACCACGGGCTTCTATAATAATCAGCAAAAATATGAATGTAAAAGGGTTTTTCATAACAATCACCAACACTGATGCGAACATAAAGTTCAGGTCCATATTCAGTATGGTCAGGTTGTTTTTTTAAGTCAGTCGTAATGAGAACACAATCAATGCATCTGGATAATGGTGAAACTGATTTCTGTCCTGTCTTTACAAATTTCAATATTGCATTTCCTGGTTGAAGTTCTGCATCAAGATAGTCCCAGACATAATCCATGCCCAAAAGCCTGTCTCTTGCTTTTTCAGATTTTGAAACAAGGTCAAATTCCTTTGAGACAATCTGATTTTCTCCCTGAAATAACAAAAGTTTGAATGTGCCACGAACATCAGGTTTTTGAGAATATCTTACCCATATTCTGTAAACTCCTTTTTCTGGTATTGTAATTGTTTCATACGCAACAGAATCAAACTGTCCTGATGAACCCTGCAATACCTTAAGTCCTGATGCATCCCTTGCAACATTTCCTTCTGCAACCTTCCATCCAGTTCCAGTAACCTTAAAATTCTCTGCCTGAAGAAAAATATCTGCATTGATCTGGTGGATAGAAAAAAATGTCAGTAGAAAAAATAACCCTGCGGCGGCGATGGTTTGAATTTTTTTCATTTTGTTTCTCCTGTATGTGTTGTATAATAATAAACCATTATTTTTTTTGTGTCCACAAAATTTTTTTACCATAACCGGAATTAAAAATGAAATTGAAAATTGCGATTGCCGGGTTCAAGCACGGACACATCTATGACATTGTTTCAAGGGCAAGCACACATCCCTTCACTGAAATTGTTGCAGCATGTGAGGATGATGAAAAAACAAGAGCAATTGTTGAAAAAAGAGGAATTGAAATTACTCACAATGATATTATGAAAATGCTTGATTCTGTTGATTGCGATATTGTTGCCATTGGTGATGCTTATGGCAAAAGGGGAAACATTGCCATTGAAGCATTAAAAAGGGGAAGGCATGTGATTTCTGATAAGCCACTGTGCACCAGAATCAGTGAGATTGAACAGATTGCAAAAATTGCATTTGAGAAAAAACTTAAAATTGGCTGTCAATTGACAATGAGGGATATGCCACAATTCATTGGACTTCGCAATCTGATTCAATCAGGTAAATCTGGAGAAGTTTTTAGTATCATTTTTACAGGGCATCATCCTTTGATGATTGATGAAAGACCATCATGGTATTTTGAACCTGATATGCATGGAGGGACAATTAATGATATTGGAATACATGGCATTGACTATATTTTATGGGCAACAGGAAAAAAACTGGTAAAGATTAATGCTGCAAGAAGCTGGAATGCTTTTGCAAAAAAATATCCCCATTTTATGGATGCAGGACAGATGATGTTGACAATGGAAAATGGTTGTGGTGTTCTTGGAGATGTTTCATATTTTGCTCCAGACAGTCATGGTTATTCTCTTCCTTTTTACTGGAGATTTACTGTTTATGGAACAGGTGGTATCGCAGAGACATCCGCAACAAGCAAAAATATTTTGTTCGCAAAGGCAGGAGAAAAAACAATTTCTTTCCTTGACCTTCCAGAACCAGATGATGGTGGTTATTTCAATGCATTCATTGATGACATTTTAAATAATAGTAAACCAGGCAGGTTGAATACAATGGATGTCATCAGATCATCCTTTATTACACTGTTGATACAGGAAGCAGGTGATAAAAATTACAGGGAAATTGATATTGATTCAGCTATAATGGCTCATATTCACCGGTAAATGCTGTTGAATCCGGTTTGACGCTTTCATTGACATCGTCCCAGTCACTTTCAACTGTCTGTAAAACTTTCCTTGGCTTGATATTACATTTTTTACAGCCCGGATAACCTTTGATTGAACCACTTAGAAATTTTTCAATTACAGTTCTACAGGTTTTCATATCAATGACAAAAACAGAAGCATTTCCGATTTTTCCCTTTTTCAAAAGATTGTGTTTTATCATGTAGTCAAGATATGCTGCCTTATCAGTAATTTCACATATTCCATCTCTCCATCCCCAGGTTCTGCAATATACGATTTTGCCTGATGGAAGTTTTACAGGATATTGTTCTGTTCTTTTTCCAAGGCAGGGGACATTATTTGTCATCTCAACAACATGGTGAAAGGTATTAGAATGAAAAGCATCAATAAGAACAATTTTTCCACCATACTGCTCAAGTAAATGCAACGGACTTCCTTTTCCCATCGTCAGAACCCTGTGATGATTTCTTACAAAATCCTTTGCATTTTTCCCCCAAACAGCAAATGAATGTGTTGGATGCAAAGAACGATAAACATTTTTCATCCTCCAGAAAGTATCAGGGATTGCACCATTAATGGTTGGTGTTTCAAGCGGAGAAAAATATGCTTCAGGGTTATTTTCAAAAATTGTTCCATGGTTAAAAGATGGCATCATCACAATACCATCTTTTCCAACAAGTTCCATCAGTGCTTCACACACTGCTTTTGCTCCTCCCTTTACATATCCCATCGAAGAAAGGGAAGAGTGAACAATGATTTTGTCAGTTCTTCTAATACCTAATTTTTCAAGTTCAGATTTTATCTGTTGCTTTGTAAGGATTGTCCTGTATTTTATCTTCAAATAATTATGCCCGGCAAGATACAGCACATATTCTGTCAATTGCTTTTTCTCAAACTCTTTTAATCTACTTTCTCCAAAATACTCTTTTTCAAAATCAATTTCATTGTAAATTTCATACAGATCCTTTTTTCCATCAACCCTGTTAACAAGTGAATGAAATTGTTCAGGTGGATGAATCCTTTCTTTGTGTTCAATTCCAGAAAGAGAAAAAATAAAACATGGTTTTCTCCATGTAATCACAATGTTTCTTGCCTTTTTATCTTCCCTTGATAAATTTTCTTCGGTTGAAGTATTCGGGATTTTTTCTGAATATTTTTTTGCAATTTCATCTATTTCAGCAATAACATTTGTATCGGGCTTATTGCCAAACACTGCGATTGAAAGATATTTTCTTTGCAGATATTCTGCAACATAAAAAATTCTTTTTTTAATTCCTGAATCCTGTATTTGTTCAGCAATGCCAGGTAATTTTGAAAGATATGAATAAAATTCTTCCTTCAATGAAGATTCAAAAACTTGTAGATATTTTTCTCGTAGTGACTTGCTGGAAAGTATGCAAAAATACGTGGCAATTGATACCAGAATTTTTTTGCCCAGTTCCCAGTTTACTGTTTTTTCAAGATATGAATTATGATGAAGTTTTCCTGGATGTGAAATAAAATAACCCGAAGGAATATTGATGGATGAATCAGAAACAAATGTATCATCTTCATACACAGGTCTCTGTTTTTTCCATGGATAAGGAAAGCACTCTGAAAGAAGTTCTTCAAAAAGCCAGTCACCAAAAAAGGGTATTGTAAAAGGACTTCCGTAAAATTTCACAAACATCTGTCCTGTTTTCACAATATCATCAGCAATACCATCAACATTGAATGCATAAACAACATTGTGTTTTCTTTCAAAAAATTCCATCATTCCATATCTTTCCATTGAGAAAAGGAATCTTATTCCAGTATCAGGATAAAACTTTTTTTCATTGATCAATTGATTAATAATTCTACAGATTTCAATCAAACCACTAACTCCTGTTGCATTATCGGTAATCATTGGTTCATACATATGGGCAAGCAAACAAATTTCTTTTTTGCTTTTTCCTGGAATAATACCTGTGATAGAGTAAATATCGCCATTATATGTTCTACTTTTTACAAATGTTTTCACCTTTACTGGACCACTATCAAGAAGTTTCTGAAGAAATTGCCCCTGTTCAGGAGTGATGGAGAAGCAGACCATTTTTCTATCTTCTGCTGTGTGATACCATCCTGAATTTTTTACCCAGCCATTAACCCAGAAAATACCATCTTTTACTTCTGGTGCTTTTGAAAAACATGAAATAATACCTGTTGCACCTGTTTTTTCAATTTGTTCCCTGCATTCTCTCGGATGGATATTCCCGCAGAAAACAAGGAAGTTTGTGCATGTTTTGTATTTTGACATATGTTTGATGTCAATCACATCAAAAATTGTTTCTTGAATTTCACCACATCTATTAGCAATATGAAACGGGTGTAGTTTTGTATCAGCAAGTATTTTTCCTTTTAATTGTTCAGGTTCAAAAATTTCAAGTTTCGCACTTTCCCAGTCCCATGCAGAAGGCATAATGAAATCGCCATAAATTTTTTTACCGTCTGCTTTCAGTTTTCTCATTTCAACATCTTTTGCACCTGATTTTTCAAGTTCATCCCTGCAAAGTTTTGCTGATTTTTCAAAATCACTGTAGCAGAAGTTTGATTCAATGTTGTAAATCCTTAATGCAAGATTTTTCCATCCTGAAATGTCAAAACATTTTTCTATCAAATCATAAAGTTTTTTCATAAATATCCCTGTGAAATCAAAATTATCACCTGTTGCTTTATTATACAACATCTTTTTTCTACCCCCTTTTGATTTCCATCCTCATTCAACTCACATTTCGATTAAAAATACTGAGGGAGGTAGGCAAGGATAAATTTTGTTGCAGGAGCCATCCCTGGAGAAGGGATTAAAGAGAATTTGTATAAATGTTATTCTACAAAAAACAGGAATTATGATAAAATTTTTTCTGAACAAGGAGGTCAAAATGAAGAAGATTTTTGCCTTTCTATTTTATTCCTTTTCCCTGGTTTTTGGTATGAATTTCAATCAGGTTGCAGAGTTTTCAGGTTCCAATTTTCAGAATGCAGCAGTATCTGATTTTAACAGAGATGGTTATATTGATATTGCTGTTGTAAAAGATAATGAAATACTTGTTTTTCCTGGGAAAAAGCAAAGTCCTTATTTCAATGAACCAATTGTTACACCTGTTACGGGATATTTCCAGTATATTACTGTGAATGACTTCAACCGTGATGGAAAACCTGATATTGCAGTTTCAAGTCATATGTATCCTGAAAAAATGAAAGTCCTTCTTGGTAATGGTGATGGAACTTTCCAGCAGCCATCTACTTATGGAGCAGAAGCATATCCAAACGGAATAACAAATGCTGATTTTAACAGGGATGGAATTGATGATATTGCAGTTGTTTCTCAGGATAGTTCTGTATTTTACTGCTATCTTGGTAATGGAGACGGAACATTTAATCTTGCTTCAGTAAATCCTACAAGTTATGTTTCAGTTGATATAACGTCTGCTGATTTTGATAATGATGGAATAATGGATGTTGCAGTTACTGGTTATTTTAATGGTTATCTTCATATTTTCAAAGGAAAAGGAGACGGCACGTTTAATGAACCCATAAATTTATCTATTTCTTCTCCCTGGGCAATTTCAAAGGGTGATTTCAACAGGGATGGAAAGATTGACCTTGTAGTTACAAATAGAAGTGGTAGTGGAATGGTATCTGTCTTAATCGGGAAAGGTGATTGCACATTTGAAAGTCCTGCGCACTATGAAGTTGGTGGAGAACCATGGGGAGTAAGTGTAAATGATTTTGATGGTGATGGAATAAGTGATTTGGCTATTGCCTGTGGTCAGGGTTACGAAGGATATGCTTTAAAAATTTTAAAAGGAAAAGGAGATGGAACTTTTCAGTCAGTATTCAGCAGAAACTTTCAGAGTATTAAGGGTGTTGTTTCAGAAGATTTTAATCATGATGGTAAAAAAGATATTGCTGTATTGTGTTATGACAGAATTGTAATTTTAATAAACACAACAGAATTTAAGATATCAGGAACTTTTTCTGAGCCAGTCAATTACTGGGTTACAGGGCAATCACCAGTAGATGTAATTACATACGATTTTAACAATGATGGAATTTTAGATATAGCAGTTTCAGTTTCAACACAGGATGGTGGAAATGTTTTAATTTATACTGGTAAAAATGATGGCACATTCAATTCACCAGTAAGTTACCAATTTCCTGCAGGATTTTATCCCCAGTATTTGACCACGTCTGATTTCAACCGTGATGGAAAACCTGATATTGCTGTATCAAGTAGTGTAAACAAATTGGGGATAATGCAAAACAATGGAGATGGCACATTTACAATAACAACGATTCTCTTAAATTACGAGGGGGTTTATGCTCCTTTTACAAATATAGTTTCAGGTGATTTCAATAGGGATGGAAAACCTGATATTGCATTGAAAAGCAATCATTCCACAAATTCTGGAATACTTGTTCTTTTGGGTGGCGGAGACGGAACATTTACATATAGTGCATTTTATCCTTTGCAGAAGGCAGGTGATTTGGCACTTTGTGATTTTAATAAGGATGGGATTGTTGATATGGGAGTTACCCGAAGGTATATAAACGGAGCATTTTTATTTACCGGAAAAGGCGATGGCACATTTTATAACTCTAAATACATATCGTCACTATATGACCCAACAGGACTTGTTTTTGATGATTTTAACATTGATGGTAATCCTGATATTGCATTCTGTGACTATCAAGAACCTTCAAAGGTCAGTATCTGGAATGGCGATGGAAATGGAAATTTCGCTTTGGGAACTGAATTTAATGCTGGTGATTATCTTTTTGATATTAACTGTGCTGATTTTAACAGGGATGGTGCGGATGACCTTATTATTTTAAATGTTCCTTCAAGTTTACCAGGTCCAAAAATTTTACTTGCATTTGGAAATAATGATGGCACATTTAATCTTGCAGATTCATATTCAAATATTTCGGGTTATCCAATAGCGCTTGCGATAGGTGATTTTGATAGAAACGGAAGTATTGATACTGCAGTTTTAAGTGGAAGTTATGGTGAAAGCTATCTTAATATCTTCTACAATCTACTCATAGAAAAGGGAGATATCAGTGGAGAGGGAACAATTGATATCTCAGATGTGATTTTATGTCTCAGGATGGCAATTGAACTTCCTGTTGAAATTGGAGGAACCGTTTACACTTCTCCATATCCACTGTGGCTGGTTAACAGGGCAAAACTTGCTGATGATGGAGAACCGACAATAACGATTTCTGATGTGATTAAAGTGTTGAGAAAAGCCATTGGACTTGATTGAATATTATTCGATTTGTTAATCCTTTTAGTTTTTTCCACAAAAAGGAAGATACCTTTTCAATTTCCATCTCATTCAACCTTCCTTTCTATTTTCCATTTTGATAGAGGGACTAAAGGGAGGTAGGCAAGGATAAATTTTGTTGCAGGGTTTATCAAAGTTTGACATTACAAGAAAAAAACATAAACTATACAAAACTTTTACTGGATTAACCGGTGGGGAACTATCCACGTCAAAGTGAAGGAGGAGAAAAATGAAAAAATATGCTGTGTGTGGATTTAGCACCAGGGCAATAGCCCAGTATGTAGTTCCATTGCTTGGAATTCCTGAATTGCCTGAATACGGGGACTTCAGCAAATATGGAAAAGTTGTCGCAGCAGTTGACATTGATATTGATAGAATAAAAATTTTTAATGAAAGGCAGAAAACCAGTATACCAGCATACCTGCCTGATGAATTTGAAAAAATGATCAGAGAAACAAAACCTGATGCCCTGATTGTTGCTGGCGCTGATTTTACCCATGCTGAATATGTGATTGCAGGATTGAAGCACAATCTTGATGTGATTGTTGAAAAACCAATGACCATTACAGCACAGCAGGCAAAACAGGTGCTTGAAGCAGAAAAAGCAAGTAAAGGAAAGGTGACTGTTGCGTTCAATTTTAGATATGTTCCTGCTCATAAATATATGAAAAAATTGATTATGGATGGCGCAGTTGGCAAGATTACAAACATTGAATTTGTTTATAATCTTGATACCTGGCACGGACCGAGTTATTTTGTAAGGTGGAACAGGACAAGAAAATTTTCAGGCGGCTTATCAATTCATAAGTCCTGCCATCATTTTGATTTAATCAACTGGCTCATTGATGATATTCCCGAAACTGTATTTGCATTTGGCGCATTGAATTATTTTGGACCCAACAGTCCCTTCAATCCACAGAAAAAGTCCAGAAAAAAATTGAGCAAGGAGGAAATAGAAAAAAGATGTCCGTATTACTTAAAATGGGTTGGAGAAACAATTCCCATGCCACAGCCAAAACATTTAAAAATTTATACTGATACATTTCATCTGCCATATAAGGTTCAATACCCTGAGAAACTTTATCTCTATGACCCTGATATAGATATTGAAGATACATATTCTGCTGCCATAAGATATGAAAGTGGTGCGAGCATGACATATTCTTTCAATGCTTCCACACCATGGGAGGGTTATATCCTTGGAATCAATGGCACTGGCGGAAGGATTGAAACTGTCTGGATTAGTACTGCACCAGACAGATGTCCATTTCCGAAACCAGAAAGACAAACAATCACGTATATCCCGCTTTTTGGTCCAAGACAGGTTCATGATATTCCGGTGGTTCCTGGTGGTCATGGTGGTTCAGACCATGTCATTAAACACGATATTTTTGTTAAGGAAACAGAAGAATCAAAAAAACTTGGAATCTGTGCAGGCAGTATCGCTGGTGCATATGCCGTTGCAATGGGCGAAGCAGTATGGAAATCAGTAAAAACAGGTAATCCCATCAGGATTTCAGACCTGTTGAAGTAGTCATCTATGAACAAAAAGGCACTTGTTGCAGGAATTATTGCCTGTGTTTCATGGGGGACTGTGTTTGTTTTTGGTCAGATGGCAGTTCAATCAGGATTCCATCCAGTGGTTGTGGCATTTTTCAGATTTTTTTCAGCAAGCATATTTTTGTTAATATATCACGTTATAGCAAAAGGAAAATTTTTTCTGCACCTGAAAGACATTTTAGATTTCCTGATACTTTCTGCAACAGGGATCTTCGGGATGAATGTTTTTATCTTTTATTCCCTTCAATTGACTGATTCGACAATCACAAGTTTATTGATGAATGCCAATGGTTTTATCATCGGGATACTTGGATTTTTTTTGTTGAAAGAAAAAATGTCAGTTTTTGAAATCACTGGATTTTTTATTGGATTGGCAGGGTGTTACCTAATTTTTACTCAGGGAGACATCAGTAAAATTTCACATTCAAATTTTATTGGCAATACTTTTGCAGCCATTGCATCATGTTGCTGGGCTTTTTATTCTGTCTGGGGTAAGAAAACAAAAATCATTGAGAAATATGGACCTGTGTTAAGCACGTTTTGGGCATCAGCGTTTGGTTCAATAATGCTTGGATTGACTATTATTTTTATGAGATTGCCAGTGACATTTAATCTGAAAAATATTTTTATCAGTGTATATCTTGGAATTGTTCCTGCAGGAATTGGTTTTACTCTGTGGTTTTATTCAATCAGCAGATTGAAGACAATAATTCCCGGGATTCTCCAATTTCTTGCTCCTTTAACAACAGCAGTCCTTGCAATAATACTTTTGAAGCAGACAATTACAATTGCGACAATTTGTGGCGGAATATTAATTGTTACAGGTTTATCTCTTACCTTGAGAAAACAAACCAGTATTCACGCAGAGTAATTTAACCCTTCTTCAACCATTGCAAAATAATTTTTTAGTGGCACATAATTTGTTACTGTATTTCCTGAACCAAGGCAATATCTTCCACCTGGCATGCAGGAATCAAGAATTTTTTTCACGTGTTTTCTCAATTCATTTTCTTCAAATCGTGCAAGTTTATCAACATCAATACCCCCAAGAATTGCAATTTTTTTACCGTACTTCTTTTTTGCTTCAACCACAGAATTCCCTTCATCTTCATAAGAATGCCTTCCATCAATTTTTACATCATCAATAAGATCAGGCATAATTTCTTCTATATTTCCGCAGGCATGAAGAAGATAAATCAATCCATTATCATGAGCAAGTTGAGCAACCTTTCTATGCCATGGTAAGACATGTTTTCTCAAAAATTCTGGTGGAACAAGGGTTCCTGTTTTGAAACCCATATCATCACCCTGAAAAAATCCCACAAGTTTTGGAAGTCCTGTGATTTGCTCATAATATGAATATAAAATTTCACCAACCCTGCGAAAGACAGCAGAAACAAGATCCGGCTGGTCATACATCAAATAACAGAGATTTTCATAGCCAAAAAGTGTATCAAGTGGAATTTCAAGAAAACCACTTGATGGACATACCAGTATTCCCATGCCATCAGGAAGATTTTTTGAGATGAAATCATAATACCAGAAATCAAATTTTCTCGGGTCAGGCCAGGGATAATTTTCAAAATCATCCCAGTTTGAAATAGGACCTTTTCCTTCTTCTGCCCAGTATCTTGTTCCCCTTGATAATAATGCAGTATCCTTTGCATTACGAGATTTACCAGGAAAAGCCAGTCCTCCTGCACCAGTAATCCTGTAACAGTCGTATCCCATTCTGTAATAAACCTCAATGGAGTTCAAGAAATATTTTTTCTGTGATTCAATGTCTTCACCGATGATCCATTGTCTTCCAAGAACATTTGTTGAAATTTCTCTCACAATTTCCATATCAAGGAATAGTTCTATCAAGGGAGGTTTTTCAGGTATGACTTTCCCTTTAATTACATCAACAAAATGACTTGCAACAGGTTTTGGATTTGATAGTGGCACCTTGATCATATGTTCTCCCTGGTATAATGTTCATTATTCCTGATTACACAGATTAAAACATAAATTTTTTGATCTGACAAACCTCCCAATCCCCTCCTGTGAGAAGGGAAAAAAAGGAGCAGAAAAAGGTCGTTCCTCCTGCGAGGAAGGGAAAAATGTGTAAACTGTCGCAAGAGAAGATTTTGACTTGACGGATAGAAAATATCATTATAAACTTTTTCAAGAATGAAACATCTAACTAATGGCATTTGAAAGGAGGTGAAAAAATATGAAAAAACTGGTGATGATAGTCGTTGCGTGTGCTTTAATATTTGGTTATGGAATAAATCTTTATGCTCAGGAAAAGACAGCGCCTGCTGCACCATCTCAAGATGAAATGGCAGCAAAGAAAAAACAGGCAATGGAAATTCAGAATAAGATGAGAGCCATTGAAAAACAGGTTGCTTCCCAGGATGAGGAATGCAAAAAAATCACTGCACAGATGACTGAACTTGAAAAACAGAGAAGAGCACGACTTGAAACATTATTATCAGGCAACCAGGAATATCAAGCATTGAAAAAACAACTGATGGAACTGATGCCTCCTCCACCTCCTAAGGAAGCACCAAAGAAATAGCACAATGAATAATTTGGAAAAAGGGCTGTAATTATCCAGCCCTTTTTCTTTTTGTAATAAACTTTTTCCGGTATTAAAATGTCTAATGATTAAAACACGGAGGACGTATGAAAAATATAGCCGTCCTTTCAATTCTATTGTGTTTTTCCATTATGCTTTATGCCCAGGAACAAACAAAAGACCTGACAAAAAATGAGACATCTGTTCAATTCAATCTTGATGAGTTTGAAATCATACATCTTTCATCAGGAATAAAGGGTGAAACAAATATTAAGCCAGTTGTTCAGGAAACACCAAAACCCAGGGTACTTTCACCAGAAGAAAGGCAGCAGGCAATGCAGAGATTGCGTGAAATAAGGGAAGCAATGAGGACAATTGAGCAGGATGTTTCAAATCAAAATCCTGAACTTAAGGCAATCACAGACAAAATCAATCAACTTCAGGACAAAAGAAAAGCACTTGTTGACCAGCTTCTCGCAGACAATGTTGAGTACCAGCAGTTGAAACAAAAAGCGGCATCCGGTAATGTCCAGAGTTCAGATGCAATGAGGATGGCAATGATTGAAAGAAATGTTGCATCTCAAAATGAAAAAATCAGAGAGATTGATCAGCAAATAAGGGAACTTTTTCAACAGAGACAAACACTTTTGCAATCAGTACTTCAGGAAAATCAGGAATATCAGAGCCAGAGAGCAGAGTCACAAACAATAATTCAGAGTTTCACTGGTGCTTTTCAAAGACCTGATGGTTCAGTTATTTCACAGCCACCAACACAACAGGATTTTTCTGGATTCTCAAGACCTGGATGGAGAAGACAGGGTAATAGTCCAGGACAGGGACAATAAAGTAATCTACTTTCCTTCAAGAAGTTTCATTTTTAGTTCAATGTAATATCTGAAATTTTCAAGAGGTGTATCAGGTGGAATTGTATGGTCAATCGTAGGAATATATCCACCTGATTCAATGAGAACAGGAATTTTATAATACAGTTCCCTTTCAATTTCCTTTTTTCCCTGTTGAAGAACCCTTTTATCTATTCCTCCAGAAAACGCAAGGTTTTTCCCGAACTTTTTTCTCAATCTTACAGGATCCATATCTGCTGCCTGTTCAAGAGGCCAGTGGCATGTAATTCCTGATTCAATCAACAGTGGAATAAGAACCTCAGTATTTCCATCACTATCAAGCCAGAAATGTTTAATGCCTGCCTTTTTGAATCTTTCAACAATTTTTTTGTAATATGGCATAAAAAACTTTTTAAAAATCTGTGGTGAAATCAATGGTCCACCCTTTCCAGCAAAGTCCTCAAAAAAATTAAAATAATCAAATTCAACTTCATTTAATGCTTTTTCAACAAGTGTGAGCAAAAAATTTGTATTAAAATCAATCATTTCTTCAACAAAAGCAGGATCATCATAAAATAGATACGAAATGTTTTCTGTCCCGACCCAGCGTCGCAATTGCGAATATAAACCAAACGAACCATTTGTTAAAAGGCACAATGGATATGTCCTTGTTTTCCATATTTTTACCCATTCATCCCACCAGAAAGGATATCTGATAGGGCTATGCGGATTATATCTTTTCTTTATTTCCTGGAAACTTTTTCTATCAGTAACAGGGAAAGAAATATACTGGTCCATACTCATTCTTGTTCCTCGAACAGTTCCGATTTTCAATGCCTTTGTCACAACTCCATCTTCATGCCTTGCAGTGATTGTTCTCTCATCTTCTGCAATCACCTGATACTGGAAACCAGGAATCATCCATGTATTTATTGGTGCAAAAGCCCTTCGATCAATATGAAAATATGGTTCACCTTCAAACCAGTGATGATATAAAACATCCTGCGGTAGACCCTGCTGGTACCATTGTTCGATTGTTTGTCCCCATAATCCAAGTTCATAATTGGGAACCCTGTCAACACTCTGGAATTCCATTATCCTGCAAAATCTTTCTCTGTCTGTCATTTTTCTCCTTTTGGTACAAGTTTCAAACGATTTTTTAACCATTTTTTTCTTCCTGCTAATGCATATTCAATGAACAATTCAGAATTTTTCTTTATTCTCTCAAGTACTTCGGGTTTAAACATTTTAATCCATTCTTCAGGAATGGAACAAGCTCCATTTAATGCGCCTGAAAGCATGGCTGCCCTTCCTGCAATTGTGTCAGAATCCCTGCCTATATTTGTTCCTCCTATTGCTGCCTGTCTGACATCTCCCTTTGCAACATAAAACATTGCAAGTGCGATACCAAGCAGTTCAAGTGGATCGATCGGATGGTAGAATAAACATTTTTCTCTTAACTCTTTTCTCATTTCAAGGACATCATTGTATCTTGATGCAATCTCAAGACATTTTTCTAAATACTGCCTGCAACTATCAAAATTTCTTCTGTCAAATGTTTTCAGGGGGTCAACAGGTGCTGCCTTCAATGCTGCATCACAGACACTATCAACTGTAGCATCAGGTGTGAGTGCTTCTGATACAGCAGCAACAAGTATTTCTGCTGCAGTAACATCAAGTCCTCTCTGATACATATATGAAATTGCCTTTGCATCGATTCTTGCATATTCGCTATCTCCAATGTGATACATTCCCACTGGTTCCATGCACATTACAGTTGAACCAGTAACAACATTCCAGTGACCTGTGATTCTTGGGTCCCATCCTGCCATAATCAAATTATAGGCATGCCCCATACATAATGCATAAAAATGGTCTCTGTTTAACCTCTGTTTCCACATTTCACCAAAATGACGTGCCATCACAGGAAGTCCCTTTCGTTCAATATATGTTTCAACAAGAAGCATTGCCATTTGATTGTCATCTTCTGACTCAAGTCGTTTCGGGTCAAGGACTGTTTTAATGCCACCAGGATATTTTCTGTCAATTTCCCAGTCAAACCAGCATTCAACAGGAGAACCCATAGCATTTCCAATTGCGCCTGCAAGAAGGCATCCATAAATTTTATCAAAAAGTTTGCTTTTTCCATCCTGCTGTTGTTCCAGTTTTTCAATTTTTACAAGTACTTCTTTTTCTTTTTCAATCCTTTTTTCAACAATTTCTATTATCGGGAACCATTTTGATGCCACAGGCATTGCCCATTTTTGCCATAATTCTGGAAATATCAGGTATCCATTTAATGCTCCTGATATAGCACCTGCAATAACTGCTGTGATATGGCTTGCTACATTATAAGGAAAAACCTGCAGGGCAATCAGTTTTTCGGGTTTGTCATGGTATTTTGGCAGTAGTGGTAGAACAAATTCGAGTGGATTGAAGGTAATTCTCCAGTGGTTCACTCCACCATTGTAATACCACCATTTGAGAAACTCGTTTTCATCAGCCATGCTCATACTAATAAATTGTCTGATTTTTCCATTCATCTGATAGAAAACATCCCTGGCATTTCTGTGGGCAATTTTTAATACTGTGTCAATAATTTGTTCCACTGTGTTTTCAGGGTCAAGACATGCTGCAATGGTTGCTGCACAGAGACCTGCCCAGTCAGCACCTGTTCTGCATTGAACAGTTGAAGCAATTTCAACACCATCAAGATATGCATATTCTGGATTGCCAGCATGATATATTCCAACCGCAGGCATTGCAGTGCTGATGTTTGCTGACGGGACAATCCCAATTCCAGAGATTCTTGGATGCATGCCTTCCCTTAAAACTTCCTGTATTGTATGTATGTCATCCCAGTTGAAGACAGGTCCTGAAAGTGCTTCATCGTACTTAAAAATTTCAGCGAATTCTTCTGGAGTGATTCTGTGCTTGTATTTAAGGTATGCCCTGACACCAAGGTCAATAAATGGTGTCATTTTCCTGTAATTAATTCTTTTTTCCTGTTCAGGGTATTCAAAAACAGGTTCAATGTTTTTTGAAAACATTTCTTCAGGTCTCTCAATTTTAACCAGTTGGGGGTTTACAATTTTTGAAAAACCAAGTTCTGCTCCAATGTATGCACCCATCAAACATCCTTTAATTCTGTCTTCAATAATTTTCTTCATTTTTTCCTCCTATTGTAGAAGAACAAAAACTGGACTTGACCATGCAAGCCCATCAATAGATGTTCTTACCCTCAAATAGTAGAAGATAAATTTCCCATTTCTCACAATTTCAACCATTGTGATACTGATGATGCAGCAACAGTAAAAGCAATTTTTCTTGTCATATTCTTGCTCATCTGCATAATACCACCCTGATTAATACCATTTATGTGAAAATCGATAAATATTCGTTCTTTTGCTGTGGCTCCGTTTGCCTCAATTGAAAAAATTTTTTCAATATCCTTTGAAGGAGACCAGATTTTTTCTGTTTCCATTTTGTTTCCAATGTTACTTACATAATTTTAATGAATCCAGCATATTATAGCAAATCATTTGAAATTTTCCACATCCTGCACATAAATTTTTCAGTTGTGTCCAATCTGTTCTATAATAAAGATGAAAAAAAGGGATGCTTATGAAGAAAAAACCAAACATCATTTTCATTCTTTCCGATGACCAGGGATACTGGGCAATGGGATGTGCAGGGAATAAAGAAATACGCACTCCTAATATTGATTATCTTGCAAAAACAGGGATACGGTTTGAAAATTTTTTCTGCTGTAGTCCAGTATGTTCTCCTGCAAGGGCATCAATTTTAACAGGAAGAATACCCTCTGCCCACGGTATTCATGACTGGCTTGCAAAAGGAAATACAAATTTTGAATACCAGCAGGGCGAAAAAGATAATCAATTAATCCAGTATCTTAAAGGCATACCTGGATATACTGACTATCTCAGTCAAAATGGATATTACTGTGGTATCAGCGGAAAATGGCATCTCGGGGATAGTCACCATCCTCAAAAAGGATTCAAATTCTGGAGAACACATGCAAGGGGTGGTGGAAATTATTATGGTGCACCAATGATAAAAAATGGAAAGCCATATATTGAACAGAGGTATGTGACTGATGTCATTACTGATAATGCCTTAGAATTTTTGGAAAACTCAAAAAAGAAAAATTTGCCCTTTTATTTGAGTATTCACTATACAGCACCACATTCTCCCTGGACAAAACATCAGCATCCTGAAGATACATTTGACAGGTATTACAGAGAATGTAGTTTTGATTCTGTACCCTATGAAATTTCAAAAAGACCAGGATGGGTAAAAAAATTGAATATTCCTGTAAATGATGAAAAGACGAGAAAAATATATCTCAGTGGTTATTTTACTGCTGTTGAAGAAATGGATAGAAACATTGGAAGAATTTTAAAATTTCTTGAAGAAAACTCATTGAGGAACGATACCCTAATTGTATTTATGAGTGACAATGGAATGAATATGGGTCATCATGGTGTATTTGGAAAGGGTAATGCAACATTCCCACTGAACATGTTTGAAGAATCCATAAAAGTGCCCTGCATTTTTTCCCACCCGGGTATTATTCCTGAAGGGAAAATCAATAGAATGCTGCTATCGCAATATGATATCCTGCCAACAATTCTTGAGTATTCGGGTGTGAAAATTCCTGATATCCCTTACATTGCCGGGAAAAGCTTTGCTGATGTACTTAAAGGGAAAAATATCAAAGAGAAAGATTTTGTGGTTATTTTCTGTGAATATGGGCCTGTCAGAACAATCAGGACAAGAAGGTGGAAGTATATTTGCAGGTATCCATATGGACCTGATGAACTTTATGATTTGAATTCAGACCCTGGTGAACAAAAAAATTTATCAGGGTTGCTGGATTATAGAAAAATAGAAAAAGAATTAAAGTGTCAATTGAGGGAATGGTTTTTAAAACACACTGACGCTTTACTGGATGGTGTTTACCTGCCTGTTACTGGAAGAGGACAGATTGATCGTTGTAATGAAGGTTTTTCTTTTAATGAAATTTCAATTAACTGAAAAGGAGTGGCGATGAACAGTGATTATTTTTATGATAAGCCGCTTGAGATTGGTGATGAAAGGCAGATTGTCCTTGATGATTTGATTATTGAAGATGCCTGGAGGATAAAACCTGTTTTGCATCAACCATTGAAATATTTTAAAAATCCGGTGATTTATAAAACAGAACCATGGGAAGCAGAATCAGTTGGTCATCCAACTGTTTTCTGGGACGATGATTTTGGCTGTTACAGGATGTGGTATATGAGTTATTCTCCCAAAAATTATTACACCCGCGGTGAGACAGGAATCATACATTGTATGTGTTATGCTGAAAGTAAGGATGGAGTTAACTGGACAAAACCACTTCTTGATGTATGCAAAATTGGTGGTTTTGATAAAACAAATGTTGTATATTGCGGTGCAAATGGTCTGACTGCAAGGGGACAGGTTTTCAGGGATGAGACAGAAAAAGATCCTGAAAAAAGATACAAAATGATATGTCTTGAAATATTTCCATGGGAAAAAGGAGCAGAGGGTAAATGCAGTGGATTACGACTTCTGTATTCTCCTGATGGATTACACTGGAATCCTGAAAAAGCATATTTTATTCTTGATTACCACAGTGACACAAACAACCACATTGTTTTTGATCGAAAGACAAAAAACTGGCTTCTTTATTGCAGACCAACAATGTATGGTTCAGGAAGATCAGGTCATTTAAGACACCACAGAAGAAGGGTTTCAATAATGGTCAGTAAGGATCTTATACACTGGTACTATCCAAGGACGGTACTGTTCCCCGACCATTATGATCCACCTGATTATGACCATGTTTATGTTGTTCAATACTGCAATTACTTCATTATGTTTTATACTGTTATGGAAGGCGATACAGATGGTAGAAAGGAAACAAGATTTGCATGGAGCAGGGATGGTTTTCACTGGGAACGTTTTTATCCAAGAATGGCTTTTCTCCCGAGGGGAGATGAACAATCATGGGATGCAGGAGCTGTTTTAATCTATTCAATGGTTGAAAAAGACGATGACCTGTTGTTTTATTACACTGGCAGTCACAGGGGTCAGCACCAGCCTGGTTTTCCAATGAACGGAATCGGTCTGGCTTTTCTCAAAAAAGATAGATTTATTGAGCAAGTAGCATCAGATGAACCAGGTTATATCCTGACAAGGGAATTGATATGTCCAGGGAAATTTTTGAAAATCAATACAGGTTTTTCTGGCATTCCGAACAAACAACAGTACATCAGGGTTGAAATTGTTAGAAGACCAGAGATTGGAAATCACGCTTTTTTTAATTACGCATACGATGGTTTTTCTCTTGAAGAATCCATTCCTGTCTCAGGAGATAGAATGGATGCTGAATGGATGCTGTATGTAGATGGAAAACAAAAAATGACCTTTCAGAACTTGTTGGTAAACCTGTTTATTTAAGATTTGAACTTGTTAATATGGGACTTTTCAGTTTTCATTTTTCTAATGAATAAAACCTTGTTTATTGACGAACAAATCTGAATATGCAAATATCTGCGTCATTTTCTTCAATGCTTCTATTGAAAAACACTTCATTGTTTTTCTGAATAAACTGAATACTGCCTCCACTGGCATCAGATGCTGAAACAATCTCTGCTGGAACAAAAAGTTTTATTTCAATATTTGATTGTTTTTTCCCTGTTGAATTTATAAGGAAAACTACTGTGCTATCACTGTTATCGCGCACAAAAGCATTTATTTTAGGAACATTGATAATGCAATGTTTTCTCCCGCTTGATATCTCAAAAGGATAGAAAACCAGTTTTCTTACTTTATCAAAATCAGGATGATTTTTGTACTGGTTATTGTATGAACTGAAAGTAAGTGCAGAACAACCAACAATGATAGCATTCCCTTTTCCAAATTTATTGTATACGGCTGCAGGGGAGCCATCATCAAAAACAGCAATGGGTTTTCCTGTTGAAATTTCCCATTGGGGTTTGAACAATGAACCCGTAAAGGAAACTTCATCCAGATACTCTGTTTGAATTATATTAATTTTTTCTCCTTTTGCTTGTTTTTCAGGTCCTTTTTTCATATCAGGCAATTGTCCCCTGCTTGACAGTCCAAAAACATCATTCATTATGTCTGAATTTTCATCATATTCATTCCTTGCCAGAGCGATGTAGTCAGCCCATAATGTACCACCATTTTTTACCCACTGTTTGATTTTTTCCTGAACTTCAGTTTTAACATGGGTATCAACGACATACAGTACTTTGAATCTATCAAGGATATTATCTTCCATGATTTCTTCTTCTGAAATGATTTCCACAGGGATATTGCCATCAAGCAAGCAAGTATAAAGTCCTGCCCTTCTAAAAAGAGCCCTTGTTCGATAAGCTCCTCCAGCAAGTTCTGTTTCGAAATTTGTAGCACTGTAAAAAGCACTGTTAATTTCAGAAGAATTTGCAATCAAAATTGCAGCATCAGCAGGTCTTAACCTACTTTCAACAATGTCATTCTCACACTTTGAAGTCCAGTCGAGCATTTCGCACCAATTCTTTGCATATTCAGGACTGCTTGCCCATGCAGGACCTTTTGTAAAAAGGGGTCCGTACGAATAATCAATAAATGTCTTAACTCCCATTGCAAGTCCAGTTAAATACCTGCGCCTGAAATTCCTGTCAACAACAATAAGATATCCTAACTGCTGATGATTTTTTCTTGCAGCAGCATTCAAAAGAGCAAAACCAAAACTTACCCTGTATGGGTCATTTATCCAGTCCTCACAGAGAAGAAAATTTGTTGTATTGTTTCTTGCCCATTCAAAAAGATTTAATGCTCCATCCCACATCCTTGTTTCCATCATTGGTGCGGCCTGGAAATTCGGACTTATTTTAATGTCTTTTTTTAACCAGCCATTTTCTGAAAGTTCCCGTACAACCTTTGTTCCCTGATGATAAATTTGTTGGGTATAATAACTTCTGAATTTTTGTGTCCAGTAATACAATCGCTTTTCGTAAACTGTGGCATCAGTCAATTTTTCTCTAACCGCGACCTGAACATTTTTAAGATTCTTTTTTCCCTCATCTTTTTTTGTTGACTCTTCATTATCATTAACCTGTGTGGCTGCAACTTCTTCATCTTCTTTTCCATCTGTTTTTACCCATTCTAATTCAATTCCAAAATCCTCAAGTAATTTTTTCAAACTACTACTTGCACCTGTTGAAAATCCAAAGGCATCAATTTCATCCCAGTGTTTCTTCCCGAAGAATTCAGGGTTCAAACCATGATTGCGCAAGTATTGATGGAAACTTTCTCTTAGAGGTGGAATAAAGTTAATCATCAAATAATGTGGTTGTGGAACTGGTTCATCTGCGAGAATTGCAAGGTCAAGCATTTTTCTTTTAATTTCTGGTCTTGCACCCCACAATTTCAGAATTCTTTCCTTTATTTTTTCGTACCAGTACTGGTTGATAACTTCCTGAATGTTTTTCTTTTCTCCTGAAATTCTTGTTATTTCCTTCCAGTCAGGGTTAATCAGCATAAGATGATGTGCCACAGTCCATGAAAAACCAGCATCCTTTATCTTTTGCCACAGGATTGTTTCATCAATAATTTTCTGGTCAAGGTCAAAACCATTGAATCCTGCAAGTTTACAACTTTCGATAATTGAGTCAATATCTTTTTCAACTGTAGCCCTTGCATCTGTAAAGATCTGAATTTTCTCAGGACTAATTGGTTCATTCTTAATCTGTTTTATAAAAGCAAGTCGTTCATCAGCCCATTCAGAAAATGATTTTGTCCATTTTCTCATCCCTTCAAGACCTGGCTCGTGCGGCAATAAAATATAAATGCCACGAACAGGTCCAGAGGATTCTATTCCTTGATGAATAAGAAAGTTCTCATCGGGACGGGTACATGCTTGAAAGATTACTTCTATATTGTTAAAGCCTTCTCTTCTTGTATCAGGGAATTTTTTGAAATCCTGTGGCATTACCATCACATGCATAGAACAAAAAGCTCTTTTTGGATTGATGGTTTTTATCCATGGTGTCCATTCATTGATTTTTAGCAGGTTCCCTTCTTTCAAAAAATTTTGCATTTGTTCAGAAGATGTTGTGAAGGTATCCTTAAATATCCAGCCAGTGACAGGGATTTTACTTTCATAGGGATTAAAATTAATACGATAAAAAATATAGAATGGAACATCAGGTCCTTTTACAACCTTGAATCTAAACCATAATGGACCCTGGTAATCTGATGGTTCAGGTTTATAATCCGAGACACGTGTTAAAATAATACAATCAATCCCGGAAAGGTCATTCATAACAAATTTTACAGGGATTTTTCCAGAAGACAAATTGACTTTGAATGTATCAAGTCGAAATTCCTGTCCAGCCGATTGGTCTGAACCACAGATAAGTTCATTGCCACCGATAATAATTTTAAATGGTGCAAAATAACGAAAATGGGATGGTGGTTTTTGAGAAGAAAGTAATTTTCTAATATTTTCAGGAGTTACAAAATACCTGACATGTAAATACCATATCCCGGATACAGGTATTTTGATTTCAGTTTCTACAATCACCTGTTCAGCAAGTTTCTGAAAAACCCTGAAAGGTGATGGATATGAACTGATAAAAAATTGTCCACTGGCATTTTCATTTTTTACAACATAGACATTTTTTCCATCTTGAACAATACAATTTTCTGCTTCAACCACAATAAGGTTATCAAGTGGGTTTGAATCTGATTTTGCCTCAGTCTGTGGATAAACGAGAAAAGAAAAAATTAATAGTATCTGGAATAGAATTATTTCTTTCAGAATCATTTGAAGTCCTATCTTGCGCACCAGAATTTATAAAGTGGGTATGATTGACGCAATCCGCTTTTTGCTGTATGAAACTGGACATGACCATCCATATATAGCTGATTGAGACCGTCTGGATGATTATTTTTCCAGTTTGGCTGTCCGGAACCAGTATCCCAGTATCCACCAGGTTGATAACAATCAACCATGCAAACCTGTTGTGATGGTTTTCTTACATAATGCCCAATACCTGTTGGCGGATAAACAACAACCTTTCCACAGAATCTTGAATTTGGACATGGCAAAACAACATCACTTGTTTCTGTTGTACTACCAGTGCCTGACATTCTGTATCCAAACCATTCATTCGTAGGGGAGGTGTAAGAACCTCTTCCAAAAGCAAGAATATATGACATATGAAGTCGTCCACCAGAATAACTTCCTGCATATGTATGTCTTCTGTCTGTTGAAGGACACCTGAAAATCTTGAGATTCGGGAAATAACTTTTCATCACTGATGTTGTAACATTGTAATTGACCTGATATGGCTCTTCATTATCGATCATTGGCAGTCCCCATCCTTCATGGTCTTCAGAATAAACCCATAACGCGATATAACACTGCCTTAAATTACTCATGCATGCTGCTTTTCTTGCCTGTTCTCTTGCTTTTGATAAGGCAGGCATCAAAATCGCTGCAAGAATTGCTATGATCGCGATTACCACAAGAAGTTCTATGAGCGTGAACCCTTTTCTCATTGTTCTTTCTTTTAAGGGTATATTATACTCTCCGTAAATATCTGTCAAGATTGTGTTTTACAAATAAATGACTTTAAACTATAATACTCCTGAAAACAAAGGGGAAAAATGAAAAAAATTTTTCTAATATGGCTGAGCATTGTTTTGATGATGCTTTTTCCGTTTGTTGTAAAATCACAGAATTTATCAAATCTTTTACAGAACCCTGAATTCAAAAGTAAGGACAATAATATTCCTGATGGATGGAAATGGTTTCTTGATAAAAATGTCATCCATATAATTTCAGGAGAAAACGTAAATATTGTGGAAATTTCTGAAGATACCGATAAATATGTTCCATCTATTTGTACAACACTAAAACTTGATGGTTTCAAAACATACCAGTTTTCAGTGGATGTAAAAACAGAAGAAGTATCAAAAAATGCAGCAGTATATTATTACTGGACAGATGCAAATGGAAAAGAAATTACGAAAGAGCAGTACATTATAAAATTATCAGGCACAAAGGACTGGCAGACAGTAAAAAAAATTATTTCTCCTGAAAATCCTGCCGAAACAAAAGGGCTGAAAATTGTTCTTGCAATTTATGGTGCTAAGGGCGGAAAAGGGAAGGTGTGGTTTAAAAATCCATGTTTAATTGAAGTAAGCCAGGCTCAGGAGCAAAAAAAAAATTGAAATAGACAGTGGCTCTGTTAAATCTGAACCACTCTTTAATAAGGCATTTCTCAAAGCAGGTCTGAATGGAACCCTTACGTGGAAAGAACAGGGTTATCCCTATTTCATTGAGAGGCAAACAACAGGTTATCTGGCATTTCATTCAGACCAGTTTCAATATACAAAACCATGTACAATTGTCATTGATGTTCCTGAAGGAATTGAAATAGAACTGTATCTTTACAAATCAACAGAAAACAAATGTATTTTTCTCAAGCCAGTAGAGATAAAAAAAGAAGAAAAAAAACAGAAAATTTCTATTAATGTTCCTTCAGGAATTGTCTGGTCAGCATGGGGAAACAGTATCTTTTTGCACGCTACCAGAATTGCTCCTGAAAGTTTTGAAATGAACATTAAAATTCTTTCTTCTGAAGCAGAAACACTTGCTGATTTTTCTGTACCCATCAGGGTCTTGCCCGAGGTTAAGGATATGAAACTTCCAGAAAGCATAAAACTTTTTACCTGGTATTCATTTCCTTTAAGGAGAATTGACCTGCAACAAACTTCAGGAAAATTACCAGAAAGGATGCTTGAAAACTGGATAAATACCGGGTTTGCTGGTGGAGATATTATTCCTGCTGCACAGAATATTCAATGGCAGGTGATCAGAGACCGCACAGGCACTTTTACATATTATCCAGAAGTGTTTAAGGAAGAACCAGGTTTACCACAACCACCTTATGCAATTACTGCTGGCAACACTGTCTGGGAAAGGTATTTTTGTTCATCAGCAATGGCTGATATGGGAGAAAAAATTTACGAAAGAAAACTCAAAAAATTGCTGGAGTCAGACCCATCAATTGCAGACAAAAACGTATGGTGTGTTGTTGATTATGAGCCATATGCTCCAATAGAAGGATGGGTGACAAAAACATGTTTCTGTCCTTTATGCATAAAAAATTTTTCAAAATTTTCAGGTATCAGTGATGAAAATCTCGATGCAAAAACCATTCTTACAAAATATCAGAATGAGTGGGTAAAATTTCGTTGCTGGCAGAGGGCTCAGGAAGTTGCAGCAATGGCGAAGGCTTTTCATTCCATTAATCCAGAGGGTAAGTTTCTTCTTGCTTCAATGCCAATGCCTGAAAAAGGAGCAGACCAGCAGTATTTTAAAGAATATGGCATTGACCTTCGGCTTTATGATGATTTTGTCGATATTCATTATCCGATGTGTTATGAAGATTCAATACAATTTTTTCAAAGGGTTGAAAGATGTATAAAGGAACTGAAAAAACCTGTTATTCCAATCATTGGAAACTATAATAAACTATTGACTCCATCCCGTGTCGGGCTTCAGACCCTTGTGTGTGGAATGCTCGGTTGTAAAAGAATATGTTTCTGGACAGGTTTGAATATGATGGATGGTTCTATGATGACAGTTATAAAACAGGCAATGAAAAAACTGGCAAAAGCAGAGCAGTATATTGTCAGAGGACAGATTGAAGAAAAAGAAGTTATTGTAACTCCGGGATTTGCCGCAAAAGACCATCTTTACAGTGTAAGCAGGAAATCAGGAAGAAAAAAAGCCATTCTTCTTGTCAACAATAATCCTGATCAGGCATGTTATGCCTGTATTTTTCTTCCGTATCAGAAAGAAGGAAATTATTCAGTCGTTAATATTGATGATGGACAACTCTGGTCTATTGATGGCAAGAAAAAGACATTCTCTGAAAAAGAATTAAAAAATGGTTTTACAGTGAAAATAGAACCACTTTCAGATGTGTTTATTGAAATTACTCCTGAAATAAAGTCAGATGCTCGCATAAAATATAATACTGATGCAATAAAAAAGGAAGAAAAAGCAAAACAGGATTTTTATTCATCAAGAATGCAGTGGTACAAAGCACATGGTATGGCTGCTGGATTGAAAAATGTTGACGGAAAGCATTGGTATGCGATTGAAACACCCTGCCAGAGATTATTGATTGATATTAATGATTCTGCAATTGCCCGATGGGAACTGAAAGAAAAAAATGATTGGGTTTCACTGGGTTCTTCAATTGCAAGGGATGTATTTGTTTTTCCTGTGACAATGTGGCTTAATAACAAAAAGGTTGATTTATCAAATATTGATTTCAAAAACAATATGACGTTGGCAGAGTTTTCATATAGTATTAATGATGAACCATTTTCTGGTCTTACCATTAAAAAAACATACAAAGTCAATAGAGACAATCCAGAAATTTCAGTCAGCATTGCAATAATACCTGGTGGAAATTTTCGACCATTTGTTTATCGGGCACATCATATCATCAATGCAGGTATTAAACAGGCAGAAACAACAGGTACTCCTTATGCTCAAAATATTGAATACTTAATTCCGTACAGAGAACAAATGATCAAAGATGATGGAGCGGGTGTGATTTCATCAATCTACATTCGTCCTGACGCAAAATTTCCTGATAATGAGCCATACTTAAAAAAAGAGGCAAAACAGATTAAGAATTTTGATGGTGACTGGTGTATATTGCGGAATAAGATTACTGGTGAAAAAATCAGGGCAGTGTTTGGTTCAAAGGTGGATGAAATTTTCCTGTGGAAATATGGTTCTCTTGCAACAATTGAATGGATTTATCAAAATCCTAATGCTCGTCAGGATGTGCATCTTTCAAAGACATGGGAGATAGAATATCGCCTTGAATACCAGTTTCCAGATGAGAGATAACTTGTTTCCTTTTCCGCACCTTCAGCAGGGGAATTAAATGGGAGATTGTTTTCATTCACACAGCCGAATGAGTTGCTTAGCATTTTTTACTGCATATCCATAGAAATCATTATTGAAATAGACAAAGACATCATATTGCTTTTTCCATTTTTTGATTTTCTCTGAAAGTTTTTTCAACTGAGTTATTGAATATTCAGAAGCAAATAATTCCTCTGGTCCATGCATCCTGACATAAACAAAATCAGATGTGATTTTTTCAATTTCAGGGTATCTTGATGAATTTGCAATAACCCAGCCCGCACGGTAATTTTTCAGAAGTTTTTCTATTTCACCATTATTCCAGGATTGATGCCTGAACTCAAAGGCAAGTTTCATTTTTTCTTTCATTATCCTGACAAAAAAATTTTCAATCCTTCTAAAATTTTCATCATTGTATCTGAAACTTGAAGGAAATTGGAAAAGTATTATCCCTAATTTTTCTGCAAGGTTGCTGACTCCATCAATGAATTTTTCCCATTCTTTTTGCATATCAACCATTCTTTTGATATGAGTAATACTGCGATGTAATTTTACAGAAAAAATAAAATTCTGGGGTGTCTGAGAATACCAGTTCTGGTAAGTTTTTATCAGAGGAAAATGATAGAAAGAAGAGTTGATTTCAACAGTGTTGAAAAATTGTGAATAAAAATTCAAGTATTGTTTTGACGGAAGACCTGGTGGATAAAATATTTCCTGCCATGAAAAATAATTCCATCCACTTGTTCCAATAAAAAGTTTTCCAGCCATAAAAACTTTTACCACATTTCCCTGTCAAAACTTCTATATTGCAATGCTTCTGAAATGTGGCTCAATGTAATTTTTTCTGATTCCTCAAGGTCTGCAATTGTTCTTGCAACCTTCAAAACCTTATCATACCCCCTTGCAGAAAGATTCATTTTTTCAAGTGCATCCTGAAGGAATTTTTTGCATTCCTGGTCAACCGGGCAGAATTGTTTAATCTGTTTTGTGTTCATATGGGCATTGCAGAAAATCGTTGTGCCTGCAAACCTTTTCTGTTGAATTTTCCTGCATTTTTCAACCCTTTTCCTTATGCTTTCAGAATCTTCAGAAACAGAATCTGAGACAAGTTGTTTTGAACCAAGGGATGAAACTTCAATATGAATATCAATCCTGTCAAGAAGTGGTCCTGATATCTTTTTTCTGTATTTGATAATTTGAGGCACAGTGCATCTACAGGGTCTGTGGGTATCACCATAATATCCACAGGGACATGGATTCATTGCTGCAATGAGAAAAAATCTTGATGGAAATTCTACCTTTCCCCTTGCTCTTGAAACAACAACCCTTCCTTCTTCCATTGGCTGGCGAAGGGATTCAAGGACATCCCTGTGAAATTCAGGGAGTTCATCAAGAAACAGTACTCCATTATGGGCAAGGGAAATTTCTCCGGGTTTTGGAATAGTACCACCTCCAATGAGAGCAATATCAGAAATTGTATGATGGGGCTGCCTGAATGGTCTTATTGAAACAATTCCACCATCAAGGATTCCTGCAACACTGTGAATTTTTGTGATTTCAATGGCTTCTTCAATTGTGAGAGAAGGAAATATTGTTGGAATTCTTTTTGCAATCATACTTTTACCTGCACCAGGTGGACCAATCATCAGTAAATTATGTCCGCCTGCCACAGCTATTTCAACTGCTCTTCTTGCAAGTGTCTGACCTTTGACTTCCTTAAAATCAATATCATACTTATTTTGATTTGCACTGATCTGATTCCAGTCAACATTGAAAGGAGGAATTTCTTTTTTCCCTGAAAGGAAATCCACACATTCTTTTAAACTTTCAACAGGATAAACATCAATCCCAACAATGGCTGCTTCAATAGCATTTGCCGCTGGTACAATAAATTTACCTTTTTTTTCTTTCACATACAAAGCCATCGGGAGTGCCCCACTTACCGCTCTCACAGAACCATCAAGGGCAAGTTCTCCTGTGAAATAAAATTCACCTGCCTTTTCAATTGATATGACCTGTCTTGCAGCAAGTATTCCCAGTGCCACTGGAAGGTCAAAGCACGAACCCTCTTTTTTAAGGTCAGCAGGTGCAAGGTTAATGGTAATTTTTGATTGAGGGAACTCAAATCCTGAATTTTTAATGGCTGGTTTAATACGGTCTCTGCTTTCTTTCACTGCCTGGTCGGGAAGTCCAACAATTGAAATGCCAGGCATCCCCTTTGAAATATCTACTTCAACATTTACAGGATGCCCATCAATTCCCCAGACAGAGACAGATTGGATTTTTGCAAGCATTTATCAATCCACTGGAATAATTTCACAGTTCCAGGTATTGTTCTGTTTTGTGATTGAGACGACCTCAAATCTGAATGAGACATCATCAGAGAAGTTCTTCTGAATATAATGACTGGCAACCTTTTCTATCTTTGTCCGCTTTCTTTCATCAACTGCCTCAGCAGGAGACCCAAATGTATCAGTTGACCTTGTTTTTACTTCAACAAACACAATGTCCTTTTTATGTTTTGCTATAATGTCAATCTCTCCTGATTTTATCCTGTAATTTCTTTCAATAATTTTGTATCCGTTTTTCTTCAGGAAAGAGACAGCGATTTCTTCTCCTTCAAAGCCCTTTTCTCTCGCACCCTTCATTGTTATCTGTTTTTCTTCCTGAGGTAATACATTTTTGCTCTTGGTGCAAGTTTATTATCCTTTCTTGATTTTACAAGTTTGATTTTGATTATGTTAGGAGAATAAATGGGAAATATTCTTTCTACCCCTTCACCATACGAAATTTTTCTTACTGTGAATGTTTCCCTTAAACCGGTTCCTTTTCTTGCAATGCAGGTGCCTGTGAAAATCTGTGTTCTTGTTTTTTCACCTTCCTGTACTCTTATATGAACCTCTAACTCATCTCCAGGGAAAAATTCTGGAATTTCCTTTTTTGGTTTTAATTCTGTTTCAAGTGCTGTGACTTTTTGATGCATCGTTTCCTCCCTTTTTACTTATGAATTTTTTATAAAGGTCAGGTCTTCTTATTTTTGTTCTTTCTATTGCCTGTTTGTATCTCCATTCCTCAATTTTTTTATGATTCCCCGACAGAAGAATTTCAGGGACTTTTAATCCCCTGAAATTTTCAGGTCGTGTATAACATGGCCAGTCAAGTAAACAATCAAAAAAAGAATCATACACAGGTGCTTCTTCAGGCAAAACATCTGGAAGCAATCGCACAATACAATCAACAATCACCATTGCAGGCAGTTCGCCGCCTGTCAGAACATAATCACCTATGGAGATTTCACAATCAACTATTGTGCGAACCCTTTCGTCAACACCTTCATAATGCCCGCAGATAATAATCAATCCATTTTTTCGTGATAATTCCTTTGCCTTCTGCTGATGAAACAGTTTCCCCTGCGGGCTTGTCAAAATTGTCAAAGAATCAAAATTATACTTTTTTATCTCTTCAACTGCAAGGAAAATTGGTTCACATGCAAGAACCATTCCCTTGCCGCCACCATATGGTGCATCATCAACCTTCTTATGCTTATTTTTAGAAAAATCTCTGAGATTCCAGATTTTTATATTAACAATGCCCTTTTCCTGAGCCCTTTTAACAATGCTTGAATTTAATGGGCTGAATATCTCGGGAAAAATTGTAATAATGTCAATCCGCATTAAGATTCTGTAGCAACCCTAATTTTTTTATGAAACTTTTTACTGTGTCAGAGGGTTGAGCACCAACTTTAAGCCAGTGTATTACCCTGTCATTTTTAACCTGGAAAACAGGTGGCTCTCTGAGCGGGTCATAATAACCAATGATTTCTATTACATCTCCCCTGCCATCCTTTTCATCACTAACAACAATCACATTATAAAAGGGTCTGTTTCTTTTTCCACGTCTTACAAGGCGAATTCTGGTTGCCATGTTTTTTCTCCTTATATGTAAACAATTTCCTTTTTTTCAATGCTTCTATGGATTGCTACAGCAATCTTTGTAACCTCTAAACCATCTTCTCCAAATGCACTGATGGCATTTTTCTTGAGATTCTCAATATCTCCACCATTTTTAAGATACAGGATATTATACACAAAATCATTGATACTTTCAATTCCGTAACCCGTGTATCTGATATTTCCTCTTCTATCTTTTGACTCAAGGATGAAATTTGGATTATATGTTTCCATACCTTTTTTCGTGGTACATACCCGTGTTCCTCTATCCTGGGTATCACACTCAACAATTCCTTCTGTTCCAACAATTCTGATTGACTGATTCACAATTGATTCAAATTTATCAGGAAGAATCCATGATGTATCAAAAGTGAAAGAAACATCATTTTCAAACAAAACCTTTGCAGAGATTGAATCATAAGTATCAATACCCATGTCTTTCAATTTGATTTTGTTTCCTGTGGCATAAACAAGTTTACCATTTGACTGGATGAACCACCTTACAAGGTCAATAAAGTGAACACCAAGAAACCACACTGGAGATGAACTTGCAGCCCATGTTGAAAACCATTTTGCAGGAACCTCAATTCTATCCTCCATATGCACATAACCATATTCAATGATTCCGAATTTCCCTTCCCTGATGTTTTTGCATATTTCCTGATGGTGGGGGTCATATCTTTTGTGAAAGTCAACCTGAAGGAGAACATGATTTCTTTTTGCTGCATTAATGATTTCAAGGCAACCTTCTACTGTAATATCCATTGGTTTTTCAACAAGAATATGCTTTCCGAGATTTGCAGCATCAATGCATATCTGTCTGTGAAGATGGTCAGGTGTTGCAATTGCTACTGCATCAATGTGTTCTTTTTCCAGCATTTCTTTATAGTCAACATAACCTTTTAGATTAAATCTTTTGCACTGATGCTGGAGTGTTTTTTCGTCTGTATCGCAGATGGAGACAATGTTTGCAATGCCATCATACTCAAGTTGCTTGAATGCATAGATAATATTTGTTCCGTATCTTCCAGTACCAATGACAGCAAGATTTAGCATCTATAACTCCGTTTTTACACAGAAAGGATTTATTGTTTTGAGCAGACCTCAGCAATTGCCTCTTCAATAACAGAGCAACCTTCAATGATGGCATCCTTTTTTATTATCAAAGGAGGTGAAATTTTCAGCGACGCTCCACCGAATCCAACAGGAGCAAAAAACAGAAGTCCTTTTTCAACACATTTTCTTACAATCTCAAAGGCAGTATCACCGTCAGGTTCAATTGTTCCTGGTTTTACAATGCTGAGCGCCCAGACAAGTCCTTTTCCATTTACAAAACCAACACATGGAAATTTTTCCTTAATTTTTGTCAGTTGTTTTTCAAATATTTTTCCCATTTTATTAGCATGCTCAGCAAGATTTTTTTCAACAATATAATCAATGTTTGCAATTGCGGATGCAGCACAAACTGGATTTCCAGTATGAGTACTTGTCATTGTGCCTGGTTCATATAAATCCATGATTTCTGGTTTACCAACAACAGCAGATATTGGGAGTCCGCTTGAAATACCTTTACCGAGTGTAAAAATGTCAGGAATTACACCATAATGCTGGAATCCCCAGAATGTGCCTGTTCTTCCAAAGCCTGCCTGAATCTCGTCAAAAACAAGTATTGCATTATGCTGATTACAGAATTCCCTTAATTTTTGTGCATACTCCACAGGCAGAAACGCAGCGCTTCCACCCTGATATGTTTCAGAAATGACACCACAGATATTATCAAAGTTTACTCCCTTTTCCTTCAGTGTATTGATAAACACATCAAAACTTCTATCCTGAGTCCTCGGATCACCAGGGAAAGGAACCTGAATCATATCAGGGTCAATGTTTCCGATCCATTCTTTTAAGGCAGGTATTCCACCTGCCATCTGGGATCCGAGTGTTCTTCCATGAAAAGCATGTTCAAAGGAAACAATGATCTTTTTTGCAGGGCTGATTTTTCTTCCTGCTGTTCTACAGAGTTTTATTGCACATTCAATTGTTTCTGAACCAGTGGTCAGAAGAAAAACCTTTTTCAATGGTTCTGGAGAAAGTGATGCAATCTTCTCAACAAGATTTGCCCTGATTTCACTCGGAAAACAATAATTATGAAGCAGAGGCCTGGAAACCATTTCTTTAATTGCCCTGCAAATTCTTGGATTACCATGACCTGCATTTGCTACAAGGACTCCAGAAGAAAAATCAAGCCACATATTTCCATATGCATCAAAAACATTTACTCCCTTTGCCCTGTGCCATAAAACAAGTGGCTGACCACTCATTGAACGTGGTTCCCACTGTCTGAGTTTTTCAAGAACAGGGATTGATTCAGGAACTGGAATTTTTGTCACAATTTTTCTGTACTTTGTCATTACCTGTTTTACTTCAACTGGCTCAAGTGGATATGCCTTTCCCATTTTTCCTCCTCGCTACAATTGTAGATGGTTAGGATTGAAACGTTTTTTCCACTGTTTCAACAATTTTTTCAATTTCAGCAAGTCGACCTGTTCCTTCAGTCCCATCAGCAAGTTTACCTTTTTCAGGTCCAACAAAAACATAACCAAGTCTTTTCAATTTTGCCACGTTTTCCTGAACAACAGGATTTTCCCACATCCTTACATTCATTGCTGGAGCAAAAATTACCTTTCCTGAAAAAGCCATAATCGTTGAAGAAAGCAAATCATCAGCAATACCAGAAGCAACCTTTCCGATAATATTTGCTGTTGCAGGAATGACAAGTAAAATTTTTCCAAAATTGCTTAAAGAAATATGAGATATTTCCCATTGCGCATCTCTTTTGAACATATCAACATATACAGGATTTTTTGAAATTGTTTCAAAAGTTAAGGGAGTAATAAATTTTGTTGCTGATTCAGTCATAATCACCTTTACATTCCATTTATTGTCCTGTAGTTTCCTTATTACAGATGGAACCTTAAATGCCGCAATTGAACCACAAACACCAACAACAATATTTTTTTCCATAGAGTTTAAATTTTTGTGAAAAAATTGTATGTTTTATTATCCCTGTAATCACAAAAAATGTCAAGAAAGACAGTAATCGCTATCAGGTTGTTTATGATGAAAAATATTTTTTCTTGAATTTCAATGCGACATTGACAAGAAGAATCAATACAGGGACTTCAAGAAGTGGACCAATGACAGTGGCGAATGCCTGGTTTGATGCAATGCCAAATATTGCCACTGCCACAGCAATGGCAAGTTCAAAGTCATTGCTTGCAGCAGTAAAAGAAACAGCAACAGTTTTCGGGTATCCCACGCCGAGTTTCTTTACAATAAAAAATGTTGCAAACCACATAATGACAAAGTAAAGTACAAGTGGTATTGCCACCCTGATAACATCAACAGGCAGTTTTACAATGTATTCTCCTTTGATAGAAAACATCACTATGATTGTAAACAAAAGTGCGACAAGCGTAATCGGGCTTATTTTTGGGATAAAATTGTTTTCATACCATGTTTTTCCTCTTGTTTTCAAAAGAGAAAATCTTGTTATGAGCCCTGCAATAAAAGGGATACCGAGATAAATGGATACCGTTTTTGCAGCATCTGCCATTGAAATACTTATTTTTAAATCTTTTACCAGTCCCAGTTTCCCGAGAAAAAACACTATGAAAATATAAATATACACTGCATACAAAAGAACCTGAAAAATTGCATTGAAGGCAACAAGTCCCACTGCAAGTTCCCTGTCTCCTTCAGCAAGTTCATTCCAGACAATAACCATTGCAATACAACGGGCAAGACCAACAAGAACCACACCAATCATATACTCAGGATAGTGTCTTAAAAAAATAATTGCGAGTATAAACATTACAAATGGACCAATAATCCAGTTCTGGAGTAAAGAAACAGCAAGAAGTCGTTTATTTTGAAAAACCATACCAATTTCTTCATATTTTACTTTTGCTAAAGGAGGGTACATCATCAGTATCAAGCCAATGGCAATAGGAATATTTGTTGTCCCAACCTGAAATTTTCCCCAGAAATTGCTGATGCCCGGGAAAAGATACCCTGAAATAATACCAGCAGCCATTGCAAGAAAAATCCAGAGGGTAAGAAATCTATCAAGTATTGAAAGTTTCTTTTCCATTGATCCACCTTTTTAGAATTTTTTGCTTTTCCTTCCCTGAATGAGTAATTATAATAAGGAGGAAAGGATGCGTCAAATTTTAGAGGGAACGAAATATATGTGCTTTTTGACTTTGATAAAACAGGGTATTAAAATCATTGTTAAATACTTAGAGGGAAAAATGAAAAAACTTGTTATGAGAAAAAAAGCATCAGAAAATGTTTATTTCCATCCTGACTTTCATATTGCTATGAATCTTTCACTGAAATATGTTGAAGAGAATTTTGGACCTGATGGAGTGAAAGAATTTCTCAGGCAATTTGCAAATGCATATTATAAACCCCTTAAAGAAAAAATAAAAAAGCAGGGGCTTTTGCCATTAAAAAAACATATTGAACAAATTTATAAAAAAGAAGGTGGCAAAATAGAAATTTCATTCAACAAGGATATGTTAAAGGTCTTTGTTAAAAAATGTCCTGCAATTTCGCACATCAAAAAAAATCGTGTACCTGTTGCAAAAACATTTTCAGAGACAACAAAGACAGTTTACAGTACACTTGTTGAAGGAACAGGATATCAATTTGAACTTGCTGAATATGACAATAAAACAGGTAAAGCAATTCTAATTTTCACAAAGGCCCATCAATAATAAAATCCCGACGATTATTATCAATGTTTTCGTGCTTTTTATCCCTGCAACCCAATTGAATTTTTTGCATCTATAATAATGGAAAAAAACAAAAAAGGAGGTGGTGAATATGGCGAAACTGGTTAAATGGGAACCCTTCAGGGAGCTGGACGAAATCAGAAGTGGCTTTGACAGGTTGCTTGAAAGATTCAGAACCGACTTGTTTGGGGACTATGTGTGGTCACCTGCGGTCGACATTGCGGATACAGGAGAAAATATTGTGATAAAAGCAGAAGTTCCTGGATTTGACAAGAAAAATATCAATATCTCCCTGACAGGAGATACCATCACCATCTCTGGAAAAATCCAGGAAGAAAAAGAAGAGAAAAAAACTCACTACCTTTACAAAGAAAGAGTTACAGGTGGTTTTACAAGATCCTTCACACTTCCTGTACCAGTCGACCGCAATAAGGTAAAAGCAACCTGCAAGGATGGCATCCTTGAGATTGTGCTCCCGAAGGCAGAAGAAGCAAAAGCAAAAGAAGTCAAGATTGAAGTTGAATAATCGGTAAAACAGGTGGCTGGCAAAAACCAGCCACCTGTTTTTTATTCAAGAGATTTCAAAAAATCATCAGGTACACGAGCAGCAAAAACATGGCATATCCCGAAGGGGTCAGCATTAAAAATGACATTTTTATTATCTGCTGTCATATAAGGATGAGGATGAGATACTGCCGCTCCTCCACCCTGTGAACCGCAATTTGAGACAAGGGTTCTGCATTTTTTGCTTTTAATATTTCCCACAACAATTTCGATTGGACCTGGTATGCCGTTTTTATAAGAGTCACAAACAAAATATGTCCCGCATTTTGAAATGTTCACATGATTGAAAAGATGTTGTTTTGCAGGAAAAATCAATGGTTTCTCATCGTCAGGGCCAATGATAACGAAATTTCCTTCAGGATGCAATGGGTCATGCTCGATTTTAAAACGTAGAGATGGCTCATTTTCAGCCATTGCAGGCCATCTTACTGTCAATCCGATTTTCCCTGTATCTCCAATCCATCCTGAATGACCAGTAGAGCCAGCAGTATATGGTAAACCAACTTTCAGTTGTCTGAAATTATTACCCTGGTGGTCAATAATAAAATGCGTGGTCAATTCTTCTGTTTCCTTTGAACCAATTCTTAATCCATGGGAATCAATTTTCTGTTTTCTATTCTGTTGAACAAGGATATCATATGTTCCAGCATGATTAAACTGGATATGGTTTAAGATATCCTGGTGTTTGAAAATCACCTTCCATGATTTTTCTTTTAAATCAACCCTTATGATTTCAAATTCATCATTCATATTTTTTCTTACACCAACAAGATATCTCTGGTCGTATGAAACAGTATCAAAACTCATCTGTTTACCAATTTCAAAATCAGAAATAACAATCTGCTTTTCCAGTGTTGTGATATCAAGTTTTATCAGTTCATTGTTTGGTCTCAAATAAAAAATGATACCTGACCATGCTGATGTTGCTACCATTACACTTGAGACTTCTGGTTCAACAAGACATACTTTGAGTTTTTCAATATCAGCGACACAGAGTTGATACGGTGGTATTCTCGGGTCAGGTCCGAAACCTCGTGTATATGCAATTTTCTTTCCATCCGGTGAAGTATATGGCTGCTCACAATAAATATTGATATTGTGCATTGCTGAACATGTCAATCGGGTTATCAAGGCTCCACTTACAGGGTCATGCTGCAGATCACATGCTTCTGATTGCCATCTGTACGACATTTTGCCTCCTTTTAAATTTTACATTGTACAGAAACACATTATAATTACTTCCTGGTGATAGTCAACATTAAACTGGAGGAAATAATGGAAAAGCCGATTGTTTTTAAAAGAGATTCCCTGCAACTGGTTGGGATTCTTCATTTGCCATTTGAAAGAAAGACAAATAAAAAATTTCCTGCTGTGATTTTTTGCCATGGTTTTTCAGGCAATAAATCTGAGGCACATTTTATTTTTACCCGTCTTGCGAGGGCTCTTTCTAATTCTGGAATCGTATGTCTGAGGTTTGATTTTATGGGTTCAGGCGATAGTTATGGAAATTTCGAAGATATGACACTTGAAACAGAAATGAAGGATGCATTGAGTGCATTTAATTACCTGACGAAAAAACCATATGTTGATATTAAAAGGGTTGGAGTTATTGGATTGTCTATGGGAGCAATTCCTGCAAGTTATCTTGCTTCACTCAATCTTGTTTCTGCATTATGTATCTGGTCAGGCCTTGCTTTTCCTGTTGAAATATCACAAAAAATTCTTACAAGAAAAATGAAAAAAATTTTGCAATCAAAAGGCAAAATACATATCTCGGGCTATGTATCAGGATTGAAACTCGGTAGAAAATTTTTTGATTCACTTGAAACAGTAGATCCCTTATCATTTGTTTCAAACTTTAAGGGAACAGGTTTAATTATTCACTGTGCTGATGACCATTCAATTGATCTGAAACATCCCTTTGCCTATTATAGAGCCATGCATAAATCATCAACATCAAGAAAACTTTTAATTTTGCCTGAAGGCGGGCATACATTTGTTACAGAAAAATCAGAAAATGCAGTGATTTCAGAGACCGTTGCTTTCTTTTCTGAAGTGCTGTAATTATTTTATGAATCTTGCAATAACAAACTTATATATTGCATAAAGAATGCCAAGAAAAACAATGATTTTTATCAATTTTGCAATACCTGTCCATTTTGATCCTCTGTAAGAAGCGCGTTGTTGTTCAATCTGGCGCATCCTTTCAGCATAGATTTTTGCTGCTTCAGCACATTCATTACTGCAGAAAATTCCTTCACTTGTAATTTTTCTACATGCCGAACACAGTGGTTTTCCGCATTGTTTGCATCTTGTTACTGCAGGGCGTCCTGTGTGGAAAAAACAATCAGCCATAATCCCTCCTTTTTCCCGCTCCAGCGGCGGGATTGGGTTATTAAATCAATCTTTTCCTTTTCAAAAGTTCAGATGAAAGGAATGCAGCCAGTACACTGAAAATCAGTGTATATCCAATGAAAAGTGCAAGAAAACCCCAGTCCTTTGGTAGAACAACCCAGCTTCTTGCAACTTCAGAAAATTGTTCTTCTGCTGGATTCTGTATGGGAACAATCATATACAAAAGACCCACGATACTTTTTGAAATATCGAGAAAAAATGCCTGAGTAAATGTCTTTGCATTTTCTAAACTGGCTGATATTGATAAATACAGATAATAAAGGGAACTTTCATTCAAAATGAATATTAAAAAAACCGCAAGAACCGGATGAATGACAAGCCCTAACATCAGCAAAAAAAAGGAAATGATTAAAGCACTGCAGAATTCTTCCAGGCAAATAAAAATTATTCCCTTTTGATAGGGAACATCCATTGTTATAAATAATAGTGAACCAATGACGAATGATAGAAAAAATAGAATGGCTGCAACAATCGTGATACTTAAAAAAAGAGAAGCAGTCCATACTTCAGGTAAACACGGTTTTGTAAAAACCATTTTAAGACATCGCTGACTGTTATGACTGAAAACAGCAATAATTCCGAGTGCTGCAACAATAATGTATACAAGGCGGTTAAATGAATAAACGATACCCTGAATGTTTTCAAATTTTACTGAACTTAAATATGAGACCAGTGTTCCAAAGAAAATGGAAAATAAGGTCTGAATAACCATGATAACAACAATAATCATCAACAGAATATTTCTTGAAAAGAAAATCAGGTCAGTTCTGATATTTGTTAGAATCTGTTTTTTCACCCGATGCTCCTTTTATGATATTTGCAAATGCCTGTTCTAATGTTGTTCTTTTCAATGTGCATTGATACAATTTCAACCTTTTTTGCTGTATGAAAGAGAAAAATTCATTTAGATGTTTCTGATTGATTATGCCTTTTACAGATGAATCTGATCTTTCTGTGACGGTGATAAATTCCAATATAGCATCAGATGGTTCAAATTCAACTTCATACTGGTCCTGCTCACCAGTCAGCAATTTCCTCAATTCATCCTGGACAATGACCCTGCCCTTATCCATTATTGCAACTCTATTGCATATCATTTCAACTTCAGAAAGGATGTGAGAATTTAAGAAAATTGTTACGCCATTTTTGTTTCTTTCAAGTAGTATGTCCCTGAATTGAATTGTTGTTAGTGGATCAAGTCCTCTTGTTGGTTCATCAAGAAACATAATCTTTGCATTGTGATTTAAAAGAACCTGTATCAAGCCAACTTTTTGTTTCATTCCCTTTGAGCATTGACTCAATTTCAGCCGTTTGAATTCAGTCATACCAAATGATTCCATAAGATTTTTTATTTCTGGATTTGAGATTGAATAACCATAAAGTTCAGCATAATATCTTATCGCTTCTTCCACCGTGAGATATAAATGGTAGTGTGCTTCTTCTGGTAGATAGGAAATATACTGGAACAAACTACTTCCTAAATAAAGTTCCTGGTTCATCACCTTTACAGAACCCTTATCCGGTTTGATTAATCCGAGTATTGTATATAATGCTGTTGATTTGCCTGCACCATTTGGACCAAGAAGACCAAAGATATCTCCCTGATTTACCGTAAGATTAAAACCTGTCAATGCTTCTATTTTTCTTTTCCATCCTCTATAACTGACCCAGATATCATTTGCTTCAATCATTGTTCCTTTACTGAACAGTAAAAAACATTGATTTTTTTGACAATTTCTGTTTCAGGAGTCCCTTTTTCTATTTCTTTTCGCATCATCTCAATTGCCTCTTTACACATCGCACAATCACATTCAATCAAATTTTTACCACAACCCCTTGGACAGTAAATCTGTTTTGCAATTCTCTGTTCTTTTTCTGTGAGTTTGCCTTTTTTCTTATGTTCTCTTACTCCAATAGGAGATTCGGCACGACTCAATTTAAGAAATTCTTCTTTTGAAATTGTTTTTCCTGATTCAATTTCTGAGAGAATGCGTTTTACAATTGGTTCTAAGGTGGCTTCAGTATTGTAGATTGCTCCAGTATTATAAAATTGGATTCTTCCATCAGCACCAATAACAACTGTTGTTGGATAACTGGATATTCCAAAATTTCTTTCTATCACACCATCATCAATGGCAACATTGAAGTCAATCTTATTTTCTTCAAGGAATTTCTTTATTGTTTCCTTTTTCTCTGAACTCACACCAACCATGAACAGTTTTTCTCCTGAAAATTTTTCGTAAAATTCGTTCAAATATGGAATTTCTCTTTTGCACGGTTCACACCACGTAGCAAAAAAATTAATGATGATACATTTTTTCCCTGCAATGTCTGAAAGGTTAATTTTTTCGCCTGTCAAAAACGTAAACTGGCACTCTGGAGCAACCTTTCCCACTGCTTCAAATGACAGTGCCATATATGAGGCATACCTTTCAATTGTTTTTTCATCAGGTGTTTTCTTCAGATTTAAGTGGAAGGCACCAATGGCTAATAGCAGTGCTAACAGCAGTAATGGCTGTTTGGTAATCATTACTTTCTTCTGCATATTAAATATTAAAACCCGATTTTTTTAAATGTCAAACAAAATTGAATTTTCCTGCCTTTCTGACCCACTATGGAATTGAGTTTACACTTATTTCAGGTAAAGTAATTGCTATGATAAAATATTAAAGAAATTGCTGAATGAAATTAACAGGGGGAAACATGCAGGCAAATGTTCTTATTGTTGAAGGGAAAACAATTGCAGAGGTCTGGGAAAAAAGTGTCCTTTTACTCTGGGAAAAAGGTACCCCATTCAAAACAGAATACGATTTACCGCAGGATCCACCAAGCAGGGATGCAACAATGATTATGGTGGTCAATGAGCCATTTTCAGAGCCAAGAATACATCTTGGTTTTCCTGGTGGGATGGAAGATCTTGAAAAATACAGGCAGGAAGTTGTTCTTGGAATCCATGACCACTGGATAAAACCTGAAGAAGGAAAATGGACTTATACCTATCATCAGCGACTTTTCAATTACCCTGTTAATAATGAGAAAACAGTCAATCAAATTGATTATATTATCAACAAATTATCACAGACATTTTTTACAAGAAGGGCACAGGCAATTACATGGATTCCATCATATGACCCTCAAACAGATGATCCACCATGTCTTCAGAGAATATGGTGCAGGATAGTGACTGAAAACAATAAAAATTATCTCAGGATGAATACCCACTGGCGTTCAAGGGATGCATACAGGGCAGCATATATGAATCTTTTTGGTCTCACAGAACTTCAAAAGTTTATTGCAGAACAGATTAGCAAAAAAACAGGGAAAGAAATTCTTGTTGGTCCTTATGTTGATATTACTGATTCTTATCATATTTATGGCTCAAATTTTGAGGATTTTGAAAAAAGATTTTTGAAAATTACAAGGGAGAGAGATTTTTATAATGAAGACCGATTAAAAAGCAGAACCATGCGAAGTGATGACCCTGCAGTAATTGCGGGCTTTGAATACGGAAGACAGTTGCTTGAGCATGAAAAAAAATGTTTATAGTGGAAAAATTTTTCTTATCATAGCAGGTCCAACAGGAACTGGTAAATCATCAGTTGCACTGGAACTTGCAAAAATCATCCCTTCTGAAATCATCAATGCGGATTCAAGGCAGTTTTATAAAGAAATCAATATAGGTGCTGCTAAACCACCTGAGACGGCTTTTCAACAGGTTGTCCACCATCTTTATGGTTTTATTTCATTGAAGGAAAATTTTACTGTATTTGATTTCAGAAAGGAATTAGAAAAACTTGTTCCAGAGATATGGAACAGGAAAAAGGCAGTAATTGTTGTTGGCGGAAGTGGTCTTTATATCAGGGCAGTGATGAAAGGGATTTTTGATTTTCCTGCCGAGAAAAAAGCCATTCAAAATGAAATCAGAAAAAAACTTTTGAATTATGAGACAGGAAAACTTTACCAGGAATTGAAACAGGTTGATAGTGAATGTGCATCAAAAATTCATCCCAATGACAGGAGAAGAATTGTCAGGGCTCTTGAGGTATATCATTTGACTGGCCTTCCAATGAGCACATGGCAGAAACAGGCAAAACCAGCAAGTTTTATTCAGGATGCGATAGTGAAATACTGGATTTTGAATATGCAAAGAGAAAAATTATACAGTCGGCTTGACTTAAGGGTGGAAGCAATGCTTGAATCAGGATGGCTTGATGAGGTAAAAAATCTTGTTGATACAGGGCTCAAACAATATCTTGAGGAAAAGGCACCCATTGGATATATTGAATTATGCGATTATATTGAGGGTAAAATTTCGTACGAGTATACAGTTGAAATTATTAAACGAAAGACCCGCAATTATGCGAGAAGACAGTTGACATGGTTCAGAAAAGAAAAAGACGCTGAATGGATTGATGTAATAACGACCCATCCAGAAGATGTTGCAATGATGCTGGCTGAAGAAATAAAAAAAACATACATTTCCTTTCCTCTCATGCAGGGAAGGAAAGATTGAAAAACAGGGATAAAAATGTCAGTATTCGTCAAGGTAAAAAATAATTAGACAAAATTTTACAGGGAGGAACTATGGAATTTTATGAAGTGATTGAAACAAGAAGAAGTGTGAGGAAGTACAAAAATACTCAAATACCTGATGATGTGCTGAATCGTGTCTTGAATGCTGCAAGGATTGCTCCAAGTGGGTCAAACAGGCAGCCATGGAGATTTATTGTGATCAGGGATGAAGAAAGGAAAAAGAAAATGGCACAATTATGCCATCACCAGTTAATCATTGCCCAGGCCCCAGTATTGATTGTTGGTTGTGGAAAAAATATTCATTACAACAGGGGAGAGTGGATGGGAGATTACAGTGTTATTGTTGATGTAGCAATTGCCTTTGACCATCTTACCCTTGCAGCAAGGGCAGAAGGACTTGGTACATGCTGGATTGGTTCTTTTGATAATGAAGGAATTAAGAAATATCTTGAGATTCCTGACGATGTTAATGTTGTTGCATTGACCCCACTGGGATACCCTGAAAATGAATCAGTTTTTTCTCCTGTTGTAGATAGATTACCACTTGAACAAATTATCTATTATGAAAAATGGGAGAACAAATGAAGAGACCAAACATCCTTCATTTTATTACGCATGATACAGGAAGGTATTTAGAGTGTTATGGTGCTTCAGTAAAAACACCGAATATTAATAAACTTGCGAAAAAATCAAGTACCAATTTTTTCGCAACTTTCAGCCATTTTTTCAAGATAATAGAGATAATTTTCAAGGGAAACATCAGGTGGAATACTGTGGTCAGCGTGCGGAATGTAGCCACCTTCTTCTACAAGTGGCATAATCCTTTGAATTTCTTTATCTATTGCATTTTTCCCTGCAGCAATTGCCCTTTTGTCAACTCCACCCCATATTCTTAATTGTTTTCCATATTTTTTTCTCACCTTGATGACATCCATTCCTGCCTGAACTTCAAATGGATAAAGAAAGTTTAATCCCGAATCAAGCCATACTGGAATTAATGAGTCGATATCCCCATCACTATCAAGACCAATGTATTTCACACCCTTTTTTGTTAAAAAATCAACAACTTTTCTATATCTTGGAAGCATATATTTTCTTGCCATTTCCGGAGAAATCAGTGGTCCTGTTTTATAAGCCATATCCTCCCAGAAACCGAATGCATCAATATCAATGACATCAAGAATTTGACTCATCATTGAGATAATAAAATCAGCATTTGCATCCATCATTTCTTCTAAAAATGCAGTGTCATCGTAAAATAGCATACACAGTTTTTCAACACCAACCAGATTTCTCAATGGTCCAAAAAATCCACCCCATCGGTCAGAAATAATGACAAGGGGATATGGGGTTGCACGAATTTCTTTCAAAAAATTTTTCCAGTCAGGAGATATTCTTTTTTCAAGGTCAGGTTGCATTCTTTGTTTCCAGAAATTTCTGAAATCCTGCCGTGTTTCAACAGGGAACCTTACAAATTGAGGCATTGAACTTTTCGGGTTATTTTTCATTTCCCTCATCAAAATCCCTTCATGATTGATATAAAGGACATGAGATTGATTTTCTTCAATGATTTTTTGTTCAAACGGAGGATTCGGGAAAAACCAGTGATTGTAAAATTGCCTTCGATTAATACCTGCATAAACATCAATCTTTTTATCAAAATCAGGGTCCTGGCTTTTCCATTTTTCAATTGTTTCAGGCCACAAGCCCCATACCCAGAATATTGCCCTGTCAACTTTCTTATACTCCATTGTTGCATAAAATCTTTCAATATCTGTCATTTTTTACTCCAGGATTTTAATATATGCACCAAGTTTCTGTAAGGGTTGCTGGTCAAACTCAAGGCGAAAAACAGTAATACCTGCGATCTTATCAGGATTTGAAGAAGGAAGTCCTTTCATTATCAGTCGGTCTTTTTCCTGATAAAATTTTACATCCTTACCAGTGGTAATGCAGAAAATTCTTTTGACTTCTGTTTGTAATCCGCCTATAACCAGTTCAGAACCAACCCAGTTTTTGCAATGGAAATAAGCATGATTACCTTTCAGTGTCCAATAACCCTGTGGCATCCATTCAAATTTTCCATCAATGCGGTCAACCTTACCATAGATTGCTTCACCATGTTTTTCAAGCCATTTGCCAATGATTTTCAATCGTGATGTGGCTTCTTCAGGAAAAGAACCATCTGGTGCCGGACCAACATTGAGAAGAAAATTTCCACCGTGTGCTGCTGCTGTGGTTAACATTCCAAGTATTTGCCTTGGTGATTTCCAGTCAATGGAAGATGGCATATATCCCCATGACTCATTAAATGTCATACATGATTCCCAGTCCCTGCCTGTTGGTGTAACATGCTGTTCAGGAGTATCAAAATCTTCTGGTAACAGTGAGCGGTTATTGATAATAATATGCGGCTGGAGTTTTCTTACCATTTCATTCATTTTTTTACTTTCCCACAACTCAGGCGTTTTCAAAGGATATGCAACATCATACCAGAGGATGTCAATTTTTCCATAATTTGAACACAATTCTCTGACACAGTTATGTGTAAAATTGATGAAACGTTTTCTTGCATTTTCATCATAAAGGCAATTACCTCCATCAGGATGATGCCAGTCCATCAATGAATAGTAAAAGCCAATTTTCAACCCAAATTCTCTGCATGCCTCTACAAATTCCTTTACAAGGTCACGTCCAGGACTACGTTTGACAGCATTATAGTCAGTTTGTTTTGTATCCCAGAGGCAGAATCCTTCATGATGTTTTGTGGTCATTACGATGTATTTCATTCCTGCCTGCTTTGCGATTTTTGCCCACATTCGGCTGGCACGAGGTTTTGGTTTCCATGTATCAGCAAGTTTTTCATATTCTGAAACAGGAATTCTTTCCCTATTCATCACCCATTCATGCCTTCCTAATTGTGAATAAAGACCCCAGTGAATAAACATACCAAATCTTGCTTTTCTCCACCATTCCATTCTTTCATCTCTTTCTTTTATTTCCTGATTCATAATAACCCCTGGTGAAAAAAATTTTTTAATTATTTTGTTCACTCCTTTATCCAGCCAGCTTAATCCCACTTCCTTTTCCCCTTTCATTTCCTCCTGAAAGGAGGAAAACAGGAACTTTTTATTATACCACAGGGAATTTTCACAAAAAAGTGATATAATTAATGACGTACAATGAAAGAAATTCTTAATTCCTATGAGAAATACAGTGGCACAGATACCCATTTAAGGTATCAATTCCAGGGTCGAGAAGGTGAAATTTTTTCAGAAAAAAGAAAAATTGCTGATTTTTATCTTCCAGAAAAATTTTCATCGTTTTTTGTAATAATTCCTGGAGCAGGTTTCAACGAGAAGAAAAATTTTTTGATTTACAGGCATTTCAGGTATCTTTTGGGACATGGTATAGCACTGTTAATTTTCAATCTTGACAATTTTTCTTCTTCAAGGACTGATGAAGAATTTTTTCAGTACATTGCAGAAAAAGTCGCAGAGATCCGAAAAACAATAAATTTCATTTATGAAACCTTTCAGGTAAAAAATGTTTCTATTGGTGGAATAAGTTTTGGTGGAATTCTTTCTTTTCTCACAGGTGGAATGGAGGAAGGTATAAGAAAATTTGTTATTATGATTTCAGGTGTGGATATAGAAAAAATTACATGGAGGAGTTTATTAAGATTCAGATTAAAAAAGGATTGCAGTAGAAAGGTTTGCCACAGGATGCATGTGATTTACAAAAAACTGATAAAGGAAAATTTTTTCCCTGAGATATGCAATCTGCCAAGAAAATGTTTTATTTATGACCCACTTGTTTTTCTTGAACATTTAAAAGATAGAAATATCATTATGGTCAATGGCATGTTTGACCTCATTATCCCGTTTTACTGTGCTCTACCTGTAAAAAGAAAAATTAAAAAAACAAAAATATTCTGGTATCCAGGAACACATATTACTTTTTTTGTTTTTCTTCCTTTTTTCAAAAACAGAATTCTAAAATTTCTGAAGGATTAACTGATGGTATCTTCAATCCACTGCCTGTATTTTTCTTCAATGTGGCTGATGTCTACTGCGATAATTTCAGGTATTTTGTATGGATGCATTGACACAATAGCATTTTTCACTTCATTGAACAATCTTTTCTCTGTTTTCAGAAGACAAAGACACTCTTTTGATTTTTCTATTTTTTTATTCCAGTGATAAATGCTTGTAATACCATTGATAATCTGACTGCATGCAACAAGTTTTTGTTCAACAAGTTTCCTGCAGATTTTCTCAGCAGTTTTTCTATCAGGAAATGTTGTAAAAACAATTGCATATTTTTTCATAACCATCAAAACTGCTTGCATATTTTATCAAGAGTATCAGCAATTTTTTCTGCTTCCATTTTGATGGCAATTTCAATGACAACTGTTTTTTCAAGAATTTTTTTACTTTTTCTAAATGATTTTTTTGTTTTTACACTCTGAATATTTGCAAAAAAATGCCAGTAATTCAAAATTCCAGGGTTTATTCCACTTTCCCTCATTTTTTCTTTGAATCTTTCTGCTTTTTTCTCATCAGGAAGGAAAAAAGCAAGAAATGTTGCAATGTCACCTTCCTGGTCAGGGTGATTTCTGAAAGATATAAAATCATATTGTGAAAGCACCTGTTTGATGATTGATTTATTCTTTTTGTGTATTTCAATAATTGAAGGAAGTTTTTTCAGTTGAGCAAGCCCAATTGCTCCCTGTATTTCATTCATTCTGAAGTTTGTCCCTTTTCTCATTCTTTCTTCAACACCGCGTGGAACATCTGTTCTGTGAGGATGCCCGTGGTCATGATACCAATCTGCCTGTCTGTACAAATCCTCATCATCTGTAACAACCATCCCTCCTTCACCTGTTGTAAGGACCTTCACATAATCAAAACTGAAACAACCATAATTGCCAAATGTTCCAAGTTTTTTCCCTCTGTATGATGCTCCTGTTGCCTGGCATGCATCTTCAACAACCTTAAGATTTCTATTTTTTGATATTTCCATAATTTTTCCCATATCACAGGCACTACCCATCATATGGACAGGAGCAATTGCTGATGTTTTTTTGCTGATGCTTAACTCCAGGTCTTCAGGCGAAATATTCAAACTTTCATCTATTTCACACAGTACTGGTTTCAATCCTGCTTCTTCAATTGACTCAATTGTTGCAACAAATGTAAAACATGGTGTAAGAACTTCTGACTTTTTCGGCAGATTCAATCCTTCAAAGGCAGTTTTCAATGCTGCTGTGCCTGAACTTACGCCAAGCGCATATTTTGAGCCAACAAAATTTGCAAATTCTTTTTCAAACTGCGCAACCTTAAAAATTCCTTTTCTCTGTGCATCAAAGCCGTATCTGAAAAGAACTCCTGTTTTTAAAACCTCGACCACTTCTTGAATTTCTTCATCTCCAAAAACCTCTCTTCCTGGCATTGTATCTCCTTTTAACAATCAAAAACTTTTCTGATAAATTTGTTTGATATCAGTTTCTGTCAGTGGAAATGGATGGTTTTCCAGAGGGACTTTTACCTGCATGGCTCCTTCAACAAGTTTATCTATGGAATCTAAGGGAACATTAAGCTGGGTTAATGATTGAGGGATACCAAGTGATTTCTCAAATTCCTTCAGCAGTTGAATGAACCTGTCTGCTTCAATATTTTTTCCTGTAATTGATTGTGCAATTGTCTTAATTTCACCTGAAATGTGTGGTAAACTTGCTTCAAGAACATAAGGCAGTAAAACTGCATTTCCTGTTCCATGGGATATTCCAAAAAGACCTCCCAGTGGATATGATAATGAATGGACTGCAGTGACTCCAGCATTTGCAAGACCAAGTCCAGCAAGGAAACTTCCATAAAGCATTTTTTCTCTTGCATCAATATCATGACCGTTTTCAAATGCAACCGTTAAATTGTTCCAGATGAGTTTCATTGCCTCCATGGAAATTGGTTTTGTTAGAAAATTTGCCTTATTTGAAAGATAACTTTCAATTGCATGGCAGAATGCATCCATTCCAGTAAATGCAGTCACAGATTTCGGGACTGTTAACGTTAGTAAAGGGTCAAGAATTGCTGCTTCAGGATAAAGGTATTTGCTGTTGATGCCTGCCTTTTTCTTTTCCTGTTTCCTGATAAATACAGCAGTGAATGTTACTTCACTTCCTGTTCCAGCAGTTGTTGGAATCATAATTTTTGGGACAGAAGGAAAACGAAGTTTATCAAGCCCCTGATAATCCTCAATGCGACCCATATTTTTCATTAATCCTGCAACTGCTTTTGCAGTATCAAGACAGCTACCACCACCAATACCTACTGTAATATCACAATTAAATTTCCTTGCGATTTCCACGCACTCATTTCCAGTATCAGTGGTTGGTTCAGAAGAAATCCTGTCAAAAATTACATGCTTAATACTGTATTTTTCACAGATATTGATTGTTTTCTTTTTGATATCTGTTTTTTCTACAATTGAACTATCAATAACAATGAAAGCACGGGAGCCATTGAATTTTTTTATAAGTTCACCGAGTTTTTCAAAACTTCCCTTTCCTGCAATAATTTCAGGACTGCAAATAAATTTAAATTGTTTCATACCGTTAATTTAATCCGAATTTTTATTTATGTCAAAATTTTTTATTTTTCCAGTGCATTGACAGCCAGTTTATTTACCTGGTCGACCATATTTTTCCATGCATCATTGCTGTATTTACCACATTCTGCTGGTTCAAAAGGTAATGCTTCAATACATAAAGGAAATGAAAAATTATGTTCAGCAATTTTTTTGAAAAATTTGTTCCAGTTAATCAATCCCCTGCCCGGAGGTATATGGAGGTCTCTATCTCCAGGATTATCCTGGATATGAAATGCGAAAATACGGTCTTTCATCATATCAAAGAAAAGAAAAGGACCATCATATCCACATGAGACGAATGCATGACCTGTATCAAGGCAGAAACCAAATTTTTCATGTTCAAATTTTTCAGAAAAAAATTTGAAATGAGCGGGTTTTGAACCAAATCTTTCTCCTGTTCCTGGAAGCATATTTTCAATGGCAATATTCAAATTGAGTTTTTCAGCAACAGGCAATAATTGCTCAATTGTTTTTCCCATCTGAACAAGATATTTTTCAAATCCTTCATCCCTTACATCAAAATGGCTTGTTGTTGGGTGTAAAATTACTGTGCTTGCACCAAGAAAATAAGCATGTTCCATTGACCCAGTAATTCTCTTTACTGCTTCTTTTCTCTTTGTCTCATAAAAACTTGCAATGTCTTCTTCTTGAGAAAAAGGAAGATGAAATGTATAAATTTGTATGCCTGCATTTGTGTAATATTTGCCGATTTCTATAATTTGATTTTCTGTTTTTCCTTCTACAAAACCAGGATGCGTTTCCAGTGCTTGAATTGATGCATATTTGCATAATTCAATAATTTCATCAGGTGACTGGTAGAGATATGGTTCAATTCTTACAGCCCATTTCCATTGAGAAATCATATTTTCTCCTTTTGCGGGATAAATAACTTTGGAGTTCATCATTATAGAAAAACTGACTAATTATAACATTTACTACTTTGTAATTCCAGTCAAATTTTTGTTCTTTTGACAGGTGGTTTTATAATAAAGAATTAAAAAAGTGGATAAAAAAATGCAAAAGATAAACAGAAAAGATTTCAGGGCATTTACAGGTTATCTCAAACCATATTACAAACTGGCGATCCTTGCGCCGCTTTTTATGGTTCTTGAAGTAATTATGGACTTAATGCAGCCGAAACTATTATCAAGAATCGTTGACCATGGAATTATGATGGGAAACATGGATTTAATCATAAAAACAGGTTTTATGATGATTATTGTTGCTGTCATTGGCATGATTGGTGGTATTGGCTGTACAATTTTCTCTACAATCGCAAGCCAGAATTTTGGACATGATTTGCGAAAGGACATGTTTAAAAGAATTCTTGATTTTTCACCAGCAGACATTGATAGATTTACCCCATCTTCCTTAATAACAAGATTAACCAATGATATCAATCAGGTTCAGCAACTTGTCCTTATGTCTTTACGACTTCTTGTAAGGGGACCACTTTTGTGTATCGGTGGCATAGTAATGGCTTTTATAATAAACTTTGAACTTTCCTTAATTATTCTTGTTTTAATTCCATTGCTTCTGTTTATTTTCTTCAAAATTACGAAAAAAAGTTTTCATCTTTTTTCCATTGTTCAACAAAAAATTGATAGATTGAACCTTGTCGTAAGAGAAAATCTTTCAGGAATAAGATTGATAAGGATCTTTAACAGGCAAGAATATGAAAAACAGAGATTTTATGAAGCAAACAGAAATCTTGCAACGAGTTTGTTACAGGCAATAAATGTGGTAATAAAAATTGGTCCGATTGTCATGTTAATTATAAACGCAGGCATTTTAAGTATTTTATGGTTTGGCGGGAAAATGTATTTAGCACAGAGAATTGAAATTGGAGAAATAATGGCTTTCATCAGTTATCTTTTGATCATTATGATGTCGCTTGTGATGGTGAGTAATTTCTTTATCTTTATTTCAAGGGCAGGTGCTTCAATAGAAAGAATCAATGAAATTTTTAAGATCAAACAACGCAGGGAAGACATTCATTACAAAGAAATAGAAATTAAAGGAAATGTTGAATTCAGAAATGTCTTTTTTGATTATGAGAAAGATAAAAATGAACCACTGCTGAAAAACATCTGTTTCAGTGTTGAGCAGGGTGAAACAGTTGGAATTATCGGGAAAACTGGTTCAGGTAAAACAACATTGTTAAATCTTATTGTAGGGCTTTATACTCCTTTGAAGGGAGAAGTTCTGATTGATAATGTGCCTGTAAAGGAAATATCCCCTGAAATTTTAAGAAAGAATACAGGTTATGTTTCACAGAATGTTTTTCTTTTTTCTGGAACCATAAGAGAAATTATTGCATGGGGTAAACCAGACGCATCTGATGAGGAAATAAAGCAGGCAGCAAAAATTGCAATGATGTATGATTTTATTCTGTCTCTTCCTGATGGTTTTGACACATATATTGGAGAAAAAGGTATAAATCTTTCAGGTGGGCAGAGGCAACGGCTGACAATCGCTGCAGCCATAATTAAAAAACCAAAGATTTTAATTTTTGACGATTGTACAAGTTCAGTGGATTTGTTGACTGAAAAAAATATTTTTTCAAACCTGAAGAAAATTGAAAAATGCACAACATTTATCGTCACACCAAGAATATTTTCTATCATGGACGCAGACAAAATTATTGTGATTGAAGATGGTACTATCGCAGGCATTGGAACACATCAAGAACTTCTTGAAACCTGCCGTTATTACAGGGAAGTTGTGGAATCACAGACAGGAGAAAAAATAAATGCTTGAAAGAAGACATGGCACTTTTTTTGGTCCTGGAAGTGGCAGGCATATGGTGTTTTCTTCCGAAAAACCAGAAAAGCCATTAGAAACACTGAAAGTACTTCTTTCTTATATTGGCAGGTATAGATTATCCATATTTATCGTTCTCTTATGTATTGTGGGAACTTCGGCACTTTCCATTATCAGCCCATATTTAATCGGGAAAGCAGTTGATGTATACATAATGCCAAAGAATTTGACTGGATTTGGAAGATTTGTTGCTATGATGTTTACAATTTATCTTTTTAATTCACTCCTTCTTTATGTTCAGAGTTTTACTATGGCTGATATTTCACAGAATCTTGGTTTTCAACTGAGAAAAGAAATGTTTGATTCAATTCATTGTCTTCCTCTTGGTTTTCTTGATAAAAAACAAATTGGCGACATAATGAGCAGGGTTGTAAATGACACTGATACCATATGTATGACAGTGGGAACAAGTATTACCCAGTTCATTTCAGGTGTTATCATGTTGATCGGGACAGTATCAATGATGATTTTTTTAAGTCCAGTGCTTACCATGTTCAGTTTTATTCTTATTCCACTGATGGCATTGATAACAAAAATTATTTCATCTCGAACACGAAATTATTTTTTCCAGCAACAAACAAAACTTGGACAGGTAAACGGAATTATTCAGGAAAATATTACAGGATGGAAGATAGTAAAAGTTTTCGGAAAAGAAAAAGATGAACTTGAAAAATTTGAGAAAACAAATTCACAATTGAGAGATTGTGGAATAATGGCTCAACAATTTTCAGGCATTCTTCCTCCAATGATAAATTTTTTAAATAACATCAGTTTCGCTATTATTGGTGGTATAGGTGGTGCACTAACAATAAAGAAAATTATCACCATTGGTACAATTGTAAGCTTTATCAATTATGTCAGGCAGTTTACAAGACCAGTGAATGAACTTGCCAACCAGTACAATATGATTCAGGCAGCAATCGCAAGTGCTGAAAGGGTGTTTGAAATTACTGAGGCAGAAAAAGAAAAGGAACAGCAACACCATATTCAGATAAAAGATATAAAGGGTAAGGTTGAATTTAAAAATGTCTGGTTTTCTTATGAAAAAGGAAAATATGTTTTGAAAAATATAAACTTCAGTGTTGAACCTGGACAAACAGTTGCAATAGTTGGACCAACAGGAGTTGGAAAGACAACACTGGTAAATCTTATGACACGAATGTATGAAATTGATAAGGGACAGATTCTGATTGATGGGATTGATATAAAAAACATTAAAAAAACGGATTTGAGAAAAATCATAAAGGTTGTTTTACAGGACACATATCTTTTTGCAGAAACAATCAAAGAAAACATAAGATATGGAAAACTTGATGCCACTGACCAGCAAATTATCAATGCCTGTAAAATTGCAAATGCTGAAAATTTTATTCAGTATCTGCCCGAAAAATACGAAACAGTTCTTATTGATGGTGGCCAGAGTTTGAGTCAGGGACAAAGACAATTGTTATCAATTGCCAGAACAATACTTGCAGAGCCAAAAATTCTTGTTCTTGATGAAGCAACAAGCAATATTGACACAAAAACAGAAAAGGATATTCAGCAGAGTATGCTGAAATTAATGGAAGGAAAAACGTGTTTTGTGATAGCCCACAGGTTAAATACAATAAAAAATGCAGATATCATATTTGTAATGAATGAAGGCGAAATTATTGAAAAAGGCACTCATAAACAACTGATGGAAAACAAAGGATTTTATTATCACCTTTACACCAGCCAGTTTGGAGAAATTGCGATATCAAATGGTTAAAAGGAGAAAAAATGAGTAATTACAATATGAATGATTTTGGTGCAGTTGGTGATGAAAAAACAATAAATACAGAAGCAATACAAAGGGCAATAGATACTGCCAGTAAAAATGGTGGTGGACGTGTGATTTTTGAAAGAGGCATTTATCAAACAGGTTCATTTATCCTTAAAAGCAATGTTGAACTGTATCTTGAACATGGCTGTAAAATTTCAGGTAGTCCTGATTTAAATGATTACAGGGAAATGGAAGGAGAGGGTTTTGCTATGGATACAATTGAGCCCAAAAAAGAAATTACAAAACATGCTCTTATCCTTGCATCAGGTGCTGAAAATATAAGTATCAGAGGGTATGGTGAAATAAATGGAAATGGGCTTGCTTTTTACAGAGACAGCCGGTTTGACCCAAAACAGAATAAGTTTGAAAAACCTGATATACCAAGGCCAAGGATAGCAATGTTTTACAGATGTAAAAATGTTAGTATTGAAAATGTGTCTTTTGTTGATTCACCCTGCTGGACTTTCTGGTTGATGAAATGTGAAAATGTCAGAATAAACGGAATTAGAATATCAGGTGATAAAAGAATGCGAAATGTCGATGGCATAGACATTGATTCCTGCCGTGATGTTATTGTAAACAATTGTTTGATGGATACAGAAGATGATTGTATTTCACTGCGTGCCTTTCAGAATTTTTATGATACACCTGCAATCTGTGAGAATATTACAATAACAAACTGCATTTTCAATACTTCCTGTAATGGGATAAGGATTGGATGTCCATCAGATGGAGAAATAAAAAATTGTATTTTCAGTAATCTTTTCATCAAAGGGACAAATGGAATAATATCCCAGCATCCAAAAAGATATTTTTATCAGGGCAGTAAAACGCTTGCAAATATCCATGATCTTATTTTTAACAGCATAATAATTGAAAGCAAGCATATTCCCATCTGGCTTTACATAGAAGATGACATTAAGATAGAAAAAATTTCTGATATGGTTTTTTCAAACATAAAGATAAAAAAGAGTAATGGTCCAATCACAATAAAAGGAAGCAGGGAAACGATTATTAGAAATATTGTGTTTGATAATGTGGCAATTGAAAATCCTGTGGAAAATTGTTTTGTAATTACGCAGAGTGAAAATATAACATTTGACAGGGTATCAATAACCAGTAAAAAACCCTGAATTAAATTTCAATTTTTTATTTTATGCTTTTTATGAGAGTATCAACATCTATTGCAGGGAGCGTCATAATCTTCACACTTCCTCTTGCAGCAATTTCAAGAGAAATTTTTGTCACTGTTTCATTGTCAGGTGCTTCAACAACTGTAATGAAGTCATATTGACCCAGCACAGCATACTGTGAAATGATTTTTCCTCCCATTCTCTCCACTTCTTTATTTACTTCTTTGATCCTTTCGGGCTTTGTTTTTATTGTTTTTGCTCCCTGAGCATTAAGTGTACTCAACATTACATAAATTGCCATTTTTCACCTTCCTTTCCTTGATTCTAATCGTCTCGAAAAAAGACGATTGTGTGTATGAACAACATTAGCCATACCGAAATGAATTTTCTGGAAATTTTTTGGATAACGTGTATGAGCGGTATGCCTTGCTGTTTTTTGCATATTCATCACCTCCCGTATAGTTATACCCTTTCAGATGGCATACTGTCAATGTTTGATACTCATTTTACTGCCGGGACCATCATTGTTTCTTTGCTGAATCCAAAAATTGCAGGAATATTCAGCATTACAGGAGATGGAGTATAAAGTTTATGATGTGAGAGTGTCCATATTTTTCCATCCTGACCAGCAGGAACATCTGCGACAAGGATTTTTGTTCCTTCATATTTAATTTCTTTTCCATCACTGTCAAATATTTTTACAGGTACAACACTTTCACAGTACATCGCAATTTTCTTTAATCCTGCTGGAACATAGAAGTAGACCTTTTTTTGCCAGTCAGAAATTACGATACTATTGACCACAACAAAAGGTAGCCAGTCAGGAAACTGGAAAGAATATGTGATTTTCTGATCTGAAACATTCATTGTGTATAAACCCTTATTTTTTGTTTGAAAAGTAATCTGGTGTTCTTCTCCATCAGGCAGGATAAATTTATCAAACACACTGTTATCGTTACTGTCTTTTATGACGACCCTGTCTCCAGGGTGATTGTCTCTTTTCCCTATCTTCATTTTCAGTGTCAGCGTATCAATGTTTTCAGGAACATAAAATTTGAAACAGTGATCGCCCCAGAAAGAATGCGTTGAAATATATTTATTTTCATTGTTTGGTACAACAGGTAATTTTGCAGGAACAATTTTTTCAGTATCATAATGTTTTGTTTCAAAATCATATGGTTTGTACTGTGAGATACCATCTTTTATCATTTGGTTCAGTTCTTCTTCAGTGACAGGTTTGATGTTTTCCCATTTTTCCTTGTTTTTAAAGTCCCATTCCTGTTTCAGTTCAGTATCGCTGGTTTCATATCTATTGACAATTAACTGATGCATTCTGTAAACATGCACCATTGTTGAATCATATATTCGCCACATAAAATTGAGCAAATTTCTTACTGCAATTTTTCTTTCTTCTGAACCAGGTTTTGCTGTGATATACTCGTAGTAAAGTCTGAGATATTGAAGATATTTTTTGTAATCACTAATTCGAGATTTTACTTCTGGACTCGTTGCAAGTTTATCTGCTTCAGCAATGTCCCTGAAAGAAAGGGCAAGTTCATGATCACTCAACATAAATGATGTTGCCCATCTTTCAAGCATTCTTTTCATTGGTTTTTCTGCTTTATCGAATGCCTTTGAATAAAAATCCTGAATGACTTGTTTCTCATCAACAGCAGGATTCCACAAAAGTCTTGAAGAAATATACCAGGTAATTCCCACAGCACCACTGCTATATGTGCTTTCAGAAAGAAATCCAACGACATTGTTCTGATGCCAGAATCTTATTTTTTTTGCAGGCATTTCAAGATAATTTAATGAAGGCATATCCTGTGACCAGTCAGGAATAGACCAGTAATCATATATGCCAATGAATTTTGATTTCTTTGCCCACATCTGCAATAGTTCATCTCCTGAATAACCTGTTCTTTGAAATCCATAGGGCACCACAACGACATAAATATTTGGTTCAAGTTCAATGTTTGGAACTGCAGCATGTTCGTTGTAAGCCAGTAAACTGACATATTTTCCTGGAAATTGTTTTGCAACCTGTTTTGCTACATGATTTGCCAGTGAAAATACCCTGTCACTGACAGAGCCAATTTTCAAGCATTCTGCACACTCACAATGACCGCCGCCATCAGAAGGTTCAACACTGACTGCAAATGAACCAGGACCTTCAGGATCTGCATCAATCTGGCTTTTTAATTTTTTGAGTCGGTCATTAACATAAAGGTCTATAAGGGCTGGATTTGAATAACATGGTTTTGTTCCAGGGGAAAATGGTTGTCTTTTTCCACCAATTTCAGCAAGATATTCAGGATGTTCAAGAAGTACTGATTTATTTGCCATGTTGAAAGATTCACCTGCATGACCACTGATAGCAATCTCTCCACCAAGGAAATTCCTTTTTTTCCAATCCTCCCATTTTTTGCTCAATTTCATTTCAGGATCTAATGGAAGTTTCCCGCCAAAACCACCTGTGCCAAAAAAATTCCTCTGTTTGAAGGCAGGCGATTCAACCATTTTTACTTTTAATGTGATGTTATTCAAACGGGGAATAATGGTCCAGTTATCACCAGGCAACAGCCATCTATAACCGAGTAATTCAAGATATTTGTAAATACCATACTGAATGCCTGCGTCAGAATTCCCTGAGATATAAAGAGTACTATTATCCTGAGAAAAAATGACAAATGCTTCTTTTCCCCTATTTTTCAATTCATTTCTTAATTGTTGGTCAAGAAGTTGTGAATTAGAACTTAAAATGAAAATGCCTTTTTCTGTTTTTCCTTTCAAAATATTGAAATCTTCGCCTGTTCCCTTTTTAAGAAAACTTGCAAGTTCATTAGCAGTATCAAGCAATTTCTGTGATGCATTTTCTTCCACCACGATATTTTTTCCGTACATAAAATCTGAGTTCTTGCAAAAAGATTTTGTCGCAAGAAATAAAGTTGTTGCAATCAAAAAGAATTTTAATGTTTTCATTTGTCTCCTTTCGCAACCTTTTCTGGAAGCAGGGAAGTTTTCCATCCTTTTTGTAAAACTTGAAATATAATATAATATACCAGAGAGAAACTTTCAAATGGAGGAGAAAATGAAAAGAAGAAATGTTTTATTCGGGCTTTTTATGTTGATTGCTTTTGCTGGATGTGCGATGGTAACAATTTATGTGACGTTTCCTGAAGAGAAAATCAAAAAGGCTGCTGAGGATATTGAGAAAATGATAGAATCAAAAGCAGGGATAGGAAATTTCCTGTGTAATGTTTTCAATTTTGTCGAAGCACCCGTTTTTGCACAGGAAACAGTAAGTTCAGAAATCAAGACAGATTCACCCAAAATTAGAGAAGCCATCAATCAAATAAAATCATGGTCAGAAGAACTTGCTTCTTATAAATCATCAGGATACATTGGAGAAACAATGAATTATCAGGTTGCGATTGTCAATCAGCCCGCTGACCCTGAACTTGCAAAAAAAGTAAAAGAGATTGTTCAAAAAGAAAATCAACAGAGAAACATCATTCTTGAAGAAATCTTCCGTCTTAATAATGTTGCTCCTGATCAAAAACAGACGTTCAGAGAACTTTTTGCAAAAATAAAAATAAAAAATGCAAAGAGTGGAGAATGGATTCAAAATCCTGATGGTTCCTGGACAAAGAAAAAATGAGAATGAATCTTCTTAATGGATGTGAGGCATCTGCTGAAGGTGCAATTTCTGCTGGATGCAAGTTTTATGCCGGGTACCCCATTACACCACAGAATAGATATCCTGAGTATATGAGCCGTAGAATGGAAGAGGTTGGTGGGGTATTTATTCAGGCAGAAAGTGAAACATCTTCCATCAATATGGTATTTGGTGCTGCTGCAGCAGGTTTCAGGGCAATGACATCATCATCAAGTCCTGGAATATCATTGATGCAGGAGGGCATTTCTTATCTTGCAGGATGTGAGCTTCCAGCAGTGATTGTGAATATGAACAGGGGTGGTCCTGGTCTTGGAGACGTTACTCCGAGCCAGGCAGATTATTTTCAATCAACAAGAGGTGGTGGACATGGAGATTACAGGACGATTGTTCTTGCTCCATGGTCCTGCCAGGAAATACACGACCATACATATCTTGCATTTGACCTTGCTGACAGATACAGAAACCCTGTGATTGTCCTTGGAGATGGGCTTATTGCACAGATGTATGAAACAGTTCGATTGAAGGCAATAAAAAAGAGATTTCCAAAAAAACCATGGGCACTTGATGGTTGTTCTGGAAGGAAACCAAATTCATTGAAATCCCTTTTTTTAACCCCTGGTGTTCTTGAGGCACACAACTGGAAACTTGCAGCAAAGTATGCAAAGATTGAAAAAAGAGAAATTCGATACGAATCATATTATTGTAAGGATTCAAAATATATCGTTGTCGGTTTCGGAACATGTGCAAGAATTGCAAAGGAAGCAGTTGAAATGGCAAGACAGCAGGGTATGAATATAGGGCTATTCAGACCCATAACCTTATGGCCATTTCCATATGCTCAACTTGCCGAATGTTTGAAAAATGCAAAGAAGGTTCTTGTTGTTGAAATGAATCTTGGACAGATGGTAGAAGATGTGAAACTTGCAGCGAAAAATTCAGATGCACGTATATTTTTTTATGGCAGACCTGGTGGTGGAGTGCCTGATCCTGATGAAATTTACAGGGAGATTAAGAAAAAATGAAAGTGATTTATCAAAAACCTGAATCACTGACTGATGTGAATACCATTTACTGCCCGGGTTGCGGACATGGAATTATACAGAAATTAATTGCAGAAGTGGTTGACGAACTCGGGATCAGAGAAAAAACAATAGGTATTGCGCCTGTTGGTTGCGCAGTGCTTTCATATGATTATTTTAATTTTGATGTGAGTGAGGCAGCGCACGGAAGGGCACCTGCTGTGGCAACAGCCATAAAACGACTGCTTCCATCAAGAATAGTTTTTACCTATCAGGGGGATGGAGACCTTGCTGCCATAGGGACAGCAGAAATTATTCATGCTGCTGCAAGGGGTGAAAACTTTTCTGTCTTTTTTGTTAACAACGCAGTGTATGGTATGACAAAAGGGCAGATGGCACCAACGACACTACCAGGACAGAAGACCACAACCACCATAAATGGCAGGCATCCTGAGACGCATGGTTATCCAATCAGGATGTGTGAACTATTATCATCTCTTGAGGGAGTTACATATCTTGAAAGAACAACAATCTCAGATATTTTAGGAATTGTTGCAACAAGAAGGGCAATAAAGAAAGCATTTTTATGGCAAATGGAAAATAAGGGAATGTCTTTTGTTGAAATTCTTGCAAGTTGTCCAACAAACTGGAAGACAAGTCCATTAGATGCAATGAAATGGATGAAGGAAACAATGGAAAAATATTATCCTGTGAAAATTTTCAAAGACCCGGGTATTGATACATGATATTTCTTATTCCTTTTTCAATTTTGATTTTTTTCTTTTTATTTCTGATTTTGCTTTTCCTATTTTTTGTTGTTCTTCCAATTCAGGCAGTCAGGGTTGCTCTTGAAAAACTCGGACTTTCGCCATCCGTGGCATTCTTTGTCTTGCTGGCATCTCTTGCAGGAAGTTTTATTAATATCCCACTTGCAGTAAAAACTCCTTCTGGATTTATTCCTGCATTTTCTTATTCAAGGGACTGGATGTTGAGTATTCCACCTGATTTGCAGGTTATTGCCATAAATTTTGGGGGTGCGATTGTTCCTTTATGTCTTTGTTTATATTTGATGCCAAAGGCAAAATTTCTTCCTTTATTGTTTTCAACAATCATTTCAGTTTTTGTTTGTTATAAACTTGCAACTGTTGTACCAGGTGCTGGAGTGACATTACCAGCAATTATTCCGCCAATAATTGCTGTATTCTGTGCATTTTTGTTTTCTCCCGGGAATAAGATTCCTGTGGCATATATCAGTGGCGTAATTGGTGTACTGATTGGTGCTGATTTATTAAATCTTGGAAATCTTGGGAATTTCCATGGAGTGATGAGTATTGGTGGAGCAGGGGTTTACGATGGGATTTTCCTTGTTGGTATTTTTTCAGCACTTCTGGCATAGTTGACATCTTTTTTATAATCTGTTAGATTATTTCTGATGAAAGGGAGGGAATATGATTAAAAAAAGTATAAACCTATGGGTGGCACCAGAAGGAATGAATATTTATGATGTGTTGTCAATTATAAAGGATGCTGGATTTGATGCTGTTGAGCCGAATCTTGATGAAAAAGGTTATCTTTCACTTGATAGCACAGAAAAAGAAATAGAGAATTTCAGAAATCGTGTTGAAAAAATTGGATTGAAAATAGCCTCTGTCAGTTCAGGGCTATTGTGGAAATACACATTGAGCAATCCCGATGAAAAAATCAGAAAAAAAGCAGAAAACATTATAAAAAAACAGATAGAATGCGCAAAAATTCTTGGAACAGATGGGATCCTTGTAATACCAGGGGTTGTTAAAGCCGATTGGTCTGCACAATCTGAAGTTGTGTCGTATGATGTTGCATGGAAAAGGGTTCAGGAATCTATAAAAAATGTGATTGATTTCGCAGAAAAAAATAAGGTATGCATTTGCCTTGAACCAGTGTGGAACAAGTTTCTAATCAGCCCTGTTGAGATGAAAAATTTTGTTGAATCTTTTAATTCGCCTTATGTTGGAGTGTATTTTGATACTGGAAATGTTGTCCTTTATGGATATCCTGAAATGTGGATACGGATTCTCGGAAAGCATATAAAGAAAATCCATTTCAAGGATTTCAAGGTTCAAATTGGTAATATCAATGGTTTTTGCATGCTTCTTGAAGGGGATGTAAACTGGAAAGAGGTAATGAAGGCATTAAAAGAAATTGGTTTTGATGGTTATGCCACAGCAGAATTCTGGGCATACAAGCATTGCCCTGAAACAGTGATTTATCACGCATCAATAAGTATGGATAGAATACTGAAATTATGATTAATACACGACAGGAAATCCTTGCTTTGTTGCGAGGTCAGTACATAGGCAAAATTCCTGTTTCTCTTTATAAAATAGATCCATACGATCCTCACAGTTTCTGGGCAGGTCATTCAAGTTTTCAAAGACTCCTTGAAAAAATGCGGAATGACTGTCACAATTTTTATTTCTATCGTCCAGAAACAGGGTTCTTCTTTTCAGCACCTGGTTCAATTGAAGTAAGAGAAGAAAGAAAACAGGATACAAGAATTTCTGAGGTTGTAACACTTACTGTTGAAACAGAAAAAGGTATCCTTACTCGTTCAGCCAGAACAACACGATTGAGTTCTGAACAATGGGTCCTTAAGCCATGGATTACAAGTGTTCACGACATTGAAAAATTTCTTTCATTACCCTATACTCCTTATACTCCTGACTTAAAAAAATTTTTTGAAAAAGAAACATCTTATGGAAATAAATCAATGCCTGTAATATCGCTTCCTGACCCTGCAGGGGTTGCTGGAACACTTTTTGCTCCAGGGGATCTTGCCAAATTTTTACTGGACAATGAAAAACTTGTGTATCAACTTTTTGAACTTTTTACAGCGCGGCTTGAAAATATTTATCGGGCAATTTCATTGCAGGTTCATAATGCAATTATCAGAATCAGAGGTGCAGAATACTTAACTCCACCAAGTTTACCGGTTGAGTACTTTCATAATTATCGGGATATTTTCATAAATTATGTGATAAAGCCCGATACAAAACTTATAAACATCCTTCGCTCCGGTAATCTTAATTACATCTGCTATCACTGGCATGATATAAGAGAGGACCTTTTGTCTTATGTACTTAAAATGGGTATTGATATTCTTGAGCCCGTTATTAATACAGTGGAATTTCCAATGGTTGTTGCAAAAGTAAGAAAAATTACAGGTTCTGATATTACTTTGATGGGTGGCCCTGCACTTGAAGAAATTGAATTCAGGTCATCATACGAAATTTCCCAGATTTGCAGGGATGCAATTGTTCAAAATGGAAGAAGTACAAAGTTTATTCTCATTCCTTCAGGTGTTCCCTCTTCAATTCCCTTGAGTTCTCAAACAGAAGAGAATCTTTTTGCAATGATTGATACAGCGTTAACTTTTAAACTTTAGTTTGTGATTTTATCTTTTTTAAAAAAATTGTTTTCAAGTCATTACTTGTTAAGTTTAATTTCTTTCTCTCGATGTCAACAGACACAGGGAAGGTTTTTTCACTTTCTGTTTTTATCTCAATCGTATTTTGTGTCTTTTTTATCTCCAATTTTACCTTTCCTTCTGGTGTTGATATTTT
>Ga0078972_1001718_pt1 | contig 79309 bp, 65 predicted proteins | sample YelNatPaOPGAMG01_FD_67568 | JGI IMG/M metagenome (GOLD analysis project Ga0078972, IMG submission 67568) | Hot spring thermophilic microbial communities from Obsidian Pool, Yellowstone National Park, USA - OP-RAMG-01 (SPADES assembly) (version 2) | ecosystem: Environmental > Aquatic > Thermal...
AGCCAAATAGTATAATCTTTTCGACGCCCAATTTTATAATCTCAGGAATTATTCTGTTGAGTTCATTCTCTAATCGCCCTATTCTCTTATTGGTAAGTCCTGTCCTGATATTCCTGATAACTCCTCCTGCAAAAACCTTATTTGTGAGTTTTTGAAAGTCCTGACTCAGTATTGAAGATTCAGTCTTTGGTGTAAGATTCGATATAAGGTATTTAACTTATATTGTGGTTGTGAAAAATTTTAAAAAATTTGACAATTGTGATTAAAATCACTATATTATTAAAGTGTTGGGGAGGTCATTCGTGGATAGTGAAGATATGTATAAAGAAAGAAGAAGATTTCAGAGATACCCTTTAAAAAGCAGGTGCTGGCTCGAAGGTAAGACAGTTACTATGTATGTGGAGATGCTCAATATTGGCAGAGGTGGTGCATTTATCAAGACCTTCTCTCCATTCCCTATAGGGGACCTTGTAAAGGTGAGGTGGAAGTCCATTACCTCAGGTCAGGAGTTTGTGATTCCCTCAGAGGTGATATGGAGGAGGGAGTTCAGTAGCAATCCGAATCTGCCACCCGGTATGGGGATAAAGTTTATTAAGATCTTTGAGGAGCTTGAAAAGGAGATAGGCTTCCCTGTTGAAAAATAGGGTAATCTCTCAATTTATCTCGATTAACTCAAAATCTCTACTACCCAATCCAATCTCTTCTGCGTGTCTGAGTATGATAGTGTAGTCTATCTTTGGTCTCAGCGCCTTTAGTTTATCGTTTAGGCCCTGATGTCTCTCCATCACCGAGAGGGATGAAATCGGGGCCTTGTTGAAGAGATAGATTGAGGCTTCATCTATAGCAACAGGGTCTTTTGAAGCCAGTATACCTATGTCGGGTGTGAGTCTGTTATCACTCCAGTCACAGCAGTCACAGTCAGCTGTGATGTTCATCAAAAAATTGAAGTAGATTACCTTGCCCTTTTTATTAGATACGGCCGCAAGGGCGTATTCCGCCGTCTTACACTGGAGTGGTTCACTCGATGTCTTCCAGTTTTCGGGGATAGCCCTGTGCGGGCATACTACTATACACTCTCCACAACCGATGCATCTTGATTGGTCTATATATGCCTTTTTGTCTTCTCTTAGAGAAATGCATTTGACAGGACAGTGTCTTATGCATATGGAATCGCCCCTGCATAGTTCTGGATCCACTGAGGGTTTGATGTCGCTGTGAAGTACCTGTTTCCCTGCCGAGGTAGCACAACCCATACCGAGGTTCTTGATCGCCCCGCCAAATGAGAATAGCATATGCCCCTTAAAGTGTGATATTACAACCATACCTGTCGAATGGAATATAGAGCCCGCAATCTTTGCCTTTTTTATATACTCCCTGTTGATCTCGACCTCTACTGAGTCTGTCCCTACGAGTCCGTCAGCGATTATGATTGGTACCCCCAGACTCTCGAGGGTAAAACCATTGTGAGCGGCGGTTCTTATGTTCTCTATGGCATTCTTGCGCTCCCCTGTATATAGAGTATTGGTGTCAGTTACAAACACATAGGGAGAGGACTTTTTCACCTCGTCTACAATGGTCCTTATAAAGGGTACAGGGATGAATGATGTATTCCCCTTCTCACCCCAGTGAACCTTTACAGCAATCCTGTCGTTTTCATCGAATACTCTGTCAAATTCAGCCCTCAAATAGAGGGTCTTTAACTTCTCGAGCAGATTCTTCTTCGGGCTTGCCCTGCAATTGGTGAAAAAGACTTTTGACTTCATAATAGACCTCGACTCTAAGAAATATCTGTGTCAATATCCTTAAACTTCATCCCCATAAGGGGGATTGAGATTGCCCCTGCGATAGTTACGGGTATGAGTTGGATAAAGTGATATGTAAGAGCAATTGATAATGCGAGCGATTTTTCTATGTTGAAGAATCCGAGGGCGAGTACTACGGCGAGTTCGAATGTACCGAGTGAGCCCGGTGCGGCAGGGATCATTATGGCTATGTTGACAGATAAGAGGGTCATCAGTGCCGCAAGGGGTGAGATGTGTATACCGAAGGAGAGTATTACGAAATGAATCATTAGAACCTGAACTACCCAGCCCATAAGGGAGAGTATGGTGGCTATAGATGAGGTCTTAATATTGTTGATTGCCTCGAATCCCTTTTGTAGTTTTTCGAGAACCCCTTTTAAGAAGGTGTTTGTTTTGTCGGATAGAGGGATGTATTTTATTATTGTGTCGGGATTTACCTTCATAAATAGTATTAGTCCTATCAATAGTATGGAAAAGAATATTATAAATCCCAGAGTCCCTTTTTTCATCCAGTCGGGTGTGTCCATAATGAGAGGCATTATTACGAGTAGAATGAACATCCCTATACCTTCGAATATCCTGTCGAGGGCGGCGGAGCCGATTACAGTGGTCTTGGAGATATTCTCTTTTTTACCGAGTATCAATGCCCTGACAAGCTCTCCGGCCCTTGCAGGTAGTATGGTGTTTGCCATAAAACCTATGAGATTGGTCAGATATAAAACAACAAGTCTGGGCCGGGGATCCAGCAAGACCTGCCATCTCATACTCTTGAAAAGAATTACTACAAAATTCAATATGAAGACTATAAATAATTCTAATGGTTTGACCTGAGAGAAAGCCCTGAGCGCCTCACCAAAATCTATAAAATAGAATAATAAAATTATTATCGCTATCGATAATAAGAAACCTGCTATCTTCCAGTCTTTGAGCTCGTACTTCATAGGGAAATTATCATTAACACAAATTAGGGAAATTTAAATCTTAAAAATGTATGTGTTCGTAAATATTTTACATTTCTTGTTCTTTTTGATATTATCTCAATCATTCAAAGGAGGTGTTATGGCACACATAAGTAAGAGTCACTCCCTTGGGAGGGATGAGGCGAAGAAGAGGATTGAGAGGATGATACCAAAACTTTCTCAGGAGTATAATTTGAAGATCGACTACAAATGGGAGGGGGATTATAAACTTGTATTTGCGGGTTCAGGGGCGAAGGGGAGTTTTTTAATCACTGACAATTCCGTAGAGGGAGATTTGAGCCTCAGCTTCTTATTGAAGGTGATGGAGGGTAAGATAGTATCAACTATAAATGGTATTCTTGATGAAGTACTTAAGTAGTTTAGTAATTATTCTTGCTATATCTCTACCTCTTCCCTTGAAGGGTACAGAGGATGATTTGCAATTCGAAGAGGGTGCAGGGCTTGTCTTCAAGTATATTGTACAGGATCTGGCCTCTGATGCAGCCTTCAGTATATCCCGAAAGTGTTCCATTGAGCACCAGGAGTATGTTCACACCGCAGACTTTTTATTCGACAAATTGAAATTGGATGTAGTCAATACTACTGTTGATTCCGAGGATTATAAAAACTGTGAGGGTGTTGAGATTGAGAGTGTGGCTCTCACAAAGGAGAAGGCACTATGCTATAATAAGGAAGAACCTTCCATTATCAATGTTGGGTATATCGCATTTATGAATAAATCCTGCGAACCTGATGTGCAAAAGTATTATAAGAGATTTATGGGAAAAGCAGAGAAGAGTATCCCATTTGACACAAAGGTCATTGAGGGTAGATGCAAGGGTATGAGTGTAAAGATGAGGTCGTCTAATCCAAAGTATTATAATGCCCTCCTCTCCTGTGAAGACAGGGTCGGAATTCTATTCGTAAATAAGGGGATGCTGAAGAATTTTGAGATGACAAAAAGACTCATCGAAGAGAAGGTCGAGGCTGTTGAGAATCGTCCGAAGGCAAAAGATGATTTTTGAGACTCATATTCGATTAATCTTTCAAATTTACTTGTTGAGAGGTAATCTATGAAAGGGATGTTTTTCGTTCTGATCGTTGTTAGTATTTTCCTCTTGAATTGCAAATCCTCTGAGGAGAATGCGGATACTTATGATGTAATATCTTTGGATGTATCAGATGCAGAAGTACTGGTAGATTCTATATCTGATGTGGGAGATATAAGTGATGTCTCAGTGAAGTGTGAAAGTAATATCAAGGCTGTTTATGGACCGGCAAATAAGACAGGTCTCACTTTTTCGGCAGAGATCTTCCCATTCCCCAATGACTATTATACCAGATTAGACCCTCATTCTCCTACAGGCATCAGTTTGAACTACCCTAAGGATGTCTTACTAAATGGTATTAATGAACTGAATGGATTCCCTACATTCTCTATCCTCCTTGCGAGGTTCATAGACCCGAGTGATACCGAGGGGAATTTCAGGATTACTCCGATAGTGAAGGAAAAGTTCAGCAGAAGAGATTTCAAGGAAGACTTTTTGTTTCTGATACCGCTGGATACCCTTATGAACGAGAGTGATGAAGAGGTGATACAGAAGAGTATTGTGCCTCTTGAGATTCACTTTAGTGATTCAGGTTTGCTTGTTGCACAGGTGACTGAGATACTTGATGAGGGAAGTGAATATGTATTCTTCATTACTGATAGACTCAAGGTAAAGATAGAGGACAAAAACGGGAATGTTGTAAAGGAGGAGGAGTGTATATCCACCCCATTGAATTTCGAGGCAATAAAGCAGAAGAGATCTGTTGAGTCCAGATATCCAGAACTGGAGGCATACAGGGAGTCCCTGGTGGATGTGTTTGATGCCATTGAGAATAAACTACATATCCCGAGGGATAGTATAGTAATGTTTTCGAGGTTTAAGACGGGGTATAACTATAGAATATTGAAGAGGATAAAAGAGCAGATTGATGAGATATCTAATTTTAATGTAGAGATTACGGATGTCTTCAAGCCTGTGGGAAGAGACGGAAAGCTCACGAAGAAGATGATGGAGTATCTACCCTGTGCAGAGGATATAAAGAGCATAGATGAGTTTTATGACTATGATTTCACCAATGTAGATTCGATTGTAATTGGTTACTATGACTCACCAAACTACCTGAATGATAAGAATAGAATCAATTATGATGTGAATCTGTCTGACTATAAGCCATTGGGTAAGAATAGAGTACAGTTTATACTCATACTCCCCGTAAGGGATGATACAAAGGGTCTATTCTCTCCTGCCCCATTTGTCCTCTTTCAGCACGCCTTTCAGGTTTGCAAGGAGACATCTATGGCACTCGCCGGGATGTTTTCCTCCTTCGGCTTTGCCATTGGTGGGATTGACATAATAGGGCACGGAATTCGCTCTGGTAAGCCGAGATGTGAGGATGGAAGACTCTTTTGTAATACCCAGTCCCTCGATTTTATCAAGCCCGATGATATGCTGACCACTGTGAACTGGCTAAGACAGTCCGCGATTGATGCAATTGCATTTTATAAGGCACTGAAGGGGTTGGATATTGATATAGTCCCTTCCAGATCTGACGATAACGGGAGTGTGATTCTCTCTGAATCAGGGGATAATATTAAGGATATCGATATAGACAACTCCCTGTTTACCTCTCAATCTCTGGGTTCTTATCTCGGAATATCTATTGTGTCAGTGATAAACGAATTCAAATCCGCTGTCTTCAATGTGCCCGCTGCCGCCTTTTATAAACTCTTGTCTATGGATCTTTCCGAGAATGGCGAGATATGGGAGTTGAACGATATGTATCTGCCATTTATTCTATCTATTCAAACCCTTGTGGATGAGATAGAGGTTTTGAATTTTACAAAGAGATACTATGTGAAGGATGGGGTGAATATGAATGTGCTGATTCAGGCAGCCAAAAACGACAGGGTAGTACCCCACAATGGTACGGAGATGCTGGGGCACTTTATGAGACTTGAGCAGGTTGATGCCCTGAGGGAGATAGAGGGTATTCCACAGGTGAGATCTCCTCACTGGGGTTCATATCATAGCAAGAGCCTCTCCTCGGGTTATTACCAGTTTGACCCCGCCGAGCATATATTCTATCTGAAGAGTTTTACAGAAGGGGTTAGGGAGTCGGCACAGTATCAATCCGCCGTATTTTTGAGGAGTTCTCTCTCTCGTAAGGATGAGGGCGGGCTGATAATTGACCCCTACAAGTGTTCGCAGATTGGCGATTTTATAGAAGAGGCAAAGAGCTACCCCTTAGAGATATCTTCAAACCCCTTTTGTAAGTAGAGAATATGGACGAATTTGAGTTTATAGAGCGTATAAGGAGGAGAGTAAAGATAAAAAATAGAGGGGTTCTGTTAGGAATTGGTGATGACTGTGCCATTTTGAGAATCAGTAGAGATGCCCTTATAACTGTGGATTCCGCCGTGGAGGATGTACATTTCAAGATGGGGTGGGGATTTGCTTATCAATTAGGTCGCAAATTGGTGAGGGCAAATATCTCTGATTTGTTCTCAAAGGGAGGGGAGGGAGTGGCTGCCTTTCTATCAGTGGGTGTGAATATGGGGGATAAAAGAAAGGCAAATTTTATCTCAAGATATATAGATGGCATCATTGACGAATTGAACGCTTATAAGATAGAGCTATCGGGAGGGAATGTCTCTGCGGTCAAGGACAGATGCTTCTTTGATCTATTCCTTCTGGGCAGTCTTAAAAAGGGGAATTTCAGAGGGAGAAATGGGGCATCACCATCGGATCTGATTGCCATAGATGGCCCTATTGGTGATTCATCTGCCGGGCTATTTATCCTTTCGAAGGGACTTGAGAAGAGAGGATATGAGAGACTTATAAAGAGGTTTTTGAACCCCGAAATAAGGCCCCATTATAAGAGTAGAATCTGGGACTATGTAACCTCTTCGATTGATATAAGTGATGGTTTGATTGGGGACCTCGGACATATACTCAAATCGAGTAGATGCGGGGCGAGAGTAGATGTAGACAGGATCCCCGTTTCGGATATTTTGAAAGAGTTTTGCAAGAGACGCAGGCTCGATATATTCGAGTTTATCTTAAGTGGTGGGGAGGATTACAGACTCCTCGTAACTTTAAGGTCGAATACACCTCAATCTCTAATAGAGGAGAGTAATTTTGTCGTGATTGGAAATATAACAAGAGGCTCAGCATTGCAATTGCTCGGTGTCAGAGGCAAATACACCTCCTTCAAACACTTCTGAGGCAGGGATGTCTTTGAAAGTTTTTATTTATATTAAATTTGACAGAATGGATAGGTTATTTTATTAGAGGAATAGAGGAGGTATCAAATGAGACAGATTTTTCGAGAATTTATAATTGTTGCATTGGGTTTATTATTATACTCTTGTCCATCACCAAATTATGTCCCTACTGAGTTTCAATACTCTGAATATCGCTGTCCCGAGCCTATTGGGGTGATTGTGAGGGAGAATTGCAGGGAGATTGTCATAAAATATCAGGCAGAGGATGTATCAGTGAGTGTGAAGGGTTCTGTAACTCAGATAGCAACCGCAGAGGGGAGCTACAAGAATGAGACCAGGGTATTGCAGGAGGCGAGCGAGTTTATGCAGTTTTTGAAAGACCAGCAGGTTTCCCTGTGTAATGACTACAATACCTGTAAGTTGACAACGCAGGAGTATAAAGAGCGCAAGGACAGGATAAATAAGACATTTACTACCATCTATGCCCTCACCAAACAGATAAAGGTCTCAGACCTCGACCCGGAGATAAAGAAGGATATTATGAGGAAGATACTTGCAATTATTGATGAGTATAATAAGCCATTATCAAAGCCCGAAAACCCTGCGACTAAAGATCCCTCAGAGAAGGTTATTAAGTTCAAGCCCGCCCCTGCGAAGGGGAGGGACTTCCCTGAGTTTAGCCCGACCCCACAACAGAACCCTCCGGTTGTAAAGGATGTTCAGCCTGTAAGAACTCAGGGTGAAGGTTCGGGAGATGATGCGACAGATGCTATGGACGAGGCGCAGAAGCAGATGTTACATATGCAGAAGAAGGCTATAGAGATTCAGAAGAAGGCAATAGAGATGCAGAAGAGTTTAGAGAATAGCGCCGATGAAGGTGGTGAAGAATATTGATTATCAGACGAAAGACCAGAAAAATAAGACTGGGTAGTATCTATGTTGGGGGGGATGCAGACATATCAATTCAGTCTATGTGCAACACCAGAACCGAGGATATCCAGTCCACAGTCAATCAGATAAAGGAACTTGTGACTGCCGGTTGTGATATCGTGAGGGTGGCAGCCAATACGGAAGAGGCGGCTGAGGCGATCAGGGATATCAAGTCTGAGCTTTTAGGTGTGCCACTGGTTGCGGATATACACTTTGATTATAGACTGGCTATAAAATCCATAAAAAGTGGTGCAGATGGCATCAGGATAAATCCGGGGAATATAGGTTCTAATGATAGAGTGATGGAGATATTAAATGTGGCATCTGATTACAATGTTCCAATACGAATAGGTATAAATAGTGGCTCTCTTCCAGAGTCTTCAGATAGATCTCAGAGTATTGTGGACAGGATGATCTCAGTTGCGAAGAGTTACATAGACCTGTTCTTATCGGCTAAGTTTGAGAATATCAAGGTCTCGTTGAAGTCCAGTAATGTGATGGAGACCATAGAGGTTTACGAGAGGTTTTCTGAGATATATGATTTCCCTCTTCACCTCGGTATTACAGAGGCGGGAACTACCCTTTCGGGGGCGATAAAGTCCTCAATAGGGATTGGTATATTGCTTTATAAAGGGATTGGAGACACAATAAGGGTATCTCTCTCGTCTGACCCTGTTGAAGAGGTGGAGGTAGCAAAGAAGATACTCAAATATCTGGGTATTAGGAAGGGTGGTGTAGATGTAATCTCCTGCCCAACCTGTGGGAGGGCCAATGGGGATGTAATAGGAATTGCTTATGAACTCGAAAAGAGGGTCAGGAATATCAAAAGAGATATAAAGGTAGCGGTAATGGGTTGTGAGGTGAACGGACCTGGCGAGGCAAGGATGGCTGATATTGGCGTGGCTTTCGGTAAGTATGATGCCCTGTTATTCAGGAATGGGAAGGTGTTGAGAAAGATCTCAAAGGATGAGGTCTTAGAGGTACTCCTTGAAGAGATAGAGAAGATGTAGTATGTCATTTGAGTTTAAGGTGTTAAAGGTAATCGGGTATGAGTTACATTATTGAGTCGGGTAGCATATATGGAAGCTATAAGTATAGCCATTGTAGAGGATAATCAGAGGTACGCTAACTCCTTAAAGCGTTTCTTGAGTAAAAATAGTCTATATGACCGAATTGATATTTATGAGACAATCAAGGCTTATATGGATAAGGGGTACAGTCAGGAGTATGATATTATTCTTCTGGATATTCAGCTTCCGGATGGGTGCGGTATAGATATAATAGGTGAGATCAAGAGGAGATCCCCCTCAGTGGAAATAATTATGCTAACAGCCTTCTCTGATGAGGATAGATTGTTTAAGGCTCTCAAGCTTGGTGCATCGGGTTATATTACGAAGGAGAATTCTTTGAAGTATATTCAAGATTCCATTATTGAAGTTCTGGGTGGCGGTGCCGTTATCTCTCCGGATATGGCTAAGAGATTTTTGAATTATTTCATAGCAAATAAAAGGGAATCCACAGATGAAAAGGTTAGTATAGATTTGAGTAGAGAAGAGATAGAGGTAATCGAGATCCTTGCAAGAGGGCTTACGAACAGGGAGATAAGCGAGGTATTAAAGATTAGATACAGGTATGTAAAGACAATCCTTTCGAAAATATATAAGAAATTTGGCACATCATCGAGGGCAGAGGTTGTGCGGAGGGCGGTTGAGATGGGGATTGTAAAGATATAACTCTACCTTTTGATTATCCCATTCAATATGAGTTCTTTTATGATCTCTATCTTTTCCAGCGTTGATCCTTTAATCGTAAATTCCTCCCCAATAGAACTGTCCACCATAGAGGAGCCGGCGAGAATGAACATCATAGCCCCAAGGCAGAAAATCATAAGAATAATGGGGTTATATCTGTCTGTAATCACCCCATCCCTCTGTGCCTCAATGAATATCTTCTTTATGTATTGTAGTTCCTTTGCCACAATATTCCTGTGAAACCATCTGGATATATCCGTATTTGTTACGATCTCCCTTGCCAGGAGTTGTGGCAGGTTTGAATTTTGCTCGTAGAACTCCTCATATATGTTGAAGAGCGAGAAGAATTTGTCTTTTGAAGAGAGCTCCTTATCTTCACAGAGGGATTTGAGTCTTGAAATGATCGGGCTGGTTTTACCTTTTATAAGCTCCTTGTACAATCGCTCTTTACTTGTAAAATAATAGTTTATAAGGGCGATATTTACACCTGCGGCTTTGCATACATCCCTGATGGAGGTATTGGAATAACCCTTCTCTATGAAGAGTCTCTCGGCAACTATTAGAATCTTCTCTCTTGTCGAAAGGTCTATATTTCCCTTTTCAGTCTGCATTTTCACCCTTAAACCTCTCTACCAACCTCTGTAAGTAAGAGAAGATCACAGGTACCACGACAAGGGTCAAAAGAGTTGAGGTTATGACACCACCGATCACGGCGATTGCCATAGGTGCCCTTATCTCGGCTCCCAACTTTCTACCGAGTGCAACAGGCAGCATACCGAATATCATTGCGAATGTCGTCATAAGAATAGGTCTGAGTCTTATGGTACCTGCCCTTACTATTGCCTCATTGAGTTCAAGCCCTGACTGCCTCCCTTTAAGGGCAAAATCTATCAGCAATATAGCATTTTTGGTGACAAGTCCCATCAGCATAATGAAGCCGATCATTGTTGTAATGGACAGGTTGTAGCCTGTCAGCAGCAAGAAGCCGATGGCCCCAATCAGGGAGAATGGGAGGGAGAGCATAATTGTAAAGGGGTGTACAAAACTCTCGAACTGGGATGCAAGTATGAAGTATATCATCAGTATCCCTAAAGACAGGGATTCAAAAAGGGCCTTGAAGTTCTCCTTCATAAAATCAGCCTGCCCTGTGTATCTGTATGTAAAACCCCTTGGTAGTTTGTCTTTGAGTATCTTATTCAATTCATCCACTGCCTCACCCAGTGCCTTCTCTCTTGTAAGGTTTGAGAATATGGTAACAACCCTCTGTCCGAATAGTCTGTTTATACTCTGAGGAGTAGTCCCTGATCTGTCTTCTATAATATTTCCAATCTCAACAGGCATCATAGCCATTGAACGGAGTCTGAGCCTCTTAATCTTATTGATATCGCTTATTGTCTCGTCGTCCATCTTTATCCTGATGTCGTAGGTATATCCCCCCTCCTTGTATTCAGATATTTTGTCACCTGCGAGCATAAGTCTCAGTGAAGAGCCGACAGAAACAGGGAGTATTCCAAGTTGTGCCGCCTTTTCTCTGTCGATATTTAAAGAGAGCTCAGGCTTTGATTCCTTGTAGGAGATATCAATATCGGTATAACCCCCTGCCTTAATCATCTCCTCTTTTATCTCCAAGGCGATCCTCTTGAGTTCATTTAAGTCATTACCAAGTATGTTCAACTGTAATATTGCTGCAGAGGATCCGATATCTACTCCCTGCTTTTGAACGACAGACACCGTTGCCTTATCATAATTTCGGAGGGATCTCCTGACTTCATCCATAATGTCTATCTGATGTTTTCTTCTCTCCTCAATTGGTTTCAGTTTTACATATATAGAGGCGGTCTCCTTCTTCTCGAGTCTCCCACCCCCTATGGTTGCGAATACAAAACTGACATCATCTCTGCGGGTAATGATATCTGTAATCTCAGTTATGCACTTTGATGTGTACTCTAGGGAACTACCTGCTGGTGTTTCGATATTTACATTGAACTCTCCCTGATCTGTTATAGGCATCATCTCCTGTTTAAGGAATTTACCCATATAGAGGGTAATTAATAGGGTAACTATAGCGATAGCGAGTACCAGTACCCTGTTTTTGAGTGCCCAGCCCACTATCTTTCCATAGAATCTGTCCAGCCAGTCGAGGAATCTCTCGACATTGATAGTAAAGAAGTTTCTCATAGGCTCTTTCATAAAACGGGAGGAGAGCATAGGGGTGAGGGTAAATGAGACAAAGAGGGAGATCAAAACGGCGATGACGACGGTAATACCGAATTGCTTCAAAAATCTTCCTACCATTCCGTAGGTTACGGCTATAGGCAGGAATACCGCCACTATAGAGAATGTGGTAGCCATAACCGCGAGCCCTATTTCATCGGTAGCGGTAAATGCCGCCTCCATCCTATCCTTCTTCCTCTCGAAGTGCCTGAAAATATTTTCTAATACCACGATCGCGTCATCTACAACAAGACCCACAGATAGAGAGAGACCCATAAGAGTGAGATAGTTGAGGGTAAATCCAAATGCCTTGATAGCCGCGAATGTCCCTATGATAGATGTGGGGATTGCCACAGCGGCGATTATCGTCATTCTGATATTTCTCAGGAATATGCCTATGATTACGATTGCTAGGATTGCACCGAGATATAGGTCGAATATGGCATCCTCGATGGAGTTCTCGATAAAAACCGCATTGTCAGAGATTATCTCGACTTTTACACCCTTTGGGGCAAGCCTGTTGAGTTCAGGGACCACCTTTCTTATCTTTCTTGCCATCTCAACGGTGTTTGTACCTGGCTGTTTTGTTACAACCAGAGAGAGTGTCCTCTTTCCGTTTAATATCGCCCTTGACTTCTCCTCCTGAAGGGAATCCTCCACGACAGCTATATCCTTTATCCTGATGATAGAGCCGTTTATGTTTGTTACCATAATGTTTTTCAATTCTTCGAGATTATCTACCATACCCTTTGATTTGACGGAGATCTCATAATCACTGACTCTCAGGTTGCCGGATGGAATGTCTATATTCTGAGCACCCAGTGCCTTTACTATATCCTCTATCGTCAGATTATAGGCGAGGAGTTTGTCTGCCTGTGGTCTTATCCATATAGCCCTCTCTCTACCTCCTAAGATCTCCACATTCCCAACGCCATTTATTATCTGTATCTGATTCTTTACTACCTTGTCGGCAAAGTTATATAGTTCTGCCTCTGTCAATCCTCCCTCATTTATTACACCAAGGGATATCACTGGCATTGCCCCGAGGTCTACCTTCTGAACCACTGGTGGCTCTATGTCGGAGGGGAGATTTCGCTGTATTGTCGTAATCTTATCCCTTACCTCCTGAGCTGCGACATTGATGTCCTTTTCTAATTCAAACTGTATCACCACGCTTGAAACATTCTGCAGACTCTGAGAGCTCAGAATCTTTATATCGCTGATCTGGTTTACTGCCTCTTCTATCTTCTTTGTAACCTTGGTCTCTATGGTCTCAGGATCGGCTCCTCTATAGACGGTAGTCACTGTAATGATAGGGAATTCGATATTCGGAAGCATATCGATGGCGAGCTTTATGTATGCATAAACGCCATAGGTGATAATTGCAAGCATCACCATCGTGGTGAAGACAGGTCTCTTTATCGATATATCTGCAAGTTTCATAGAATCACCTCATTTTCACTTAGCGAAACTTACTACATAACCATCTTTTATCATATTCAGCCCGGAGGTTATGATTATATCCTCATCTGAAAGCCCTGATGTTACCCTCACAGAGATGGCATCTATATCCTTATACTCTATATTCCTCTCTCTTGCCACTCCACTTTGAACGATATATATTATGCCCTTGCCATTCTCTGCCTTTGCTATGTACTTTTTTCCCAATATATATGTGTTCTTGAGGGCATCCGAATAAATCCTCGCGGTCCCGAAAAGACCCGATTTCAGTTTGTGGTCGTATTTCCTGTTGTCTATCTTGATTATTACCTGTGATGACATACTCCTTGGATCCACATCCTTGACAATCTTATACACAGGCTCTGTTATCTTCATATCTATATCCTTGAAGAATATCTCGACATTATCCCCCTCTGAGAAGTTGGATATCTCGGAAACGGGTACAGATATCTTGAATTGCAGATTATTTATATCCACTATTCTGAACATTGGGGTAGGGGGCATCATATTGACCCTGGTGCCGACTGAGACGAATCTGTTGGTAATGTAGCAATCGAAAGGTGCCCTGATATATGTATCTTCATATCGTTTCTTTGCCATATTAAGCCCATCCAGAGCCATCTTCATCTGATTCTCAGTTATCTGGTGTTTCAGTTTCAATCCCTCGTATTGTGCATCAGAGATGCTCTTCGATTCATAGAGTTTCTGAGTCCGTTCAAAATCTATCTTACTCTGTTCATAAGCCAGTCTTGCTGATTCATACTGATTCTTTGCTTGAGAGAGTCCGATCTCAAACTCCTGTTGATCGAGCATAGCGATCAGTCCGCCCTTTTTTACGAATGAGCCTTCATCGGCGTAGATCTTTGCTATTACCCCGGATACCGCTGGCATAATAGTGACATCCTGCATAGACAGAAGGGTACCGCTGTACTCAAGATATTCTGGCGATTTTATGTCCTTTGCCTTTATGGTGGAAACGGCGAGCACTGAGCCTTCGTTCTCCTTTTCATTCTCCCTCTTGCTCTCTCCCTTCCTGCAGTAGGCAAAGAGTATTGCAAGGGATAATATAATGATTACTACTTTTGAAAGTCCTTTCATAAATCCTCCTTATTTTCATTGATTGCCCTCTTTAAGTTTTCGAGGCTCAAATAGTATGAATATATTGCGTTTGTATAGTTTATCCTTGCTGTGGTAAGCATATTTTCAGCATCCAGTACCTCTGTAGCAGTTATCTGCCCATTCTCATACTTCTTAACGGCGATCCTGTACACCTCCTCAGCCAGTTCGACAGATTTCTTATTGCTCTCAATAGCACTGTAACTGTTTTTTACATTGTAGTATGCCCCTTTTACATCCAGGGTAATACCATCACTCATAGCGGCAAGCCCTGATTTAGCCTTCTCTATCTGATGAGAATCAGACTTCAACTGAAAGTAGGTGGACCCCCACTCCCAGAATGTCCAGGAGAGGGACGCCCCCACAAACCAGCTCTCTTCGGGCTGGAATGAATTACCCCACTGCCTGGAATATGTAAATAGCCCTACGACAGAGGGGATTAGACTCCCAACTGTTGTCTGCCTCTTTGCTTTTAGCATATCGACTCTGAGTTGCATTGACTTGAGGTCGAGACGATTTGATAGTGCCCTATCTATGCAGTCATTGAGAGATAGATTAAATGGCGGTGGTTCGGTGGAATAACTCTCTTCGAGTTCAATATCCTCATTCTTATCTCTTCCGACAAGTACATTGATAGAGGTCTTTGTTATGGAGATGGCAGATTCAATCTCATTCAGGGCATTTTTTACCTGAGAGAGTTTGACCTCCACTTTCATTACATCGTCCTTCTGGACCATACCATTCCTGTAGAATTGCTCGGTCATCTGCCTGTATGATTCGATGAGTTTAAGAGAGGAGAGAAGATTCTCCCGTGTCTTTTGAAGCTTCAGAAGATTGAAATATGCCTCGGCGACTTTGTATCTGATATCTCTCATCTGAACTGACAGGTCGAGGCGTGTAGCCTCTTCGTTCAGTTTGTTGATTTTGTAGACATTATAGAGGGTATAAAGAGGAGTTATGGGCTGTGTTATTGTAAATGAGATATCCTTTGTATCCTGATCCATTACATGCATCCTGTCGGGGATATTAATCCCCATATTCTGAAACTGAGGGGGTATTTTGAAGCCAAAGGATACATCTGTTGGTTCATTCCAGTGCAGGTACTTCCCCGATGTGGAGAATTTGGGACCCATATTGGAGATTGAGGAGAGTTTACTATATTTTGCTGCCTCAAGATCCTGCCTGGACATCTCAATATTCCTTGAATTCTTTATAGCCATTTCTGTAAGCTGTTCGAGATTGAACTTCTCTGCATAGGCGATGGCAGAGATAGAAATAACCATTATTGCTATGTAGTAAATACTTTTCACAATCAGACCTCCCTGAGATGATTAAGTGAACAGAGCCTAATCTACAGAGTAGATTAAACATCTGTTTCAAACAAGTGTTTAATATAAACATTTTTGAAACAATGTCAAGGGAATTTTAAGATTAAAAGGGAATGTAGTAAAACAGGTAATGAGATAGAAATCACTATGGAAGGTTATTTGATACTGGTTTCACTGGCTACTGGGTAGAGATTATCTTGACAGAAGGGATTAAATTTTGTAGTTTATAGACAGGATAATCACAAACTTTTATAAAATGTTTGTGAAAATAAGGATATGAACATACAGGAATTAAAAAAAATAATCGTCAGTCAGAAAGAGGAGATCGAAGAGAAGTTTAAGAGAGAGAGAATAATCTTGAGGGATTTAGACTTCTCCCGTTTTAGAAATTATCTATCTTATCCTAATATTGTAGCAATCCTGGGCATAAGGAGATGTGGCAAATCAGTTCTTTGCTTACAGATTTTAGACAAAAGTAAGAATTTTTTATATATTAACTTTGATGATGAGAGGCTGATAGAATTTAGTGCCAGGGATTTTGACAATCTTTTAGAGGCTTATTATGAAATATATGGTGAAACTGATTATATCGTCCTTGATGAACCACATAATATCTCTGGATGGGAGTTGTTTGCAAATAGAATAAGGAGGAAAAAGAGGGTTATAATCACTGGTTCTAATTCAAAACTTCTCTCTGGTGAGCTTGCCACACATTTAACAGGTAGATATATAGACTTTGTTCTCTTCCCATTCAACTTTTATGAATTCCTCAAGTTTAATAATTTTTCCATATCTGAAAGTGATTTTTATTCTTCAGAGAAAAGGGGCCTATTAAAAAAGTTTCTTGATGAATACATTGTATCTGGTGGTTTTCCAGAGAGATATCATTTTGGCAAAGAGATTCTTGTAAGAATTTATTCCGACATAATAGAGAAGGATATTTTGAAAAGGTGTAAGATTAAAGACAAAAACACTTTCAAAGAGATGGTAAGATATGTAATTTCCAATTATGGGTGTGAGGTTACTTTTAATAGACTGAAAAATATCGTTGGAATAAAGGATGTTCATACTATAAAAAACTGGTTTTATTTGCTGGAAAATGCTTATATGATTGTTCTCCTTGAAAGGTTTTCTTTTAAACTCAAGCAGCAGGTGATTTCACCCAAAAAGGTTTACTGTATCGATACAGGCCTGATAAATGCCATTTCCTTTAAGATAACTGAGGATAGGGGGAAGCTAATTGAAAATTTGGTTGCAATAGAGTTATTCAGAAGAAGAAGTTATAAAAATAGGAATTTAGAGGTCTATTACTGGAAAGACTATCAACAAAATGAAGTAGATTTTATAATAAAAGAAAAAGAGAGTGTAAGGCAATTGATTCAGGTGTGTTATGATATTTCGAATTATAATACCAGAGAGAGAGAAATTAAGAGTCTCATTAAGGCCAGTAAGGAGTTGAAATGCAGTGATTTATTAATTATAACTATGGACTATGAAAATGAAGAACTTTTTAATCTCGATAGTAACAGAAAGAAAATAAAATTTGTGCCATTGTGGAAATGGTTGTTGAGTGTAGATGATATGAAATGAATCTTCCGAATATTGAGAAATAATCGGCGGGCAAAGAGACTTTTATTCAAGCCGTAATTTATGTATTTGTCATTTTGACTAAATATGGTATATATTAGAGTCCTGTGAGGTGAAATGCTATGGAATATAAGAAGAATGTAATTATCATTGCGATTCTGGTTCCTTTAATAGGTATAATCAGCCTTATTCTTTCCTGCGGTGGGTCTGAGTATGAGAGTGGTTTCTCTATAACCACCCATTTTGGGCAGACCCAGAGGTATGCCTGTGATATAAGTTCGCCTCCTAAGGTAGGAGAGGCCCCCTGCGATATTGATGCCTTTAGGCTATGTGGATACTCAGAGAAGTTAAATAGTATTCTATGCAAGGATTATGATATAAGTGAGGGTAGCAATGGTGCGAAACTGAATCTGCCTGCGGCTGAGGATTATAGAATATTCTTTCAAGGGTATAATAAGGCAAGGAGTGATGTGAATTTATGGTGTGGTGCAACAGATAAGATATCTCTTAAAAAGGGGGAAAAGAAGGATGTCTCGATGTTTATCGGGAGGTGCTCGGACTTTGTATTTGCAAGGAGTAAGATGAGTTCTCCGCGTGCCTTCCATACGGCTACACTGCTTAAGGATGGGAGGGTTTTAATTGTGGGGGGTATAGGTAGTGTGAGTACAAAATCCTGTGATAAGGAGTGTGATGGGAATGGCTGTAAACCCTATTGTAAAGTCGCAGAGGCAACATCGGATATTGAAATATATGATTTTACGAAGGGTGAATTCTCAAAGGTGGGTAAACTGAATATTCCACGGGCATTACATACCGCTACATTGCTGGATGATGGTAGGGTGCTGATTGCGGGTGGAACGAGGGCGGTCAGATTGTATCTTGTCCCCGAGGACTCAAAGCCCTTTGTAATGCCAGATGCTATTGATGATGCATCCACCTCAATAGAAATATTCGACCCTCAGAATAATAGTGTGAAGAAGGTCGATTCGTCTGTTGCAAGGGCAATGCACACCGCATATATGGCCAAAAATGGGAAGATATATGCAATCGGGGGTGTGAGTGATATGAGTGGAGAGTTTGAGGCCAGAATGGCTGAAATAAAGATTGATTCGGGGATGGTGGATGCAAAAGTCTCTTTAAGTACCGGACGCGTCTTCCCGAATATTGTGGATTTCTCTCTCGTAGATGTGACATCAACTACCATAGCGGTGGTAGGGGGCTCGGTTCTGGATGAGAAAAAAGGTGGTTCTTTTGATATTATTTCGTTTGCAGAGGCAACACCTACAGTAAGAGAGCATGGTTATACTACAGAAGAGGCAAATATACTCTCTGCCATTGGTGTATCTGCGATCCCTATTGATGGTATCAGATTACTCCTTGCAGGTGGCTATATGATGAAGGATTGTGACCTGAGATTTAATAATGGAGATTACAGGATTGTGGCTGATAATCCTCTTGATTTCACTTTCTATTTTGATCTAACAAGTAATAATGTGTCTTATCCAGCCAGGGGTGACAGGTTGTTATACAGGCGGGCATTTGCTCAGGCCTCGTACCTTTATAATAAGAACTCCAGAATTATCTTCACAGGTGGTTTTGAGAAGGTAAATCCTGACTTTCTTGTTGATTCGAGTGTGATCCCTTTCATCCCAACAAATGCGGTTGAGATCTTCATCTATAGTTCTGAGATATTTGATACACTTCACCCTGAAGGAGTAGTAGACGCCGTTAATCCTGTTATAAAGATGAACGAGAGTAGGGCCCTTCACACAATGACTGTGCTGCCGGATAATACAATATTGATTACAGGTGGTTTTAAATCTGGTTCTGATATCTCCAGTTCTGCAGAGGTCTTCCAGCCATATCCTGTCAGTAAAGTTGAATCACTCCTTGTATATTGAATTTAGGGGGATTTATGGAATACAGGAGATTGATTCTTGGGCCGCTTGAGACAAACTGCTATATACTATTTAATGGAAAGTGTGGTGATTGCATCATTGTGGACCCGGCTTATGAATTTGAGAAGATAGTGGAGGTCATAACCGAGTTAAAGAAGAGACCGATTCTTGCTGTCCTTACTCATACACACTTTGATCACATCGGGGCGCTAAAAGATCTGAAGGATAATTACAGGGATATGAAGATCCTTCTGCATCCTCTTGAAAAGGATATGTTGAAGAGTCAGTCAGGTTTTGCCAGATTCTTTGGTATAAAGATAAAGGAACCACCCCCGCCCGATGGACTCATAGATGAGGGTGATGTCTTACAACTCGGGGAGGAGAGACTGGAGGTTCTATATACACCTGGTCATTCCTCTGGCTCCATATCCCTTTTGAACAGGAATGATAGATTTGTGATTGTGGGGGATCTTCTATTCCAGGGGTCCATAGGCAGGACTGATTTCCCTGGCGGCTCTTTTGAGGAGATAAAAAGAAGTATCCAGAAGAAGATATACTCTCTTTCTGACGACTTTCTTGTTCTCAGTGGACATGGTGAGAGTACTCGGGTGGGTATTGAGAAGAGGGAGAACCCTTTTGTAAGAGGCGAGTCTTAGTGATCCCCTTTCTTGTTTTTCTGTTATTCATAGCAGCCCTATTCTTTATCTTTGTACCGATTTTACCACCTGGCCTGTTTGTGTTTGCAGCCTATCTTATTTATGCATATCACACTGACTTTACCATCTTCAATAGTATGGTTTTAATTGTAGTAGGCTTTTTCTCTGTACTCTCTCTCTTTATTGACAATGTAATCAGTCTCATTGGTGCAAAGGTATTCAAGGGCTCTACGCTATCTATTATAGGGATGTTTATTGGTATGATAAGTGGATTCATGCTCGGTGGTCCTCTGGGAGTGATAATTGGTATTTTCGCTGGTGCATTTTTAGGAGAGTTCGTAAATTCTATGCTTGTGAGCCGTTCTCTAATGGTTGCTATTGGAACACTTATGGGCTATTTTATTGGTCTCTTCACCAAGATAATGATTATTGGGGGGCTGATTACATATTTTGTACTGAAAGTTTTCATATTTAAGAGGTAAAAAAGGTGGTTTTATGAATTTGAGAATTTTCTTAATATCCATTTTATTGACTTTAATGCTCACCCTTTATTATTGCTCGGGTGCAAGGGAGGTTGAAAATCCTGAGACAAATGATATCGGTATTTCAGGAGATGGCGGTCAGGATGTAATGAATGACTCGGGTATAATAGACGAGAAACTCGTTGATTATGTAAATGTATTTATTGGTACGGGTGGGGTTGGGTTTGGTGTTGGGTCTATGCTGCCCGGTGCTACTGCCCCTTTTTCGATGATGAGGCTGTCTCCAGACACAGCGATGTCAAATGGGGCGGTCCCGTTTTATCACTGTGCGGGTTATTATTATGAGGATCAGTATATTGTGGGCTTCAGCCATAATCATCTACCCGGTGTTGGTGTAGTGGATGAGGGGAATATACTCTTTATGCCCATAACAAAACTCCCAGAGGATATGATATACTGGACAAATTATCGTTCCCCTCTCTCCCACGATCTCGAGAAGGCATCACCCGGTTATTACTCTGTATATCTGCCCGATAAAAAAGTTATGACAGAGTTTACAGTGCGACTCAGGAGCGGGATGCATAGATATACCTTTGAAGACCGTAATTCTATCTCGGCCATTGTTGTAAATATGGATGCAGCCGCTGCCCTTGGATATATAAATGTTGTAGATGAGAGGCTGGTTGTTGACACGGATAAGAACGCCTTTTATGGATATGCAAAGACAGTAGGGGATTTTGCCAGTAGATATGGGGGATTGAAGATATACTTCTATGCCATCCCTGATAAGAAGATCGAGAGTTTCAAGATATTTTCAGATAATAAGCAGGTGGAAGGTAGTAGTGCCGATGGTGATAATGTAGTCGGGCTAATATCATTCGGGAGTGCTGATGTAGTGAAAATCAAAGTGGGAATATCTTATGTAGATATCGATGGGGCCAGAAGGAATCTTGAAGAGGAGATGCCGGATTTTGATTTTGAAAAGTATAGATCTATGACTGAAGAGGAGTGGGAATCCCTGTTGTCAACCATTCGAATCAAGACGAATAATAAGAGAGACAGGAGGATATTTTATACCGCAGTGTATCATCTGTTTCAACTCCCGACAATCTTTATGGATGTAGATAAAAGATATAGAGGCTTTGATGGTCAGATTCATACGGCTGAGGGATTTGTCTATTATACTGATTTCTCACTCTGGGATACATATAGAACATTTCATCCCCTTATATCACTTCTCTTCCCCTCATTTCAGAAGGACTTTAACATCTCACTTTTAAAGATGTATGAGCAGGGTGGATATCTGCCGCGCTGGCCTATGGGGATTGGTGAATCCGGTTCTATGGTAGGGGAGAGTGACAATATAGTACTTGCAGATTCTGTAATGAGGGGTGTTACGGATTGGGACATTGAGAAGGGTTATGAGGCGATGCTCAAGAGTGCAGATAAACCAAAAGACCCGAATTCATATTATGGGGGGAGAGATGCAATAGAGGATTATATAAATCTGGGTTATGTCCCTGCTGATAAAAGTAGTGGTTCGGTTTCAAAGACTCAGGAGTATACTTATGATGACTATGCAATAGCCTATCTTGCAAAATATTTGAATAAGCCCGATTACGAAAGATTTAGTAAACGTTCGATGTATTATAAGAATCTCTTCCATCCTGAAAAAAGATTCTTCCTCCCTAAAAATAGTGATGGTAGTTGGATAGAGAATGTGGTAGAGACGGCCTGGTCTGATTATTATGTAGAAGGGGATGCGTGGCAGTATAGATTCTTTGTACCGTACGACTCCGAAGGGCTTATGACCCTTTTTGGTGGAAGAGAGGGGCTCTTTGCCGCACTCAATGAACTCTTTATCAAATCTATAGAAGAAGTGAAGAATGAACCAACGACTCTTATCCCAAGAAAATACTATTGGCAGAGCAACGAACCCTGTATTCTTATCCCATTTATATACTGTGACCTCGGGGATTGTAATTCTACGAATAAGTATTTAAGGTGGATAATATCTGTCTTTTACAAAGATTCTCCAGATGGTCTGCCCGGAAATGATGATGGCGGTACTATGTCTGCGTGGTATATTATGAGCTCTACAGGCCTATTGATGTTACCCGTAAAAGAGTACTACCTGATTGGTACCCCCCTGTTTGAAGAGGTAGAGATAAGGTTGAGAGACAGGATTCTTAAGGTCAAAACTCAAAATTTCTCAAGGGATAACTATCAAGTTAAAGCAGTCTATTTCAATGGTAAAGAAATACCCGATTTCAGGATACCTCATTCCTCGCTTATAGAGGGTGGAGAGGTAGTTGTAAAATTTCAGGACTGATAAGAATATCTGGTGTTTTATCGGTTAATTAGATTGAAAAGTTGTTAGTTTTTCGTATAGTTATTCTTGCTCGAGTAATTAAGGTATTCCTTCTCCCATATTGAATCAGAGAGTTCCCTGTATCTTCTATTGTATTCAGGCAAGCTTCCGTCCTCTATAAAAGACAGGAAGGTCTTTGAACCTTCATCAACAGGTTTAGCCTCCACTTCTTTAACTATATTGTAAAAGACCGAAGAATGGTCACGAATTATACAGGGGGCTAAGATATTCCCTGCATCTTTGCTCGTAGTTTTGGATAGATAGTATTCATTTTGCCAGTCTCTGATGCGCTTAAAGAATGGGGATTTTACTACTACATCTGTAAGGGACTCGCCTCTGTTATAAACCTCGTAAATGTTGCCATATGTCTTATCTGCAAATGGGATAAAGACGCAGGGTGTAATGGTCCCATCCCACATGATATAAAAGTAAGCCTCTCCACGGGCTGCTGACATACAACCGCTGGATGCTGTGCCGGAATTCCAGAAGTCAGCAACAAAGAGTTTCTCCTCTCTTACCTTCTTCCATATACGTCTGTACATCTCAACCCTCTGTTCAGGAGTTACCATAAGATCCATAGAGGGCTTTCTACCGATTGGCATATACTGGAAATACCAGCCATAGAAGGCGCCTTTCTGTTTGAAAAAGAAATCAGTGAATTCATCAGAGAGGAGTAGATCTGCATTGTATTTTGTTGGTGTAACAGATATGCCGAAGGGTACTCCATATTTCTGTAGATTATCCATTGCATCCATAATCTTCTTCCATGTCCCCTTTCCCCTTCTTTCATCAGTCTCCTTCTCGAACCCTTCAACGGAGATAGCAGGTGTGAAATTACCCAGTGCAGCCAATTCTCTTGCTACCCTTTCATCAATTAAAGTACCATTGGTGTAAGCCATAAAGTATATATCATCGAATTTCCTGACAATATCGAGTAGTGTCATACCTTGGTCTTTATACAGGAACGGCTCCCCGCCAGAAAATACTATAAAGTGGGATCCAAAGACATCCCTCATCTCCCTGATTATTCTGTCCATTACATCGTAATGGAGGGTGTGAGGTTTATATATATCCCCTGCATAACATCCTTTGCATTTGAGGTTGCAGATATTAGTAGGCGATATAGTAACAAACTTGGGTGGTTCAAAGCCATATTTTTCCTTGAATATCTGTGTGTTGTGTGGGCACTCAATATATGCCTTAGTAAAGAAAATATTTATCACCTTTTCAATGCAAGCCTTAGAGAGCCCTTTATTTGCCTGAATCCTCTCAACTGTGTGAAATACCGCTCGAAGCATAGCATATTTGTCCTCATCGACTCTATCCAAATAGGTAGGATTCTTCTTCTTGAGGATATCATCAACGGCCTTAACAAGTACCTTTCTCATTAATGGATTTCTGAAACCGAGACTTACTAAATATGGGGAGAATTTGTAAAAACCTGGCAGATTTTTAATAAAACTGAAGTCGATAGAAATGGGAAAGGTGGCATTTCTGATTTTATCAAATTTAATTTGAGTCCAGTTTAAATTCATACCCAAACCTCCTTATTAAAATACTGTTATTTTACTATAAGCTTAAGGATTAATTTGTCAAGTTTTAAAAAATAGTTAAGTTTAATATTGACAATCGATAACTTAAAATGTAAAATTGCTATAATGGAGGTGCAATATGAATAGATTATTCATTGGTATTTTTATCGTACTTTTAATTGGTGCCTTGAACCTATCCTCCTGTGCAGTGGATACATCAGGTGCCCCCTGTGACCCACAGAAGGATAATTGTCCTAAGGGGCAGTATTGCTCCGAAGAAGGGGTATGTAAGTACGGTTCAAAGGATATCAATATTATACCATCAGATACCTTTGCATTAGATGTAACCAGAGATATAATTTCGAAAGACTATACTGATATCGAGGATATTTATGAGGATGTAAGTGATATTCAAGATATATCTGATGCTGGTGATATCGAGGACTTTGAGGACAATGCCCTTGATGTTATAGAGGAAGATGTCACTGATATCATTTCAGATGTAGCGGACACAGGCGATATTAGTGATGTCATATATGATGGGAACTGTATTAGTGAATGTAATCCCGCTGAAAGGCAGTGTATAACAGATAATAGCCTTATTGAGTGTCAATTGAATTACGAGACAGGATGTTATGAGTGGAGTGACGAGATCGTATGCAATACACCTCCGGATAATATATGTGAGGATTCACAAACCTTAAGAATCTATAATCAAACAGGAAAGTGTTTACAGGACCACTGTCAGTATACTTCATATACTATAACCTGTAAGAATGGGTGTGAGAATGGGAAATGCAAAGACTGTAAACCTGACTGTACTAATAAAGATTGTGGAGATGATGGATGTGGTGGGATATGCGGGGTGTGTGGTGATAATGCGTCTTGTAGTAGTAGTTATAAATGTGAGTGTATCGGAAATTATCTGAACTGTAATAATGATTGGAAAGATGGGTGTGAAATAAATAAGTCGAACGATTTGAATAATTGTGGCGAGTGCAATAACAAGTGCACTGTTTTAAACGGAACCCCAAAATGCGAGAGTGGTAGGTGTGTTATAGAATCCTGTTATAGTAGATATGGGGATTGTGACAATAAATATGAAACAGGGTGCGAAGAGTACTTAGATAAGGTAAACAGATGTGGGGATTGTAACACCGACTGCACAAAACTGGGATGGCAGCATGTCTCTGAGTATAAATGTTCCGATGGATTCAATAATTTCTTCTGTAATATTAGTATGTGCGAAATCAACTATGACAATTGTGATGGGAAACTGGATACTGGCTGCGAAACGAATATCTCCAATGATAGGATGAACTGTGGTAAATGCGGATTCAACTGCGGACAGAATACAAATTGCACTGGAGGAAAATGCTACTGTATTACAGATTATGGCAATTGTAATAATGATTGGAGCGATGGATGTGAGACCTCAGGTGTAAATTCGAACAATGAGAAGTGTGGGCCCGAATGCAAAGTCTGCACCAACTATACCCAATACTGCGCATCAGGAAAGTGTACTGACTGCCCTCAGAACTATAAAGACTGTGACGATAATGCAGTAAATGGATGTGAGGCAAATCTAAAAAGTGATATATCTAATTGTGGATCTTGTGGAATAAATTGCCAGAAGAATGTTAGGAATGCAGATGGAATATTCTGCAACAATGGGAGATGTGATTATACAAGTTGTAAGATTGGATGGGAGGATCTGGACGATGGGAGGGAGAATGGCTGTGAATCCTGGAATTATTTCCCCAAAATCTATGGTACTTCTAATTTAGAAGAAGGAAAATCAATTGCAGGATTTAATGGAGGTTATCTGATAGCAGGAAGCACAACTATCAATAGTAATAGACATATAGTAGTGATAAAGTTAGAAAGCCACAATGGTAAAGTTGTCTGGTCAAAGGAGTTTGGGGAAGGTGCCCCTGCAAAGGTACTGGCTGAGACAGACAAGAGTGGAAATTTAATCTCATTTATAGTTGCTGGTTATATTATAGGTCCAAATTTTACTGGAAGAGATCTGGCTGTGTTTAGGGTTGATCCAGATGGAAGTATACTAAATAGCTTCTTTTATCAGACAGCGGCAGATGAAGAGGCTACAGATATAATCAGGACATCTGATGGAGGCTTTGCTGTGCTTGGAATACAAAATAACACATTGACAAAAAACGATATCATACTAATCAAACTCAAAAGCGACCTGACATCTTCCTGGGGCGTCCGTTATTTTAACGGAGATGGGACATCCAATCAAAACGATGAATATGCATACTCAATAAAGGAAGATATTATAAATGGTAAATATATTATTGCTGGAAGCACTTCAAACAGGAGCGGTGATGCCTTGATATTGAGAGTAGAGTCGGATAATGGTGATATTGATAAGGCGGTCAGTTTTGGTGGGACAAATGTTGATTATCTGAATTCTATCGATATAATACCAAATGGTTATCTGGTGGGTGGATTTACAAATTCATTTGGAAATGGCTCAATTGATATTTTGATAGCAAAGATAGACATCTCTTTGCAAAATATTAATTTGGCTGCTGCAATTGGTGGATCAAATACTGAGAAGCCTGCCAGTATTATTCCCTCTCCGGATAACGCAGGATTCATTGTTGTCGGACAGACCAACTCATTTAGTGCAGGAGGGTATGATGGATTTGCTTTTAAGATAGATAATGCGGGACAGATAGCCTGGCAGCGAACATACGGTGGCAAAAATGACGATTATATTACAGATATTATACCAACTATGGACAATGGATATATTGCAATAGGCGGAACCAATTCTTTTGGATATTCAAGTTATGAGATGTGGGTTATAAAGACGGATAAATACGGAGAAGTAATGGGTTCCTGTCCGGCAGGATTGCCTAATATATCTAAATTCAGGGGACTTTATATAAATAATCTTGTAATCTCTAATTATAATCTTAACAGTGACAAATTAACTATCGCCCCTATCACTATTTTAATAGGTGCAAACGACATATCTATATATTCATATATGCAGTGTTCTGCACCTCAGCCATAGCAATGTATCTACCTGAATGAGAGATTCAAGGCGATAAATGTCCCGTTTGATATAATTTTTGAATCTTAATTTACTAACAAATGCTGGAAAGTTTTGTCGAAGATGGATAAGGCAACTCATAGAATAAGGGAATGCAATGTTTGAATTTTAAGAGTACAAAAATCTGTATTCAATGGGATCGGATATTAACCATCCTGGTTAACAGGCTTTAACCCCTAAATACTAAAAATAAATATCAGGTCGTGTAACAAAGATGGTCATTTTATTTTCCTTTTTTATTTTTTACCATCTCCATCAGTTCTTCCTCTGAGATGATCTTAATACCCAGCTCCTCAGCCTTCTTAAGCTTACTCCCTGGATCAGCCCCTACTACGAGATAGTCGAGCTTCTTTGAGACAGATGATAGGACCTTTCCACCGTTTTTGATTATGAAATCCTTTGCCTCATCTCTACTGAAATTACTCAATGTGCCTGTTATGACGAAACTCATACCCTTCAAGGCATCTCCTATCTTCTGCCTATCCTCTTCGATCGTCACCCCGGCATCTTTCAGGGCTTTTATCATCTTGAGGTTCCTGCTATCAGAGAAAAACCTCTTTATCTCGTTTGCAGTCTCATCTCCTATCTGTGGTATCTTCTTTAAATCCTCCAGATCTGCAGAGATTAATGAGTCTAAGTCCCGGAAATAATCTGCAATCAATCCAGCCGTGTTCTCACCTACATGTCTGATACCGAGGGCAAATATAAATCTCTTCAATGTCGTCTTCTTGCTCTTCTCTATTGCCTCTATAATCTTTTTTGCTGATTTCTCCCCGAATCCTTCGATATTCTTCAACCTTGCGGCATCGAGAGCAAATATATCAGGTATATCTTTTACGATCTTCTCCTCGAGAACCAACTTCTCGATTATCTTATCACCCAGTCCCTCGATATTGAATGCCCTTCTCGAGACAAAGTGTTTAATGCGTTCTATCAATCTGGCGGGACAGTCTATATTGGGGCATCTTATGATCGCCTCATCCTCGTCTTTTAGTACCGGGGTATTGCATACAGGACATCTATCGGGGATTCGGAATCTTCTTGTATTCTCGGGTCTCCTCTCTACGATCACCTTTACGATCTCCGGAATTACATCCCCCGCCCTCTGAACAAGCACAGCATCTCCAACTCTAATATCAAGTCTGTCGATCTCGTCCTGATTGTGGAGTGTCGCCCTTGATACAGTCACACCACCAACTCTAACGGGTTTTAATACAGCAACCGGTGTTAGTGCTCCTGTCCTGCCTACCTGAACAATAATATCCTCAACTATTGTTGTCTCCTGTACAGGTGGAAATTTGAATGCCACTGCCCATCTTGGAGATTTTGCAATATTTCCAAGCATCCTCTGCTGTGAAAAATCATCGACCTTGATTACTATCCCATCTATGTCAAACTTCAGACTATGTCTGTTTTTCTCCATCTCCCTGTAATATTCTATTACCTCTTTAACCCCCTTCACCCTCTTCACATAATCTGAAACAGGGAGACGCAACCTCTTTACATAATTCAGAAACTCCCATTGGTTCTTTATAGCCGGGTGAGACTTTACATTGTTATAAATGAAGATTCTGAGGGGCCTCGAGGCTGTCACTTTTGGATCGAGTTGTTTTAGTGAACCTGCCGCTGCATTTCGTGGATTGGCGAAAAGTGGTTCACCCTCTTCGAGCCTTCTCTCATTCAATTTTTTAAAATCCTCCTTAAAAATTATTACCTCCCCTCTGACTATAAGCTCTTCTGGAATCTCATCCTTATTCTCAGCCGTATTGTACAGATTTAACGGGAGTGTTTTTATAGTCTTTATATTGTCAGTTATATCTTCCCCTGTCACACCATCACCACGGGTAGAACCAACCGATAGAATCCCTTTTCTGTATATCAATTCAACAGCAAGTCCATCATATTTTGGTTCTATCACATAGGCGAAATCCTCAGTGCCCAGGAGTTTCACAATCCGATTATGAAAATCTTCAAATTCGCTCTCGGAATATACATTGGAGAGGGATAGCATAGGTTCCGGGTGAGTAAACTTCTTGAACTCATCCCTTGCCTTACCTCCTACCTTCTGGGTTGGAGAGTCCGGGGTCCTATACTCTGGATACTTCTCCTCGAGCTCCATTAACTCCTTCATCAATCTATCATACTCTGCATCCGATATTATGGGATTATCGAGCACATAGTAATAATAATTGTGTTTCTCAATCTCCTCTCGCAACTCCTTAATTCTCTTTTCAATCTCCTTACTCATAGTTGCCCCCGCTATTTCAAAAATGTATTATAAATAAAATTACCAAAGACAATCAGGATTAAAACAGGGACCACAAATCTGACAATTAAATCAAAGACCTTCTTTATCTTAAATGTATGTCCCTCCCTCTCCATCTCGGCATAGAGGTTCTGAGTACCCCATTTATAGGCTACGAATATAGCTATCAAGAACGAACCAATTATCAAAGATATATTCCCAAAGATTATATCCATAAGTGAGAGAAAGTCCATATTCAGGACCGGAAGTTTTGTTAAGAATCCAACGGCACCGCAGGAAAGGGCTGAGAGGATCCCGAGTACAAAACTTATTATACCAAGGATATATGCAGCCTTCTTCCTCTCAATTCCATATTCGTCGACCAGATATGCAGTCCCAACCTCCAGAAGTGATATAGTAGAAGTAATCGCTGCTATAAATAGCAAAATAAAGAGAAGAGTTCCAAATAGCAATCCACCGGGCATCTTCGATATAACAACAGGAATTACCTTAAAGATGAGGGCCGGACCCTCTGCTGGAGACAACCCCTCTATAGAGAAGAGTGCTGGGAATATTACAAACCCGGCGACCAGTGCCACTAATGTATCGGATATTGCAATAATTATTGATGAACTTACTATCCCATCTTTTTTCGACAGATAACTCCCATATGTCAGCATAGCACCCATACCAAGACTCAAAGAGAAGAGGGCCTGTCCAAGTGCAGCAACGATAACTCCGGCATCTATCTTCGAAAAGTCAGGCATCATATAAAACTCTATACCTCTCATAGCATTGGGTAAGGTAATCGACCTGATAGCAAGGGCTACAAGTATGATAAACAGTGCAGGCATCAATATCTTCGAATATTTTTCTATGCCATTCTGAACACCTTTTGCGATTATAAATACAGTAATTACGATTACAACAAAGAGTAACAATATCGGGATATAAGGAGAGGAGGATACACTCTGAAATACCTGTGAAATCACCTGTTCGTCTGCGACTGCAAACTTATTGGAGGTTGTAATAAAGATATAGCCAAAGACCCAGCCGGCAATTACAGAATAATAAGAGAGGATACATATCCCTGTTATGACTCCCATGATTCCAACCAGATACCACTTTGAAGTTGGGGCTAAGAGTTTAAATGCACCAACAGGATTCTTCCCCGATGCCCTGCCTATGGATATTTCAAGCATCAAGAGAGGTACACCCAGCAGTACCACTGCAATAAGATAGACAATTACGAATGCCGCTCCACCGTGAGTACCGGTATAATATGGAAACCTCCAGACATTCCCGAGTCCTACAGCAGAACCCACAGCAGCCATCAAAAATCCAAATCTCGAAGTAAATCCTCCTCTATCCTGCATATTCATTCTCTCCTCTACAAAAAGTCAAGTAATCACAATTTCGAAAAACCTGTGTATCCAAAATTTCCTAAGGAACAAAATACTCTAAAATTCTGCATAGTTATACATATATTAAACAGATTCTATAATCATAGTGGTTTCTAATCTTATAATTTCACTTATTTCAAGCAAATTCTTGATAGCCATTCAAATCTGACAGGATATTTATAAATGGATATGTGAGTAGGGGCGAAAAATCTTTCGCCCATCGAAAAACCTTTCGCCCAGCGAAAAATCTTTCACCCCTGAAATATTTGTCCCAATTATGGATATATTTTCATTCAAAATAAAATTCCATATATATGATTGGGCATTATTACAAATTCGTCCAACGATACGTGTTTATAATGTTGTGGGATCTCCAACCAACAACGTTCGGCAATTTTTCCCCATTCATTTATACGCATTGTCCCATCTACAATTTGTCCAAACATTCATTCCCTATTATGTGTGCATATGGTTACAAAATATGCCCCATCTTGCGAATAATTAAAATTTTAAAAGATGACAAATAAGGAAAAGTGAAATATTATACTTGCCATAGGAGTTATTATGGGTATCAGGACAGGACTCGCAAATAAGAGAAGAGAGCGATTAGAGAATGAACTCAACAGAATAATTCCTGAGATTATAAAATTGGGCGTCGAAAAGATTATACTATTTGGCTCACTCACCTCCGAGAAGATACACAAATCGAGCGACATCGATATTATGATTGTCAGGAAGGCCGATAAAAAATTTCTGTATAGAATAGACGAATTCTACAGATATCTGAACCCCGAAGTAGCAATAGATATACTGGCCTATACACCCGAAGAGTTTGAGGAAATTAAAGAGAGTAATTCATTCATAAAATCAGATATCCGCAAGGGGAGAGTTATCTATGAAAGAGACTAAACAGGACACAAATAGGTGGTTTTAAAAGATGGTAAAGAACTATGACTTAGATTTCAGTTTATTCTCCAAAATAGTTAGAAAGGAGGTGAGAGTTGCAAGATCAATTATGATGTGCTTTTCACAATATCCAAGCAAACAATAAAAAGATAATTTTCACTCTTTCAGGCATTCATCAATCCATTCCTCGAAAACGATAAACTCCTCGTATACTTCTTTTATAAATTTATTAATGCTGCCTTCAATATCCATAAAGTCAATTTTACTTACAATGTCATTATATTCTTTATATGCTACAGCGATCGATCGTTTGTGTTCTGGTCTAAACTCAATTGATCTTTCTTTATAATATTTTTCATTCTCTTGATATTTATTCTTAAACTTATCATAAAAACTCTCTCTATTTTTTCCTTCAACATCTATCATAACCTCAAATTTATTATCTTCAAAAACATCTTTTCTATTTATCCAGAATTCATAGTGAACAAAGATACCTTCTCTATCCCATTCCTTCTTATACATCTGCTGATATTCATCATTCCACTTTATTAAGAACCTGTCCGGGAAATTCCTACTTGTAGCCCTTTGAAAAATACTAAATAGAAGTTCTGATTCATTATAGTATGAATTTAACAAGTCTTTAAACATTTCGATATTCTGTAGATAGATTTTTGTCTTCTCAGAAATCAATCTATCATTTTCTGACATAAACATCCTCCTTATGTGTAGCAAAAAATCATCAAACAAAATACTATGTTTAATATTATTAGTAAAGTCAGGTCTTATAATCGAAAATATTTCATAAAGTTTTGAATAAGTAAGTAATTTAAAATGTTCGCTGCTTGGCTTAGTACCTTCCTCTGCTGCAAGAAGGATAAATAACTTATCGATATCTTTATATGCTCTATCAATGACATTATAATAATCTATTGTCTGGTTTTCACGTTCTTTAGAGTAGATTTTATTCTCTATCGCTATAATAAGATCCCTTCCTATTGTAATTAATAAGTCAATTCTATTTTTCTCTTCAAGATATTTTTCTCTTTCTACTGAGCATCTTGTAAAATCTAATCTATCAACATCATATTCTGGGTTACAGTATGAAATTATTCTTTTTAAGGGCTCCGCTCCTATACCATTCTTTTTTGGATCAAGAATAAAAGCGAGATAATCACTAATAAAATTTTCATCAGATTCTCTTTTAAATATTTCAGGGATAGTAAAAAGTGTTATTGATTTTTTTATATCAACATAAGGAAGAATCGATTTAATATAATTAATTCTGCTTATATAGTCTGCAATCCGTACCATTTATTTCTCCTGTATATTTTATATATGAACCTGACCCTATTGATTCTCTGATCATATTATTGCTTGTACCATCCAATTCCAGTAATATCAAGCAATTTTCTTGTATTAATGGATGCAAAGATAAAAAGTAGTGAGTGAATAAGTGACATTTTCAACACACCCCGTCTATCTTCGATAACCACCCCTCTACGAGAGGGGAATCTTCATTTCTATTATATGAACGGTGTCGGTGAACCGTTTCGGACTTTGGATCAATTCTCTATCGGAGGTAAGTTTTCACTTACTCATTTCCCATTTATCCATTTAACCATTTATTATGTTTACCCGTTTATTCAGGATTCTGCTTTCTTCTGGATCTTGTCCGTGGACTGGCATCTTTCTTTTTTACAGGTCTGCTCTTTACATAGGCATAGAGCCTTCGTACCTCTTTTGGGGTAAGCTCTCTATAACCTCCAACGGGGATATCATCCACCCTCAACCCGGCAAACTCCACTCTCTTGAGCCTCAGGACATCATAACCTATCGCCTCGAATATCCTCTTGACCTCGTGGTGTTTCCCCTCTTTGAGGACGAGCTCTACCCAGCTGTTTATACCCGTCGACTTTATAACCCTCACCGATTCGGGCTTTACAAATCCATCCCTTAAGTGAATCCCATTCTTTATCTCCTGAAGTTTAAGTGGTGTAATCACGCCTTTTATCTTTACATGATAGACCCTCTCAACCCCGTATCTTGGATGGGTGAGCATATTGGCAAGCTCCCCATCATTTGTGAGGAGTAGCACACCCTCGGCGTCATAGTCGAGCCTACCAACGGTGAAGACCCTGACATTCGTCTTCACCAGATCCACTACCGTAGTCCTCCCCCTGTCATCAAGGCTCGAACAGATAGTCTTCGGGGGCTTGTTCATCAGGATATAGACCTTCTCCTTCTCGAGGGTGACCACCTCATCATCCAGGGTCACTATGTCATTATCGGGGTCTATCATAATCCCCGGCTCGAGAGGGACCTTTCCATTGACCTTGATCCTACCCTGCCTTATGAGGTCATCCACCTTCCGCCTGCTTGTAATCCCTGCACTCGCAATGAATTTATTGATTCTGATCTTCATAACTTACTTCTCGCATATCTTATGAGTTCTACCATCTCTCTCACCGCCCGCTCCAGACCCACATATACAGAGCGAGCCACAATGGAGTGACCGATATTGAACTCCTCTATCTCCTCGATCGCCGCCACATCGAATATGTTCTGATAGTTCAACCCGTGCCCAGCATTCACCTTGAGACCCATCTTGGACGCCGCCTTTGCTGAATCTATGAGTCGGGAGAGCTCATTATCCCTGTGTCTTTTATCAGGGGCGTCACAGTACTTTCCCGTGTGGAGTTCTATGGCATCTGTTTCACACCTCTTCGCCATAGTAATCTGGTCGATATCCGGGTCAATAAATATACTGACCTCTATCCCTGCATTCTTGAGGGACTTTACCACATTCTTTATCGTATCAGCAGACTCTATTACATTCAATCCGCCCTCTGTGGTGAGTTCTGCCCTCTTCTCAGGCACCAGACAGACAGAATCGGGTCTTATGTCGAGGGCTATCTCCACCATCTCCCTGGTGGGTGCCATCTCCAGGTTCAATTTTGTCCTCACAATCTGTCTGAGTATCCTCACATCCCTGTCCTGAATGTGTCTCCTGTCCTCCCTCAGATGAACGGTTATACCATCAGCCCCTCCCAGTTCACACAACACCGCTGCATAGATTGGGTCGGGGTATACCGCAAGCCTCACCTGTCTCAAAGTTGCCACATGGTCTATATTGACTCCAAGTCTCGGTCTCATAAATCCTCCTCTAAGAGACATACTTTTTTATCACACTGGAGATATCATTTGCCATCTTTTCAATCTTTTCCTTATCCTCTCCCTCCACCATCACCCTCGCCTTCATCTCGGTGCCCGAATATCTGACCAGGATCCTCCCCCTACCCTTCAGATTCTTCTCTGCACCCTTTATAACTCTCACAACCTCCGGTATTGAATCGAGGTCTTTCTTCTCCTTTACCTTGAAATTCACCAGAACCTGAGGAAACTTCTGAATAATCTTTCCCAGTTCGGATAGCCTCTTCCCACTCCGCTTCATAACCGAGAGCGTCTGGAGGGCTGCGAGTATACCATCCCCTGTGGTGAGATAGTCGAGGAATATGATATGCCCCGACTGCTCACCTCCGAAATTGAGCCCGTTATTCCTGAGGTACTCCACTACATACCTGTCACCCACCTGAGTCCTCACCAGCCTCATACCTTTCTCCTTCAAAAATATCTCAAGACCCATATTGCTCATAACAGTAGCCACCACCGTATTCTTCCTGAGTACCCCCCTCTCCTTCATATTCAGGGCATTTATTGCCATTATCTGGTCCCCGTCCACAATATCCCCCTTCTCGTCACAGATAATCACCCTGTCTGCATCCCCATCCAGAGCAATACCTATATCTGCCTTATGTTTTTTCACCAGTTGCGAGATGTGTTCAGGGTAGAGGGCACCCACATCCCTGTTGATATTCAGACCATCGGGATCAACACCAGTACTTATGACTGTAGCACCGAGTTCTTCAAAGACCACCGGCGCTACTTTATATGCGGCGCCATTGGCACAATCTACCACGATCTTCAAGCCATCAAGGGTCAGGTCTGCTGGGAATGTATTCTTCAGGTGCTGTATATACCTGCCTGAGGCATCCTCTATCCTGTACGCCTTTCCGATACTGTCTGTGCTGGGTCTAAGGGAGTCCATAGAGGTGGCAAATACGAGCTCCTCTATCTTCTCCTCCATCTCATCTGGGAGTTTGAAACCATCTCTGCTGAATATCTTTATCCCGTTATCCTGATATGGATTGTGGGAGGCGGAGATAACAATCCCCGCATCTGCCCTCATACTCTGGGTGATAAAGGCAATGGCCGGGGTAGGGAGTGGTCCCACAAGCATAAGATCCACACCCATCGAGCATATCCCGGAGGAGAGGGCGGTCTCAAACATATAGCCCGAAATTCGCGTATCCTTACCTATTATTATTTTGTGCCTGTGATTCCCCCTCTTACACAACACGGCTATAGCCCTCCCAATCTGCATAGCCATCTCAGCTGTCATAGGGTATTCATTGGCAATCCCTCTAATGCCATCAGTTCCAAATAGCCTTCTCATAAGGACCTCTATTTTTATCTGATATGGATAATATCAAAACTTATAAGGCTCTCTTTTATACAGACCCAAAATCCTCAATGAAGTATATCCTTCTTTGTTTTGCATCTCTCGATAGATTCGCTAAAGACACCTATATCCTCCTCGCTCAACGAGGCAGCGATAGCCTTCTTATAAAAATCTATCGCCTTAGAAAAATCCCCCTTGAGTTCGTACATTATCCCGAACTCGTTATATATCCTGTCCTTTGCAACTCCGGGGACATTTAAAGCCTTATTCAACAACTCCTCGAGTTCATCAAACTTCTCAAGAGTGGAGAGTACCTCAGCATAGTTCAGATATACCGCGGGATAGTCAGGGGAGAGCTCGAGGGCCTTCTTATAGTACTCCTCTGCCTTCTTATAGTCCTTATACTTTGTCTCGTATATCCATCCGAGGTGATTGTACGCCCTCCCGTACTCGGGGAATTGATTGATAAGGTTTATCAGGATATCCCTTGCCTCCACTATCTTCCCCTCCCTTATCCTGTTGTCCGCGTCAAAAAACATCTCATCAGCCTTAGAATAGATATTCTCAATCTTGCTCATTAAAAACTCCTTTTCATCTTATGGCCTCGAGAGCCTTCAACATCTTATTAGCCCTCTCAATCCTCCATTTTGCCTTATCGGTGGCACTTGAGTTCAAGAAGAGTCTGTAATACTGAATCGCCATATCCGTCTTTGCGAGCAGTCTATAGCACTCAGCCATTCCAAACAACGGATTTGCAAGTTGCGGGTTGAGGGCAAGTGCCTTCTTGTATTCGTTTATGGCATCGAGATACTTTGCCAGTCCAAGGAGGGCATCCCCCTTTACAACATACGCCTCTGCCACATCCTTTCTGATTGCCATAAGTTCGTCTATATATTTAATGGCAGAGGCATAATCACCGGCCCCATTAGCCTTGTTCGCCTTAGCAAGCAGGTCCTCCACAGGGGAGGGCTGCTGTTGGGGCGATGTCTGCTCTTTAGCCGCTGGCGCCTGAGTCTGGGGTGTCACAGGTGTACCACTCATCTTCGCCCTTGCTCTCCTGATATTCTCCTTTGCACCCTCATTATTCGGGTCAAGCTGTAAAACCTTCTCCCACTCAGCTATTGCCTGCTCATATCTTTCCACCTTTGCAAGGGCGATACCCAGATTGTAGTGAGCCTGAATGCTGTTTGGGTTCTTTACAAGGGCATCCCGGTATGTAGTGATGGCAAGCCTGTAATTCCCATTTGCGAGATGCCCGTCAGCCTCTTTGACAATATCCATTGCAGGGTCATTGGCAAGAGAGGAATTCATAGCCACACCAGAAGCTGTTGAAGGGGTGGTTTGAACAGCCGGCGGTGAACCTGCCGGGGGAGATACAGGACTTGCCAGGGGTTGGGGATTCGTTGCCTGAGGATTTGTAGTGGTTGAAGCCACCTGAGTTGAAGGAGAGGCTGCACCAGTTGATGGAGTGGCAGGGGCAGGAACGGGTACCACAACAGGGGTAGATGGTGCAACAGTAGAAGATGGGGTTGCCGCAGCTGCACCTGAGGGAGATACAGCTGGTGCCGGGGCAACCACTGTTGAACCAGTAGCCGTAGATGAACCTTTGAGCTCTGCAAGTTTTGCCTTTGCATCATCTATCTTCTTCTGAGAGACATCCTTGTTTGCCATAGAGAGGAACTTCTCGTAATTCTTAATTGCATTCTCCTTCTCAGCCACCGAATAATACGCCTCACCCAGTCTGTAGTATCCATCGGGGTCATCATTCTTCAAAGAGACATACTTCTCCAGATACTTGATAGCCTCATTATACAATCCCGCTTTAAGATATGAGAAGCCTATATTATAATATGCTGAGATAAGTTGAGGATTATACCCTAAAGCCTCTGCATAACTCGCCGCCGCCTCTGTATACCTTTTTGCCTTGAAATAGGCATTCCCAAGGGACTCGTGCACCTGCCAGTTCTTGCCATTTATCTTCAGACTCGCTTTGTAAAGCTCTATTGCTTTGTCATAGTCTTTGGCTTTATAAGCCTCGTCCCCCTGAGCCCTCAGGCTCTCTGCATCCTGAGAGTAGGCAACAAATGCCAGAAGGACCGGGATAAAAAAGACGACTGCTGACATAACAATTCGTCTCATAGTCTAATACCTCCTCTGCACCTTTTACCTAAGTTTAAGAGTTGTTCAAAATTACAAATATCAGTATATAAATCTGGCAATACAACTCTTTCTTGAGATATCAGGTCTCCCATCTGTTCCATATCCTTCTCAATAGACTCAAGCATATCCTCTTCCACTGCAAGTATAAACTCAAGGTTTGCCTTTATATCACTATTTTTACAATTTGTCATTATCTTATTGGCTTTCATTATAAGTTCTTTTCGCCCGTAAAAGAAGGGCGCCTTATTTAATATGACAGTAGTTTTGTTTATCCCGCGCTCCTTCAATCCTCGACTCAGGTGTGTCAACTCCCCGAGGGACAGCTTCTGGGGTGAACCAATGATAAAATACCGGATCCTGTTAGAATGATACAGGGCGTCGAGCTCATATGCCCTCATAAGGAGGTCATTATACATAGAGGATAAACTCGTCAAAAATCCCCTCATATCCACAATAAATTCATCACCGAATATAATACCGAGTATTTTGTACAGAAAGTCACCCGTCCTCTTGAAGAATACCCCTTTTATAAAGTCATCCTCCTTTACATCAATAAAGAATCTTATCACCCTCTTGTCCAGAAACCCCGCCATCTTCCTGGCACCGTCTATGAATTCAAAGGCATTCTTTGAAGGTGCCGTATCCACAATTATTATGTCGTATTCATTACTCAGAAACATATCGTACATCTTCTCAGCAGAGAGATACTCCTGAGCACCGATAAGGGATTCGGATAAAAACTTGAATATCCTGTTCTTTACCACCTGATTAATAACCTCTTCATCTCTAATATACCTATTCAGGAGGTTCAAAAAGGCATCCCTTGAATCTATCATCATCGCATCCATCCTACCTCCAAGCCTTCTCCCCGTCTCTCTCTCGAAATAGTCATTTACTCTCACAGGTGTAAACCCCATATCTTTTATCCCGAGTATATCCTTAAGACGCTTTGCAGGGTCTACAGTAACCACAAGCACATCCCGTCCTTCATCAGAGAGGGCAAGCCCGAGGGAGGCAGAGACCGTAGTCTTACCGACTCCACCGGGACCAAACATAAAGAATATGACTGTCTCTCTACTCACAGGTCTTTCAGGAAAGATACTATATTATCAACAGGAGCCCTCACAGGAAAGAAGGGGACCTCAAAAATACTCACACCAGTCCTCTTACGCAAATCTGAGACTAAATCTCCCTCCTCCTGAGACTTCCTGGCGTAATAATTATATAACCTTATCAATTCCTCCTCTTTCTCCAATCCCTCACATATCCCACCTGTATTTGCAATCCTGTATCTCTTATTCACCACAATCGCCTGGACATCGATATATTCTATGGCTTTGAATCTCTCATAAAACTCCATAGTCTCCGATATCACCACCTCATCAGGAAGGGCTATCTGTATCACACACGACCTGTCCCGCGAATAAAGGTGTTTATTCATCTCGTTGACTATGGCAATGACAGGGCCCTTATTAAAAATCCCCTTTGCGGCAATTGGTATCTTGAAGAAGAGCTCCGCGTGTCCTGAGGCGGGCATATCGATAAATATCTTCTCAAAGTCGAAATCCTTTACTAAGTGCAACAGGAAATAGCATACCAGCATCTCCTTTGCAGATGGTAGGGCATTATAAAAGGACTTAAGAGGTTTTAAGTTAAGAGATATATTTATCAAAAAATCACTTCTTATGAAGTCTTTCAGATAGTATCTCAGCGCCTCATCGGGCTCAATATGGGAGAAGTAGAGATTCTCTCCTACCCTCTGGGGCTCAGCGCTAAGACTACTTGCCCGCAGTATCTCCCTTAGAGTGGACCTCTTATTGTCAAAATCCAGAACAAGGGTCTTATAATGTTCACTCGCGAGCCTTCCTATGGCAACTGTATATGTACTCTTCCCCGTCCCCCCCTTTCCAGTGACGAAGAATATCCTCCTCTTCCCTATGATATCCATAAGACTCATAGGAGATAAGATACCACATCTGCTGACAATTACAAAACTTCTTTTTTATAAAAATTTGCCGATTATATCAGTCTGTTTCATCAATTATCTCGCAAAAAAGTGAATGTATCATCTTTTCCTTATCTTCAAAGTCAAGAACAAGTTGAAATGCCATTGGTTTTATGATAGTAGAACTCGTCTGATATTAAACAGAGGATGTGAGTTATGAGTATAAAAGAGGCTATATCAGAATGGAGAGAGGTCGTTGGAGAGGAGCATATACTGACTGGAGAACTGCTGAAATCACATATAAACAACCTTTCCGGGACTACCAGAGATGTTCCTGCCCTTCTGCTGCCAGAGAACACAGAAGAAGTAAGAAAGATAGTCTTGATAGCCGCAAAACACAGGATACCAATTTATCCAGTTAGTACAGGCAAAAACTGGGGGATGGGCTCCAAACTCCCGGTAAGGGACGGGTGTGTGATTGTAGAACTATCCCTTATGAACAGGATAATAGAGGTAAACAAGGAATTTGCATATGCTGTTATTGAGCCAGGGGTAACACAGAAGCAACTGTATGATTATATTTCCAAAAACAATCTACCTCTGGTGATGGATGTCACAGGATCGGGAAAAGATTCCAGTATTATAGGTAATGCCCTCGACAGGGGGGTTGGATATTTTAGTGACAGAGGAGATGAGATATCTGCCCTGAAGGTTGTCTTACCCGATGGGAGCATCCTTAATACGGGATATGGACATTTTGAGAATGCCAGAGCCACAAACCTATACAGACATGGGATAGGACCATCCCTCGATGGATTATTTTTGCAGGGCAACTTTGGGGTAGTGGTTCAAGCAACAGTCAACCTGATGTACCGACACGAATCCAGCGTTACATTTATTGCAAAACTGAGAGATACAAAGGACTTTCCATCTTTCATTGATAAAATAAGAGTATTGAGATTCAAAGAGATACTCAAAAGCGTAGTACACATAGCTAATAGAGAACGTTCAAGGATCTCACTTTCACCCCTTATTTATGAAGAATTACGCAGATTATACCCCGATAGACCCACGCAGAAACTCAGAAGAATGGCAGAGGAGTATTTTGATAAAGAATTTTATGGCTACTGGTCTGCCACAGGCAGGTTATTCGGCACAAAGGCATTCGTAGATGATGCTAAGCGCCAGATAAAATCGGAGCTAGGGGACATTGCGGATATTATGTTCTTGACTGATAAATTGATCAATATACTCGATAAGGCTGGAAAGACCTTTTCATTTATACCCCAAATAAAAAGAAAACACATAATCCTTTCAGCCTCAAAGATGGTGTACAAGTTTACAACTGGCATTCCAACAGATGACGCTATAAAGAGTGTCTACTGGCCTCTCACAGAGCCACCGGACAGGCTGGATCCCGATAACAGTAGTTGTGGAGTGATTTATTATCTCCCTATAATACCTATAGAGGGGACTACAGCCAGATATATTATAGACATAATCCAGAACCAATTGAATAAAGATGGCTATGAACCTGCAATTACCCTCAATACAATCAACAACAGGGTCTTTGAAACTGTAGTAAGTATAGCCTTCCCACGTAATCAGAAAGAGACAATAAAGGCACACGATTCAATAAAGAGATTAAACAGGCTACTGAGAGAGGAAGGAATCTATCCATATAGAGCAGGTATAGAGTTAATGGATGAGATTATCGATAGAGAAGATATATTTTTCAAGACTATCGCAAAGATAAAACAGACCCTTGATCCTCTCAATATCATTTCACCTGGTAGATATAATATCACCTAATTCGCCGGACAAAATACCGTGTAATATTATCTAAAATAGTTCTTACAACGATTATAAACTTAAGCCTCTTCAAAGAAATATATATCTTATCAACCTCGGAATGAATTATGGGGCTTGGAATACCCGTCATTTTATCCCTAACATAAAAAAGTGCCTTCAACCCAATTCTTTCATAAAAACTCAATAGTTTTGGATTCGCAATGCCAATTACATCTGTGATGCCATAATCTCTACAGTACGAAATATAATCACTCATCATAGTTAGAGAAATAAGCCTGTTTCGATTGGATAGAGTATTCTTACGATACTCCTTAAGTAATACCAGCCTGCCAGCCTCAGAAAAGGTCCTTCCACCATATAATCTCCGCCTGAAATCAATTGCCCTCTCAAGTCTATCTTCAAGACCCTCTATTGAATTTAAAAGAGGCAAACCAATACCATCAATATATTTTACGAGTCTCAGTGTCCCTGCGGCCTTCCCCTCGACTCTGGCAAGAAAGATGATGGTAAATGGGCTATAATCATATTCATCTTCTATGACCTCCCTATCATTGGGCGGTACAACTTTCATTTCCTTACAGAATACTTCATATCTAATAGCAAGGGCCTCCTGTCTGTACTTAGACATAACAGAATCTTCTCTAATGGTTTTACAGTCTATTCTAACTATATCTACCTCCATATATACCCCTAAATCGATAAAATTATTTTTTCAGGTAATAGTAATTTATAATACCGAATAGAGGTAACAATCTATCAATCAACTCCGATAAATCACCGTCTATGGATACTTCTCTCAAAATCACCACTACATCACCTATCAGATCTCCTTTGTAAATAATACCACCTGAATATACAAAGAATGGCCCGAGCAAATCATCAAGAAAACTTACAATTGCATCAGGGACCTTTTTCAGAGCTGCATCCTTCAAACCCTTTGGCACTTTATGTATCTTTCCAGAGGATAACATCACATTAGCAAGACTATCCTCCAGAGGGAACTCCTTACCCACAAGATTAATCCCTGCAAATTTAATCAGTGACTCAAAAAAAGACTGTAAACCCGATATTGCCTTAACTATGATTACATTTTTCTCCTTGTCATAAACCCCAATACTTACAGCCGCTGAGGGTAACAATCTAACGAGGAGATCTGATTCTGCTCGGAAGACATCCCCATTGAGAAATCCTGCCTTCTTTACCTCACTTAAAAACCCTCGAACTATCTCTTTATTCCCATTTATATTTCTGGTCAACGAATAATCCAGTATATTTCTCTATATCTCCTCCACTTCTAACAAGAACTTTTCATAATTATCTTCCATACTGGCTCCCTTCGATAGAAATAATATAACAAATTTCAAGAGAGAAAACAAACCTTTTTAAAAGATTGTAACACCAATCACAACTTTTATAACACTATCCCCGGACACCAGTACCCAGTGCCCAATATCTTATAAAGGGTAAGGCAAAAACAAACACAGGAAGAATCTCTCCTCCAAATTGTATCAATCCATTCATCTGCATAAAAAGGCTCTTTCGATAAAGACCTATTTAAATGGAATCTTACCCCGCATCATACCTGAAAGCAAAGAAGACAATCCCCCCTGATTGAACCTCTTTATCATCTTCTTCATCTCAAGATACTGTTTTATCAGGGTATTTACATCCTGTACAGTAGTCCCCGACCCCTGGGCAATTCGCCTCCTCCTCGAGGCATTCAGAATGGATGGGTTTCTCCTCTCCTGTTTAGTCATAGAGTTTATGATTGCGATTATCTTCTTCAGCTCCTTCTCAGGCGGCCTCACTGCCCCTATAGCCTTGAGCTGCTTCTTCATCCCTCCAAATCCGGGGATGAGGTCTATAATATCCTCCAGCGAGCCCATCTTCTCCATTGACTTCAAGGAGTCAAGCCAGTCCTCAAGGGTAAACTCATTCTTTGATAGCTTCTTCTGGATCTCGAGTGCCTTCTTCTGGTCATAAGCCTCCTGAGCCTTTTCTACCAGAGAGAGGACATCCCCCATACCTAATATCCTTGAGGCTATCCTGTCAGGATGGAACAGTTCAAATCCATCCATCTTCTCCCCAACACCTACAAACTTTATCGGCTTACCTGTTGCTGCCCTTATGGAGAGGGCAGCACCACCACGGGCATCTCCATCCATCTTTGTGAGTATCACCCCTGTAATATCAAGGCGCTCATTAAAAGTTGAAGCCACATTCACAGCCTCCTGGCCCGTCATAGCGTCAGCCACCAGAAGTATCTCTCTCGGATTTATAGCCCTTTTTATGTCCTCCAATTCTTTCATAAGCTCATCATCTATGTGCAGTCTACCGGCGGTATCTATAATGACGGCATCACATCCCTTAATTATTGCCTGAGAGATGGCAGATCTGCATATATCTACAGGGGAGTCCTTGGGATTGGTATCAAAGGCAGGGACATTAACCGATAGAGCCACCCTCTTCAACTGCTCAATGGCCGCAGGCCTGTACACATCACAGGAGACGAGATATGGTTTTCTCTTATTTATAGTCAGGTATCTGGCGAGCTTACCAGCAGATGTCGTCTTTCCAGAACCCTGGAGCCCCACCAGCATAATCACCACAGGGGGATTCCCTCCCAGATCCAGCCCGACCGAGTCCTTCCCCATCATATTCTTCAACTCATCGTGGACAATCTTTATAAACTGCTGGTCGGGTGTAAGGCTGGTCAGTACCTCAGCCCCAAGGGCCCTACGGGTTACAGCCTCCACAAAATTCTTGACCACATTGTAGTTTACATCCGCCTCAAGAAGGGAGAGCTTCACCTCCTTTATGGCTGACTCAATATTACTCTCTGTAATCCTCCCCTGCCCCCTTAAAGATTTCATTACAGCATTAAACTTCTCAGTTAGACTTTCAAACATACCTGTTCTCCCGAAACAAAAATTACAGCCCCTTCTTCTACAATATAAATCACGATATTTAAAGGGAAATCTGCACTGTGTGGTAAAGATTCAGTTACGGGCGGTAGTTACCATTATTTATAAAATGTTCAATTCTGATATTAAAATTGTAGGGGCAGGCCGATGTGTTTGCCGTAATAATACAAACCTGCGTATTTGTTTATTGATAAAAACAATGATAATTATAGTTGAGAATATAATGTAAGGGCGACCGGCCAGTCGCCCATATAACACACCCCGTCTATCTTCGATAGCCACCCCTCTACAAGAGGGGAATTACTCCGTGTCGGTTATCAGTGGTCGGTGGTCCGTGCATACTCTCAAGACACCCTTCTATGAAAAGGAATTTCTGACTTATCCATTTCCTACTTTTTAATTATCCATTTTTATTCTGTGAACAGTGTCGGTGTACGGAAAACCGTGTCGGTCTTCTGATCAATTCTTTATCAGAGGGTAATCTTCACTTACCCATTTCTCATTTACTCATTTACCCATTTATTTTTATGAGAGAGGAATTTTTGGATAGATCAAGAGGCAGAGTTCAATAATCTTTTGAGGTCCTCGGAATAGCCTCTGAATCTATTCTCACAGACTGGCCCGATTGAGTAATAAAAGACCGGCTCTTTTTGATATGGGGCGATAATAAAGGAAGAGACAGTCCCATAGTTGTCTGTATGGACACATATCTGGAATCGCATATCCTTGCCATAATGAATCTTCAGTATCTCTTCGAGGGACTTGCTTATGCTCTCAAAATCTGCGTCCTGAGGTATTGCATCAATCCTCGACTTAATGAGAGAATATTTGTAATCCCTCACCTCTTCTATCGCATCCCAGTTGGAGAGAATAAACATCCCTCTCTTGTGCTCAGAGATATTCAGTTTCCCGTTGTATCTTATCACAATAGCCTTCTCCCTGTCACAGACAAAGAGCTGAAAGAAATTATATTCGGAAAAATCCACATACTTCAAATCCTGTTTCAGCCTCTCTATATTCGGTGAACCAAGTGCCCTCAGTACCAGAAGCCCCCTCGATTTCTTCCTTGGGTCTTTCTCAACAAGTCCAGAAAGATTCGTTATGACAGCAGTAAGTCCCCATTGATTTATACCCATAAAAGTTCCCAATCTCTCTCTATCCCTCGGAGCCAGTATCTGTGGATTTCGACTTATTATAGAGGGTGGATCAGTCCTGCGATTTAAGAATTCATCCCTATTTGCTGAGATTATCAGTGGAATATCTTTGAAGTGGTGAAAAGCTGCAATTACTGTACACAAACTCCCCTCCCGAAAAAGTATATGAATAACCCTTTTCTTTTATTGAGAGGTTATACACCGCGTCCCTGTCTCTGGGCTCTCTTTGCTGCCTTCAGCGGATTTATCTTCTGCTCCACAACCTTTCGTTCTACCTTCTGGTGAGTTGCAAAATTACAGAGTCCATCCTCCCATTTGGCGGCAGGGTCTGCAAATAGCATACAATACTTATTACCATTGAATTCCATCACATTGGCACAACCTTCGCCGTTCTTTCCACCTGTCAGACAATTCTCGACTACAGGGAGACAACTTCCACCCTCAAAGGAACAACCATACTTCTTCCAGTGTACACACTCAACGCCGGGTTTTACTTTTTGACACTTCATCTAACCTTACCTCCAAAAAGAGGCATCTCTTTTAAGCCAAAAACTTACAAAAGTCAAATATTTTCTAAAAAACCTAAATATTCATTATGCTGGAAGATATCTTTTGGCTATAAAATTCCCCTCTCATAAGAATAAATGGTTAAGTGGGAAATGGGCAAGTAAGAAGTGGGAAAACTCCATTCTCATAGATGAGTGTTCTGAAAGAACTCACCGACCACTGACCACGGACCACTGACACGGAGTAATTCCCCTCCGATAAAATGATGTTCTGAAGACCGACACGGTTCCCCCACACCATTCACGGAACATAAATGGTTAAATGGGAAATGGGTAGGTAAGCAAGAGGGGGTTAGTATATGGATAATTGCCACATATGGTTGAATAATAACAAAATTCCTTCGTTTTGTATTGCAAATTTACATTTATTTAATTATAAAGGACACGACTCTTTTACGAAAGGAGTAAAGACAATGAAATATCCAGAGACAGAACTCGTAAGTCAGGGACATCTCGCCTGTCAGGGTTGTGGCGGAGCCCTTGCAATGAGACTTACCCTCAAGGTAATGGGAGAAAAGACCATAATAGTAGTCCCCGCCTGTTGCTGGTCGGTTATAAACGGACCATTCCCCTACTCTGCCGTCAAGATACCATTTATGCACACGGCGTTCGAGACCGCAGCAATAGCAGCCACAGGTGTAAGAGCATCTCTGGATATGCAGGGCAAGACAGACATACAGGTTCTTGCCTGGGCAGGTGATGGCGGGACATTCGATATCGGTTTTCAGGCACTCTCCGGAGCCGCCGAGCGTAACGAGAATATAATCTATATCTGCTATGACAACGAGGCATATATGAATACCGGAATCCAGAGGAGTTCGGCAACACCAAAACTGGCGTGGACCACCACTACCCCTTCTCAGACACCAAAAGGGGAGAGAAAGAAGAACATAGTGGAGATTATGGCCGCCCACAGAATCCCATATACAGCTACGGCAAATGTAGCATTCCCGGATGACCTTATGAGGAAGGTAAAGACGGCTATGGGGATAAAAGGGATGAGATTCATACATATACTCTCACCCTGTCCTCCGGGCTGGAAGATTTCATCCGAGATGAGCATAAAGATTGCAAGACTTGCCACAGAATCAAAGTACTTCCCCCTATATGAGGTCTTTGACGGAGAGGAATATGTAATCAACTATGAACCAAAGGGGGTTCCTGTAAAGGAATATATGAAGCCTCAGGCGAGGTTCTCCCACATCACAGACGAAGAGTATAAACAGTATCAGGATTTCGTTGACGCAGAATGGGAGAGGCTAAAACTTAAGGTTACGATGAGTGAACTACTTCGGAAGAAAAGGGCATATTCATAAGACAGGAAACCTGCAATAGAGTTGATACAATTAAAAGAGGTATAAAGTTGGTCTGGAATAACATTGAGATTAATAGTCTTGTTTTACAGATACCATACGATTCCAATCTCCATATTACAACGGTCTTTAAGTCTCTGGTTCCTCAATGGAGTCATTTGTCATAAATTTTATAGAGAGCTATCTCAGCATAGGAGTATTCATACTCCTGTTTCTGTGTGGATTCGGGGTACCCATCCCTGAAGATATAATTCTAATTACCGGGGGGTATATTGCCTATTTATACCAGCCAAATGTGAACATATATACATTGATACTTGTGAGCTACGCCGGGGTTATGCTGGGAGATTCTACTATATTCATCCTTGGCAAATATCTTGGACCGTCTGTCGTAACACTCCCTGGCTTCAGAAGGATATTCACAGCCAGCAGGGTCGCTACACTCACACAATATTTTATCAATCACGGTGCAAAGATCCTGTTTGCCGCCAGATTTATGCCCGGTGTCAGGTCAACAATATTCCTCGTTGCCGGTATGACCGGCACATCCTTTTTCAAATTCCTCTTCTTCGATGGGCTCGCAGCCATCATCTCCGTCCCGACTTTAGTATTTTTAGCCTACTATTTTGGAGAACACATCGATCAACTGAAGGTGTACATAATAAGAATGAAAGAGGCAGCGGCTATTGTCATTATTGCAGCGATTATAATATGGATTATAATCAGGAGGTGGGAGAGGAAGGAAGAGGATTATTATATCAGAAAAGAAGAGGAGGAGTATGTGGAGGATGAGAAAGGGTAGAGATATGAATAATGAGAAGAGAATATTCTTATTGTATAAATCGGGTTTAATGGATCTTAAAAGTAGATTTGAAGAGATCGGTGTTCACCCGTATGGAATAAAGATAATGGAGGGGAAATTCAAATTTTATGTATTCTACATCACCAATCTCACTCCAGTTGAGTGCAATATTCTGAAGCAGGAGGCTCTCTCCTGCGGCGCCGAGGCAGCAGTACCGCGGGGCGCTGTTGAGTGTAAGATTACCTCTGGAAATGTTTTGCTATCGGGTACGGAGAAGGAATTGAGGTTATTATCATCCAAATTGAAAAATGAGCCATTCTTCTTGAAAGAGCTCGGAGACAGATTGGAGAGCATTCTATCAGATGCCGAAAGACCTGTAATGAAGATATCAAAAGATAGGGTGCTGAGGTTTGACCAAAGACCCCTTATTATGGGTATACTCAATGTAACACCTGATTCATTCTCCGATGGTGGGAAATTCTATGATACAGAAAGGGCTATAGAACACGGGGTGAGACTTGCTAAAGAGGGTGCGGATATTATTGATGTAGGCGGGGAGTCTACAAGGCCCAACTCTACAGGTGTCAGCGCAAAAGAAGAGATGAAAAGAGTAATCCCTGTAATTAAAGGACTCATAAAAAAGGTCAATACCCCTGTATCTATTGACACCACCAAATCAGCAGTGGCAGAGGCAGCCCTCTCTGAGGGAGCAACAATCATAAATGACATCTCAGGGTTGAGATTTGATAAAAGGGTCTCGAAGGTCGCCGCAAAATATAAATGTGGACTCATACTTATGCACACAAGGGGTAAGCCATCGGTTATGCAGAAGGGGGAGATCAAATACGAGAACCTGTTACAGGATATTACGGACTATCTCGACAAATCTATAAGAATTGCCCTTGATAATGGTGTAGATTTTGAGTCAATCGCTATAGACCCTGGAATAGGATTCGGCAAGACACCAATGCACAACATCCAGATAATCAGGGATATACTCGCATTCAGGACATTGAATAGACCTGTCCTCGTCGGTGCATCGAGAAAATCATTCATAGGATTTATCACAGGTAGAGAGATTCCTGAGCGGGAGGATGCCACAACTGCGGTCAGCACTATCCTCACCCTCTATGGAGTAGATATACTTAGAGTCCACAATGTACGAGCTACAATTGATGCTATCAAAATTGCCCGGGCATTAATTCATTAAGAGATTGCAGGAACAACCTGAGGAGCCATTATCCTCTTTCATCGCGTTATACCCATCTGTCAAACCCGAATCTGTATTCGAACCATCCACAATCGAGGTATCAGGTATAGAGGCATCTGTTATATCAGATAAATAATCCTCAGATATATCAGATATGGTATCCATAAATACATCTGTCAGTATGATGTCCTGATCTGAAATATCACCTGTATCCGCATCAAACCCAGCATCGTTTGATTTTGTACAATAATTGACATCGCTATCCTTTTTGAGGGGCTCGGGGAGCTCAATATACGACATATATTTCGGGTTGTGGTAAATGCGGACATTCACTGGTGTAGACTTCCCGTTCTCTCCATAACTACTCCCATCATTCAGATTCTTTTCGAATCTGGGGTAGTTTGACGAAGAGATTATCGCCCTTATCCTGTGACCCTTATTGACAATGATAGAGGTGGACCAGAGGTCGATCACAGCCTCTACTATTTCACCCGTCTTTACAAATTCGAGTTTATCTCTTGATTTCATAGATGCAAGTCTCTGAGCCCCATCAACTATCAAATACGACTTTCCATCCGGATAAACATCAGTCAGTCTTACCATAATATCTGTATCCTTTGTGTCTATAGAGGTAAATATATGTGCCTTTATCCTCCCTGTAATCTCAACGGGTTCGGTCAACACATCGCTTGTAAATACAAGGACATCACTCCTCTGCTCGATTTCATTCTGTGCCTTTGGACCATTCGCTATCCCCAGATTATTACCACCTATTGTCGGAGTTGGATTCTGCGGATCATACCTATACTGACTATAGGCATCATCCACAGATGGACAGTCGTAGCTCAACCTGTTCGAGGGGTGCAGATACATTCTCATATTTGCAGCAGGCACAGGCCAATCATCTGCGGTCCTCCACTCATTGCCAGGTGCTTTTGGATCCTTTACATCTCCCATTGTATAGTAGATTACATCGGGCAGGGAGTCTATATAATCTGGGTCTGGTTGCAACTCGAGGAAGTGATTAATCCAGGTCAGGACCACAGACAACCACTCCTGAGGTATATCCTTTGCATTGGCTGGAAATGTCAGATCTCCTATCTTCGTACTATCTGCAGGAACACCACCATGTACCCACGGACCTATAATCAACTTCTGATACTTCTTGGCAACCTCCCCACCAAGATTCTTATATCCCGTATATGCATCAATCGTCCCCTGCAAGAACATATCATACTAGCCACCCCTATGAATGGTGGGCACATTCACCTTATTAAAATTATCTGTTACATCCACTACATCCCAGTATGAATCGTATAAAGTATGAGTCTTAATCACATCCAAAACCCAACCCTCATTTATCCCATTTAGCCAACCCTCTACATCTGCCTTTCTGAAACACCCATTCTGAAAGACTATTCCTCCATATAGATCAGCTGTGGCTACCTCTACTACCATAGCCGACAAATCGACCCCTGTTGAAGCCAGCATATACTGAGTAATTCCAAGGGCAGAGCCACCATATGTAGCAATCTTACCATTTGCCCATACCTGATCTCTTATCCACTCGATTGTATCGACTCCGTCCTGTAAGTCCCCTCCCCCATCGCACCTGAAGAAACAGAACTTCCCCTCAGAGGAGAACCTCCCCCTCATATCCTGAATTACTACAGCCATTGTATAAGTCTGACTTATATAGTTACCTATATCTTTCAAATCATCCTTCTTATATGGAGTCCTTATCAAAAGGGCAGGTATTTTATCACTAAAATCAGATGGCAGATAGACATCTGTAGCAAGTTTTACCCCATCCCGCATCTCAATCATATATGTCTCGAGAATCTGAGAATGTGCATCGAGACTGAATATCAAAACAAATAGGAAAAAGAATACCTTTTTCATACGACCTCCTTTATTCTTACCTTTATACCCCACTATTCTGCAAAAATCAAAACAATCAGCAATCGATAGATAAAGATTCTCCTATTATAGAGGGATGTTCTGAAGACTGACACGGTTCACCGATACCGTTCACGGAATAAAAATGGATAAGTGGGAAGTAGAAAATGGGTAAGTATTTTTAGGGCAGACCATCGATCTGCCTCTACAATCTTAAAATCAAAAATCAACATCCAATAATAATTGCTACCCATACCTAAAATTCAACGATAACAATAATTTATCCATTGACAGCAATAAATAGAAGGATTTATAAAATACTTATTAAACTTCAGGAGGTGTTTATGAAAAAGAGAGCAATCTATTTAGCCCTGCTCACCCTCTCATTTATTCTATATACACCTATAGCAATGGCTGGATTCACTCAGATTCAAAAAGTCAATATAGATGCAAATCCTGCATACGACAATTACGATCGAAAAGAGATAGCATTCAGCCAGACATTGAAGACAGTTGCCTACCCTTCAAAGAAAGATAATAAAGTACATATGTCGATCAATGGAAGAATTGGAGAAAATGGATACGACTGCATAGCCACTATAACATTTTTACCATCTACAGAGCGAGTTGCCTTTCTGGCATCAAATGATGGATGTAAGAACCTCTTCTGGGTTGTAGACGGTAAGGAGTATTCAGGATTTATCTCAGCAAAGAGTCATGCCTTTGCATATTCCCCTAAAATAGATAGATTTGCATTTGTGGCTGAGAAGGATAAGAAGGAATTTATCGTCATAGACGGAGAACCTCAAAAGAAATCATACGACCGAATAGATTTCGTTTCATATATGCCTGATGGAGAAACACTAATATATAAGGCAAAAGAAAAAGATAACGAATTCTTAGTGATAAACGACAAGGAACAGAAGCGGTACAAAATGATAAGAGACATAAGATTTTCTGCATTTTCTGATATATTCTATCTTGCAAGCGACGGGCACACAGAGTTTTTAGTAATCAATGGTAAAGAACAGCAGAGATTTGCTGGTGGAGTAAACTCATACTGTTTTTCGCCGGATTCCCGAAGATTCATCACAATCTCTAATGACAAGAAGAATATTATCGTCTATATTGATAAAAAGACATTGAAATTCCCGCTTATGAATAAAAGCAGATCTCTATACTGCACTTTTGCTCCCGATTCAAAGAGTTATGCCTTTATTGCTCCCGACTCAGAAAACTCTGATAAGACTTCCATCTTTCTAAATGGAGAGAAGATTGGGACATTCGAGAACATATTATGGTCAACAAATCCAAACCTGCTGGTATTCTCACCCGATTCATCTAAACTTGCCTATGTTATAAGAGAAAAGGACAAGGAGACATTATTCATAAACAAGGAGAAACTCACAACCCACGATAAGTTTTACAAACTCTTATTTAGTCCCGATTCAAGACACATCGTATACTCATATCAGGATAAGGAGGAGCAGATAGGTTTTTCTCTGGGACTCGATAACAAATCCCTCAGGAATATCTCATCTCTATCCGAATCCGAGAATGGCCCCGCTTTTATTTTCGATGGCTCCGACAGGATAAGATACATCTACGAAGACAACTCTGGCTTCTACTTTATAGAGGAGATAATTAACTAAATGAAATTATTTAAAGTGCCCCGAGCAGGCTCGAACAGAAGCCCAATGCAAAACTAATAAGAAACGAAACAATAAACAGGACTACGAGTATATAGGCGATCCACTCATTCCCCTTCCTACCATATAGGGGAATCCCTGCGGCATCTCTCATACTACCAAAGGCTATCAAAAAGAAATCGATTATTGTCCATATCCCGCAGCCTCCACAAACTCCCCCACACCCATCAGGCCCGCACTCCTTGCCATTACAATCAGGAATACACACATCCTCAATATCCGATATATCGCCCCCATCCCATCCACCATCCCATACATCCTCAATAACATCTACTCCCCCATCTTCTACATCATTCGAGATACCTTCTACATCAAACTGATCACTATCCCCTATATCAATTACATCTACTCCCCAATCTGCCTCATAATCTATCATCTCCTCCACATCCAACCCTGTATCCTCTACATCTTCGAGTTCCTGAAGCATCCACTACATCATAAGTCTCTGTATCTGCAACTACATCGTATATTGAGGTATCTTTTGGATTCTTTATCCTCCATATTGTATGCCCCCCATCAGATTCTAACTCCCCCTCTGCAATATCCCAGCAGTTACAACCAGAGATTATAAGGATAAAAAGGAGAAGTGATAAATAAAAAGATTTCATAGAAATCTTAGATGACTTTCTCATCTCACTTCCTCCAGATTTGCAAAAACATTATACCCCATTTGTTATCATCATTCAACTTATCTAATTTTCAAGATGTAATCATTCGGATCACCCCTTTATCAGAGGAGAATTCTCACTTACCCACTTCCCATTTCTTATTTCCTACTTATCTATTTCCTATTTCCCATTTATCCATTTATGAGATTGCCTTGACTTGTTTTGTATTGTGTAATATCTATTGACCGGGCATCATATTCAAGGTTAAGGTATTGTTAGGTTCGGTATCCCTGACGAAGTTCCTATCCGGTCTCAGGCAAGTGCCTGAGGAGAAGGGGATTCTTGCGGAAGCGGGCTTATGTATCCGGGGAGGGTATTGATGGAACGGGAGATCCTCTTCTGTATAACTGCCTTTCAGATGGGGGTTGTGAGTGCTTCACAGTTGAGAGAGATCGGGAAGGATCTATCAGAGAAGAAGATAAATTCTCTGAGAGCGGAATTGATTAAGAGAGCAGCCATCCCTCCTGAGAAGGTGAGGTCTATCGAACAGGCAATTGACATATCAGCATCCATACACAATCACGACTATAAGAAGATACTCTCTTTGAGGGTGTATAGGAGATTAATGAGAGAGGCATTTGGTGATTCAATCAGGATAGAATCTGGTGAGCCACAGTACCCATCCCGGCCACGCCTCCAGATTGACGGGGATGTAGAGGATATCCACACCGTGACTGAGGAGGCAGTGGACAGATATACCATTCTCAGGGAGATAGGCTCTGGTGGAATAGGGAGGGTTCTGTTGTCCTTTGACAGACACATCGGCCGCAATATTGCCATTAAGGAGCTGCTTGGGGGCAGGGATGTTGCTCACGAGGGTTCTACACTCTCCGTAGATGAGGCGAGATTCCTGAGAGAGGCGAGGCTGACAGCTCAACTCGAACACCCATCTATAGTCCCGGTCTACGAGATAGGAAGAAGGCTCAATGGTTCTATCTACTACACAATGCGATATGTGCGCGGGCGGACGCTCTCGGAGATTATAAAGGGTTGCAGCCACCTCGGAGAGAGATTGAAATACTTAAGCCACTTTGTAAATCTCTGCAACGCCATCGCTTATGCCCACTCAAAGGGGGTACTGCACAGGGATATAAAACCCCAGAATGTGATGATCGGGGAATTTGGAGAGACAGTAGTGCTGGATTGGGGGCTGGCAAAGATAAAGGATAGTCAGGACATAACTGATGAGAGGTTTGAGTATCAGATGAGGCTCCTGAGAGATGCCTTAGCAGGGAGGACCATATCGGGGGAGGTGATGGGAACCCCGCAATATATGCCACCGGAGCAGGCATTCGGATATGTGGAAGAAATAGATGAGAGGAGCGATATATACTCTCTGGGGGCCGTTCTCTATGAGATACTCACAGGTTTCCCTCCCTTCAATGAGGATACCCCGATAAATACCGTCTATGCCGTGAGAAAATACTTTATGGGAGAGAGGAGGTTGATTGCTGTCAGGGAGGAGGAGCCTGAATGTCCGGAGGAGCTCGCCACCATCGCCGAAAAGGCTCTATCGCCCAGGAAGGAGGATAGATACCAGTCCGTTGTGGACCTCGTAGACGATGTAGAGGCATATATGTCAGGCAGGAGGGTGAGCGGTTATCGATATACCCTGTTTTCATATCTGAGATATCTATTTAAGAGGGGTAAGGCTGCCTTCTTCTTTGCCTTCGTGCTGATTCTCATCTCTGCTATATCCCTCTTTTTATTGCAAAATGTAAGGAGGGAATTCAAAGAGAGCAGGTTGCGCTTATATGAAAATAGGGCTATAGACGCTATAGAGAATAATAATCCTCTTCTCGCATCGTACTATGCCGCCTTAGCCCAGGATCTCGACACAAAGAACAGGAGATTATCCCATCTCCTCTTTGAACCATTCAGGGACTATCCCAAAAATGCCCTCAGGCTGAATACAATCAGAGTCGCGGGTATGGATGTCTCAGAGGATAAGAAATACCTCGCTGTTACAACTTATGAGGGTCTCTTGCAGATATACTCCCTGATGGATCTGGGAGTCCTTAATTCAGTAGAGCTGGAATCACCGGGGCGCTCTGTCTCCTTTTCTCCCCTATCTGATAGGGTGGCCGTGGGTCTTACAGATGGTCAGGTCAGGGTATTTGGACTTCAGCCGTTTGCACTTATAAAACAGATGAAGGAGTTCTCCACACCTGTAAACTCCATAGCCTTTTCGTGGGGAGGGAAGTATATGGCTGTGGCGGCGGGCGGGCAGTATCAGAGGGGAAGGGACTGTGAAGATTGTACAATAAAGATATACTCTGCCATAACATTTGAGCCTTTAATTGAACTGAAGGGGCACATAAGGGGTGTAAATCACCTTGTGTTCACAAGGTACAACAGGTATCTCGTCTCCACCTCATACGACGGTAATCTCATATTCTGGGATGTCTTTAATAGGAGGGAGGTCTATAGATTGAACACCCCATCTCCGGTTCTGGCTCTCTCGTATAGATCAGAGAATGAGGTGATTGCCCTTCTAAGTGATGGGAGTGTGATTACCGTCTCCGATACAGGCAGGGTTAACACCCTTCTGATGACTCCCCCTGAGCATTACCTATTCGGGGTCACTGAGAATATCATATCAACGGCGGGTGGCAATTACAGCGATGGGGAGTGCAGAAGGTGCGGGGTGTATATCTACAGGAAGGGAGAAAATGAGCCTGTAGTCTTAAATACGGGTAAGAGGATCGATAATCTCTATATAACAGGGGACGGGGATCTTATGATAACTGCAGATGAGAAGGGATGGATTAGTATATACGACATTCACAGGATTCTTGCTCAAAGAAATGGAGTTATGACCCTGTATAACCTTCAGGAAGAGCCACTCAGTACAAACTGTAAAGACCGCTATAGAAGCTGCATTATTATAGACAGGGGTGGCAATGTATTAAAAATCTCAAAGGATGGTGTAACCACCTTAAAGGGTGCAATAGGTGATCTCTTCGATATAAGAGCGGCTTATCCACTTGGGATTGACGATATACTGATTGCCCTATCTGATGGTGGGCTTGTTCGATACAGACCCTCTGATAAGAGCAGAGAAGAGTTGCTCAAAGGGGGGTTCAGGGTCTCACTTATCAGCGGGAGTATAGACAATGAATTCATTGGTGTCTTAAATAGGGCCGGGGAGTTCAGGCTGTTCTCAAATAAAGGGGGAAGTATATTAAATACCCAACAGGATAGAACGGATATAGTTAGTTTTGCCTTCTCGGATGACAATAAGTACATAGTCCTTGTCAGGAGGGAGAGGCTTTCATTTGGAAACTGGGCGTATAATATAGTTCTGGAGGAGATACTCTCGGATAAGAAGGAGAGGATACTTTTTACCTCTGAGTCTGAGATAATGCATATCCTGGCCCTAAGAGATCCGTTCAGGGTGATTTTTATTGACAGTGGGAATAATATGTATGGGATAGACAGGGATGGGAGGCTCCTCTTTAAGAGGAGGATCGATTCGAATTACCGTGTCAAAAAGGTGATTTCGGTGCCTGCCACCCCATACCTCTTTCTCACCTTCGAGGATAAGCGTTTTGCAGCCCTGTATTCCCTCACAGAGGACAGGATTGCATTCTATCTATTTGGAAGCAGTGATACAATCGTGGATGCGAGTATCCTTGATAGATTCATAATAACCATATCCCGCGACGGTGAGGTCATAGCCTGCGACATCCCCGACATAAAGGAAACATTCGAAAGACACATCAATCCTGACTTTGTATCCCATAAGATGAGATATTTCGAAGGGCTCCTCAAAAACCTCGGCATCTATTATGCAAAATATTAGATTAGCCATCGCCTTACATTTTTATCTTTACTAACTGCGTCATATTTCGTAATATCATAGTCTGTATCTGGAGGAGCCGAGAAGTTGATTAGAGTCAATGACATACTGGACGCGGTAAGTGAGTATAACCCGGATGCGGATCTGGATCTTATAAAGAAGGCGTATATATACGCTTATAATCAGCACCTCGGAGTAGAGAGGAAGGATGGAGAACCCTATATTACCCATCCACTCGAGGTGGCTGGCATATTGACACAACTCAAGATGGATGTGGCATCTATTGCAGCCGCCTTTCTCCACGATGTCGTAGAGGATACAAACGCCTCCATAGATGAGATAGTAAAACTCTTTGGGGAGGAGGTTGCCAGTCTGGTAGATGGTGTGACGAAGATATCAGCCATTCAGTTCTCGAGCAAGGAGGAGCAGACTGCGGAGAATTTCAGGAAGATGCTCATTGCGATGTCTAAGGACATTCGTGTAATCCTGATTAAACTTGCTGACAGACTCCACAATATGCGAACCCTCGACTCGATGCCACCGGAGAAGAGGGTAAGGATTGCACAGGAGACTATGGATATATATGCCCCGATCGCAAACAGGCTGGGTATATCATGGATAAAGACAGAACTGGAGGACCTCTCGTTCAAGTACCTCAATCCTAAAGAGTATCAGATGCTTATGGACAGTCTGGCAGCCGGGCAGAAGGAGAGGACTAAGTATATCGAAGAGGTAAAGGCAATTTTGAAGGAGAAGATCTCGAGCAATAATATCAATTGTGAGGTCTCAGGGAGGGTAAAACACCTCTATTCCATATACAGGAAGATGAAGGCTCAGAATATTGACCTCTCGCAGGTGTACGACATACTGGCATTCAGGGTTCTGGTCAATACCGTTCAGGAGTGCTACGAGGTTCTGGGGATTATACACGCCAACTGGAAACCTATCCCCGGCAGATTCAAGGATTTCATTGCCCTCCCCAAGGCAAACGGATACAGGTCATTGCACACCACAGTGCTGGGACCAAAGGGGGAAAGGATTGAGATCCAGATAAGGACCTATGAGATGCACAAAGTGGCCGAGTACGGGATTGCCGCCCACTGGAAGTATAAAGAGGGGAAACTGGTGAGGGAGAAGGGGGCTGAACAGTTTGAGTGGTTGAGGCAGTTGATGGAGATACAGAAAGAGGTAAAAGACCCCGATGACTTTCTCGGGAATGTGAAACTCGAGATGTTTCAGGACGAGGTGTTTGTGTTTACCCCCAACGGCGATGTAAAGGAACTCCCTGCGGGCTCCACGCCCGTGGATTTTGCATACGCCATTCATACAGATGTGGGCCACAAATGTGCCGGGGCAAAGGTGAATAATCAGATTGTGCCATTGAGGTACCAACTCAAGAACGGCGACATAGTGGAGATAATCACCGCCAATGAGCCAAAGGTCAATCGGGACTGGTTGACATTTGTGAAGTCCTCGAGGGCTATATCCAAGATAAAGGCCTATCTCAGACAGGAGCAGAGGGAGAAATTCAGGGAGATAGGCAAACAGGTGCTGGAGAAGGAGCTTCGCAAGATAGATATCTCTCTGGGTAGATTCTTGAAGACCGATGAGTTCCAGAAGATATTGCAGGATTATAAAATCGCCGATGAGGAGGAACTCTATCTTGCCATAGGATCGGGAAGGCTCACCACCGCAGAGATACTGAGGCTATTTAAGAAGGAGGAAGAGAAACCCTCCGAGGAGGCAGAGCAGACAAAAGGGTTATCAAAGATCATTAAAAAGGTAATGGGTGGCTCAAACACCGCCATTATCATAGATGGTATAAACGATGTGGTGGCACATCTTGCAAAGTGTTGTAATCCCATACCGGGTGATAAGATAGTGGGCTATGTCACAAAAGGCAGGGGTATTGTGGTGCATGTGAAGGATTGTCCTCGCGCATCCCTGCACGAGCCCGAGAGGAGGGTAGAGGTGCAGTGGAGTGAGAAGGGGGATAATATATACCCGATAGGTCTGAGGGTTTACACGGAAGACAGGCCCGGGATACTCGCGTCTCTGAGCCAGACCCTCTCATCCCTGAAGGTGAATATAATAGAGGCAAACTGCAAGACCTTTGAGGACGGGAAGGCATTGTGTATATTCAGGATAGGAGTTAAGAACAAGGGACAGCTCGACTCGATAGTCAAGGAGATATCTCGATTATCAGGTGTAAATCATATAGAGAGAGAGACAAGACAGGAGGAATTATGAAGAAGGTTATATCTACAAAGAATGCCCCGGCCGCCATAGGACCCTATTCTCAGGGTATAATGGTGGGGAATATGCTATTTATCTCGGGACAGATTCCCGTTGACCCAGCAAGTGGCCAGATTGTGTCGGGTGATATAAGGGAACAGACCCGACAGGTGATGAAGAATGTCTCTGCCATACTTAATGAGGCGGGTATGACCCTTGAAAATGTCGTCAAGACCACTATCTTCCTCAAGGATATGAACAAGTTTTCTGATGTGAATGAGGTATATAAGTCGTTCTTCAATGAAGGGGATTACCCTGCCAGATCTACCATAGAGGTAGCGAGACTCCCGAAGGATGTCCTGATAGAGATAGAGGCGATAGCGATAAAATGACCCTGGTATTAGTTCTTGTAGTGATTGCAATTATAGTATTTCTGTTCTCGAAGAATATCTCTGCATTCTTTTACAGGAGGATGAGCAGGGATGCCCCGTCCCCCTTCAACTCCACCAACTTTCAGATAGCCCAGAGGTTCGAGCTCAAGAGGGATTACGACAGAGCACTCACCGCCTATACCCATCTCATCGAGGAGTTCCCCGACTTCGATGCCGCCTATATCTCAATGGCAGATATCTATAGAAAGAAGAGGGATTATGAGGGTGCTGTGAGTATACTTAAAAGGCTCTATGAGAGGAATAAGAGCCCGGATACACTCTTTCTCATATGCGAGGTATATATGGCAAAGGGGGATACTTATGAGATAGAGAGGTATCTTGGAGAGCATCGCGAGGAGCTGAGGGAGTACATACCAATTATTGAGTCCTACCTCAGGGCAAAGAGGGAGAATGACTCAGAGGCGCTGACGCACCTGAGGATTCTTGCAGGCTCTGAGGATGTAAAGGATTATATAAGACTTAAGGCAAAGAGGGTGATTGGTTATCTATGAACTACGATATGCCACTCTTCAGACCGCCCTCGGAGGCTGATTCACTCATTCTGCAGGTTACCCTCGGGTGTTCTCACAACAGGTGCAAATTTTGCTATATGTACAGGACAAAGAGGTTCAGGATAAGAAGGCTTGAGGATATAAGGGCTGATATAGAAGAGGCGTCGGAGTATGCAGGGTATGTGGAGAAGGTATTTTTAGCGGATGGAGATGCCCTCGTGGTAAAGACAGAGACCCTTTTGCAGATACTCCAGTTGATACGGGATACATTCCCGAACCTCAGGAGGGTGAGTGCCTATGCAAACCCATCAAATATACTCAGGAAGTCAGAGGAAGAACTGAGGGCGCTCGCAGATGCAAAGTTGAACCTTGTATATATTGGGATTGAGTCGGGGGATGATGAGATCCTGAGGCTGGTAGACAAGGGGGTTACATCAGAGGAGATAAAGGAGTCAATAATAAAGGCAAAGGCGTGTAATATGAAGACCTCAACAACGGTGATACTGGGGCTCGGCGGGAGAGAGAGGAGCAGGGAGCATACCCTGAATACGGCAAGACTCATAAATGAGGCACCTCCCGACTATCTATCCCTTCTGACGCTGATGCTCGGTCCATTCGAGGAGGAGTTCAGGGGGGAGATGGGCGGTAAATGGACATCTCTTGATCCCATCGAGACCCTTGTTGAGATAAGGGAGATCATAAAGGGTATAGATCGCAGAGGTATAATATTCAGAACCAACCACGCCTCCAATTATCTCCCCCTCAAGGGGACGATTTCGGAGGACAAGGCAAGACTTATAAACATCCTCAACAGGGCCATTGAAGACCCTGAGAATGCACCTCTCAGGTCAGAATATCTGAGAGGACTTTAAGGGAGGTTTTATGAGGCTTCTTCTCATATCGAGAGGCGATGTATTCCCGCCGGTTCACGGTGCTGCCTCGCGCATAGTGAATACAGCGAAGTATATAAGTAGAGAGGGGTGTGAGGTCGTATTCCTCCCCTCAAGAAGCAACTGTTATTATATCTTCCACAACGGAAGTATAAGGGAGGTGGAGTTCAGCCCCTTCTTAAAGGGTCTTCGCTCAAACTACGACAGGATAAGTGAGATACTGTCAAAGATGGAGATCCCGGTGGAGGATCATATACTCTATGAGCCCCTCCTCTCGAGGGAGTTGATGATAAAGGCGGCATTTCTATCTTTCTTTGATGACTTCGATATAGTTCAGGCGGAGTTCCCGGCATTTGCCATACCTGCTATGTTTGCGAGGAGGGTCAGATTGAGGAAGAGGATAAGGCAGGTCCTTGTAGAGCACAATGTGGAATTCGAGCGCATAGGTATCTCCTCTCCGCAGATCAGTAAGAGGGGGATAAAGAACCTGAAGAGGATAGAAAGGCTCGCCTGCCGTTTATCCCATAGTGTAGTGTGTGTTTCCGGTGAGGATAGAAAAAAACTTGAGGCAACAGGAATAAAAAGCGCGAAGATTACTGTTATACCTCATGGTGTGGACCTGGAGAACTACGCAGACCTCAAGGGGAGAGAGATTCGTCAGAAACTCGGTATCCCCGATGATGCCATTGTCCTCTTCTACCACGGGGTTTATAACTACAAACCAAACAGGGATGCCCTATTTCGGATTGTGAACAATATACTCCCTCCCCTCAGACTGAAGAACATAAAGGTTGTATTCATTGGCGCCGGACAGAATCCACCGGAGGATATAAATCGGGAGGGGGTAATTCTCACAGGTGCAGTCGAGAGCCTCCCGGATTTTATAGATGCGGCTGATATATGCATAGTCCCTCTGATGGGTGGTGGAGGAACGAGACTCAAGGTGCTTGAATACTTTGCCGCAAAGAAGCCCCTCATCTCTACTGCAAAGGGGGTTGAGGGGTTTGACATAAAGGATGGTGTAGAGTTTATCAGGGCGGAGAAGGATGAGGAGTTCGTAAGACATATCCAGCAGTTTGCGGTCTCGAGAGAGAAATATATGCATATCGCGGAGAACGGTTACAGGTTTGTGCAGAGTTATGACTGGTCCTTTGTGGCAAGACAGTACATCAACCTCTATCAGTCTCTCATCTCCCAATGAAAATAGTGGATACACATTGCCATTTGAATGATCCTCTATTTGCTGGCAAACTCGAGGGCGTTATCGAGCGGAGTAAGGAGAGTGGGGTTACGGCTTTTATAGTCCCTTCTTATGATCTGGACTCACTGGCGCGCACCGAGGAGCTTTCCCGTAAGTACCCCGAGATTTACCCCGCCTTCGGGATTCACCCCTGGTTTGCGAGCGAGGGTGCGGATATTTCCCTTGTAGAAAAATATTCGAGAGAGAACAGAACGGTTGCCATAGGTGAGATAGGACTCGACTTCTCTGAAGAGATAAGGGTGGACAGGGAATCGCAGATAAGGTTATTTGTTGAGCAGGTGGAACTGGCTATAAACCTGAACCTCCCGGTGCTGATTCACTGTCGCAGGGCCCACAATGAGATATTCGAGATACTCAAAAGGTATGAATTCAGGATTAAGGGGGTTATGCACTCCTTCAGCGGGAATCAGGAGATGCTTACGAAATTTCTCTCACTCGGTTTTTATATCTCTTTCTCCGGGGCAGTCACCCGAACCCACGCAAAGAAATACCACAAGAATGCAAAGAACATCCCCGAAGACAGGATATTGTTTGAGACAGACTCCCCTGCCATAGCAACCCGAAGTGTGAAGGCTGAGGATGTAGAGCCCCGTCACATCCTCGAGGTCATAGAATTCGTCGCCGCATTGAGAGGTACTACATCTGAGAGGCTCGCATCCTGTAGCACCCGTAACGCAATGGAACTATTTCGCATAAATCTACTTTAAGGTCATTCATTGAGAAGTAGATCTATCACCTGCATTTATATTATCCCTCACAGATTGAGTATTAGGTCCTGAATTTCTAATGGTGCTATTACAAATCTATACAGGAGGCAGAGGGTAAAGAATCGTTTGGATCCTGTCAGATCACTCGTTTAAGCCCAGGACATCAAACATATTATAAAGTCCCTTCTTCTGATTTACGATCCACTTGGCAGCCAGTACAGCCCCTTCGGCAAAGTTCTGACGATTGGAGGCGCGGTGTGTAATCTCGATGGACTCCCCTTTCCCTCCGAAGAAGACGGTATGCTCACCTACTATGTCACCGATTCTGGAGGCCATAATCTTTATCTCATCCGGGTCCCTTTTGAAGTCCGTCTCGTGTTTCATAAAGTGGATACTCTTCTTCGGATCTACTCCCCTTGCTCTGGCAACATATTCCGCGAGTTTGAGGGCAGTTCCACTGGGGACATCCTTTTTAGTACGATGGTGTATATCCAGAATGTCTATATCGAATCTCCCTTTTGTATACCTTGCCACATCCTGTACCACCTTGAAGAGGATATTCATACCAATACTCATATTAGGAGAAAGCAGAACAGGTATCTTCTTTGCTGCAAGTTTTATCTGCTTCATCTCCCTTCTACCCGATAATCCTGTTGTACCAATTACGGTGGGGATGCCATTTTCCGCCGCTATTTTGATATTCTCCAGCGTAGCTCTGGGTGTGGAGAAGTCAATTATACAATCAGCCCCTTCTATCACCTTTTCCAATTGGTCCACGAGAGGGAGTCCCAGGGTGCCGAGTCCACAGAGCGTCCCGACATCATTCCCTATATCTTTGTGCCCGATTACCTCCACCGCTCCACAGAGCTCGGTCTCGGGGTCGTCTGTTATCGTCTGTATAATCAATCTCCCCATTCTGCCCATAGCACCAATGACAATAATCTTTATCATAACACACTCCTTTGTTTATATTTTATAAAGTTCAGGGTAATAATCATCTAAAACCTGTTTCAGTCTCTTTAAATTCTCCTTTGAGATTGGGGTCAAAGGCAATCTCAGTTCGTTTCTTATCTTACCCATAAGGTAGAGGGCCGCTTTAACCGGGATTGGATTGCTTTCAACAAAAAGTATAGAATTGAGGTGTCGCAGTCTGAGGTGAATCATTTTTGCCTCCTCGAAATTACCGCTTGCAATATATCTGTACATCTTTGACATTAAATTAGGGGCAACATTCGCGGTAACACTTATGGCGCCCTTAGAGCCAATCGATGCCATAGGTAGATTCAAGGAGTCGTCACCGCAGAGGACAACAAAATTGGGTTTGCTGGCCGCGATTTCCATTACCATCTTAAAATCCCCGCCCGCCTCCTTGATACCAACGATATTCTTGAGTTCGGAGAGCCTGAGCACAGTCTCTGTCTTCAGGCTTATGCCGGTTCTACCGGGGACATTATAGAGGATTACAGGGGTATCTGAGAGCTCCGAGACCCTCTTGAAGTGCTGATATAACCCCTCCTGAGTTGGTTTATTATAGTATGGAGTTACCACGAGCAGCCCATCCACCCCGCAGGATATCGCCGTTTTTGCATTCTCGATGGTGTGTTCAGTGCTGTTACTACCAACACCGGCTATTACAGGTATCTTTGAATCAACCGCCTCGAGGACTGTGTAGATGTTCCCCTTCTGCTCCTCCCTCGAAAGGGTCGGGGTTTCTCCCGTAGTTCCGTTTACCACAATTGCATCTGTTTTGTGCCTGATATGCCACTTCACAAGCTCCGTTAGCGCCTTCCTGTCAATCTTACCATCCTTAAAGGGTGTCACAATTGCCACTATCGAACCTTTGAACATATAACCTCCGTATAGTTTGCAGGTCTCGGCGGTGCCTTTATACCACAACTAAATAGCAAATATCCGACAACAAATATCATAATTACCTTAGTGGCAATTGAAGTTATTCTCCTGACTTTTAACAAACATCCACCTCCAGAAGGTTAAGATTTGATTAACATTAAACATTGATTATGGCAACATAAATCAGATGCGGATGTCGTGATCTAACATATTGATATTCTGCAACTTTTTATCCATTTTGACCGCTGGTCGCGCCAACAATCTACCTGGCACCTACTCCCTTGATAAACTTATTGGGGTAGTTCAGGAATTGCCCTTTGTGGTTTATTGAATTCTTCTTTTTTTATATATGGGAAGTGAGGGTATGTTACTTAAGTAAACAAAGAGATTTTTTAAGCAGAATTGAAGGAAATTGATGGGTAGAGATTAAGTTTCAGGCAGTAATATGTCTTTGATTGTAAGATTGGAGGGGTGGATCGATGTGCCCGCTTAAAAAACCATATGCTCGGCATATTACGGATAACTGGCACTGAAAGGGAAAATGGGAATGATATCAATGGGTTAAAAATTAAGTCGAGGGGAAAAGGTATCTGGCACCTTTTAAAACTTTGAGTTTTGGGGGTATGGGGATAAAAAAAGAGGCACTCGAAAGAGTGCCTCTTTAAAGCTATGCTGAATCGGATAGCCTCTTATTTGAGTTCGCAGGCCGGGTTGCAAGCCGGTTTCTTGGTGTTGCCGCCACAATCCTTCTGATAGTTTGGATCATCTGTGGGGATCTTCTTCAAGCAACTAATAGTTGAGAACTTAGCAACAGGAGTCATCAGGTCAGCCATTGAACCTTTGCCGCCAGCAGCAACAATATCCTCGAAGGTCATCCCGCTTACGAGTTTTATAGAGTGAATTGTCAGATCCGAATCAGCCTTTACACTACCAAAGCCCTCTGGAATTGCGGGCAGCGGGAGCTCATCAGCCACCTTGGAAGGAGCGACATAGATGAACCACCCGTTTCCGTTGTCTGTCTCAATGGCATATCTGTAGAAGGAAGCCTCATCAACTGCTACACCCTTGATCTTCTTGTTTGCCCTGTCAAAATATGCACCCTCAGGGAATGTCATAAACTTTTCGCCCGAGAGGTCATATGACTTTTCGACCTTGTTTGTAAACTTGATAATTGCAGTCAGGGCATTGGCTGTTCCACCGCCGAAGTTGTTGAAGTCGATTGCGAGGAATGCAAACACATAAGGATTGGTCTCGAAGCCGTTGTATGCCGGTGCGAGTCTGATCATCATCTGTCCATCTGTCAGGTTCTCAGGATTGTTCTGAGGTTTGTTGATCTTGCCATCGCCAGGTGTCTTTGGATCGTCTGTGTCTGTGCCAGCAGTAAGCCCCATAGGAACTACTCCCAGATCAGGTACAAGCATTGCACCAAGACCAACTACGCCACCCATATAGTTGCCTTGCAGCTTCGGCAGGGTTGGCATAGTGAATATGCTCTTCAGGAGGAGCTTCATCCCCAGAGTCATATTCAACTGCGGGAACTTGTCAAAGTCGGGTATTTTGGGTTTGTCTGAGATAGGCTTATCCGAGCACTTCCCATCACCCTTTGGTGTATCAATGGTTGGGATAAGCTCTACCTTTATTGCCGAGGCAGAGCCGTGGCTGAACTTGTTGAAGAGCGGTAAAATAGAAGCGAGCAACTGCCCGATATTCAGGTTTTCTCCACTCGAGATTATGGGAGACAGGAGATTGATTAATTGTGTAATCTCCGAATCAGACAATCCACCGCCCAGACCCCAGGCAGATCTAAAACCCTCTTCACAGGCTACCCTGTAGTTCTTTGGTATGAGATCCTCGATCCCGTACTTCTTTGCTGTGACAACGAGTCCACTTGGAAGGGCTACACACTCGTCTACTGAGGTGGGCTGTGTCAGTACAATATGCTCAACCAGCATCTCACCAACTATTGTGTTGAGGTCGAAGTTGAGGAGGTCTCCTGCCACACTGCAGCCAGCGATACCCAGTTCGATGGAGTGGTACTTCAACTGGGAGAAGTCGAATTTACCTCTAAATCCACCAGCCTTATCAATGTTAGCCTTTGGTGGCAGGTAGATTACATAGTCGTTCTTGTTTGCACCGATGACGGATACATAGGTGTAATCTGCGTGGAATACACTCACATCTGCCGGGGGTGATGCAACGGTTACGATACCTGAATCGTCTGTCGTCTGCGGTGGGTTATTCCCTATGACAACTGCGGCGCCCTTTACTGGCTTCTGGGTCTTCTGATCCAGCACTTTCACTCTCACATTCCCGCTGGATGTGGGCAACAGGTTCTTGATAGTGAGAGAGTTGTCACAATCAATTGTACCAACCTTTGCGGAGATGATTGCTTCACCCTCAACCGAACCACCTGTAATAATGCCATTATTGTCTACTGCAACTGCATCTGTCTTTGAGGATGCCCAGGTGAAGGTCTGCCACGGGATAATGGTGTTGCCTTTGTAGGCAATTGCGTGCAACTGAATCTTCTGATCCTTGTAGATTGTGCTTACCTTCGAGGTAATTGCACATTTGTCAGGTGTATCGGTGAAATCTCCACACTTACCGGCTACGCACTTCTGTGGGGCTGTGCACTCCTCATCGGAAGAGCAGGCTGGGACTGTACATTCACCTGATACGAGGTCGCAGATCTTGCCATCTGCCTCGCAATCCTTATCAGACTGACAGATTGGGCCGCACTTGTGATCAGATTTGCAAATTAGTGGCTTCTCACCCTTTGCAGGGGGGCAGCAGTCATCGTCTGTGGTGCAGGATCCACCGCTCTTTTCGCACTTTGCACATACACCATCGAAATTACACCACTGGGAGTTGGGGGATTGACAGCAATCATTGTCCTCAAGACAGGAACCTCCGGTGGGTACACAGGCTGTGCACTTCCCATCTACACAGGTGAATCCATCACAGCACTTGTTCTGGTCATCACAGGCTTCGTTTTCCTTCTTACACTCTGGACCCGTGTCGGTCAGATTTACATCCTGACCAATGGTATCCGTTGGTGTACCACCATTCCCCTCGTCTCCATTGCAGGCTGCAAAGAGCAACCCCAATAGCATAAGGGTTAAAAAGACTCCTAAAAACTTTCCTTTCATCTTTACCTCCTTTAAAAGGTTAATAAATCTTGCCCTCATAAAGACCATAACTTTTACTCCTTTTCTCTCTATGATGCACCTCCTTTCCTTAAAGGGTTTAATATGTCCTTCCAACTGTTACCTTTGTCGTAATTCTGTACTTCTCCTTTGGAAGTGTCATAACTGAGAATACCTTTATGGGGAGAAGGTCCTTCCCTTCCCCGAGCTGTCCACCCGTCTCCTGTGCCTTGGTAAAATAGGCATCTGACTCCATCGGAGTGAGTACTATCTTATCGGAATTGAAGAGTTTCTTCAGTATGGGTTTGAGTTTTTTATCCTCGATGTGGTACATCTTCTTCATATTGAGGTCTTTATCCTTGCCATTGGGTACCCTGTCAACATCGATATTATCCACCACAAACTGGGCGCCGATAACATTGGGGTCTATATATATCTTTATCTTGAAGTTGTAGTCCTTGTTCTTATATTCGAGGTTCTTGAACCCCTTCCCATTGAACTCCCATCCCTGCATATTTTTGGAAAAGAAGTCCTTCACCTGCTCCTCCGAGAACCCCATTATATTTGCCCCGTAGACCTCTAAGGATATAAAAATCATCAATATAATTGAATAAACAGCTATTCTCATAACCTCTAACTCCTCAGCGTGAATATAATATTAGTTGAATTATTCGCAAAAAGCAAATGAAATCTAATGTCTAATTTTAGTATTGCTGAATTGAGTGAATTCTGATAATTAAGATTATCCTGTTTAAGGGAGATTTTTATGAGAGTATCGAAGTACATTTTCAACACCTATAAAGAGATCCCATCGGATGCGCAGGTGATATCTCATCAACTGATGGTAAGGGCGGGTATGATAAAAAAACTCGCCTCAGGTATCTACACATATATGCCTATCCTTTTGAGGACCATTAGAAAGATCGAGAGGATAGTCAGGGAGGAGATGGACAGGGCGGGGGCGATTGAGCTCCTTATGCCAATGGTACAACCAGCGGAACTCTGGATAGAATCGGGGAGATGGGGTTATTATGGTCCAGAGTTACTCCGATTCAAGGACAGAAAAGGGGCTGATTTCTGTCTCGGTCCCACCCACGAAGAGGTGATAACGGATATAGCGAGGCAGGAGATAAAGTCCTACAAAGACCTGCCCAAAAACCTCTATCAGATTCAGACCAAGTTCAGGGATGAGGCTCGTCCGAGGTTCGGGCTTATGCGGGGGAGGGAATTTATTATGAAGGACGCATACTCCTTTCATACAGACGAGGAGGATGCAAAGCGTGAGTATAAAAATATGTACAATACATATACGAGGATATTCACAAGGTGCGGGCTGAAGTTCAGGGCTGTGTCAGCTGCCACAGGGAATATCGGGGGTACCCTATCTCACGAGTTTCAGGTTCTGGCAGAGTCGGGGGAGGATGAGATACTCGCCTGTGACAGTTGCGACTATGCCGCAAATGTGGAGATGGCTGTATCCCCGGAGGTGATAAACCCATTGGATGTAGAGTCAAAACCCTGCTCTGAGGTGAACACACCTGACAGAAAGACTGTGGAGGAGGTTACGGCATTCTTAAAGATTGGGGCAGAGAGGCTTATAAAGACAATCCTTTATATTGCCGACGGCAAGCCCTATGGATTTCTGGTGAGGGGGGATATGAACATAAATGAAGCCAAGGTCAAGTCCATTCTGAGATGCGACGAATTGAGGCTTGCCACTGACTCCGAGGTGGAGGGTATAACCCATTCACCTGTGGGGTTTGCGGGACCCATCGGTCTTGAAATACCTGTCATTGCAGACAATTCTGTGAAGGGGCTCAAGGGTGCTGTTATTGGTGCGAACAAAAAGGATACACACTTTATCAATGTAGATGTGGAGAGGGATATAAAGAATATCCAGGGGTATTACGATATCAGAACGGCGATGCCAGGCGAGACCTGTCCTGTCTGTAAAAAGGGGAAGTACGAGAGATACAGAGGTATAGAGGTGGGGCAGGTCTTCTATCTCGGGACGAAGTATTCCTCAAAGATGAGAGCGGAGTTTCTGGATAGAGACGGTGTCAAGCGTCCTGTGTTTATGGGTTGCTACGGGATTGGCATAGGCAGGACTGCTGCGGCTGCAATAGAGCAGAATCATGATAAAGATGGTATAATCTGGCCGATGCCTATTGCGCCATTTGAGGTGCACCTTATGGGTATAGGGACGGATGTGGAGGAGGTGGTCTCGAGGTGTAATGAACTATATGAGGAGATGCTAAAACAGGGCATAGAGGTTCTATACGATGATAGGGATGAGAGGCCGGGCGTCTTGTTTAAGGATGCCGATCTCATCGGGATACCGATAAGGGTGTCTGTCTCGAAGAAGTCTATAGAAAAGGGAGGGGTGGAGGTAAAGCTCAGAAGGGAGAAGGAGAGCCAGATTATTCCCTTTGATAGGGCCATAGGGGAGATAAAGAGATTGATCGAGGCAGAATACAGATACTATTCAGGGGGAGATAGGATTGAAGTATGAGATTCAAAGTGGTAAAAGATGAGAATGGCAGGATCGTATTGCCTGATGTAGTAACTACAATGCTTTCCTCCCTTGATGAGATGGGAGAGGCATCAGTAAGCAGGATCAGTTCCGGGGTCTTTATAGTTCATTCGACGGATCTCCCCGTAAAGGGTATGTTTCTCGGGGATATATCGACTGTGGGTATCGTGGAGATCGTGGGGATGATAAACACCCTCCGAAAGGATGGGGTGCTCACCTTCGTCAAGGATGATCTCAGGAAGGCACTCTATTTTCAGGGCGGGGAACTGGTATATGCCGTCTCGGGCCTCGAAGAGGACAGGCTGGGGAATATACTATTCAGGACAGGAAAGATATCCAAAGAGATTTTGCTTGAGGTGGCTGACAAGGTAAAGAGCGGAACCCGACTCGGGGAGATACTTATGGAGCGCGGGCTGATTACGCCCCGTGATGTATATGTAGGACTCACACAACAGGTCAAGGCGATATTCCTGAGTCTCTTCTCATATCAGGATGGATACTACTTTTTTGAGGAGAAGAAACCCGATTTGAGGAATGCTGTAAAGTTGCAGGAGGGGACCCTTGAACTCATTATGGAGGGGATGAGGCAGTATGGAGAGCTCTCGAGACTCAGGAGCATAATCTCAGACAGAGAATCGATCTTGTCCCAGATAAGCCCCTCGCCGGAGATAGACCTTACAGAAAAGGAGAGGTATGTTTTGAGTTTGATAAACTCCAGAAGGACAGTCAATCAGGTCATAGAGGAGAGCAGGCTCGGTGAATATGACTGTATGAAGCTCCTCGTCTCTCTTTACAGGGCGGGGTTCATAAAGATAATAGGTACACGCTCTGAGACATCGGGGACCTACAGAGGTTATATAGATAAAATAAAGGCAGCCATCGAGGTCTGTTATAAGGCTCTGGAGGAGAAAGGGAGGTTTGGTACTCTCCATATCGAATCCTATATATCCCAGCCCCCTGATGGTGATGAGTTGATAAGTATCTGTCAGTTTGACATAGATGGGAATATAAGCAATATGGAGGATCTCTTAAAAAAGGCATCAGAACTGCACGGTGAGATCGCAGAGAGAGAACTCGTGCACTCCCTCTCCAACCTCCTCAACTACTGTATATTCGAGGTGAAGAATGGGCTTGCGGAGACGGAAAGGGATAAGGTGCTCAAGTCTGTGGCTAAACTCTACGAGGGAGTAAAGAATGGAGGTATTCTGATTTGAGTCGCTTCCATTTATCAAGGGTGATAGTTGCCCTCGATGTAAAAAGTTTTGATGAGGCAGAAAAAATCTTATGTCACCTTTCGAATCGAGTAGAGTATGTCAAGATCGGTATGCAGGCATTCTTTGGATACGGGGAGAGGATAATCCCTTCTGCAAAGGATAAGGGCTATAAGGTGTTTCTGGATCTGAAACTGTGTGATATCCCCAATACGGTCTCCTCTGCCATTAAATCCCTCTCAAAATACAGATTCGACCTCCTTTCGGTCCACATAAGTGGCGGTCTTGAGATGCTCAAATCGGCCAGCAGGGCAATAAAGGAGAATCTCTCTGATGCCGGGATTATAGGCGTAACTATTCTTACCAGTCTCAATGAAGAGGACATCTCCTCTATTGGTTATGAAATCCCAATGGAGAGGACAGTCGATAAGATGGTAAGACTCGCCTGTGAGGCCAGTATAACAGGGGTTGTGTGCTCTGCGAAAGAGATCGAACGGGTAAGGGATGTCTCGAAAGGGGGTCTTAAGATAATCACACCTGGCATAAGGCTGGATATGGATTCTACGCAGGACCAGAAGAGGGTTGAGACTCCAAAAGTCGCCTTCTTAAGGGGTGCAGATTATGTAGTTATGGGCAGGAGTATCATAGAGGGGGATATCAAATCCAATCTTGACAGGGTTGAGATGCACCTCTCAGCAGAAGGATAAAACAATGTCTGAAAAATCCATCGTCTATGGGATAAATCCAGTAACAGAACTTTTAAGGGCAAAGAGGCGAAGGGTTGAGAGGGTATATCTCCTCTCAAAAGGCAAATCCCAAAATCTAAGGCGTTTAACCGGGATGCTCAGAGAGATGGGCATTAAGCCCGAATATGTACAGAGGGAATTTCTGGGGAATATGGCAAGGAGCTCCGAGCATCAGGGTGTAGTGGCAGTTTGTGAGCCCATCAGGATAATGCCATACAGACTCTTTCTCGATGATCCAGCTCGCTACTCGAATATCCTTATATTGAACAATGTTCAGGACCCGCACAATCTTGGAGCAGTCATAAGGAGTGCCTACCTCTTTTCTTTCTATGGAATAGTCCTTACAAAGAAGAATACCGCATCCATTACCCCTGCCGTAATCAAGGCGTCATCAGGTGCCATCGAGTATGTGGACATTGCTATAGAGGAGAATATCCCGCAGGTGCTGATGGATCTGAAACGGGTTGGTTATAAGGTCGTCTCCCTCGACGCAAAAGGAGAGAAGGATATCAGGGATATCCATATCAGTGGCAGGGTGGCTGTAATTGTTGGTGGAGAGGACGCAGGGGTAAACAGGAAACTCCTTTCTATCTCTGATTATATCGTCAGGATACCCACATCGGATGAGAGTATCAGCCTCAACCTCTCCGTCTCCGCCGCCATAATGATGTACAGGATAAGCGAGTTGAAAAGATAGATTCTCAATCGAATATACTTGTGAAAGTTTTTAAGCCTGTTTAGACATAAAATTGAATAATGATAATTGCCACCTGCAACTGAATCTTTACCGAAATACCTATGTTTCCTCTTTACTTTATTATGGGACGGTATTATTATAAATTTATTCTATGTATTATCAGGAGGTGGAAGATGAAGAAAGTCCTATTATTGCTCATTATTTTCATTCTGGTATCCGGTATTACTCTGTATGGGGCTGAGAAGAAGGATGCGAAGCCCTCAAAGAATGTAACTACGGGCATAAAGTTTGAGGTTATACCGGCTGAGAATACCACTGCCTACATTGATGGTAAGAAGGTAGGAGAGGTTACGAAGATTAATGTGGTGCCGGTCAAGCCTGGGAAGCATACGATAAAACTGGTTCACAACAAGGATGAGGTGGAGGTAGATGTTGTGGTAGTGAACAAGCAGATACTGAACTTCAAGTATGCCTTCGAGGACTCCTCAAAGGGGATAAGTGGCTTCAGTGAGGAGGAGAAGAATACGGAGAAGGAGAATAAAGAGGGTAAGAAGGAGGAGCAGCCTCAGGAGAATAAAGAGGAAGAGAAGCCCGCTGAGTAATCTATGCCCGACAAGTACGACATTCTCATAGTTGACGACGAGAAGAATATTCGGAAGACTCTATCGATGATCCTCTCCTCTGAGGGTTACAATACGGAGGAGGCATCCAGTGCAAAGGAAGCCCTTCAGAAACTCAGGGAGAGAGAGTTTGACCTGGTACTCCTCGATGTAAAACTCCCGGACGATGATGGGATAAGGCTCATAGATGACATCAAGGTTATGAGCCCTTCCACTTACATAATTATGATATCCGGCCACGCCAATATCCAGAACGCCGTTGAGGCAATCAAAAAGGGTGCATATGACTTCTTCGAGAAACCCCTGGATAGGGAGAGAGTCCTGCTCTCTATTAAACACACAATCGATCGAAAGAATCTCTATGAAGAACTCGTATCAATCAAGAAGATGAAAGGGGAGGACGAGATACTGGGTAAATCGGAGAAGATACTCGAGGTAATTCAGACCCTCAATAAAGTTGCACCTACAAATGCACGGGTCTTCATCACCGGTGAGAGCGGGACGGGTAAAGAGCTGGCAGCCAGGTACATTCATCAAAACTCAAGGAGAAGGCAGTTCCCCTTTATAAAGGTAAACTGCGCCGCCATCCCCTCTGAACTCATAGAGAGCGAACTTTTTGGCTATGAAAAGGGCGCCTTCTCCGGGGCATCTGAGACAAAGAAGGGACTCATCGAACTGGCTGACAGGGGTACTCTGTTTCTGGATGAGATTGCAGATATGAGCCTTGCTGCACAGGCTAAGATACTTCGAGTTATTCAGACTGGTGAGTTTTCGAGACTCGGGAGTGAGAAATTCCAGAAGGTGGATGTCAGGGTGATAGCGGCTACAAACAAAGATATAAAGGCGTTGATCTCCGAAGGTAAGTTCAGAGAGGATCTGTTCTTCCGTATCAATGTGGTCTCAGTTAATATGCCTGCCCTGCGGGAGAGGAAGGAGGATATCCCCATATTTGTGCAGACATTCATAGAAGAGATATGCCGCGAGAATGGGCTTGTGAAAAAGGAGATAACAGAGGAGGCACTCAAGAGGTTGATGGCATACTCCTGGCCCGGGAATGTAAGGGAACTAAAGAATGTCATTGAGAGCCTGGTGATACTCTCCGATAAGGAGATAACTGTAGATGACCTGCCCAACTTTATCAATGAAGCGCCAGAACCAGTTCCTTCAGGTTCGCTCAAGAAGACAAAGGAGGAGCTCGAGAGGAGGCTCATCCTTGATGCCCTTGAAAAATCAGACTGGATCATATCAAGGGCCGCCCGCCTACTCGGAATGGAGAGGACAACCCTCCACAAAAGACTCAAGGCCCTCGGCATCACCCGCCGTACCACAAAAGAATAAAAGGGATGAAATTTTTACTATTAGAGACTATCACTGCATCAAACTTAAATGTGGATATCAGGATTCCGTATATCTCAGGATTGTTGAGGGGGGATAAGCACCAGCTGCTTCATATCCGTACCACCGATCTGAACCTCGTTATAAGCGAGGTGGAGAGGTTCAATCCCGATTATATAATTGCCGATGAAAAGACCATAAATCATTTAAACGGCAGCAAAAATTATATACCGAGTGGGAATTTTCAGGAATTTTATTCTGCCTTTTCAAAGAGACAAACGAATATATTTGTTGCGTCACCCGTATTTGAATGCGACATCGAGAGGCTCAATTTTCCGTTAGAATATATCCCCCATCTTGTCCTATCAAATCCCTGTAATTACACAAGAAGAATTATGAGAAATCCCCTCTATCGGGGGCTCAATATACCGCGATGGGTAAAGAGGAATGGTTGTACCTTCTGCAGGGATATACACTCCAATCAAAAGTGGGGTACGGAGGATAGAAAGGATTTGAAAAGACAGATATCATCGGCAATAGCGTACCTCAGAAGACATAAGGGTAATTCCTTCAGGATTATCGGGGAGAGACACATATCGAGACTCGAATATATAATTGATGTACTGACAGATCTTGGTGTAAAACACATAGAGATAATCATTACCCTCAGACCTGAACTGCTTATCGAAGAATACAGGCATTTTATAAAGGGCATCACCCTTGCAGAAAAGGGAGACATCAGGATAGTAATCTGTTCCATTGGTATTGAGAGTTTTTATTCAAACGACCTCTTGCTCTACAACAGGTTTCTGAATGCAGAAGGGCTTTTGAAGAGTATCTCTCTCCTGTATGACCTGAAGAGGAGATTCAAAGAGACACTCATAACCGACCGTTATAACCTATTTAATTTCATCCTCTTTAATCCTTATACATCCCCTGAGTCCATAGAGTATAACCTCAGGGTGATGAAGTTTACAGGTATGGAATCCATACCTCAAGACCTCTTCTTAAACAAACTGATTATCGATAAATACACCCCGGTCTATTACAAGATCAAAAAGGATGGACTGTTGAGTGGAGACTCTGAATGGAGATTTATGGATAGAAGGATAGAGCATTTCTACAAAAGGGTAAGAAGGCTTAAACAGGGTTCACTCGAAATAGATACACTCTATCGTGAGCTCAGAGAGGTTTGATGGCACACTATTTCGACAGGACATACTTTATAAAAGAATCCCTCTTTATGTACGAGACCGGGAGAAGGGCCGGGAGAATTGAGTTTGTCAGAAGATCAGATGCAGAGACTGCCCAAAGATATGCAGAGAGGGTATTCAAGTTTACCGCCTTAAGCCCCAATTCCTCAAGAGGTATAGATCTGTTTTATTCAAACGAGAGGGGGGTTCTCTTAGACCTGATAAGACTTACAAGACTCGTTGAGAGGGGCGATGTAGATGCCATAAGAGAGAGTGGTAAGATCCTCGGTTATCCCGATTGTTGCATAGATGCATATATAAAAGACAGGTTGTACCTCTCAGTAAACACAGGACTCAACTGGTTGATAAGAAGGGTACAGCATAAGGGACGCTTTGATCTTGAGATGAACCCATTTGAATCTCAGATCAGACACATACCCTGCTCCCTCAACTGCAGAGGCACACAAAAACTCATAGACATAAATAAGAGGATATGGGGTATAGGGGACAGGAAGGAGAAGGGGCTCGCCTTTATTACCCCCTTGCCATTCAGTTTCATAGAGGATGAGGGGGTGTGTATATTAGACTATATAAAAATAGAGATTACCCATCGAGATGGTGATAGGGTGTATTACAAAATCATTTCTAATTGCAAAAGAGAGAGGGTTTTTGCCAGTCTCATAGATGCAAACAATCTGGTGATTTCAGATGGAAATTTTTCACTTTACAGAGATGAGAACCTCAAAGGTCTTCTCCCCCTGAGATTCTTCCTCTGGTCTAACGAGTATCTATTCTCAGAGAATTTTTACAAAAACCTCTTTCTTGCCTCGATCACTGCAAGTGTCATCGGGATACACACAAGTGCTAACTTCTATGTGGATGAGCGGTACACTAAGATTGTGCCGTATGTAAAGGGAGTTGTTGATAGTCTCCTTTCAAAAAATACGGGTGTTGTATTAAACGGCGGGATAACCCCTGTGAATAATATGATATTGATCCCCCTTGTGATTGATGGTTCCAATATCAATATCATTCTACAATTTAACGAAGACACCCGGAGATTCTTTATCAGGGGTAGATATATCTCTCTTTCTATACAGGGGACGAGGCATAAAATACAGGATTATGTGATTGCCTTCTTAAAAGCGCTCCTCAATCAGGTAGAGAGTAAGCTCAGACATCAAGCACCATAAGAGGCTTTAAGGGCTATGCCGCCTTTATCTCACCCTCACCGTTTTTGAAGCATTTGCAAGATATTGATACGATTATTCCAGATAGGGCATAAAATGCCACTATCGTGTATCCTGTTGGGAGGTCGAGGTAGTAGGAGAGGACTATTGCAATTAGATTTATGATTACACCGAGTATCCAGGCCCCGATCAGTTTTATGGAGAATCTATCCGCAAAAAAGGACATAATATAGGCAGGTGAGACGAGGATGGAGAATACGACAAGGACG